>Ga0310911_10001223_pt1 | contig 10158 bp, 10 predicted proteins | sample GREbulkMGHF170_FD_203532 | JGI IMG/M metagenome (GOLD analysis project Ga0310911, IMG submission 203532) | Lab enrichment of tropical soil microbial communities from Luquillo Experimental Forest, Puerto Rico - GRE.bulkMG.HF170 | ecosystem: Environmental > Terrestrial > Soil > Tropical forest >... | reverse complement strand
TGCCGATCGGCTATCACGGCCGCGCCTCCTCCATCGCCGTGTCGGGCGCGACGCTGCGCCGCCCGAGCGGCCAGCGCAAACCGTCCACTGAAACGGTTCCGAGCTTCGGGCCTTCCCGCAGTCTCGACTACGAGCTCGAGCTCGGAGTTTGGATCGGCCCCGGCAACGACCTCGGCACACCGATCGCCATCGCAGACGCAGCGAGCCACATCGCGGGATTCTGCCTGCTGAACGATTGGTCCGCGCGCGACATCCAGGCGTGGGAATACCAGCCGCTGGGCCCGTTCCTCGGCAAGAGCTTTTTCACCACCATCTCGCCGTGGGTCGTCACTCCCGAAGCGCTGGCGCCGTTCCGGGCGGCGCAGGCGGTGCGGCCGGCGAGCGATCCGGCGCCTCTGCCCTATCTCTGCGACGCGGCGGACCAGGCCACCGGCGCCCTCGACATGGAGCTCGAGGTGTTCTTGCTCACGCCGGGTCTCAAGTCGAAAGCGCTTCCCCCGCAGCGACTGTCTGTCGGCAACGCGCGCCATCTCTACTGGACCGTGGCCCAGCTCGTGGCGCATCACAGCAGCGGCGGCTGCAATCTGCGAGCGGGCGATCTGTTCGGCACCGGCACGATCTCGGCGCCCGGGGACGGCGGGCTCGGCAGCTTGCTCGAGATCTCGGCCGGCGGGCGACGGCCGGTTGAACTCGCCTCCGGCGAGGCGCGCCGTTTCCTCGAAGACGGCGACACCGTCATCATGCGGGCGCGCTGCGCCCGCGAAGGCTTTGCGACCATCGGCTTGGGAGAGTGCCGCGGAACGATTGCGCCCGCCATCTGACGCCCATGGCGTCCGTGGCGCCTCGATGCCCCCTGAAAACGCCGCCTGTTGGCTTTAAACGCTGGAATGTCGCGTCGGCGTCATCAAAGCGAAACATACTGCTTCTAAGGGTATTGCGCGGGCTTGAGTTTCCGCCCGGTGTTCGCAGTTTTCAGCCGCACTCGTTCCGTAAGGCCCGGCCGGTCGGGAGATTGTCCCGGGTTTGAGTTGAGTACTCCCGGCCGGCCGTATTGACCACGCTCCCGCAGGAGCCGCCCGATATCGATCGACTGGGCCACGGCCGCATATTTTCTCGACTGATCCGGCCGACTCAGAAAAGATCGGAACCATCGCGCCGACTTGGCGTTGGTGGATACCGAGATGGGAGTCGACTAACGTGCTGTTCCTGCAACGCCTCCTGCTGCACTACGGAATTTACCGGCGGTATCCCCTCAAGCCCTGGCCGGCGTTCAAGAACGCCTGGCGGATTGTATTCAGATAGGCGACAATTTACGGCATGAGTATCCCAACGGGGGGCTCATGCGCCTGCGTCGCATTCACCTTATTTGCGTCATCGCCGCCGCCGCCATCCTCGCCGGCGCGCGGCCGGCTTTGACGCAGGCCGATTCGCCGCCGAGCATGGGACCCAGCATGCCATCCGACATCGACCCCCAATCGGGGTTCCGCCTGCCGCTGCCGAAACGCGAAGATTTGGACGAGGCCGGCAAGGCCCACTACGACCGTGCAACGGCGCCGGGCGCGTCGATCGCCGGCCTGCAAGGCCCGACCGGGATCGGGCTCTACAGCCCGAAGGCGTCTGCGCACGCGCGCGCGCTCAACCGTTACCTGCGCTTCGAGGCGGGCTTTGCCCCTCGCGTCCGCGAGATCGCGATCCTGACGACCGCGCGCGAGATGGACAGCCATTTCGAGTGGTCGGCGCACGAGCCGGAGGCGCTGAAGGAAGGCGTTGAGCCGCGCGTCATCGAGGTGATCAAGCACCGCTCGACCACCGCAGGCCTCGACGAAACCGACGCGACGGTCATCGCGCTCGGCCGACAGATTTTCCGCGACCACAAGGTGACGCCGGAAACTTTCGCCAAGGCGAAGGCGCTGTTCGGGCCGAACAAGCTGGTCGAGCTGGTGATGCTGATGGGCAACTATGCCGGCACCGCGGCGTTGCTCACCGCCGTCGACATGCAGTTGCATCCGGGGCAAAAGCCCCTGCTGCCGATCCCGTAGGGCCGATGCAGTCTTCAGCGTAAAGCGCCGCTGCTGCGTCCACCTCACGCCAGCTCGCGGGTCCTGGCGGTGAGATAGTCCTTCACCAGCTCGGCCGTCAGCACGACATTGGGATTGTATTCCGGCGCGTCCTCGATCTGCTCGAGATCGTTCAAGCCGCAATTCTTGTAGATGCGGTTGGTGCAGGAGATCAACCGCGCCGGCCGCGCCGCATCGGCGTTGAAGTGCTGATGAATCGTGCACGGCGGAATGTAGATGACGTCGCCCGCCTCCCATTCGAAGCGCTTGATCTCGGCTTGCGGCTGCCAGCGATAGGTGTCGATGATCTCGACGTCGCAGTCCTGATGCAGATCGTAGCCGTGACCCTCGACCACGTAGAGGCACTCTTCCGCCAGGTGGCGGTGCTTGCCCGACCGCGACCCCGGCGGGATCACCTGCATGTACGCGTCGACCGTCTCCATGCGTGTGTGCATCTGTTCGTTCAAGAGATGCTTGAGCAACCCCTGCCGCGCCATCTCCCACGGCATGTCCTCGGGATGAATGATCTTCTTGCGCCTGGCGTTGCGCGCCGGCCGCGCCAGCGCGTCGTCCAGCAGGTTCTGATAGAGATTTCCGTTCAGCGTGCCGCTGAGCCAGGCCCTTGCCTCATCCCAAGCCATTTTGCGCCTCTTGTCGCGATTGCATCCGTATCGTCCGACGACTCTCAATCATGCGGGTGGTTGTGATCCTCTTCCTCGTGCCGCGGCACGAAGTTGCCCTGGGTGGCGGACGGCGTCTTCGGGCGCTTCTCCACCGTGTGCTGGAACAGCATGTTCATGAACAGGTACATCGGCTTGGTCTTGATGACCAAAGCCCGCGCCGGCTCCTTCGCGCTGGCGTTGAAGTGCTGGTGCACGCAATTGTTATGCACGATCGCGACGTCGCCGGCCTTCCAGTCGTAGCGCGTGCCGTCGTGGATTTCGTAGCCTGCGCCGTCGAGAATGTAGAAGGCCGCCTCGTTCACATGGCCGTGCTTCTGAGTCTTGGCGCCCGGGGCATATTCCTCAAGGTGAATGTGCAGCGTCTGGGTGCGGCCGTCCTCGGGCTCCACGTAATGCCGGCTGAAATGCTGCGGACCGCCGTCGAGCTTGAGGTCCTTGCCCTTGATCACCCGCGGCATCGCCCGCAGCCGCGCCAGCTCGTCCTTGAGACTGTAGGCCCCTTGCAGCGCGCGCACGAAAACGCGCTCTTTGTCCGGATCGTGCTGCTTATCACCCATGCGTCATTCCTCTGTGACCTTCTCTACGACCGCGCGCTCAGTGCGTCGGATTCGTGACGATATCGCGGTATTGTTTACTCCATTTCGGATATTCATCCAGCCCTTTGGCGGGATCGAGAAAATGCAGGGAAGCGCCCTCCGGCAGCGGCCTGGCGTTCGCCCGCGCCGGGAAGAAGTCGCGAGCAAGCAAGATGTCCTGCCCGTCGGTGAGCATGAACTCGAAGAACAGGATTGCGGCATTCGGATGCGAGGCGCGGCGGGCGACGCCGGCGCCCTCGAAGCGCGCCACGCTGGGCGGAATGACGAACCAGTCGATCGGCGCGCCGCCTTTGCGCAGCTGCTCGGTTTTGTAGGCATAAGCCGTCAGCGCGAACGGGACTTCGCCCGAGACCACGAGGTTCGCCAGCAGAGTATGACCCTTGCGCACCGATACGCCGTTGGCGGCGACGATGTCGCGGAACAGCTTGAGGCCCTTGTCCTCGCCCAAGGCACTCACCACCCCACCGAACCAGTCGCTGTCCTCGGCCTCCACGCCGAGCTTACCCGCCCAGCGGCGGTCGAGGAGATCATCATAACGTTTCGGCAGCTCGTCCTTTCGGATCAGCCGAGTGTTATAGGCGGCGACGAAAATGTTGAAGCGTGTCCCGATCCACTCCCGATGCGGCAGGATTGCCGCCGGAAGGAGCGCGGATAGCGCGGGCGTTTTGATCTCCTGGAACAGCCGTTCTCGCTGCATCGACTCCATCGCGATGGCGCCGGTCTCGAACACGTCCGCATCGAAACGGCCGCCGCGCGCCTCGACCACCGCGCGTTGCACGATGTTTTCCGAGCTGGCGCGCCACAGGCGGACCTTGACGCCGTACTTCTTCTCGAATGCGGCGGTGAGCGCCGCCATGTCGTCGGTCGCGGCCGAGCTGTAGACGGCGACGGAGCCTTCCTTCTTCGCCCCCGCCACGAGCTTCTCCATGCGATCCGCGCCGGCATAGGCCGCCACATCCGCCACGGCCGGTTGACCGGTTTGCGCCGACGCGGGCAGGCTTTGTGCGCACGAGCCCAAGAGAGCGAACAAGAAAGCGAGCAGGAGAACGAGCAAGAGCGCAAACAAGAGCGTGAGCCCCTGCATCGATGCCATGGGCTTTGGTCGAGATGCCGTAGGTTTTTGTCTCGATGAGCTCACGCGGCACCGTTCCCGCCGTCCGGATCCCTTGCGCACTCGCCGCGGCTTTCCGGCGTCGCTAGTCAAGCCCGCCGGTTAAAAGACTGCAAGTCGCTTGATGATCCGAATTCGGCGACATGCTATCGTGCTCATAAAATCTGGGAGAAACGCCATGGACGCGCAGCATCGATGGCCGGCCATTTTCGCCGGCATGGTCGTGGCATTCGTGCTTGGCAGCGCGGGTGTGAAAGCCGAGGACAAGTATCCGTCCAAACCGGTCCGCATCGTCGTTTCCTTCTCCGCCGGCGGCCCGACTGACACCGTCGCGCGCGTCATGGGTGCGAAGATGGCAGACCTGCTGGGGCAGCAGTTCGTGGTGGAGAACAAGGTCGGCGCCGGCGGCAACATCGGCGCCGATCTGGTCGCAAAGGCGCCGCCCGACGGTTACACCTTATTAATGGCGACGGTGTCCACCCACGCCATCAATCCCGGACTGTACAAGAACATGCCGTACGACCCGGTTCGCGATTTCGCGCCGATCGGGCAGGTCGGAGTGACGCCGACGCTGCTCGGGGTGCACCCTTCGATTCCCGCGACCGACGTCAAGAGCCTCGTCGCCGTGATCAAGGAAAATCCGGGGAAGTTCACCTACGGCTCCTCCGGGCTTGGCTCGATCCTGCATCTGTGCGGCGAGCAATTCAAAGCGCTGGCAGGCGGCGTCAACATCGTGCATGTGCCCTATCGCGGATCTGCGCCGATGATGTCGGACTTGGTCGGCGGCCAGATTTCGATGGCGTTCGACGCCACGCCAACGGCTATGCCGCAGGCGCAGTCGGGCGCGATCCGCGCCATCGGCGCGGGCATGGCGACGCGCATGCGGGCCATGCCGGAGCTGCCGACGTTGCAGGAGCAGGGGTTGAAGGGCTTCGAGTGCTATACTTGGAACGCGATCCTCGCGCCCGCGGACACGCCGCAGCCGATCGTCGAGCGGCTCAGCGAGGCCATAAACAAGGCGCTCGACGATCCTGCGGTGTTCAAGCGCCTGCAAGAGGCCGGCATCGATCCAACGCCGGGCAGCACGCCGAAGCAGGCTGCCGCATTCATCAAGGCGGAGCTGGCGAAGTGGGCGCCGATCATCAAGGCGTCCGGCGCGCATATAGACTGAGGAGCCGAGCAAAGGCATGAAGATCCGTTCCAGCGGTAGGACATTGGGCGCCAGGATCGAGGGCGTGGACCTCGCCCAACCGGTTTCGGACGGCGACTTCAAGCAGATCCTGCGGGCGCTCGGCGAGCGCGGCGTGCTGTGCTTTCCCAGGCAGCGGCTCGAGACGGAGCAATTCGCGCGCTTCGGGCGCATGTTCGGCGAGCTCGAGATCAACGTGGCCAATCAGTTTCACGAACCCGGCTTTCCCGAAGTGATGGTGCTGTCCAACATGACGGCGGACGGCAAGCCGATCGGACTCGGCGACGCCGGACAGGGCTGGCACACCGATATGTCCTACAGCAAGGAGATCGCGCTCGCCAACGTGCTCTACGCCATCAAGGTACCCGCGCGCGACGGCCGGCCTCTGGGCGATACGCAGTTCCGCAACATGCACGCGGCCTACGAGGATCTGCCCAGCAAAATCAAAGCCCGGCTCAAAGGGCGCACCGCCACCCACGACTTCGCCAAGTTCTGGGACATGATGCGCGCGCGGCCCGGATCACAACGCGCAGTGTTGACCCCGGAGCAGCGCGCCAAGAAACCGCCGGTGTCGCAGCCGATCTTTCGCACCCATCCCATCACCGGCCGCACCATCCTCTACTGCAACCCGGGCTATGCCACGCGCATCGATGGGATGCCGGAGGCCGAAAGCGCCGAGCTGCTGGCGTTCCTTTTCGAGCACCAGGAGCAGGAGAAATATTTCTACGCCCACGCGTGGGCGGAGGGCGACGTGCTGATGTGGGACAATATCGGCACGGTGCACAATGCCGTTGCCGACTACCTCCCGCACGAGCCGCGCTACATGCGTCGCGTGCAGGTCATGGCGACCAAGGACTACGCCCGCCTCGCCGCCTGAACGAAAGAAATCCCTGCCGATAACCGCGAGTCGATCGCGGCATCGCGGGTGGGATGATCGCGGCGGGGGTTGCGCGGCCGAATGTCAGAGGCGCGGCGGAGTATCGCTCCGATCCCACGGGAAACGTCCTCGGGCGGCTCGAGAGGATCAACTCCGGCGTGAGGTCGAAGCCGCGTGGCGAGGATGAGGCGGCAGGCCATGTGCCGCGCGCATGCGAGGTCGCTGATTTTGCCGAGGATGGGTGCCCGAAATCGAGATTCCCCTCCAAAAATCTCGAGGCGAGGGCGTGGGCCGATGGATGGCATTTGAATTTCAATGACGCACTTCGCAAATGAAATGCTGCGATGGGCGGCATCAGTTAGTCCGTCGCATTCCTCCCAGACTTGGGCCGCTTGCAACGTCAAGCGGCCTTTTTTTCGCCGATCTGGCGGCCCTCGTCCGTGCAGCCGCGCGCAAGCCGATCAGCCCTTTGCCGCGGAGGCATGCGATGTCCAAGCCTGCATCATCTCGATCGGGAACGGAAACACGATGGTCGAGCTGCGCTCACCCGCGATATCGAACAAAGTCGCGAGATAGCGCAGCTGCATCGCCTGCGGCACCGGCGCCAGGATTTGGGCGGCGTCGAGCAGCTTCTGCGCCGCTTGCTGCTCTCCCTCCGCGTTGATGATCTTGGCGCGGCGGGTGCGTTCGGCCTCGGCTTGGCGGGCGATCGCCCGGATCATGCTCTCGTCGAGATCGATGCGCTTGATCTCCACCGTCGACACCTTGATACCCCACCCCTCGGTCTGCTTGTCGAGCACATCTTGAATGTCGGCGTTGAGCTTGTCGCGCTCGGCCAGCATCTGGTCGAGGTCGTGCTTGCCCAGGACCCAGCGCAGCGTGGTCTGCGCAAGCTGGCTGGTTGCGGCGAGATAATTGTAGACCTGAATCACCGCGCGCTCGGCATCGACGACGCGGAAATAGATCACGGCGTTCACTTTCACCGACACATTGTCGCGCGAGATCACGTCCTGGGTCGGCACCTCGTCGACGACCACGCGCAGATCGACCCGCACCATCTGCTGCACCAGCGGCACGAGCAGGAAGAACCCCGGTCCCTTGGTGCCGGTGTAACGCCCGAGCGTGAACACGACGCCGCGCTCGTATTCGCGCAGGATGCGGACCGCCGAGAACAAGATGATCACGACGAAAATCGCCAAAAGGGCGATGGTGGCGAGGGAAAGCATAGGTCTTCCTCCTTGTGGTCGGTGGGGGATCGTCAGGCCGGCTCGACGACGAGAACGAGGCCTTCGCGGTTGATGACTTTGATGCGAGCCCCCGGCTGCAGCGGCCGGGGAGCGCGCGCACGCCAGATCTCCCCATTGACCCGCACTCTCCCCTCTCCTCCGTCCCACGCCACGGTCTCGCCCTCGGCGCCGAGCAGCCCCTCCTTGCCGGTGACGACGGGACGCCGCCGCGACCGCAGCAGCATGGTGAGCACCAGCAGGAAGAGCGCGGCGGTCGCGACCGTGGCCGCGCCGACCACCGAAAGCGAGAGGGTGAAGCCCGGCGCACCAGAGGGAAACATCATGATCGCGCCGATCACGAACGCGACGATACCGCCCACACCAATGACGCCAAAGGAGCCGATATGGGCCTCGGCCACCATCAGGCCGATACCGAGGAGCACCAGCGCCGCGCCGGCATAGTTGATGGGGAGCAGGTTGAGCGCGTAGAGCGCGACCAAGAGGCTGATGCTCCCGATGAGACCAGGGGCGACCGCCCCCGGATTGAGGAATTCGAATATCAGTCCGTACACGCCGATCAGCATCAAGATGAAAGCCACGTTCGGATCGGTGATGACGGCGAGCAGCTCGGTCCGCCAGTCCGCCGCCGCCGTCACCACGTCGAGTCCCGCGGTCGCCAAGCGTTCGGGCTTTCCCGCCACCTTCACGGTCCGTCCATCGATCTTGCGCAGAAGATCGGGCACGTCATCGGCGATCACGTCGATGACGTGAAGCTTGAGCGCCTCGGACGCTGGGAGGCTGACCGCCGTGCGCACCGCCTCCGCCGCCCAATCCGCGTTGCGGTCGTTGAGTTCGGCCAAGCCGCGGATATAGGCCACGGCGTCGTTTACCGCCTTGCGGGTCTCGGTGTCCGCCGGCTCGGCGGCGGGGCTCGTCTTATCCTCGCTCCCCTTCTCCTTACCTTTTTGCCCGTTCGGCTGATCCGGAGCTCCGCCCGGAAGGCGCGGCACCCGTCCCATTTGGATCGGGGTGGCGGCGCCGAGGTTGGTGCCAGGCGCCATGGCCGCGATCGCGCTCGCATAGGTGATGTAGGTGCCCGCGCTCGCCGCCCGCGCGCCGCTCGGTGCCACGTAGGCGGCAACCGGCACCGGCGAGGACAGGATGGCGCGAATGATGGTGCGCATGGACGTGTCGAGACCGCCCGGCGTATTCATGCGCAAGACGACGAGGCGCGTGTCGGACTGCCCGATCCCACGAAGCTCGCGCACGACGTAGTCGGCAACCGCCGGACCGATCGCACCGTCGATGTCGAGCACCACCGCGCGCGGCGCCGCCGCAACGTCGCTCGCCGCCAAGAACAGGGCGATGATCGCGGCGAAAAGCGCGCGCGCGACGCATCGACCCCGGCATGCATCGACACGGCGGGCGGAGGCCCCAGTCGGCGCCGAACCCATGGGCCGCCTCCTCGTTGCGCGCCGCCCAGGATTTGGGATTGGCGGCGACTTCCCCCCTCGCCTGCTGACGGATCGGCCGCCGAAGGAGAGCGGACATGACATCAGGCGGCGGGCGTTCAATCTTCACACGCACGGCCGAATTGGGAAAGACCTTCCTGCGGATGCTCGGACAGCAGGGTCGGCTCAACCGATAGCGTCAGCGGCAACAGCCGTGATGCCCAACGGCGCAAAGCTCGCGCGCGTGGCGGCGACCGAACCGTCGACGTCGATGCCGCGGCAAGCATCCTCGATCACGACCACGGCAAAGCCCTCGCGGCGCGCGTCCTCGGCCGAGTAGCGGACGCAAAAATCGAGCGCGAGCCCCGCAACGAAGACTCGCGTCAGGCCCCGCTCGCGCAGATAACCGGCGAGGCCGGTGGGGGTCTTGCGGTCGTTCTCGTAGAAGGCGGAGTAGGAATCGATCGTAGATCGGAAGCCCTTGCGCAAAACGAGCTCGGCGTGCGGAATCCGCAAGTCATCGTGGAATTGCGCACCGGCCGTATCTTGAACGCAATGATCCGGCCACAGGATTTGCTGTCCGTAGTCGACCGTGACGGTCTCGAATGGACGTTTGCCGCGATGCGACGATGCAAACGAGCGGTGGCCGGGAGGGTGCCAATCCTGCGTCAACACCACGTGCTCGAAGCGCGTGGCGATGCGATTGATGATCGGCACGACTTCATGGCCGCGCGGAACGGCAAGTTTGCCGCCGGGACAGAAGTCGTTCTGGATATCGACGACCAGCAGGACGTCGCTTTCCCCGACCGTGATCGTGTCGGTCATCGCTTCGCCTCCTGCCCGTGCGCCATGCGCCCATCGACTTCGGCAGCAAGCCGTCGCAGCGCGTCGCTCACCTCGACCGGATAAGACGCGTCCGGCTCGAGCCTGCGCAAAGGCTCGGGCAGGCGCGCGAGGTCGCGCGCCGC
>Ga0310911_10001219_pt1 | contig 10177 bp, 10 predicted proteins | sample GREbulkMGHF170_FD_203532 | JGI IMG/M metagenome (GOLD analysis project Ga0310911, IMG submission 203532) | Lab enrichment of tropical soil microbial communities from Luquillo Experimental Forest, Puerto Rico - GRE.bulkMG.HF170 | ecosystem: Environmental > Terrestrial > Soil > Tropical forest >... | reverse complement strand
CCATACGCAGTCTCAAAACGACACCCGGCTCCGCCGGGTCGCTGTCGCCGGCCCACTCACCCTGGCCATTTTCCGGTCAGTCGGGCTACACCAAACTCGGCGTCAATTCGCGCGTCCAGCTCGTGCAAGAGGCGGCCCGCCGCGCTGAGTGATTCAGTGGGTGCCGTCGGGCGACGGCGTGGGCGGGGTGATGAACAACGCGGGATCGGCGACGATGACGCCGGGCGCCACATCGCCGGTGCGGGTCGCGACCCACGGGGTCTGGTACACCCATCCCTGGGTACCGCATCCGTTGCTGAGAATGGTGCCGATCGTGAGGCCTTTGAATGTGCCGTCGGCCTGGGGATCCCATGACCACAGGCGGGTCTCGTCGTCGTGGCCCGATTTGTTGCTTGAACACTCCATTGGTGCCTGAAGGGTGGTCATGCCCTGCCAATGGCCATCGGCAAAATGGAGAACACTCGTCGTGCCCGTGGTCTGCTTTTGGTTGGTGTCGTCGAGCCGAGCTCCCGTGGCCGCGCACCCGGCCGCCGTGCACACCGAACGCAGGGCCCACCATTCGGCGACCGGGGTCGCCGAACCGGTCACTTTGCCGTTGATCGTCTGATTCTGCAGATCGAAGTCCACGCGGTAGGTGCCGTCGACGACGGGACCCTTGACCTGTGGGGCAGGGGTGGGCGGGGCGACGGTGGCTGTCGCCGGATCCGCGACGGCGACGCCCGTCGGCACGTCGCCGGTTCGAGTCACACCGAGAGGGGCCACACCCACCTGCCCCTGGACGCCGCATTCGTTGGTGAGAGCGGTGCCTGTCTTAGTGCCTCGGAGGGTGCCGTCAGGCTGTGGCTCGAGTGACCAGGTCAGGATGACGGTGGTGGTTCCCGCGACGACTTGTCCGTTTGCTCCGAGGCAGCGCGACTGGGAAAGTTCGCGTTGAGAGGGCGCGGATTGCCAGTGGCCATCGGCGAAACTGTAGGTAGCCGACTGGGCGGGTTCGCGTGCCACCTGGGGGTTGGCGGTGTCCAGTTGGGTCGCCGTGGCAACGCATCCCGTGGATCCGCACCATGAGCGAAAGGCCCACCAGGCGATGTTGTCGGAGGTGTGTATGGCGTATGGAGCGCCGTTGATCGTTTGCTTCTCGTAGTCGTAGTCGAAGCGGTAGGTGCCATCGAGTAGGACGGCGGGTCGGGGTGGTGGGCTGGCTGCCGGGGCAGCGGCGGCTACCGAGGCTGCTGGGGTGGGCGCGGCCGGAGCGGTGTTCTTTGTGGACTGCACTACGTGGACGATAACGCCGATTGCGGCTACCAGCACCGCTGTCAGCGATCCCGCGAGGAGAATCCGGGACCGGTTGCGCCGCTTCGGCTTCGAAGCATTTGACGGCGGTCCGCTGCTCGGTGCGGGCACTCCCACCGGCACCCGCACCGCGGTTTGGATCCCCGACAGCGGGTTTGGCGCGGCGGCAGTGGGGTTCGCCGCGGTGCGGTAATCACGGTCGGAGTCCATGGGTACACGCTCGCTGAGCGCCGCGGCGAGCTCGTGGCAATCTTCGAACCGGTAGGCGGGGTTTTTGGCCAGTGCCCGGGAGAACACCTCGTCGAGGCTCTTCAACTCCGGGCGCCTCTCGCTCACCTTCGGTAGCGGCGCGGTGAGATGTCTGCTGATGACGGCCACCGGGTTGGAGTGCTGATACGGCGGTGCACCGGTGAAGAGGTGAAACGCGGTGGCGGCCAACGCGTATTGGTCGGCGCGCGTGTCGATGTCTTCGCCATGAGCTGTTCCGGCGCCGCATAGGTGACTGTTCCCACGGTGAAGTTCGTGTCGGTCAGTCCGCTGACGTCGCCTTGTTGCCGTGCTATTCCGAAGTCCGCCAACAGGACCCGGCGTTCGCCGTCTTTTGGATCGGTAAGCAGGATGTTGGCGGGTTTGACGTCGCGATGCAGCAGCCCGCACCGGTGGGCGTAGTCGAGTGCCCCGGCCACCGCGGTGATGATCTCGCACGCGGCGCGCGGCGGCATCCCGGCCGGATAGCGGCTCATCAACTGCGCGGCATCGGCTCCCTGGACATAGTCCATCGCGATCCACAGTTGACCATTGAATTCGCCGCGATCATGCACCTGGACGATGTTGGGGTGCCACAGCGTGGCGGCCACTTCGGCTTCCCTGTGGAATCTCTCCCGGTAGCCGCTGTCCGCCGTTGTCATCTCGGGCATGATTTTCAGCGCGTCGCGACGCGGCAAGCGGGGGTGCTGCGCGAGGTAGACCTCGCTCATTCCCCCGCGGCCTAGCAACCGCAAGATGGTGTACCCGGCGAAGGTGTCGCCGCTCGCCAACGGCATGGGCGGATACTACCGCTGTGACCGCGACCTTTCTTCCCTTCAGCCCATGGGTTGCCGGTTTGCGGTCGGATTCATCCCCTACCACTGGTACCCAAGGCGCTCCACTAGGTCTCCATAGCGCCGTCGTATCTGTGCGAGGTGCTCGACGTTGAGGTAGTTGCGCCAATCGCCGGCAACGCCACGCCGGTAGTGATGCCTGATGTCGAGATCACCACGATCGCGCCCGCCCGCCATGCGTCGGAAGGAATGGCGCTCGAGGATCTCGGCGAGGAACTCGGGGTCACTCGCCGGACGGGGCCATCCGAGGTGGGCAACGATCGCGGTCCAGTGCGCAACAGGGTCCTCGATGACATCCTCCATGCGGACCTCGAGTATGTGCGGCTGGGCATAGTTCCATGTCGACATCGCGTCGATGAACTGCCCGCTGAACTCGATCTCACGCGATAGGCCCGCGTCGATGCCGAGCGCCGACAGCTCCGCTCGGTGTGGCGGGAGTTCGGCAAACACCTCGGGGTGGCTGTATCGGTGACTGAAGTAGCCGGAGACGATCATGTCCCGCGGGTCGCGGATCATGTGAAATCCCCGCACTGGCCCGAGGGAATCCGCGTCCACCTGCCACGCATTGGAGTCGATCAACACGTCCGGCGACGCGTCGGCCACCGCGGCGCCCAGACTTGGGTATCCGTCCCAGTCGTACGAACCATAAATGGTCAGCGTGCGAAGCCCGAGACTCGCCGCCAGGTCGCCGAGGATGGCCCCGGTCCATTGACTTGCTGCTTTGTGGTGACCGAAGTAGGCCTTGAGCTCAGGCGCTGCCATAACTCTGGCCCCCAAAGTATTTCGCTAGTCGAGCGTTTGGTGACCGATGGAGTAGGACAGCGTACGGGGGCGCGCCGATACCGCGCCCATCAGCCGCTGACGCTCGCTGCGATCTGGTATGTGCCACCACCGTGCGGCTATGTGACCGGATGGTCGGATCTGCTGGAAGAGGTCTTCGATGAACAGGCGATTGAACCGCCGCGTGTACTGGCAGCTTCGTACGTCGATCGCCATCTCATCGCCGCTGTGGATCATTGCGTCGTAAGCGCAACCGTTGCCACACATTGCACGTGCCGAGCAACCGTCACAGTGCCTGTAGTAGATCGGAGAACGCTTGCGCCATTCACTTACGACGGCCGAGCGATATTCATCGATGTCGAGCGTACGCATCGCGAGTCTGTCCATAACCAGGAAGGACTTGCATGGGCCGACATTCCCTTTGGCGTCCACGTTGAGGTTGGTTCCTCCGGCCGCCCCACAGTCGTGGAATCGGTAACGCTGTTCGACGAATGGCGCCAGCTTGCGGTAGACGAGTTCGAGGAACAGTCCGCGGTCGCGGAAAGCCTTGTGAATGCCATACATTCGGTCCGCATAAGCGTCAGCACCGATGAGCTGATCGTAGTCGGCCTGATCGGGCGTTGGCGGCTTCATAAAATTCACACCGAGGCCGGTTGGTTGGTATTCGTCCAAGAACCAACCGATTACATCTTCGGCGTGGTCGAGGTTGTGCTGGCCCAGCACCATCGACAGCGACACCTCGGCGCCGGCCTCTTTCAGCCGTCGAACACCGGCGTCGACCATGCGCCATGAGCCGCGACCGCCGTGGTTGCGCCGGAGCTTGTCGTGAATCTCTTCGGGACCGTCCATGGACACGATGCACTTGACGTCATTCTGGGCAAGGAACGCCGCATGAGTGGCGCGAATGAGGGTGGCGTTGGTTCCCAGGACGATCCAGCAGTTCTCCCCTGGCCGTTCGAGTCGGTGTTTGAGATCGACGATGTGTCGGACCTGTTCGAAGAAAAGCGTGGGTTCCCCGCCGGTGACATGGATGATTTTCGGACGACCCGGTTCCGAGTGGGCGAAGAAGAACTCGATGACCTCGGCGAGTCGATCGTCAGACGTTGGCTCCGCCTGCGGTGCAAGCACATTGGGTATGACTTTGCAATACGAACATGACAAGTTGCAGACGTCGGTGAGCAGGATCCGCAGTAACGTGAAGGACGGTTGGACCTCGACTTTCGCATCTTCCGTTGCCATTAGGGAGCGGTGAAATTCCTCAGGCGGCCGTCCGGGCGGTGCCACGAAGCCGTAGCTCAGTAGGGAATGAGTCAGTTCGGCATCCTTGGGTAAGCGCCCGCTGAGGAGGCCTTCGTAGGCATCGCGGAGAATCCGTCCTCCGTAGATCTGTTGTTGGCGCAGTGCATGGTTGACACACCATGCCCCATCGCCAAGATCGAGCAACTGGATATTCGTTTCAAGTTGTGGGCGGTCCGTGAACGCCCGAGCGGCTGGGAGATCCTCTGCGTCACGGTAAATGCCACTTGAGATGACCGCGTGCGGCAACGCCGGAAGCCCGTCTCTCGCATCGTCGTCACTGCCCACTTGACGAGGGCTGGGAACTCCCAATAGCACCGACGTCGTGGCGCCGGTGTGGTCTATCGAGCAGTCGCACGAGTTGGATCCCATGTGGACTCGCCTCCTCCTGCTGGGCCACTACGTTACCGCTGCTTACCCCAAGCGGCTGACGTTTTGTGGGTGTCCGCCGGCGTCCAGCTCGGGCACGCAGGAATTGGCTGAGGAGGTTGGCCACCCCGACGCCCGCACGAGCTGGTGCTCCGGTCAGCCCCTGGGTTGCCGGTTCGGGCACAGGTCAATCACGGCGTACTGGGCGATGAGCGGGTCAATGCCCTCTTGTTGAGGGCTCACGCCAATCGCCAGGTTGCGGCAGGTCCACCAACCCTCGCCGACCAGACTTGCGTCACTCATGCTTTCCACTCGGGTATCCCCATAGAGTTGCATATGCGAGTGCACGTCCTTGACGAACTTGTTCTCGGCAGGGGCAGATGGATCCGCCTGTACGGGGGGCGCGCCTACCAGGCCGATCGAGCTTCCCAGCAGCGCTCCTGCCGACAACACCATTCGCGTGATCAACATGATCGTCCCTCCGGGCTAACCCGCGCCGCCACCCGCTGCTCCGAGCGGCCTGCCGCCCGGGGTTTCGAGGATCGGTGGGACGATCACGGGAGCAGGGCCGGGTTGGGTCGATTCAGGTCCGGGGGGCGGCTTCTCGGGTGGTTTGCCGGACGGATCCTCCGGCGGCACCGCTGCGCTAAGGGTCACCGCATTGACGCCCAGCGAGGGCGGGAGCTCCGCAGTCTGGCCGGCCTGGACAAAACGCTGTGCGCTCGCGCCGGTGAAGAACCCGACAATCGGGGGACTGTTGCCTAGTTGGCTGCCCGGCATGCCAAATGCCTTTTCGCTTGACTCGACGAGGGCGCTGGCCTTTACCCCGCGGGCGTCGACGGTCGGTGGCGGTGGGACGACATAGATGCCGTACAAGTAGCCGAGGCCGCCGGGGACGAATCCCGTGTTGGGGAGGAAGGGGTTCGGCGGCAGCACCGGCGGCGGCGGGTCGGCGCTAGCGGCTGGTGCCTGTACGAGCGCCAACAGCGCCCAGATGCCCGCCGCCGGAATCAGCCCGAACGTCATCCGCAACGTCATAACTTTCATGCTGTGCTTTCCTTCCGATGACCGCAACGTCAAATCTTGATGGGGTCGCCGTAGATGGCGTATTGGGTGTGCGCGACTTGGGTGGAGATCCGCAGATATAGGTAGGACCGGATGGTGACATCACCACCGCACGCGTCGGCCTTGATGTGGAGGTCGTCGATATCGAGGGCTGCCTCGCCGTTGTTGAGCGTCATGTTCGACAATGGCAAATCCACGATCACGCCCGGCTGGACCACAGTTTGGCCGAACCCGGCCCCCCCGCCGGCGCTCCCCAGGGTCAGAGCGTTGCCGGCCGCGGCCCCAGGCGTGATGGTGACGTCTCCGTTCGGTATGGCTCCCCCGGTTCCGCCGAACTGCAGGCCCGCCGAGACATCCTGCTGACACCCCAGTTGATAGCCGATGACAAGGACGCTGTCGCTGATGGGGCTTGAGCCGCCGCTGGCCGATGCGACTCCAGTCACCGTGAGGAATGCTTCGTGAGAGTTGGGCGCACCAGCCAGGTTGGGCGTCCGGGTCACCGTTTCCCGCTCAAGCCGCATTTCAATTTCCCACCCGTCGCGGCTGACTTTGTCAATGGTTTTAGGAGGCATCGGGGTCGCGACCAGGTCGGCGTGCGCCGGCGCCGCCCCGCTGGATATCGCCAGAGCCAAAGTCGCCATGACGAGCGCGAACGCTCGGACCGAGGCGATCCTCATGGCCCGGACTTTAGGCGGGTGACGGTCGGCATCGTCGTGGCCGACGCCGTCGTTGGCCAAATCGTTACGAATGCGCGCTGCGGTTGATATTTGATCCGAATAGGAAGGCACAGATTCCGTTATGGAAACCTCATGTGGCAATTACCGAAAAGCGGCACCGAGTCTCAATCAAGATTTGATCAACGGCGACTGCTAACGCGCGTGCAGTCGACCGTCATGATGTCGTTCTCGCGATGTCAGTGGGAGAAGACAGCCAAATCGCCCGGTTCATGGTCGAGCACATCGCGGTTAAAGGTCATCATGTATGCGAAATACAGGCCGCCAACGACAAGCAGGCCGGTCACGATCATGATCGGCACGCGCGCGCTGGCAGGGGAGAGCAAGGCGACCAGCGAGCAGATCGACCAGACGAGTGCGGCGATCGAGACCGGCGTCTCGAACCGCCCGATATCGAAGGCTCCTTCCTGGCGGTCGAGCCGTTTTCGAACCGACAGGTAGAGAATCACGATCATGCCGTATGTCAGCGCGGGGAATACCGTGCCCGCGGTGATCAAATTCAGCAGTGCGTTGCCGGGCAGCACGGCCAGCACCGCGATCCCGGTGACGACGGCCAGGACGGTGGCCGGGATCGGGGTCTGCGTGCGTTCGTTCACCCGTCGGAGCAGTCGGGATGCGGGGAAGCGGTAATCGCGCGACATTCCGAAGATCATGCGTGCACAGGTGGTCAACGTCACCAGCCCGCCGCCGAAGAAGGCAATCGCTATGGCGGTGAGAAAGATTCGTTCGGTGACCGTGCCGAGTTGATCGTGCATGATCATGGCGACCGGCGAACCGGCGGCCGAGACTTTGGGGACGTTTTCGATGGCCACAGTCAAGGCGATCAGGAACACCATGCCCAGAAGGCTCGCCGCCGCGACCGATACCACGATGGCACGCGGGACGCTGCGAAACGGGTCCTTGGCTTCCTCCGACATATTCACTGCCGACTCGAAGCCCACGAGCGTTCCCAGGCCTACGATCATCACGGCCATCAACCCGCCGCCGAAGGCGAAGTAGTTCGTCGCACCCGCGGTGAGCCCTCGCGAGGTGAGGTTGTCGACCGAGCCATGTCCCGTCACCGCCACGGCCACCAGCAGCGCGACCGCCAGCACCACGACGATCGTCAGCTCGATGGCGACCGCCGTCGAGTTGACCAGTGCCATCAGCCGCGTCGAGGCGATCGCGAGCACCGCCTGGATAACCATCACCACCATGGTGATGGTTCGTGCGGTGACCTCGTTGGGCGCCAGGTTGAACAGCGGCATCAGGCAGGTGCTCGACATCGCGCTGTCGATGGCCATCAATCCGGTGAACAGGTAGCAGAAGGTGACCCAGCCGAAGAACCAGCCGACCTTGGGGTTGGCCAACCGCGATGCCCATTGGTAGGAGGTGCCGATGAGCGGGATGCGTCCCGCGAATTGCGCGATCACCAGTGCGACAAGCATCTGGCCGGCCGCGGCGATGATCCAGGTCCAGATGCCCACCGGCCCGGTGTTGCGCAGCACGTCGTCGTATGTTCCGAAAATACCGACGGCCACCGAGATGAACGCGAACGAGACCGCGAACATCTGGAACGAACTGAGCGTGCGCTTGAGTTCCGGCTCGTAACCGCAGTCCTCGCAGAACTCGTCGTAAGAATCCGCGTCTGGGACCGGCAACGCTTTTGTCATTTCAGCCACCTGGCCTTGTTGTACGTGCGCCGAATTCTAGAGGCACTCGCAGGTTGTTTTCAGGCAAACTGGCAAACCCGACGACGTCCCCGCAGCCGCTCCGCGAGTCAGAAGGCGGGAATCCCGTCGCGGTGCGGATGAAGCGCCCCCACCGGCGAGGTGAGTGGAATGTGCAGCGCGTCAACGATTCCGGGCTCGGCCTCGCAAACCCAGGGTATGGCGTTAACGGCGCGCATCCCGGTTGCCAGCAAGCCATGATCGTTATGGCTCTCGCCGGCACGATGCCCGACTTCGAATTCCGCGTCGAAGCTCGGCTCACCGTCGATGATGACGCGCCAGATGCCATCGGTTGCGCCGGTTCGACCCTTCGGCCAATCGGGCGCGAGGTCGTCGGCGATCCGGTCGACGTGCTCGATCGTGATGACGTCGACGCCGTCGACGACGCCGATGCAACGCGCCCGGGTGGCGCCGACGGTGCCCGCTTCGACGAGTCCGAATGCGGTAGGGATGTCGCGGGGGGTGGCCTGAAACTCGCACGTTTCGCGAATGTCCTCGAGTTGCACGCCCAGCGCCTCGGCGACCATGGTGACGGCGGCGCCCCAGCCCCAGCGAAGGGTGCCGGGCATCTTCAACCCGCCTTGGTAGTCGAGCGGCTGACCGAATCCGAACAGCTCTCGCATGTCGTACTCGGCCGGGTACTCGGAGTAGTTCGTGATCTCTATGCCGCGCACCGAATAAACCTTGTGCGACATCGACATCAGCGCGATCGGAAACAGATCGGCGCCGAATCCGGGCTCGATGCCCGTGGAGAACAGCGAGCTCCCTCCTGCCTCGGCGGTGGCGCGGATCGTGTCGATCACCCTGCCGGGCATGGAGCCGCGCGGGTATACCAATCCCGGTATTGCGGTAGTCACAATGTTCTTGCCGGCGGCCAGGATTCGGCACAGGTCGCCGATCGCCTCCCTCATTCGGGGTGGTGCCGGCGCCGCGTAGACGACACAGTCCGCGTCGCCGCCGAGGATCTCCGATTCGTCCTGCGTGGCGAGAACGCCGACGGGGTCAATCCCGGCGAGTTCGCCGGCGTCCTTGCCGTTCTTGCCGGCCGAGTGCACCCATACGCCGACGAGTTCGAGGTTCGGCCGGTCGGCTATGGTGCGGATCGCGTACCTCCCGACCCCGCCGGTGGCCCAGACCGCAACTCTGTACTTGTCTTTCACGATTTCGACTTTCTTTTCCAGCGCGGGCTCTTGACCGCTTCGAGGGCTTCGGTGACGAAAAGATCCAGCGGTCGCGGGGCAGTGGATTGGCGCACCCACCGCTGGAACGCGAAATCAGCTGCTGCAAAGGCGAGTTGGACCAGAAGGCCGGGGCGAATGTCGTCGCCGGGATTGGCACCCATGCGTTCGCCGATCAGCTTGGCAGTCCGTTCCCTGTCGGTGGGCGTGTGGATCGTGGCCTTGCCGAGCAGATCGGGAGCGACCAGCAAGGCTTCCCGCCACTCCCCGATGTCGGCTTGGTCGAACGAGCGGATCCGCGCGACGATCGCATTGATGAGCGCGACGTCCGGCGACTCGCCGGCTGGCCGCTGTTCGAGCAGGTTGACGATCGCGGCGCCGCCGTGGCGAACGGGGGCGAGCAGCAGGTCCTCCTTAGTCGGCACGTGCCGGAAGAAGGTGCGCGGCGAAACGCCTGCGGCGGCGGCGATTTCCTCCGTCGTCACCGCGTCGTACCCACGTTCGACGAACAGCCGGAACGCGGCGCGCCTGATCTCGGCCCGGATCTGTGCGCGCTGGCGGTCCCGCAGCGACCCTTCCCCGGCGGTCATCGGAAGCAGCCGATTCCGCCGTCGACGTGAATGGTCTGCCCGGTGATGAACGTCGCGTCGGTGCTG
>Ga0310911_10001210_pt1 | contig 10238 bp, 6 predicted proteins | sample GREbulkMGHF170_FD_203532 | JGI IMG/M metagenome (GOLD analysis project Ga0310911, IMG submission 203532) | Lab enrichment of tropical soil microbial communities from Luquillo Experimental Forest, Puerto Rico - GRE.bulkMG.HF170 | ecosystem: Environmental > Terrestrial > Soil > Tropical forest >... | reverse complement strand
TCGCATTGTCGTGGCTCGGGCTCTGGCTGTGGCTGCCGCCGCTCGGCCGCGCCGCCGGTCTCGTTTTGTTTGCCGCGCTCGCGTTGTGGGCGGCGTTTCCATTTTTGTTTTTGCGCCTGCCGGGCTTCGCCGACGCTTTACGCCGGATCGACCGCGTCAGCGGCTTGCGGCATCGGCCGGCGACGACGCTCGCCGACCGGCTCGCGGTCAATGCGCAGGACCCCTATGCGCTGGCGCTGTGGAATGCGCATGTCGCGCGTTCGCGCCAAAACGCCAAGGCGCTACGCGCCGGCGCCCCGGCGCCGCGCGTGGCCGGGCGCGATCCTTACGCGGTGCGCGGACTGGTGCTCATCGCCGCGATCGCGACCTTCGTCGCGGCTGGCGGCGAACGCTGGCACCGCATCGCGGCGGCATTCGACTGGCGCGGCGTCGTCGTGCCGGCGAATTTCCGCGTCGACGCCTGGGCGGCGCCGCCGGCCTATACCGGGCGGCCGCCGATCATTCTCCCCGGCATCCATCCGGGCGAGGCCAGCGCAACCGCGGCGCAGACCGACGGGCCGGTCAGCGTGCCGGTCAACTCGACGCTCGTGGTGCGCGCGACCGGCAAGCTCAAGCTGGAATTGTCGACCACCGGCGGCCTCGTCCCCGCCAAGGAAGAGGGCCGGCCGCCGGCCGGCGCCGAAGAGCATCGCTTCACCATCACTGCAACCGGCGCGGCAACGCTGCGCGGCGCTGGCGAGAACCTGGTCTGGCCGTTCAACGCTATTCCCGACAAGTCGCCGACCATCGCGCTGATCAAGGATCCCGAGCAGCAGAGCCGTGGCGCGCTGTTATTGTCCTATCGGCTGGAAGACGATTACGGAGTGGCCGAGGCGCACGCGACCTTCGCCCGCAAGGACAATACCGCCGGCCAGGCCGCGCGTCCCTTGTTTGGGCCGCCCGACTTCGCACTGGTGCTGCCGCAAGCGCGCACTAGGAGCGGCACCGGCCAGACAATCAAGGACCTCACCGACCATCCCTGGGCCGGCGCCGAAGTCACCCTGACGCTTGTCGCCCGCGACGATGCCGGTAATGAGGGCCGCAGCGAGCCGTTCGACTTCCGCCTGCCGGAGCGGGTTTTCACCAAGCCGCTGGCGCGGGCTCTGATCGAGCAGCGCCGCAATCTCGCGCTTGACGCCAATACGCGGCCGCTCGTCACCACTGCGCTCGATGCGCTGGCGCTGGCGCCGGAACGCTTCACCAAGGAAGCCGGCATCTATCTCGGTCTGCGCTCGATTTACTGGTCGCTGGCCCGCGCCAAGAGCGACGACGATTTGCGCGATGTCGTCAAACGGCTGTGGCAGATGGCGGTCGGCATTGAGGACGGCGACATTGCCAATGCCGAGGAGGCTTTGCGCAACGCCGAGAACGCGCTGCAGCAGGCGCTCGACCGCGGCGCCAGCGATCAGGAGCTCAAGGCGCTGATGGAGCAGCTGCGCGCGACGATGGATCGGTTTCTGCAGGCGATGGCGGAACAGCTGAAAAACAGCCGCGAGCTCGCCCGGCCGCTCAGCCCTAATGCCCGCGTGCTCAGCTCGCGCGATCTGCAGAATATGCTCGATCGGCTGGAAAATCTGGCGCGCAGCGGCGCCAAGGATGCCGCGCGCCAGCTTTTGCAGCAGCTGCAGGAGATGATGGAAAATCTGCAGGCTGGCATGCCGGATATGAACGAGGGCGACGAGGACATGATGTCGGCGCTTGACGAGCTCGGCGACATGATCCACCAGCAGCAGCAATTGCGCGACCGCACCTTCCAGCAGGGTCAGGAACAACAAGACCGCCAGCGCGGCGGCGTCCCGCGCGCTGGCAAACCCGGTCAGCAGCAGCCCAACGGCAATTCGTTCGGCGATCTACGGCAGAACCAGCAGGCGCTGCGTGATCGGCTCAACAAATTGCTCGAGGATTTAAAGAGCCGCGGCTTCGGCCAGAACGACCAGAACCAGCAAGGGCAGGGCAATCCCGGCCAAGGCCAAGCACAAGGCCAAGATCAGCTCGATCAGCTCGGCCGCGCCGGCGATGCCATGGGCGACGCCGCCGGCAATCTCGGCGAGGGCGATGCCGACAGCGCGGTGGAATCGCAAGGCCGCGCGCTCGATGCTTTGCGCAAGGGCGCGCAAGGCCTGGCGCAATCGATGCAGCAGCAGATGGGACGCGGCCCCGGCCCCGGCCGGCCGGGCCGCTTCGGCCAATCGCGCGCGCAGCAGGACACCGATCCGCTCGGCCGGCCATTGCGCGGGCGCGAATATGGTGACGATGCCACCGTGAAAGTCCCGGGCGAGATCGACGTGCAGCGCGCCCGCCGCATCATCGAGGAATTGCGTAAGCGTTTCGGCGACTTCGCCCGGTCGCAGGAAGAGCTCGATTACATCGAGCGGCTGCTGAAGAATTATTGATTTAACCTCTTCCCCGCACGCGGAGAGAGGTAGGTTCCCCCACATTGCAGTGCCCGTTCCTTCCGCTTAAATTACTGGTGTTCCGAGGGGAGCTCCGGGAGGAGCTGAGAGACCGCCGATCTCGCGTCGCGAGGCAACCGCGGTGACCCTTTGAACCTGATCCGGGTCATGCCGGCGAAGGGACAGGACATCATGGCCACCTCAATTTTTCTGGCGAGACTGCTCGGGCCGCTCTTGCTCGCGGTCGGGGCCGGCATCCTGATCAATCCAAAAGTGTTCCAGACCATGGCCAGCGAGGTGGTGCGCAGCGTGACGCTGGTTTATCTGTTCGGCCTTGTCGATTTAGCCGCCGGGCTTGCCATCGTGCTGACCCACAATGTCTGGGCGGCGAACTGGCGCATGCTGATCACGCTACTCGGCTGGCTGATGCTGATCCGCGGTGCGGTTCGGATCGTGGCGCCGGAAACCATCATGGGCTTTGCCGCCAAGGTCATCCGCAACAAACAGCTCATTCCGGTTTCCGGTGTCGTCACCGGCGTGCTTGGGCTGGTGTTCTGCTATTTTGGCTATGTGGGTTAGCGAGCGATCCGCCCGCCCAAAAGATGATGAAAGAAATAAACGGAGAATTTCGATGAACAAACCGTTTGCAGAATTCGACTTCGCCACGCCGAAAGTGACGACCGGGCCGATCGCCGGCTCGCGCAAGGTCTATTCGGCGCCCGACGCTGCGCCGGATCTGCGCGTGCCCTATCGCGAGATCGCGCTTTCGGAGGGTGCCGGCGAGGAGCCGGTTCGGGTCTATGATCCGTCCGGTGTTTATACCGACAGCGACGCCGCGATCGATGTCGAGAAGGGCTTAAAGCGCAGCCGCGTCGAATGGGTGAAGGAGCGCGGCGGCGTCGAGGACTATGACGGCCGGGAGATCAAGCCGGTCGATAACGGCAATGTCAGCGGCAAGCATCTCGCGCGAGGTTTCCCGAACACGCCGCGGCCGATGCGCGGCCTTGGCGACCGCCCCCTCACACAATTGGAATGGGCGCGAGCCGGCGTCATCACCAAGGAAATGATCTACATCGCCGAGCGCGAAAATTTCGGGCGGAAGAAAATGCTCGAAAGTGCGCAAGCCGCGCGCGCGGACGGCGAAAGCTTCGGCGCCGCGGTGCCGCTCTTCGTCACGCCGGAATTCGTGCGCGACGAGGTGGCGCGCGGCCGCGCCATTATCCCGTCGAATATCAATCACGGCGAACTCGAGCCGATGATTATCGGGCGCAACTTCCTCACCAAGATCAACGCCAATATCGGCAATTCCGCCGTGACCTCTTCGGTTGAGGAGGAAGTGGAGAAGATGGTGTGGGCGATCCGCTGGGGCGCCGACACGGTGATGGACCTTTCCACCGGGCGCAACATCCACAACACCCGCGAATGGATCATCCGCAATTCGCCGGTCCCGATCGGCACCGTGCCGATCTATCAGGCGCTGGAGAAGGTCAACGGCGATCCGGTCAAGCTCGACTGGGAGTGTTACAAGGACACGCTGATCGAGCAGTGCGAGCAGGGCGTCGATTATTTCACCATCCATGCCGGGGTGCGGCTCGGCTACATTCATCTCACCGCCAACCGCGTCACCGGCATCGTCTCGCGCGGCGGCTCGATCATGGCCAAGTGGTGCCTGGCGCATCACAAGGAGAGCTTCCTCTACGAGCGGTTCGACGAGATTTGCGACATCATGCGCAAATACGACGTGTCGTTCTCGCTCGGCGACGGCTTGCGGCCCGGCTCGATCCGCGACGCCAACGACCGCGCGCAATTTGCCGAGCTGGAGACGCTTGGAGAGCTGACCAAGATCGCGTGGGACAAGGGCTGCCAGGTGATGATCGAAGGCCCCGGCCACATTCCGCTGCACAAGATCAAGATCAATGTCGACAAGCAGCTCAAAGAGTGCGGCGAGGCGCCGTTCTATACGCTCGGGCCGCTGGTGACCGACGTCGCGCCGGCCTACGACCACATCACGAGCGCCATCGGCGCGGCGATGATCGGCTGGTTCGGCACCGCGATGCTTTGTTACGTCACGCCGAAGGAACATCTCGGGCTGCCGAACCGCGACGACGTCAAGGCGGGCGTGATCGCCTACAAGATCGCAGCGCATGCCGCCGACCTCGCCAAGGGTCATCCGGCGGCGCAATTGCGCGATGATGCGCTCTCCCGCGCGCGGTTCGAATTCCGCTGGGTCGATCAGTTCAACCTGTCGCTCGATCCTGACACCGCGCGCAGCTATCACGACGAGACGTTGCCCAAAGAAGCGCACAAAGTGGCGCATTTCTGCTCGATGTGCGGGCCGAAATTCTGCTCGATGAAAATCACCCAGGACGTGCGCGACTATGCGGCGAGCTTGAACGACAAAGAGCAGGGCATGGCCCGACAAGAGGCGGGGAGCGCCGGAGGCGCGACAGGGACGAAAAAAGAAATCGAGGCCGGAATGGCGTCGATGTCCAAGAAGTTCTTGGACATGGGCGCGCAGGTCTATGTCGATGCCGACAAGGTGAAGGACAGCAACAAGGCGCTGTAGGCACGATCACTCTCGCACGTCATGCCCGGGCTTGACCGGGGCATCCATGCTGAGCGCGAGCATATGGGGCGGAGGGCGCAAACCGTTGCGTTGCCGGCTTTACCGTCGCATGGATTGCCGGATCAAGTCCGGCAATGACGACGTGAAAATTCGGATTTCGCTTGTGGTCGGTCCGGGGTACGTTAGGGGTTCCCGAGTTCGGGGAGACACCCGATGAGCAACGGCAGTTCGCTTTCGCTTCCCGAGATTGAGCGGCGCATGGCGATCGTGCGCGACAATATCCGCCAGTTGATCGAACAGGCGGCGGCGAATTCCGGCGCCGGCGACGAGAGCCGCAACGCCGACCGCATCGCGGCGCAGCAGGAGGAGCTCGATCGGCTCTCCAAGCAACGCGACGAACTGATGAAGCAGAAATAATGATCCGCCCCGCGGGGCAGAATTAAGCGCTGTCACGCGGCCTTCGCGCTTTGCTGCTGTGATACACCCGCCAAAGCCAATGGAGCCGGACATGAGCGAGCGCGCCTTGGCCTTTGTCGAAGAATGGATATCCGACCACATCACCGCCGACGACGCGGACGGCGACATTGAGGCGCACGCGAAAGCGCTCGCCGGTCAGTGCCTCGCCGACGCGGGCAAAAAGGGCATTCCCGCCTCCGAGATCGGCGACGCGATCGACGATCTCCCCGAGTTCATGATCGGCGCCATCGAGGAGGCGGAGGAGCGCGAGGAGCACGCGCACCGGCCAGAAAGCGACAAGGAGGCCGCGGAACTCGTCGACCCGCAAGCCATCGAAGACGCCGAGGAAGACGAGCTCGAGGACGAGGATGACGACGAGGACGACGACGAGAAGCAGTGAAGGTTCACGGGGGCGCGGCGAGAGCGGCGGATCAATGAGCCTGGTTTTGGTTTAAGCCATTTGCTCGGCCAATACGTAACTTCGCATCCGCCACCGGTTTAACTTCGGGAAACGTTCTCCCGGTCTTGATGTCTGCGACCCGCCCGCCATTCACACCGAACCATGCGGCAATGTCGTGCTGTGGATCACCGCGGACCAGCATGCCTTTGACAACTGCCGCGTCGGCGCTTGTCAGTGAAATGCCACTAGGTTCAGCCCTGTCATTCATGATGGCCCCGAGGACAGGCGTTAGAATATTTAGAAATATTTATGAGTGACGCGCGATTTTGCCTTCAAGTGTGCCCATGTCGTGGTCTCGACGAAGCTGGGTTAGCGTCGGCTCGTGACTTCTCTGAAGTACATCGCTGAGTCTGTCGTTGTGGCTAAACCCAGGAGCAGCTCCGTAGATTTTGCGTAACGTGCGGACAAGCGTGTTACCGTGTTTGCGACTAATTTCGCCAGCTTTATCGCTATGCCTGTTATCAAGGCCTGATATCTCCATCGAGAGCTGTCCCGCGGCAAGCATCACAACGGTTAGGCGACCGCGTCACCAAAAGTTAATGACCGAATGCCGCCCGAAACAATCATGCAAAAGTACCGGCGACGACGTCCGAATTACCTATTCCTCAAGCTCCACCCCTCGTACCGCCCAGCGACAACCCCAAATCATCACCCCCGCCAGTGCCGCGACGCCGGCGACGAGCAGAAAAAATTCCAGCTTGGCCATACGGCTCCAGAAGCTGCCGATATAGCCGGAGAGAAAGCCGCCGGTGAAACTGGTGGCGAGCCAGACGCCCATCATCAGCGAAATCAATCTCGCCGGCGCCACTTTGGTCACGAACGACAAGCCGACCGGCGAGAGATAAAGCTCGCCCAGCGTGATGACGACGAAATAGGCGAACAGCCACAGCCAGCTCGCTTTGCCGCTCTCTCCGCTTGCGCCGCCGCTCCAGCCGCCGGCGTGCAATGCCGCCGCGACCATGATGAGATAGGCCGCGCACACGCCAAAGCAGCCATAGGCCATTTTGGTGATGGTCGGCGGCTCGGCGCCGCGCGCGGCCTGTCGTGCCCATAGCGCGACGACGAACGGCGTGAAGGCAAAAATCATGAACGGATTGACGGCGAGAAACCATGTGGTCGGGACCTGCGCGCTGGCGCCGAACAGATGCGCGTCGATGGTGCGGTCGGTATAAGCGTCGGCCCATAAAATGATCGTATTGCCCATCTGCTCGTAGGCCGCCCAGAACAAAGTGTTCGGCACGAACAACGCGAGCAGCGCCAGCACGGCGCGGCCTTCGTTCGCGTCGAGCGGCTTGCGCGCCACATGCGCCGCTTGCGCCTTGTGCATCTCGTCGGTCGGAAGAAGCGGCAGCGCATAGAGGTAAATGCAAAGCCCGATCACCATGCCGACGCCGGCGGCGGCAAAACCGTAGTGCCAGCCGAAGCCTTCGCCGAGCGTGCCGCAGACCAGCGGGGCGAGGAACGCGCCGAGATTGATGCCGACATAGAAGATCGAATAGGCGCGGTCGCGGCGCGGATCGCTCGCGCCATAGAGGCCGCCGACCTGCGTCGAAATATTCGGCTTGAAGCAGCCGCTGCCAAGAATGAGCGCCAACAGCGCGAACAGAAACAGCTGCTCGACCGCCATCATGAAATGGCCGAACGCCATCAAGACCGCGCCGATGAGGACGGTGCGGCGCTGGCCAAGCACGCGGTCGGCAAGAAGCCCGCCGAAGATCGGCGTGAAATAGACGAGCCCGGTATAGAGGCCCCAGATCTGCGAGGACAGCGGCTGCACGTCGAGCGGGCCGAACACGCCTTCCAGCGCGTTCTTGAGCGAAGCGAGCCCGATCACATTGCTGAAGTGATCTTCGAGCAGCAGGAATTTCGTCATGTAGAGCACGAGCAGCGAGCGCATGCCGTAATACGAGAAGCGCTCCCACATCTCGGTCGTGAACAGGAACGTCAGCCCGCGCGGATGGCCGAATAGTTCGCCGCGTGCGGAAACTGGTTGCGATGGTTGAACGCTATCGGCCAAGATGACGGTCCGCTTGTGCATTAAGATCACCTCTCCCCGCGCGCGGGGAGAGGTCGGATTGCGCAACAATCCGGGTGAGGGGCGTTGCCGCGATTGGCGAGCCTAGCTGGATCGCCCCCTCACCCCAACCCTCTCCCGCAAGCGGGGAGAGGGAGCCAAATGGAGCCGCATGCATGCCCGCCGCCTATCCCGAAGAAGCGAAGAACTTCCGCCTGCTTGGCCACGATCCGTCGGCGGCCTGGGGCGGCGGCAGTCTCGTCCAGGTGCACAAGGGCCATGCCTATGTCGGGGCGGTCGGCGGCTCGAGCTATAACGGACCGGAAGGCTTCACCGTGCACGACGTGCGCGATCCGAAGAAGCCGCGAAAGGTCGGCGAATTCCGCGCGCCGCCGGGCGTGCATTGCCATAAGCTCCGCATCGTCGGCGATGATCTGCTCTACGTGAATTCGGAGCGGCTCGCCGGCGACAAGGGCAAGAACGCCCGCGCCGGATTTTTCATCTTCGATGTTTCGAAGCCGGCGACGCCAAAGCCGGTCGGCTTCTACGACATGCCGGGCTCAGGGCCGCATCGGTTCGGCGTCGATCTTGAGCGCCAGCTCGCGTTTTTGCCGAACGACGCGCCGGGCTGGGAGCGCCGTGTGATCTGGACGCTGGATATTCGTGACCCGTTGCGCCCCGAAGTGATCTCGATCTGGGGCCTGCCGTGGATGAAGACCGATTCAAGCGAGGTCGGCAACGATCCGCATCCGCACGAGCAGGCGATCACGCTGCACGGCCCGCCGACGATCCGCGGTAACCGCATGTATTGCGCCTGGTGGGGCGGCGGCATTTCCATCGTTGACTGCACCGATTTGCGGGCAATGAAGCTTGTCGGCCACATCAAATGGTCGCCGCCGTTTCCCGGCTCGACGCATACTTGCTGGCCGCTCGGCGACCGGCCCTATCTGATCGTCACCGACGAGGCCCGCGCCAAGGAAAAATACTGGGACGCACAATTCATGTGGATCGTGGATGCGCGCGAAGAGAGTAATCCCGTGCCGGTCGCGACCTTCATACCGGAGCGCGAGAAATATTTCGATCGGCCCGGCCGCTTCGGCGCGCATAATATTCTGGAATATCTGCCGGCCGACGGCCCGTGGCAGGACATCGTGTTTCTCACATATTTCAATGCGGGCTTGCGCGCAGTCGATGTGCGCGATCCGCTGCGGCCAAAAGACGTTGGCTGTTACGTGCCGCAGACGCCCTCAGGCGCGCCGGGGATCCAGTCGAACGATATTGGCGCCGACGAAAACGGCCGGCTTTATCTGGTCGACCGCTGGGGCCAGGGCATGCACATCCTGGAATATACGGGATAGCTCCCTCCCCGGGTCCGGGTCCCGTCACCCTGAGGTGCGAGCGTAGCGAGCCTCGAAGGGCGACAGCCCGGGCAGTGCATCCTTCGAGGGCCGCTTCGCGGCCACCTCAGGATGACGGAAATTCCGGCTACGGCATAAATCCGAACACGCGCCCCGGAATGACCCTACCGAGTGGAATCCGCTGAACTGGGGTAGGTCCTTTTTACATAGTCCTTCATGTCTGAAATCGTCAGCGTCCGTTGAACAAATAAGTTGCCCGCATTCGCGGACGTTAAGAACACATCAGAAAAAATCGGCTGCGACGTCGATGCATCGGCAAAAACTGCCGGCGGCTTTTGCTCGGGCTTCGGCGGTTCGTATCGCGTCTGTTCAACTCTCACCTGAGCAAATTTTGGCTGCTCCTGTTTTGCCGGCTCGTGTTTCGGCGGGTCCGTGGTGGCGAATGCCAACGCTGTCGACTTAACGTCCTTCGGCGGAGGCAGCTTGGCCAGTTGCGATGGTTTGAACCCCTTCGCCTGCGCCGTTTGCAACGCATCCAGCGCGGAAATTCTGGCGAGCTCGGTTTTTACTATGCTGTGAAATTGCTCGTTGAACTGCGCTCCTGGATGGGAGTCGTTATTGACGATGTATTCAATATTCGGCGCCTCGAGCTTCTGCGAACCCATGCCGCCAAAAGTCATCCACGGATTTGGATTATAAATTTCAATGATTTTGCCGACCTTGCCGGTCAGACTCGCCTGCGAAGTCAGCATCGAGGGCTGCAACGCGATAATTTCATCAACGTAGCCGGTATTGTTCGCTACCAAAATCGCATTGTTCGCGCCGAGGCTATAGCCGACGATCAGAATGCGCGTGCCTTTGGGTTGACGATTGATGTCGTCGACCAGAGCTTTCCACGACTGATGCAGATAGGTCGCCACTTCGACATCGGGCGTCGCTTTCAGTTCGCCGG
>Ga0310911_10001199_pt1 | contig 10275 bp, 12 predicted proteins | sample GREbulkMGHF170_FD_203532 | JGI IMG/M metagenome (GOLD analysis project Ga0310911, IMG submission 203532) | Lab enrichment of tropical soil microbial communities from Luquillo Experimental Forest, Puerto Rico - GRE.bulkMG.HF170 | ecosystem: Environmental > Terrestrial > Soil > Tropical forest >... | reverse complement strand
GCCCGCAATCGGCGCGGTCTCCGCATTCTTAGCGGCAGTTGGCGGCATTACGTGGATGCACCACATGTTCGCGGCCGCGCCCTATATTTTCGGCGTTGGTGTGATCGGCATCGCCTATACGATGATCGGCTGGTGGACCGACGTCGCCCGTGAAGCGACGTTTGAGGGCTATCATACGCGGATCGTGCAGATCTCTCATCGCTACGGGATGATTCTGTTCATCGCCTCAGAGGTGATGTTCTTCGTGGCGTGGTTCTGGGCGTATTTCAACAGCGCGCTGTTCCCGGCCGACATGCACCAGATCACGCGCGAACAACTGTTCGGCGGGGTGTGGCCGCCGAAGGGAACCGAGACCTTCGACCCGTGGCACTTGCCGCTCCTCAATACCCTGATCCTGCTCACTTCCGGCACGACCGTGACCTGGGCGCACCACGCGCTTCTGGAGAACGACCGCCAGGGCCTCAAGTGGGGTCTGATCCTGACGATCGTACTTGGTCTGGCATTCACCTGCGTGCAGGCCTACGAATATAGCCACGCGGGATTCAATTTCAGCGGCAACATTTACGGCGCCACTTTCTTCATGGCGACCGGTTTCCATGGCGCACACGTCATCATCGGCTCGACGTTTCTGATCGTGTGCCTGCTTCGTGTCTATCTCGGACATTTCACGCCGACGCAGCATCTCGGCTTCGAGTTCGCCGCGTGGTACTGGCATTTCGTCGACGTCGTCTGGATCTTCCTGTTTTCCTGCATTTATGTGTGGGGTTCAGGCGGGGCGAGCGTCGCGCATGCTGCCGGCCACTAGAGTGCGCGGTCTCGATGCCGTGAGTGGCCTTTCTAATTTTTGGCTTGCCCAAATCGGCGGAGACGCTGGCAAGGTCGTTTCGGGTTGGCTTGGCTCGGCCACCAGTATCCTGACGGCTTGAACGCGCGTTGAGGACGGAGCGTAAGGCGACAGCGTCTTTAGCGATCGCACAAAGCTATTGAGGGAGCGGCATTGCCGATCCCATCATCATCGCCGAGTTGTGAACGCTCTTGTGGACCACAGGCTGGCGGTGTCCGCTATGCTTGGGGATATCGGCTTCGGGTGACAAGAGCCGCGAAATGAGAGGTCGGTTATGGCGGATCATGATGCGATCATTATCGGCACCGGACAGGCCGGACCGGCCTTGGCGCGGCGGCTAGTGGCAGCAGGTTGGAAGGTTGCCATCATCGAGCGCAAGTTTTTCGGTGGCACCTGCGTCAATACCGGCTGCACCCCGACCAAGACGCTAATTGCGAGCGCTTATGCGGCGTATCTGGCACGCCGTGCTGCTGACTACGGCGTGACCATCGGCGGCCCGATAGGCGTCGATATGAGGGCAGTGAAGGCGCGCAAGGATGCCGTTGTGCGCCCGTCACGCGAGGGTGTCGAGCGATCTCTGAAGACGCTGAAAGGGTGTACGGTCTTCGAAGGCCACGCCCAGTTCGTTGGGCTGAAGGAGGTGAAAGTCGGCGATGACATGCTCAGAGCCGATAACATTTTCCTCAATGTGGGCACGCGGGCACTGGTGCCGCCGATACGCGGGCTCGATCAAGTCGCCTACCTGACCAACAGCTCGATGATGGACATGGATTTTCTGCCCCCGCATCTGATCGTGCTCGGAGGGAGCTATGTCGGCCTTGAATTTGCGCAGGCCTATCGCCGCTTCGGAAGCGAAGTCACGGTCATCGAGCTCGGACCGCACCTGATCACGCGCGAGGACGAGGATGTCTCGCGCGCGGTTGCCGAAATTCTCAAGGACGAAAATATCGACATCCGCGTCAACAGCAAAGTTGTCGCCGTGGCAAAACAAGGCGACGACATCGCGGTGACGGTGGAGAATGCTGGAACTAGCTCGCAGATCGTCGGTTCCCATCTATTGCTTGCGATCGGCCGGCGGCCGAACACGGACGATCTCGGCCTTGGTAAAGCAGGCGTCGCCATCGACCCTCGTGGTTACATCCAGGTCGACGATCAGCTGCGCACCAACGTACCCGGCATCTGGGCCTTGGGGGATTGCAACGGGCGGGGCGCCTTCACCCATACCTCCTGGAACGATTTCCAAATCGTGGCGGCCAACCTTCTAGACAACGATCCGCGGCGCGTCAGCGATCGAATTACTGCCTACGCGCTCTACATCGATCCCCCGCTCGGACGCGCCGGCATGACCGAGGCCGAGGTCCGCAAATCCGGCCGACCGGCGCTGATCGGGACCATGGCCATGGAAGACGTAAGCCGAGCGTACGAGAAAGGCGAAACAAAGGGTTTCATGAAGATCCTGGTCGACAAGGAAACGAAACGGATCCTCGGGGCGTCGCTGCTGGGGCTTTCGGGGGACGAGGTCATTCACTGCATCCTCGATGTCATGTATGCCAAGGCGCCGTACACGGTCCTGCAGCGGGCGGTGCACATCCACCCGACAGTTTCGGAGTTCATTCCAACGATGTTGGAAGATCTCCAGCCGTTGTCGTGAGCGAACAGGCAGGAACGATTTGATTTGGGGACTTGAGAATCTAGAAGCGGGACGCCATCTCGCAGGTGATCCATTCCAAACGAGTTAATGTGTGAGCAATCAACCCGCTACACCACCCATCGTGGCCGGACTTCTGGGGCGCTGTCCGCGTTGCAGCGAGGGCCGCCTGTTCCAAGGGTTTCTTACCCTACGCCCGCGCTGCGAGCATTGCGGTCTCGATTTTTCGTTTGCTGACTCGGCCGATGGGCCGGCGTTTTTCGTCATGTTCTTGTCCGGGTTCATCGTCGCCGGCTCGGCCTTGGCGGTGGAAATCGTTTATGCTCCGCCATATTGGGTGCATGCGCTGCTGTGGGGGCCGCTGATCCTGATCACGACGCTACTGCCATTGCGTCCAGTCAAGGGCCTTCTGATCGCGCTACAATATCACCACAAGGCGGCGGAGGGCCGCTTCACGGGCGGCGAGGCCCCGTGAATGTTGCGCTGACACGGCGGCTGCGATCGGGCCTTGCGGTGCCAGCCGTGTTCGCGCTGGGGGCGACCATAATCTTCGTCGGGCTCGGCACTTGGCAACTCCAGCGCAAGGCCTGGAAGGAAGCGCTGATCGAGACCCTCGAACAGCGCCTTTCCGCGCCCCCCGGCGATCTGCCGCCGCGCGAGCGCTGGGCGAGCCTTTCTGCGGCAAACGACGAATTTCGTCGCGTGAAAGTCTCTGCCGCGTTCGTGCCGGGTGCAGAAGCGCTCGTCTATACCAGCGGCTCGGCCTTGCGCAGCGATGTATCCGGACCCGGCTATTGGGTATTCGCGCCAGTCCAACTCGGGTCTGGGGGGCTGGTCGTCGTCAATCGTGGCTTCGTGCCGGAGGGACGACAAGATCTGGCGACGCGCGCCGCCGGAGCAGCCACGGGCCGTGCCGACTTAGTCGGTGCGCTGCGGTGGCCGGAATCCCGCGGCGCCTTCTCGCCGAAGGATGATCCCGATCGCAACATTTGGTTCGTGCGCGATCCGATTGCGATTGCGGCCGCCAAGAGTTGGGGTGAGGTCGCGCCGTTCTTCATCGAATTGGAAAGCCCCCAGCCATCCGGCGGGCTCCCACGCCCCGGCGCGCTCAAGGTCAACCTGCGCAACGAGCATCTGCAATATGCCATTACCTGGTATGGGCTCGCTTTGGTTGTAGTGGTGATGTTCGGGTTCTGGTTCAGCGGGCGAGCCGCGCGCGCGGCATGAGCCGCGTGCGTGCGCCTTGCTTGTGGAAGGCGCGCCGTCCGACTATGTTTTGAGGTCGTTGCTTCTCGGCACCCTCATTGTGCTGGGAACAGGAGTGAATTCAAAAGGTTACGTGGTGTGTTCGTTGGGCGAATAAAGCCCAGCGCGACGGCGACTTAGCCTCAAACGGAGCCCCCGGCTCGTGCGCTACATTTCCACCAGGGGCGAGGCCCCGGCGCTCGGTTTTGTCGAGGCGACGCTGGCAGGACTTGCCCGCGACGGCGGCCTCTACCTGCCCGCGACGTGGCCGCGGCTCGATGCGGACACGATCGCCAGCTTTGCCGGCCGCCCCTATGCGGAAGTGGCGGTGGAGGTCATCCGTCCCTTCGTCGGCGACGCCATCCCTGATTGCGACCTCGCCCGCATGACGCGCGAGGCCTATGGCAGGTTCCGCCATCCAGCGGTCGCTCCACTGGTGCAGTTCGGCATGAGCGATTTCGTACTCGAATTGTTTCATGGGCCCACGCTCGCGTTCAAGGATCTGGCGATGCAGCTCCTTGGCCGACTCATGGATGAGGTGCTCGCGACGCGCGGAGAACGTACGACCATCGTGGTCGCGACTTCCGGGGATACCGGCGGGGCCGCGGTCGAGGCCTTTCGCGGTCGAGCGCGCGCGGATCTGTTCGTGCTTTTTCCGCACCGCCGTATTTCCGACGTGCAGCGGCGGATGATGACGACGGTCGAGGACGATAATGTGCATGCGCTGGCGATCGAGGGAACGTTCGATGATTGCCAAGCCATCGTGAAGGGCATGTTCAACCACCACGCCTTTCGCGACCGGGCGCGGCTCTCTGGCGTGAATTCCATCAACTGGGCGCGTATCGTCGCACAGGTGGTGTACTATTTCACCGCTGCGGTCGCACTCGGCTCGCCGCACCGAAAGGTCGCCTTCACCGTACCGACCGGCAATTTCGGTGATGTCTATGCGGGCTATGTCGCGCTCTGCATGGGTCTGCCTGTCGACCGCCTGGTGGTTGCGACCAACGTCAACGACATCCTCACGCGCACGATCGCGACTGGCATCTACGAGCTGCGCGAGGTGGTGCCCACGTCCTCGCCGTCGATGGACATCCAAGTAGCGTCGAATTTCGAACGCCTGTTGTTCGACATCCATGGCCGCGATGGCCGCGCGGTGCGTGCGTTGATGGCCTCGCTCGCCCAATCACGCCGGTTTGCGCTGTCGGCGCAGGCGCTCTCGGCGCTGCGCGCCGTGTTTTCCGCTGACCGGGCGGACGAGGACGAGACCGCGGCGACCATTCGCACCATGCTGCGGGAGACCGGACATTTGATCGATCCCCACACCGCGGTCGGCGTTGCGGTTGCGGAGAAGGAGACCCGCGAGCCGTCGATTCCGATGGTGGTACTCGGCACCGCCCACCCAGCGAAATTCCCCGATGCGGTGCAGGCCGCCTGCGGTGTGCGACCCCCGCTTCCCGAATGGCTCGCCGACCTCGATCGGCGGCCGGAGCGCGTCACCACGCTGCCGGTCGACCAGATGGCGGTGGAGCGCCATATTCTCTCTGCCAGTCGTGCCGCACATGAAGGAGCCGCCGCATGAGCGTTGAGGTCACGCGTCTTCCCACCGGCCTTGTCGTCGTGACTGACGCGATGCCGCATTTGGAGACTGCCTCGCTTGGCGTGTGGGTCGGTTCCGGCAGCCGCGACGAGCGGCCGGACGAGCATGGTATCTCGCATCTGCTCGAGCATATGGCGTTCAAGGGAACTTCACGGCGTACCGCCCGTCAAATCGCGGAGGAGATCGAGGCGGTCGGCGGCGACCTCAACGCGGCAACCTCGATTGAGACAACCGCCTACTACGCGCGCGTTCTGCGGGCTGACGTGCCGCTTGCGCTTGACGTGCTGTCCGACATCCTCGCCGATCCATCGTTCGATTCCGAGGAGCTGCGGCGCGAGCAGAACGTGATCGTGCAGGAGATCGGTGCCGCCGAGGATGCGCCGGACGATCTCATCTGGGACAAGTTGCAGGAGACCGCTTTCGCTAACCAGCCGATCGGTCGGTCCATCCTCGGCACGCCGGCAACCGTGCGCTCGTTCGACCGCACGCGGCTCGCCGCCTATCTCAGCCGCAACTATCGGAGCTCCGACATGGTGGTGGCGGCGGCAGGCGCAGTCGAGCACCAAGCCGTGGTGGCGGAAGTCGAACGACGATTCGCGAGCTTCGCCGGCCCTCGGCCATCGACGCCTGAGCCAGCACGTTTCGTCGGAGGCTCCCGCATCGAGACGCGCGATCTCGAACAAGCTCATATCGCGCTCGCCATGCACGGGTTGTCGCATCGCGACCCCAACCTCTATAGCCTGCAGGTGTTCACGAATGTGCTCGGCGGCGGCATGTCCTCACGCCTGTTCCAGGAGGTGCGCGAGCAGCGCGGCCTCTGCTACGCGATTTATGCGTTCCACGCCCCCTATTCGGACATTGGAATGTTCGGCCTTTACGCCGGGACCGATGCCGCCGATGTCGCTGAGTTGATGCGCGTCGTGGTGGGCGAGATCAACGCTGCGGGGGAAACCATCAACGAAGCGGAAGTTGCGCGCGCGAAAGCGCAGATGAAGGCCGGGTTGCTGATGGCGCTCGAGAGTTCATCCGCGCGCGCCGAGCAGCTCGCGCGTCAGCTGTTCAATTGGGGTCGCCCAGTTCCGCTCGACGAGCTGGTTGAGAAAATTGAAGCCGTGACGGTCGAGAGCGCCCGCGCTGCCGGCCGTGCCCTCATTGCGCGGGGGCGGCCCGCTGTCGCCGCGCTCGGTCCTGGCGCCGGGCTTGAAACTGCCGCTACGATCGCGGACAGTCTCGCCCGCCGGGCTGCGTGAAGTCGGATGACGGGCGGCGGAGGACAGCAAGAGCGGTCGGCTCTTTCTGTCATTTGCTTGCCTGCCCTCTGATGGCTGATCACCATGGCTTTCTTCCGCACCGTCAGCTTGTCCGACCCGATGCCCGCGATTACGGGCAATGGCATCGTGCTCCGGGCACCACAAATGTCCGATTGCGCGGAATGGGCGGCGTTGCGGGAAGCAAGCCGCGATTTTCTCACGCCGTGGGAGCCAACGTGGCCCGCCGACGACCTTGCCCGCGCATCCTTTCGCCGTCGCATCAAGCGCTACTCCGAAGACCAGCGCGGCGACCTCGCCTATGCCTTCTTCATTTTCCGCAAGTATGATGATGTTCTGTTGGGCGGCTTGACGCTCGCGAATATTCGTCGGGGCTGTGCCCAGGCGGGCAGTCTCGGTTACTGGATAGGAGCACCCCACGCGCGCCAAGGTCATATGACGGCTGCAGTCAACGCCATCGTTCCCTTTGCATTCGGGACGCTGAAGCTTCACCGGATCGAAGCTGCGTGTATCCCGGCCAATGTTGCGTCGATCCGTCTGCTGGAGAAGACAGGCTTCAAGCGCGAGGGCTTTGCGCGCCAGTACCTTTGTATCGATGGGATTTGGCAGGATCATTTGCTGTTCGCCCGCCTCAAGGACGACCTTTAGTCGGTGCCGGTAGCCTTGGGGTCGCCACGAATTGGTTGGTATAAGCTTCGCAGGAGGCAGGTTGTCGGAAAAAGCCGAGTGATTTCAATGGGTCCGGGGAACTGTGAGCGGGGGCGCGGCCGGCGCCGCGCGGCGGGGCTGATCGTGAGTGCCGCAATGCTGTCCGGCTGCTCGCTCGCCTCCAGCGTGGGTTCATCCGACAGTTCGCCCTCGTTTGCGAGCAGGTTCACGAGCCTTTTCTCCGGCGCGACGCCAGGCGTCACCCAGCCGCACTCGCCAACACCATCGGCCCCGGACGTCGAATGCCCGGGGGTTGATATTCGCACCGGCGCATCAACCATGAATATCGCGGCCAAGACCGCCGATGCGACCGCGGGCGACCTGCGCTACCAGCTTTCGTTCGGCCAAACCGCCCGCGAGTGCGCGGTGCAGGGTGCCTCCTTGATCATCAAAGTCGGCGTCCAGGGCCGCGTCATACTCGGGCCGATGGGCGGTCCGGGGCAGGTCGAGGTTCCGTTGCGCTATGCGGTGGTGCGCGAGGGTCCGCAACCCAAGACCGTGGCGACCAAGTTCAAGCGGATCGCGGTGACGATTGGGCCGGGCCAGACCCATGTCCAATTCGTTGATATCGAGGAGGGCTTGACCTTCCCGATGCCATCGAAGTCGGAACTCGACGCTTATGTCGTCTATGTCGGTTTTGACGAGATCGGGGACAAGAACGAGAAGAAGCCGCCGAAGACGGCGAGGAAGACGACGACACGCCAGCAATAGGCGGTCTCGGCCTGGCTACCACCCGCGCAGCGCGACCACGGCGCTCTTTAAATGTCGCAGGTCAGCGACGATCGTCCGTGCCCCCGCCAATCTCAGCTGCTCGCCGAGGTGCGCCTCGGCATGACTGCCGCCAACAAACCCGAGTGCGGTCATACCCGCCGCCGCGGCGGCGGCCACACCAGCCGGAGAATCCTCGACCACAATGCAATCGGCGGCCTGAACGCCCATTCGCGCCGCCGCGTGCAGGAATAGATCGGGCGCGGGCTTGCCGTTGCGGACGTTGCTTGCGGAAAATAAAAAGTTGAAGAATTTCGCGAGCCCCGTGGTCTCCAGACTTACCTGAACACGGTCGGGCGGCGAGGACGAAGCCACGCATTTCGGCCCGCGCAGCCAGGTGAGCGCGTGGGCAGCGTGCGGCATGGCGCGCAGCTCTGCGCGTAACCGCGCCAGCGTTGCCGCCGCGAGGGCGGCGCTGAAATTGACCGGCAGCTTGCAGCGGGTGGCCGCTTCGATGCTAGCGAGCATGTCGGCGGGGCGGCGCCCGGAGAAATAGCGAGTCACGAGTTCGGGGGCAATCGGAATTCCCGCGCGCGCAAATTCGTCGGCGGCAGCCGCCGCGGCGATTTGTTCGCTGTCGACCAACACGCCGTTGCAATCAAAGATGATCACGGGAGCCTCACGCCAGCGTGCCTGCGGCACCGCATTGGTTTTGTGCTGTTCAACGAATCGCGGCCCAAGCGATTAGGAATCGTGCGCACATGGCAAAAGTCGGGCGCCGAGCGGCCAGGCGAATTTTTTACACAGTTTCTACGGTTTGCGAGGAAAAACGGGGATGATCGTGCGTCCTGGCCGAAAGGGGCCGGAAAAAGACTAGTTTAGTTTGCCCTTGAAGTCTGCGATGCCTTTGGCAAGGAGGTCGTCGGCGACCTTGTCCTTGACGGTGCGGGTGAGGATCGTTTTAGCCGCAGCGACCGCGACCTCGGCGGCCGCCGAGCGCACGTCGGCCAGCGCCTGAGCTTCGGCCTGAGCGATTTTGCTCTCCGCCATCTTGGTGCGCCGCACGACGAATTCTTCGATCTTGGTCTCGGCTTCGGCGGCAAGCCGCTCTGCCTCTGCCTTGGTGCCGGCGACGATCGCCTGCGCCTCGTGCTCGGCTTCCTGCTGCTTGCGGCGATATGTGGCAAGCAGGGCCTCAGCTTCCGCCTTGAGCCTGCGCGCCTCGTCGAACTCTGCCTTGATGCGTTCCCGCCGGTCGTCGATACTCTTGAGCAAGAGCTTGTGCGCCCTGAAATAACCGAGCACGGCGACGAAGATGACAAAGGCGACCGCGACCCAGAACTCGGCTTCAAACATTGGCTTCCTCAGCGCTTGAGCGCCTTGCTGATGGCTTCGGCGACCTCTTCGCCCGCCGGCGCGATGCCAGTCAGCCGTTCGACAATCGCGCCTGCAGCCTCGCCGGCGATGCCGCGCACGTTCCCCATCGCCGCCGATCGCGTCCCGGCAATGGTCTTCTCCGCTTCGGCGATACGGGCATTGAGTTTCGCGTCCACCTCCTTGCGGCGGGCTTCGGCTGCTGCTGCGGCCTTTGCACGCGTCTCATTGGCGAGGGTTTGCGCCCGTCCGCGGGCCTCCGCTAACGCCTTCTCGTGGGCGGCAATGGCGGCGTCGGATCCGTCCTTGAAGCGCTGCGCTTCCGCAAGATCGTCTTCGACGCGCTGGCGGCGCGCTTCCAGAATCGAGGCGATCCGCGGCAACGCAATTCGCGACATCAGCAGATAGAGCGCGATGAAGGCGATCGCGAGCCAAAACAACTGGGAAGGGAAGGTCTGCGAGTCGAACGGCGGGAACCCGCGACCGTGCTCGCTCGCGGGGGCCTCGACGGCTCCAACAGGCTGGGCACTATCCTGGGCCATGGCCGCCTCCACAGGCTACGGCGCGTTCGGCTGCCGCCCACGCGTTCGATGCCAGGATCAACCGAGGGCGAACAGCAGAAGCAGCGCAATCAGCAGCGAGAAGATGCCGAGCGCTTCGGTGATGGCGAAGCCGAAAATCAAGTTGGCGAACTGTCCGGTCGCGGCCGACGGGTTGCGGATCGCCGCGGCCAAATAGTTGCCGAAGATGATGCCAACGCCGACGCCGGCGCCACCCATGCCGATGCAGGCAATACCGGCACCAATATATTTCGCGGCCGTCGGGTCCATAGCAAGCTCCTTTTCGAGGGTTGTTTGAATGATTGGCACTCAATGGCCTGGGT
>Ga0310911_10001193_pt1 | contig 10296 bp, 8 predicted proteins | sample GREbulkMGHF170_FD_203532 | JGI IMG/M metagenome (GOLD analysis project Ga0310911, IMG submission 203532) | Lab enrichment of tropical soil microbial communities from Luquillo Experimental Forest, Puerto Rico - GRE.bulkMG.HF170 | ecosystem: Environmental > Terrestrial > Soil > Tropical forest >... | reverse complement strand
ATGAAGCCGATGTCGCGGGCGAGGACATGTCCGACTCCACGGCCGAGGCCGCCGACGCGCTCTCCGCCGAGATGGCCGACGACGCCGAGATGGGCGACGCCGAGAGCCCGGCCGAGCCGCGGCGCCCACGCCGGCACGGCCAGAACGAGCCGCGCGGACCGGATTACCGGCCCTTCATCACCAAACACGACGAGACGGTCGCGGCCGAGGAGTTGTGCGAACCGGAGGAGCTCGATCGGCTGCGCGGCTACCTCGACAAGCAGCTCTCGCATCTGCAAGGCGTGGTCGCGCGGCTCGCCAACCGACTGCAGCGCCGTTTGATGGCGCAACAGAACCGCGCCTGGGAGTTCGACCTGGAGGAGGGGTTGCTCGATCCCGCGCGGCTCTCGCGCATCGTGGTCGATCCGCTCCATCCGCTCTCGTTCAAGCACGAGAAGGAAACCAGTTTCCGCGACACCGTGGTCACGCTCCTGCTCGACAATTCGGGCTCGATGCGCGGACGGCCGATCACGGTCGCGGCGACCTGCGCCGATATCCTGGCGCGCACGCTCGAGCGCTGCGGCGTCAAAGTGGAAATTCTGGGCTTTACCACGCGCGCATGGAAGGGCGGGCAATCGCGTGAGGCCTGGCTCGCCGCCGGCAAGCCCGCCAATCCGGGGCGGCTCAACGATCTTCGCCACATCATCTACAAGTCGGCGGACGCGCCCTGGCGTCGCGCCCGCAAAAATCTCGGTCTGATGATGCGCGAAGGCCTGCTCAAGGAGAATATCGACGGCGAAGCGCTCGATTGGGCGCACAAGCGGCTGCTGGGCCGTACCGAGCAGCGCAGGATCTTGATGATGATCTCCGATGGCGCCCCGGTCGACGATTCCACGCTATCGGTCAACCCCGGCAACTATCTGGAGCGGCACTTGCGCTGGGTGATCGAGGATATCGAGACGCGCTCGCCGGTGGAGTTGATCGCGATCGGCATCGGTCACGACGTCACGCGCTACTACCGCCGCGCCGTCACTATCGTCGATGCCGAGGAACTCGGCGGCGCCATGACTGAAAAGCTCGCTGAACTATTCGACGAGCAGTCCCAGGCCGAACCGCGGCGGCCGCGGAGGCTCGACGCGTGAGCGACCGCACGACGCGTTGGCGTTGCGGTCTCACATGGACAAATCGGCGGACCATCACGGCGCTCATCGCAAGTGCGCTGCTCTTGGTGGTCATCGCGGGCGATGCGCAGGTGTCGCCGTCCGCCGCGCCGCCGGTCGCGATCGAGGTTCGCAGCGAGCCGATCACGGCCTTCGACGTTCGCGACCCCTCTCACCGGCAGTTCGGGCTGCTCGAATTCCGCGGCGGCCTCGTGCTGCGTTCCTCCTACGAGCACTTCGGCGGCATCTCGGCCATTCGCGTTGCGTCGGATGGCGCGCATTTCATCGCCCTCAGCGACAAGGGTTGGTGGTTTCGCGGCCACATCGTCTACGAGGGCACGCGGCCGAGCGGCATCGCGGACGCCGAAATGGCGCCGATCCTGGGCGCCGACGGGCGACCGCTGGCGGCGCGGGGATGGTATGACACGGAATCGATCGCGGAGGACGGTGGCACGCTCTATGTGGGCATCGAACGCGTCCATCAGATCGTGCGCTTCGATTACGGCACGGAGGGCCTGCTTGCTCGCGGTCGGCCGATCGCGCTGCCGCCGGGACTGCGCTCGCTGCCGCCCAACAGGGGGATTGAGGCCCTGGTGTTTGTTCCGAAGGGTTTGCCGCTTGCCGGCACGCTGATCGCGATCTCGGAGCGCGGCCTCGACAAGGCGGGAAATACCATCGGCTTCCTCATCGGGGGAGCGAGCCCCGGCAATTTCGCGGTCAGGCGAAGTTCGAACTTCGACATCACCGACGCCGCGCTCCTGCCCGGCGGCGACGTTCTGCTGCTGGAACGGCGATTCAGCTGGAGCAGCGGTTTGGCCGTGCGCGTGCGGCGCGTCGCGCTCGGCGAGATCAAGCCGGGCGCCGTGGTCGACGGTCCCATTCTGTTCGACGTCGATCTCGGCTACGAGATCGACAATATGGAAGGCTTGAGCGTTCACCGCAGCGCAGGCGGCGAAACCGTCCTCACGCTCATTTCGGACGACAATTTCTCCGCGGTTCAGCGCACGCTGCTGCTTCAGTTCACGCTGGTGGAGCCGTAGTCGAGCCGCGATACCAGCCTGAATACCGCCTGCTTTCGCGGTCGGCTCACCCCGCTGCCGCCGCTCTTTTCTTTCTGATCTGCCGCTTCAACTCGAGCGCTTTCTCGGAGAGGTCGGTGTCCCGCGCCTTCAGCAGGAATGCATCGAGACCGCCGCGATGATCGACCGTCTTGAGCGCGTTCGCCGACACGCGCAGCCTGACCGAGCGGCCGAGCGCGTCCGAGATCATGGTGACGTTGAGCAGATTGGGCAGGAAGCGCCGCTTGGTCTTGATGTTGGAGTGGCTGACCTTGTGCCCGACCTGCGCGGTCTTGCCGGTGAGTTCGCACCGCCACGACATTGAGAGACCTTATCCTTCAAAGCGTTTGCCGGATCGAGCCCGTGCGCATTGTCAGCGGCTCGACCACCTGCGGCTTCGCACTGCGGCTTCGCAAGCCGGCGGACCTATAAAGAGCGCATGAATAGGCGTCAAGCCGCGTGTCCTGGTGCGATTGTGCCCCGGATGACCGCGTTATTCGCGGCGGACTCCAGTTGCCTTGATCGGGCCAAGATGGCGCGCCAAGGATTGCTGGAAATCGGCCGGCGGCCGGCCACTTGGTCGCGCCGGGGATCGTGGCTAGCCATGGGCCGGCGGTTTCAATAAAAAATGGCGCGACAGCAGGGACTGGGCTTCGTGGGTTCATACCGCCTCACCCGTCACGCGATTTTTCTCGGCGTGACCGCGCTCGCGGTGACCATGGCGGATGCCCAACAGGGCCGAAGCTTGGCCCAAGGCAAGCTCGATGCCCGCTACACCGTCACCTTGAGCGGTTTGCCGATCGGCCAGGGCGCTTGGGTGATCGACATTGGCGATGATCATTTCACCGCGTCGGCGAGCGGTGCGACGGCCGGCTTGCTGCGCGTCTTTGCCAGCGGCCAGGGTCAGAGCGCGGCGAGCGGGAGCATCTCCGGCGGCCAACTCGTCCCTTCGAGCTACGCTTCGCGCATCGTCACCGGCGACAAGTCCGATGAAGTGCGGATGGTGATCAGCGCCGGCGCGGTGAAGGAGTTAGCGGCCAATCCGCCGACCGTTGCGAGCCCGGATCGCGTTCCAGTCACCGATGCTCACCGACGCGGCGTGTCGGACCCGATGACGGCGTCGTTGATTCGGGTTCCCGGCAGCGGCGACACCTCCGTTCCCCAGGCTTGCCAGCGCACGCTGTCGATCTTCGACGGCCGCATGCGCTACGACCTTCAACTCGCGTTCAAGCGGTTTGAGCGGGTGAGGTCGGAGCGAGGCTACCAAGGCGTGGCGGTGGTCTGCGCGGTGCGGTTTTCGCCGATCGCGGGGCACGTTCCCGAGCGCTACGCGATCAAGTATCTCGTGCAGTTGCGCGACATCGAGCTCTGGCTCGCCCCGATTGCGGGCACGCGCGTGATGGTGCCCTATCGGGTCACGGTTCCGACCCCGCTCGGGCTCGGGGTCATGCAGGCGACCCAGTTCATTTCCATGCCGCAACCGAGCAAGGCCACGGCAAAAACGCAATAATGGGGTCCGGCACGGGGCCGTTCCGCCCGCGCCAATCCTGCGAATTTCAGCGGCGGGCGTCGCCGTTAATCGATTTCAGCATCGGGCGGGACCGGCTTTGCGGGCCCCTTACACGATTTTGTGGTTTGCAGAGGCCCTGCCACCAGATGTCGCCGTGAACGAATTCCGACAGGGCGGAGTCAGCGATTCGGGCGCGATTCGTTCGAGACTCGTTCCACAGCTTAAGCACAGAGCTCAGCACAGACCTTTCCCGGGGCGGTGTCGTACGGATAGCCTTGTCCTTGTCCTGGGGGGATGGGCGGTCGATCGATGCGCAAACGGCATCCCCAGAACGCTCCCGGCGATTGGTACGTCGACACGCGCTGCATCGATTGCGGTGCCGCACGCACGGCAGCGCCGGGACTGATCGTCGAGCGCGACGGGCAGTCGGTGTTCGCGCGCCAGCCGCAAACGGCGGACGAGCGAATGATGGCATGGCGCGCGCGCCTTCTCTGCCCGACCGCTTCGGTGCGGACCGAAAGCCATGCTCGGGTGCCCGATGGCGTATTTCCGGAGCAGATGACGAAAGAAATCTACCGCCTCGGCTACAACGCCAAATCCGCCTACGGCGCCCATTCGTTTGCCATCCGGCGACCGGGCGGCAATGTGATGTTGGATGGGCCGCGCTTCACCCGCGCCGTGGTTGCTCAATTCGAGAATTGGGGCGGCCTGTCGGACATTCTATTGACCCATCGCGACGACGTCGGTGATGCCGAACGCTATGGCGAGCATTTCGGCGCGCGCGTGTGGATTCATGAGGCCGACCGAGCGGCCGCGCCGTCCGCCGACTGCATCCTCACGGGTCGTGAACCGGTCGAGATCGACGCCAATCTCACCGCCATCCCGATCCCCGGGCACACCGAAGGCAGCGTCGCCTATCTTTACGACCAACGTTGTCTGTTCACCGGAGATTCGCTTGCCTGGAACTTCGAAACCGATGATCTCGAAGCATTCCGCCAATACTGCTGGTGGTCGTGGTCCGAGCAACGGCAATCGCTCAAGCAATTACTCAACTACCGGTTCGAATGGGTGTTTGCCGGACATGGTGGAAGCAGGTATGTTCCCTCCATCGAGATGCACGCGCGGCTCGAGGCGCTGCTTGAACGGATGGCGACGACCTGAACGCGCGGCACGACCTGTTGGCTGCTATCCTCTGAGGATTTCGCCGCGCTCGCCGCCGCGTTACGGATAGCATCACGCGGCAGCAACGTCAGTCATCGCTCAATTTCGCCCGTCGATGCCGATCTCTTTCTCCTCTCCAACCAACCGCGATTCCGGCGCCCGCGGCGCCGGCGTCACCGCGGTGCTCGGGCCGACCAATACCGGCAAGACGCATCTCGCCATCGAGCGCATGCTCGGTCATTCCTCGGGCATCATCGGACTGCCGCTGCGGCTCTTGGCGCGCGAGGTCTACAACAAGGTCGCGGCGCGCGTGGGCGCGGAGGCCGTCGCGCTCGTCACCGGCGAGGAGAAGATCAAGCCGCCCAGCCCGCGCTATTGGGTCTCGACCGTCGAGGCCATGCCACGCGACCTCGACGTCGCCTTCCTCGCCATCGACGAGGTGCAGCTCGCCGCCGACCTCGAGCGCGGACACGTCTTCACCGACCGCATGCTCAACCGCCGCGGACGCGAGGAGACGCTGGTCCTCGGCGCGCAGACCGTGCGGCCGATGGTCGAGCGGCTCTTGCCCGGCGCCCACGTCCTGACCCGACCGCGCCTGTCGCAGCTCTCATTCGCGGGCGAGAAGAAGATCACCCGACTTCCCCGCCGTTCCGCCATCGTCGCGTTCTCGGCCGAGGAGGTCTATTCCATCGCCGAGTTGATCCGTCGCCAGCGCGGCGGCGCAGCCGTGGTGTTGGGGGCGCTGAGCCCGCGCACGCGCAACGCGCAGGTCGCGCTCTACCAGTCCGGCGACGTCGAATACCTCGTCGCTACCGACGCCATCGGCATGGGACTCAACCTCGACGTCGATCACGTCGCGTTTGCCTCCGACCGCAAATTCGACGGCTACCAATTTCGAAAGCTCAACCCGGCCGAACTGGCGCAGATCGCCGGCCGCGCCGGCCGCGCCATCCGCAACGGCACCTTTGGCACCACCGGAAGGTGCCCGCCGTTCGAAACCGAGCTTGCGCAGGCGCTCGAAAGCCATTCGTTCGAGCCGATCAAGGTGCTGCAATGGCGCAACACCGCGCTCGACTTCTCGTCGGTCGGAGCGCTGCAGGCTTCGCTCGCAGACACACCGAAACAGAATGGCCTCACCCGCGCGCCCATCGCCGAGGACATCCTGGTGCTGGAACACGCGTCGCGCGACGACGATATCCGCTTGCTCGCGAAGACACGCGCGGCGGTCGAGCGACTGTGGGATGTCTGCCAGGTACCCGACTATCGCAAAATCTCGCCCGCCACCCATGCCGAGCTCGCCACGACGCTCTATGGCTTCCTGATGCGGGAAGGCACGATCCCGACCGACTGGTTCGCGCGCCAGGTCGAGCAGGCGGATCACACCGACGGCGATATCGATACGCTGTCGAACCGTATCGCGCACATCCGCACCTGGACGTTTGCCGCGAACCGTCCGGACTGGCTGGTCGACCCCGAGCACTGGCAAGGCGTCACGCGCGCGGTCGAAGATAAGTTGTCGGACGCGCTGCATGATAGGTTGACCGAGCGCTTCGTCGATCGCCGCACTAGCGTGTTGATGCGCCGGCTGCGCGAGAACGCGGTGCTCGAAACCGACATCAGCAAGAGCGGAGAGGTCGTGGTCGAGGGTCACGCCATCGGCCGGCTCGACGGCTTCATGTTCACGGCCGCCGCCTCCGCCGCGGGCTCCGAAGCCAAAGCGCTCGCGGGCGCCGCGCAGAAGGCGCTGGCGGGAGAAATCGACGCGCGCGCAACGCGTCTCGCGCAAGCGGCAGACGGGCAGTTCGTGCTCGCAACCGACGGCATCATCAGGTGGCTCGGGCAACCCGTTGGCAAGCTCGTTGCCGGCGAGGAGGCGCTCAAGCCGCGCGTGCGCATCATCGCCGACGAGCATCTCACCGGCGCGCCGCGCGACGCGGTGCAGGCGCGACTCGATCTGTGGCTCAAGTCCCACATCGAGAGACTCTTGGAGGCGCTGTTCCGGCTCGCCGCCGCTGAAGACATAACCGGCATCGCGCGCGGCGTAGCGTTCCAGCTCACGGAAGCGCTCGGCGTGCTCGATCGCCAGAAGGTCGCGGACGAGGTCAAGGGCCTCGACCAGCCCGCTCGCGCGACGCTGCGCAAATACGGCGTGCGCTTCGGCGCCTATCACATCTACCTGCCGGCGTTGCTCAAGCCGGCGCCGCGGGTGCTGGCGACGCAACTGTGGGCGCTCAAACATGGCGGCTCGGAGCGAAAGGGGCTCGAAGCGATCGAGCAACTTGCCGCCAGCGGCCGCACCTCGATCGCCGCCGACCAGGAGATCGCAAAGGTGCTCTACCGCACCGCGGGTTATCGGGTGTGTGGCGCACGCGCCGTGCGGGTCGATATTTTGGAGCGGCTCGCCGATCTCATCCGCCCGGCGCTCGCATGGCGCGCTGGTGCAGCGGGGGCGAAGCCGCCGGGCGCGATCGAAGGCTTCGGATTCACCGTGACCGTCGGCATGACGTCGCTCGCGGGCTGCTCGGGCGAGGATTTCGCCTCCGTCTTGCGCTCGCTCGGCTATCGCATGGACAAGCGGCCGAAGCCGGCCGAATTGCCGCCGCCGCCGGTGGAATCGACGCCGCCGGCGGCGCGCTCCGCGCAAGCCACGCTGGCGCAAGCTGTCTCGACCGATGACGCCGCTGCAGCGGCGCCCGCAGTCGACGGTGAACCGAGGCCCGAACCTTCGGTCGAAATGACGCAGGCAGCGACGGCAGATGCGCCTGCGGTCGAAGACGCGGTGGTCGAAGCAGCGGCATCCGCGCCGAACGCGCCGGTCGAGCGGGCGAACGCGCCGGCGCTCGCCGACGCGGCGGAGCCGGGGGTCAGCGTCGCACAAGCGCCAACCCTTGCCGTCTCCGCGCAGGCCGAAGAAGTGGCGCAGGACGTCACGGTGTCTCAGCCGCCCTCGGAGGTCGCACCCAAGACGGAATTTGCGGCCGAGGAATTCATTGAGGTTTGGCGGCCGGTCCGTCGCGACGAGCATGCGCGCAAGCCGCGCCATGAACGTGGGCCGCGCCAGCGGCGCCCCCAACGTCAGCCGGGGGCGCAGATCGTTGCGGCTACTCCCGTCGCAACGGCCGCAGTCGGCGCCGACGGCGAGGCAGCGCCCGCGGCGGGCACGGCTGAGGCTTCGCCCGCGCCCGACGCGCAGCCGCGCAGCCGTCCCGACCGCACGCAGCGGCGTGAGCGAGAGCAGCGGGCGGATCGTCCTGAGCGTCATCCGCGCGCTCCTCGCCCGCCGCGAGCGGAGCAACCGCGGCGCGGCGGGGAGCGGCCGCAGCGCGGCGAGCGCGCCGAGCGGGCGCCGCGCGGCGACCGTCCGGACCGCGATCCGGCGCTGCGCGCGAAATACATCAAGGGCCGCGGCGAGGGCAGGGACCGCCGCGATCGCGAGCCCGACCCGAATTCACCGTTCGCCAAGCTTGCCGCGCTCAAGGAGCAGCTCGAGGCGAACACCAAGGAGCCGCGCTGAGGCGCGGGCGGCTTGGACCGGCAGCGCATCGACAAATGGCTTTGGCACGCGCGGGTGGTGCGCACGCGCGCGGCGGCGGCGGATCTCGCCGCCTCCGGTCACGTGCGCATCAACGGCCGGCGCGTTGGTGCGACAAGCCGCGCGGTGCGGCCCGGGGACGTGGTGACGGTCGCGCTCGACCGCGCGGTCCGCGTGCTCAGAGTCGTGGCCTTTGCCGAGCGCCGCGGCTCGGCGGATGAGGCCCGCGCGCTGTGCGAGACGCTCGAGCCCTCGCCCCCTTCTGCGGCCGGGCGCCTGCGCGGCGAGGACGATCCCTAAGGCGCCGCGGTAGGTCTGCCGGCTGGCAAACCGGTCCGCAAGGTACCAACCCTTGCTTGCCAGGAGCCCATGCGCTAGTCAGCGCGCGCCCGGAGAGTTCGGAAATGACTTACGTCGTCGTCGAAAGTTGCATTAAGTGCAAATACATGGACTGCGTCGAGGTGTGCCCGGTGGATTGCTTCTACGAGGGCGAGAACATGCTCGTCATCCATCCCGACGAATGCATCGATTGCGGCGTGTGCGAACCGGAATGCCCGGTCGACGCGATCAAGCCGGACACCGAGCCCGGGCTGGAGAACCTCCTGAAGCTCAACGCTGATTTCGCGAAAATCTGGCCCAATATCACGCAGAAGAAGGAGCCTCCGGCCGACGCCAAGGCCTGGGAGGACGTGCCGAACAAGCTCCAAACGCAGTTCTCGCCCAATCCCGGAACCGGCGACTAAAGTCTCCCGTTAACCAGGCGTGACGAAAATGTAATGCAAAAATGCCCGGAAACGGGCGTTTGCAGCGCCGCAAGGCTTTGATTTTGGCGGAAAATGTGCTATATAGTTAGAAAATGAGCAAAACACCGCACCCGAGCCGCTCCCCGGTGGGGAGCATTATTTTTCGGGTGGTTTCCGAGGAACCTCAACCAGGGACGTGAGACCCACGCAAACAGCCGTGGCAGGAAAAACGCGCCATCGGTCGAAGAGAACCACCGCCATGAGCCGGCGGACCAAGAAAACCTCAGCGGGCGTCCGCCGGAGGGCATCTCCCCGCGCGGCGACGCGCCGTGGGGCCCCCGTGGCCAAGACACCCCTCCGGCGCAAGCCGGATGAAGGAGTTTCCCCCGGAATGACCAGCAAGAAGACGACTCAGCGTCAGGGCTTCAGGACCAACGAGTTCATCGTCTATCCGTCCCACGGCGTGGGCCAGATTCTCGCGATCGAGGAGCAGGAGGTCGCGGGCGCCAAGCTCGAGCTCTTCGTCATCAACTTCGTCAAGGACAAGATGACGTTGCGGGTTCCGACCGCCAAGATCGCTTCCGTCGGCATGCGCAAGCTCGCCGAGCCGCCGCTGGTCAGGCGCGCGCTGGAAACGTTGAAAGGCCGCGCCCGCATCAAGCGCACCATGTGGTCGCGCCGCGCGCAGGAATACGAAGCCAAGATCAACTCCGGCGACATCGTTGCGATCGCCGAGGTGGTGCGCGACCTTTACCGTTCGGAGACCCAGCCCGAGCAGTCCTACTCGGAGCGCCAACTCTACGAGGCCGCGCTCGACCGGCTCTCGCGCGAAATCTCGGTGGTGCAGCGCATCACCGAGACCGAAGCGATCAAGGAGATCGAAGCCGCCCTTGCCAAGGGTCCTCGCCGCGGTCCCAAGCCTGCGGAGGCCGAGGGGGAGGGCGAGGACGAAGACGTGGTGGTGGAGGAAGAGGCGGCATAAGCGCTCGCCCGCTCTCCACAGCAAACCTAAGAGCCCGGCGGCGACGCCGGGCTTTTGTTATGCCTGCCGGCCGCGCGAAGGGGGCGCTAACCTCCTCTTGGATAAGGAGAAAGCCGCCGAAGAAATGTCCCGGCGCAGCCATAATTACGCTCGGTTTGCAAAGAAGATGAA
>Ga0310911_10001192_pt1 | contig 10297 bp, 10 predicted proteins | sample GREbulkMGHF170_FD_203532 | JGI IMG/M metagenome (GOLD analysis project Ga0310911, IMG submission 203532) | Lab enrichment of tropical soil microbial communities from Luquillo Experimental Forest, Puerto Rico - GRE.bulkMG.HF170 | ecosystem: Environmental > Terrestrial > Soil > Tropical forest >... | reverse complement strand
GGCCGCCCCCCTGAATCCTATTTGTCTCATTGCGTTTGCGCCTGATCCCGCTGCCTGATCGGCTTCAATCCTTTGTCGCGCCGCCGTAGCAGAATTCAATGCCGGTTTTGATGACCGATCGCCACATTCGGGCCAACCGAAATCGCTGCCGTGCCGCAACTGCACCAACTCCTCGGCCGGCAGGTTGGCGTTCTGCTTCAATGTGTAAAGCTTGGGCCAGTTCTGCCCGAGCTGGTCCCGGCCGTGCTGGGTCGCCCAAATCCGGCCAGCGGAATCAAACGAGATCCCCTCGCCGTTGCGGAGACCCGTGACAAAAACGCCAAGTGCCGGCCCGGGTCTCCAATTCCGTGCAAGGATTGTTCCCTGGCACATTTGGCATGCGGTTCTGGCTCTGGCACGAATTCGTGGCCGATCCGAGGTCGACGTAGAGGTTGCCTTGCGAGTCGATCGCGAAGGGGTGCATCGGATGATCACCGCTCAGCGGCAATCCCGACACGACGGTCTCCGGCGCTGCAGTCGGCTCAAATGCCATTTTCCGGCAGCTTGTAGCGCACGATGCCAACGTTGGTCTCGGCATAGAGGTAGTTTTTATAGATCGTGACCCCGGTTGCCCCAGCGTTGCCGTCCGCCTTGGTTGGCCCAAAGCGGACGATCTTGTCGGCTCGGCCGTCGCCCTTGGTATCCCGTAAGGCAATCAGAAACCCGCCGGGCGGCGGCGTATCGTCGTGGTAATAGCGCCCGCTCCAGGTGTTGGCGTAGACGACCCCGTTCGCAGCCACCACGAGATGCCGGGCATGGCCCAGCTTGTCTGCGAAAACGGTAGCGCAAAAGCCTGGAGAGATCGTGATGGCGCCGTTATCCCCGGCGTAGGCACCTGAACCGGCCGTCAAAGCCTGGTTGGTCGCCTGGGCGTGAGACCGTGCTCCGATGGTCAGCAACAGTCCTGAAAGGAAGATGGCCACGGGATTTGCGGGCCACTCTCTTGAACATCTCGCGCGAGGATTCATCTTGCCGGCTCCGTGAATGGCGCCCGCGATTGCGGCTACTTGCAAACGCTCGTCACCAAACCTTGCTCCCGATGCGTGCTAAGAACCTCCTCTTGGCCGGGGGGCGCGGGTGCTTGCCGATCAGGGCGATCGCGCTCATCTCTCGGTAACGACCACACGGAGGCGCCTATGACCATCGTCCTCGATCACACGATCGTACCCGCCCGCGACAAGGAGGAATCGGCCCGCTTCTTCGCCCATATCTTCGGTCTGGAATACAAGGGCCCGGTTTCGCACTTCGCCCCGGTGCGTATCAACGACACGCTGACCATCGATTTCGATAATTGGGACAGCTTTGAGCGGCATCACTATGCCTTCAAGGTCAACGAAGCGGAGTTCGACGGGATCTTCGACCGTGTCCGAGGCGAGGGCCTGGCCTATGGCAGCGGCCCGCGGTCAGCGGATAACATGGAGATCAACCACCGCCATGGCGGACGCGGTTTTTATTTCCGCGATCCGAACGGCCACCTACTCGAGGTGTTGACGGCCTGAGCCGGTGTTGGATCGCACTCAAGCAAATGGGGAAATCATGTCGCATACTATCGACCAGAGACCGCCGGTAGCGGTGGGACACGTCCGGCTTCCCACGACCGATGTCGCGGGGACGGCGCGATGGCTCGTATCCGTCGGCTTACGCCCGATTTTTGAAGACGCCGAACTCGCAGTCCTCGAGTTTCGCGGGGGTACGCATGTCGTCGTCAGAAAGGTGGAAGAGGCGCCGAAAGCCGGAGCCGCAGCGCCCTTCGACCTGATGGTGGATGATATCGAGGCGGCTCGCCGCGACTATATGGCCAAGGGTCTCGGACCCTCCGACATCAGCCGGGGCCGGATCCATGACTCCTTCCATGTCGCAGGGCCGGACGGGTACGACTTTACCGTCAATTCGTCGCATGCCGGCGGAAGGCCTGTCTAAAAGACCGTCCCCCGCTTACGCTGCGGCCTCAGGGCTAGGCGGCTTTGGGGCTCTCTCTGCCCGCTCGAGCCGGGTCAGGATCTGGCGCGCGCGACGCAGCGCCGCTTCCGGCCGAAGGAACACCTCGAAATACCCGTCGTCCGGGTAATTGAACATTCGCTGCTGTTTTTCGAGACCCCAGCGGTCCTCGGCGATGACCGCCGGGAACGTCTGCATGAAGCGCTCGACCGCCGATTTGCTCGGGTCGGACTTGCACCTCTGGCCCGCCGGCATGTTGATGATCAATCGCCAGACGTGATGGCTCCGATCGACCGGCGTATGGGTTTTGCACCCGCGTCACCGCGGGGCTCAGCATGAAATGGGTGTGATCGCGGTCGACGACATCGTACTCGAGGTAATCCTCGAGGTACGGCGGCTGCTTGTAGCCTCGCACCTCGCGGATCGTCCCGACATAAGGACTATCGTCCTGCGTACCCTGCTCGAGCCGCACCGGTATGCGGCTGTTCTCGTCATCGCCGATATTGCCGTCGTGCAGCGGGTAGAAATGGCTGGTGTCGAGCAGGTTTTCGATCAGCAACACAGTGTTGGCGGGCACCGGCATCGGCCCTGTGTCGGCCGTTTCCCATGCCGGATCGGCGATCTCCGGAATGCGCGGCGGCCGGACCGTCGCCGCCCTGGCTTTCCCGGCCAGACCCAGATGAGACCGTCTTGCTCGATGATCGGAAACGGGCACAGCCGAGCTCCTTGCAGGATGTGGCCGTCGGGGTGCGACGGTACCCGGACGCACTGACCAGTCGCATCGTAGCACAAGCCGTGATAGGCGCACTCGAGTAGACCGCCTTCGACGAATCGACCTTGCGACAGCGGCATGCGTTTGTGATCGCATCGCTCGTCGAAGGCGACCACGCTGCCTTCTGCGGTCCGCCACAACACCAACGGCTTTTCCGCAATGACTTGGCCCTGCAACTGTTGCGGGGCGAATTCGTGCGACAGCCCAGCCACGTACCAGGCATTCTTGACCAGCACATCAGCCGCCATGACCCAGTCCTTCGAGACCCTTGTTTGATGGCGATCTTGGCGCCATCGCCCGCGCTCGCCAAGCGACTCACCGCCTCGGGGGTCGGCGCAAGGCCCAAAAGGCGATGCAACCGCAGAGATAGGCGGCGATCGACAGCATAAAGGCGAGCCGATAGCTACCGGAGAGATCGAAGATCCAACCTGCCGCCCATGACCCGGCAGCGGAACCGATACCACTGCCGATTGTGATCACGCCGAGGATGGTTCCGAGCTGACGGCCCGGGAAAAGGTCGGCGGTCTTCGCCGTGATCGCCGGGCCACGGGCACCCCAGGTCAGCCCGAAGAAGCAGGCGTGCAGCCATAACAGCCAGCCTTGGTCAGGTCCGGTGATCAACAAAGCGCAGACCACGCCGAGGATCGAAATGCCGTAGGCCAGAATGGCCGAGCTCTCACGCCCGATATAATCCGACAGCGTTCCGGTGAAGATCGTGCCGGCGATGGCGAGAAAGCTGCCAAGGCCGAGCACCCCCGCGGCGTAGAGCTTGTCGAAGCCGCGATCAACGGCAAAGGCGAGCTGATGCAGCGAGACAAGGAAACTCCCGAGGCCGGTGAACAGGTAGACCGCAAAGAGCAACCAGAAATGGCGGGTGCGCATCGCTTCGCCCAGGCTCCACTCCGGCGACGGCAGTGAGATCGGACCTGAAGCGCCGGGTATCGGATCCCGTTCCGCCGCGATCGGGTATCGGGCAGCGCGACGAAACAGCGTGGCGAGCAGCGGCACAACTGCGGCCATGAACGCCGCCTGCGCGAAATAGGTCTCACGCCAGCCGAGGGTCGAGATCAGCAACTGAACGAGCGGCGCCGAGGCGGCGCGCCCGAAGCCGTTGGCCGATTGCACGATCGAGATCGCCATGCCGCGCCGCCGCACGAAATGGCGCGAGAGAAGCGGCACAAAAACGACGAGCCCAAGGCAGTTGGCCCCAATCGTCATCACCACTCCATAGAGCAGGATGATTTGCCAGAGCGCGGAAATGAATGCGCTGGCCAACAGGCCGAGAACGAGCAGGCTCCCCCCGAGCAATAGGAGGCGGCGGGGCCCGAGCCGGTCGACCAACGCTCCGACCAGCGGCGAGCTCGCACCAGCGACGAGCTGCGAGACCGAGTAGGCGATCGAGGTCTCGGCGCGGCTCCATCGGAACTGCTCGATGAAGGCCACCAGAAAGATCGCGTAGGAGTGCATCAACCCGGCGCTGACGGTGAACGCGGCGAAGGCGCCGCCGAGCATCAGCCAAGCCCCGCGCGAAGCCGGCGCCGAGCGCCACGGGCGAGACCGCCATCGAGTCAGGCCGACCATCGCGAATCCTCGCTGTCTTCAAGCGATTCGGGGAGTACCGGCTCATCTACCGTCGCTATCGGAGGGCTGTGCCAAGCCGTCCGAACGCCACTTCGCGTCGGCTTGATCAAAGCATTCTATTCAATCCCAAGTTCTGTTATGCTCCTTAGATAGGCGTACGGACGGTGCGCCGTAGTCTCGCGCGACGCGAGCCATGAAAGGGCAATTAACATGTGGGGCGGAATCGTTGGTCTAATCATCCAACTGATCTCAGGTGCTGTCGGCGGCAACATTGCTGGGGCAGCACTGAAGCAATATAACCTCGGGACGCTCGGCAACTCGATTGCCGGGGTGATCGGCGGCGGTGTGGGTGCCCAGATCATCGGCGCGCTGCTGGGCGGCGGAACGGGAGCCGAGGCTGCAGCAGGTAGCCTCGATATCGGCTCAATTATCGGTCAGATCGTCTCCGGCGGCGTCGGCGGGGGCATCCTGATGGTGATCGTAGGGCTGATCAAGCAGGCCATGGGCGGCCAGCCCGCCAGCTGAGCCGGTCGTCAGCGCTGATTTTCGTGGCCGGCCGCAGGCGGTGCCTGAGGCCGGCCGGTTACCTCTCTATTTCTTCGCTCCTGCTTTTGATGCCGAACGTTGATGCACAAGCAGGTGCGGACGGGGTTGTGTGTATCGAGAATCCGACCATTGGCGACCTGCAGCAGGCGCTGGCGGCTGGCAGGACGACCGCCGCTGCACTGGTGAGCGCCTATCTAGCGCGTATCGAGGCGTATGACGGGAGCGGACCGCGGCTCAATGCCGTGCGCCAGCGGAACCCCGACGCGAGGGCGATCGCCGAGGCCCTCGATCGCAGCAAGCCCGTCCAGCGGCGCCCGCTCGAGGGCATCCCGATCCTGGTCAAAGACAACATCGCCACGGCCGACGAGCAGCATACGACGGCGGGCTCACTAGCGCTCGCCGATGCCCGGGCGAAGCGAGACGCGACCGTCGTCGAACTGTTACGCAGCGCCGGCGCGGTGATCCTCGGCAAAGCCAATCTGACCGAATTCGCCAACATCCTGGCGGTCGATATGCCGGCCGGGTACAGCTCGCTTGGCGGCCAGGTCAAGAACCCTTACGCACCTGAGCTCGACGACAAGGGTGTGCCGATTGTCCTGCCGGGCGGGTCGAGCTCAGGATCGGCGGTCGCCGTGGCGGCGGGGCTCGCGGCAGCGGCGATCGGCACCGAAACCTCGGGCTCGCTGCTGTCGCCGGCGAGCCAGAACGGCGTCGTCACGGTCAAGCCGACCGTCGGGCTCGTGAGCCGCGCCGGCATCATCCCGATCGCCCACAGCCAGGACACCGCGGGCCCACTGACGCGCACGGTGCGCGACGCGGCGATCCTGTTGAACGTGCTCGCCGGCGCCGATCCGCTGGACCCGGCGACGGCGGCTCTGCAGCGGCCGGCCGATTATACGAGTGCGCTCGACAAGGATGGGCTCAAGGGCGTCCGCATCGGTGTGCCGAGCGATCCTGCCGATCCCGGCAATGATGTCTATTACGGACCCTTGCCGCCGCGCGCCGCCGCGGTCATGCGCGAGGCGATCGTGGTGCTGGAGGCGCAAGGCGCCACGGTCGTGCGCGCCAACATCCCGACCGAGGGCTGGATCGGCGGCCCGGGCACCGAGATGGCGATCCTCAACCGCAACCCGGAAAGCCCGACCAAAAACCAGCCGGCGCGCCGGCCGATCGTGTTTGTTTACGAGCTGAAACATGACCTGAACGCGTATCTGCGCGACTGGGCCACCGGCACCGAGATGCGGAGCCTTGCCGACATCGTCGCGTTCAACCAAGCCCATGCCGACCGCGCGTTGCGCTTTGGCCAGGACATGTTTCTCGCCGCCGAGGCGACCCGCGGCGACCTCAGTGAATTGGAGTATGTGTCGGCGCGGCAAATGGATCTGCGCGCCGCGCGCGAGCTCGGGCTCGATGCTTATATGGACGCATACCGGCTCGACGCGGTGCTGTTCCCCGGCACCGCCGGTGCCGCGATCGCCGCCAAGGCCGGCTACCCGAGCATCCAGGTGCCGGCCGGCTTTATCGCCGGAGTCCGTGACAAGGAGACGCCCGACTACCCCTACGGTGCCACCTTCACCGGCCGCGCCTGGAGCGAGCCCACCCTGCTGCGCCTTGCCTACGCATTCGAGCAGGCGACCCAGCTGCGCCGCACGCCGCCGGGCCTGCCGCCGCTCGACTCAGGCTGCGCGCGGTAGCGAAAAACAACGAATTTTTCGTCGGGGCGGCCAAGCACTCCTTTCGATTCCAACGCAAATATTTTTATTTCAATTACTTAAGGAGAAAGTCCGCGACCAAATTAACAACGAATTCGGCACCGCGGATCAACGGAACCTGCACAGCGCTGAGGGAGCGAAAAACAACGAGAATGGCCGTCATCGCGCCGTTTGATCCGCAATGGTTAGAGGTTCATAAGACTAGCGACATTTCCCGCCGGTTTGGGCTCAGCTGAAAGCGATCCATTTGGCCAGATCCGCCATCACGGCCACGCCTGAACGCGAGGCTGCGGTGTTCCACCTGGTGCTGATCAAGCCGACGCATTACGACGACGACGGCTATCCGATCCAGTGGGTCAAGGCGGCGATACCCTCGAACACGCTCGCCTGCCTCAACGGGCTCGCCGAAGACGCGAGCCGCCGGCGGGTGCTCGGTCGCGATGTGGCGATCCGCGTCCACACCTATGACGAGACCAACCGCCGGATCAGGCCGGACCGGATCGTCCGGATGGTGCGCCGAGCCGGTAGCCGGTCCCTCGTCGGGTTGGTCGGGGTGCAATCGAACCAGTTTCCCCGCGCCGTCGATCTGGCGAGGCCATTTCTGCAAGCCGGCCTGCCGGTCTGCATCGGCGGGTTTCATGTCTCGGGCTCAATCGCGATGCTGCCGGAAATGCCCGAGGAGATGCGAGAAGCGATGGCCCTCGGCATCTCCTTTTTTGCCGGCGAGGCCGAACATGGCCGGCTCGACCAGGTGATCCGGGACGCTTGGAAGGGCTCGCTTCAACCCCTCTATAACTATATGAGCGATCTCCCCTCATTGGAGGGCGAGCCCGCGCCGATCCTGCCGCGCAAACACGTCCGCCGCGTTTCCGGCCAGTTGTCGAGCCTCGATCTCGGCCGCGGCTGCCCCTACCAGTGTTCGTTCTGCACGATCATCAATGTCCAGGGCCGCAAGAGCCGGTTTCGCACCCCCGACGATCTCGAACGCGCGATCCGCGAAAACTATCGCCAAGGCAACCGGCGGTTTTTCGTCACCGATGACAATTTTGCTCGCAACCGTCATTGGGAACCGCTGTTTGACCGGATGATCCGATTGCGGGTCGGCAAAGGCTTGAAGATCGGCTTTACGATCCAGGTGGACACGTTGTGCCACCGGATCCCGAACTTCATCGAGAAGGCAGCGCAGGCCGGCGTTCGCCGCGTCTTTATCGGCCTGGAGAACATCAATCCCGACAATCTCCTCGCGGCCAAGAAGCGCCAGAACAAGATCACCGAATACCGCGCGATGCTGCAGAAATGGCGCGAGCATGGTGCCATCACCTGCGCGGGGTACATCATCGGATTTCCCGGCGACACGAGGGAGTCCATCCTGCGCGATGTCGAGATCATCAAGCGGGAATTGCCGCTCGACGTGCTCGAGTTGTTCATGCTGACGCCGCTCCCCGGTTCCGAAGACCACAAGCTTCTGTGGCAGCGGGGCGCCTGGATGGACCCCGACCTCAACAAATACGACCTCAACAACCGCGTGACGCATCATCCGGTCATGTCCGACGAGGAGTGGGACGGTGCCTATCGTGAGGCCTGGCAAAGCTTTTACAGCTTGGAGCATGTGCGCACGATCTTGCGGCGAACGGCGGCTCACCCTCGCGGCCGCCCACACACGACATTGACCACATTGCTGTGGTTCAAGCTGATGACGATGTTCGAGGCTGTCCACCCGCTCGAGGGGGGCGCCTTCCGCCGCAAGTCGCGGCGGGACCGGCGCTACGGGCTGCCGACGGAGAGCCCCTTCGTGTTCTATCCGCGCTATGCATGTGAGATCGCCGGCAAGGCTCGGGGATATTGGTCGGTCTATCGCCAAGCAAGGAAGATTTTGAAAGATGTCCTCGCCGCGCCCGATCGATGGACCTACAGCGATCTTTCGATCGCTCCGCCCGATGAGGACGAATTCGAGCGGCTCGATCTCTATCACGCCACCGCCGGCGGTGAGGGAGCCCTTGCACGCAAGCGTCGCGAGGATGCGCTGCGAGCGGGTGTGGGGAGAACTGCATCTACCGAGGCCGCGGACTAAGCGCCTGACCCAAAGTTCTACATGGCTCTAATCATCGGCAGCAAAGGGCCGCTTTCGAAGCCCCACAACGACCGCTCGGCCTTGGCGGCGGGAACTGGTCTTCATGCCCCACACCTGCCGTTCGCGATACCCGCCGGGATCGGCTCAGTTGGGTGGAAACGGGACAACCCATAGGCTTACTGGAGGGTACCCCAGCGTTTTACACTTCCGCCGAATGGTTCAGCTCAATTCGGTAACCCGTAGAGAAGATAAAAACACATTGCTCGGCGCCTTCGTTACATATATGTCATCTATTCTTAAAAAGAGGTCCAATGAAGTTAGAGCGCGCAAGAAGATTTCAAAGGGCTGCCAATCAACAGCACTCACATAGACAACTTTATTGTCGGCCCATTGGCCTTGCTGATTCTCTTTCAGAACTACCCGGATTTGATGTGCTCCGCCTTCAACTTTAGCTTTGAATGTAACTCGAAACACACGCTCAGGACGGACCGACTTGCGTATGGTGGGTTCGGTTCGGCCGAAGGGCCTTATCTCAATCTCATAACGACCGCCTATGTTACTTCGCTGTATTTGCAAACTCCCATCCGGCCCGAAGATGAGATTACCTTCGCCCTTAGGATCGACCTGCTTGCCATCCGCCGAGTAATTCCTTCCGCCCTTATGCTCAAAATGGAACCGCTTATTCCAATCCGCCTCAAAAATCGTTGCCTCTGGTGAGCTGTGAAATTTGCGCAAAGATTGCTTCAGCTCGACCAGAGCAGTGCCCACAGATGCCCGAACATTCGTTGCACTAGGGTCATAAGAAGATGGCGTGATCCCACTTAGGTCACTCGGCAAGTGCAGTTGGCTCTTATCGGTTCCTTGCGGAGTTATGAAAAAATTTCGATCTCTACCGAGCCTACCCATAAATAAGCCAAGTTCAAAGAGAACATTATCTCTCACTGATAACGTAGACGTGTCTCTGATGGTTACAGGATCTTCTGGCAGCAAAATGAATAATGCAAAGTGATACTGCTCAACTGCAGACATTAGATTTTCAATAGGTACATAAGTGGTACGAAAAGTTCCATTATTCCACAGTTCCGGCTCGGCATCGTTCTTCAATTCTGCTTGAGCTAACTCCGCGATATTGAGCGCGTTTGTAGATGAGCCGATAAAAATTCGGGGTTTCAACGTACTCCTCCCAATGTTTCCTCATTCCCATTGATCACCTGACAGCCCGTTCTATTTCCACTTAACACTAAGAGTACGGCGCAGGCAAGGCTCCTAACCGATCGCGAAAGCCCGTTATCCACAGATAGCGAATGGGCGCTTCTGGTCGATCTGACCCATTAGCCCCGAGCCCGCTGGACGACCGCTTACGGCGCGCAACATCGCCGTTCACCAGGTCGTAGACGAAGGTCGGGTCGCCGCCCTTTGCGGACCTCCATCATTGCGGCGTGTACGACTTCCGACCTACGCCCCGGCAAGCCGCCTGAGGGCAAGCTGGATGGAGGCGAGGGCAAAGAAAGCGCCCAGAGTTTCGGCAAGGTTCTCGAAATCCTTGACGAAACGCCGGTTGCGTCCGAACCAGGAGAAAGAGCGCTCGACTTTTGGGTTAGGCTCTAAGCACCGACCGGTCGTATCAACCAGCCATCG
>Ga0310911_10001188_pt1 | contig 10309 bp, 12 predicted proteins | sample GREbulkMGHF170_FD_203532 | JGI IMG/M metagenome (GOLD analysis project Ga0310911, IMG submission 203532) | Lab enrichment of tropical soil microbial communities from Luquillo Experimental Forest, Puerto Rico - GRE.bulkMG.HF170 | ecosystem: Environmental > Terrestrial > Soil > Tropical forest >... | reverse complement strand
ATGCAGGCTGTCAACGAAAGTCCGGCGGTGTTTTCGCGTTCGTCGGACCGCATGCTGCGCGCGATCACCCTCTATACTCGGTATGGCCGCTCGCTCGCCCGCGCCCGCGTGCCCGCCAATCCCGCTCTGTTTGCAGGCATGCCGAGGCTCGGCAAGGGCACGCAACCGGAGTGGTTGAGCAAGAAAATCCTCTCGGCGGCCGGCATCCGCGTGCCAGATGGCGAGCTTGCCCGCGACCCGGACGACGCCGTCGCTATCGCCAAGCGCGTCGGCTATCCGGTGGCCTTGAAAGCACAAGCCGCGGCGCTGCCGCACAAGACCGAAGCCGGCGGCGTCATGCTCGATTTGGTTGACGAGGGGGCGCTGCGCGCGGCCTGGGACACGATGCAACAAAACGTCGAACGCGCGGCGCCCGGCGTGACGCTCGACGGCTGCCTGGTCGAGACCATGTCGCCTAAGGGCCTCGAACTGATGATCGGGGCCAAACGCGATCCCGCGTGGGGGACGGTGCTACTGGTGGGGCTCGGCGGCATTTGGGTCGAGGCGCTGGGCGACGTGCAGCTTCTGCCGGTCGACGCCGACGAAACGCAGATCGTCGAGGCGCTGCACAGGCTGCGCGTGGCCAAGCTGCTCACCGGATTCCGCGGCGCGCCACCCGTGGACGTCGAAGCGGTCGCGAAGGCCGTCCTCGCTCTCGGCCGGCTGATGCAGACCACGCCTGGCATGGTCGAGATCGATGTCAACCCGCTGATGGTCCACGCCAAGGGACAAGGCGTCACGGCGCTCGATGCGCTGATCGTCGCCGAATGAAAGAGACGCGCCGTCTATCAAATCGCTGCCTGTAGGAGCACGAACCACTTCTGCCTATTCGGATTGCAATTGGGCTCGCCACCCGACGTGGGCTTATCAGGGTAGTAGCTATCGCACACAGTGCTTCCCTGAGCTGTAGAAAGAACGCCTTTTTTATTTAGATTAAGTACCTTTTCGGTCACGGAATTCTGGACGTTGCCCCCTATCACAATGACTTTACTGGAATCGCTGTCGACCCTAACAACGATGTCGCAGTGACTACGGCTGATGGGTTCCTCACCTTTCGCTATATCGCGGAAAAGCGACTTGAACAGGGACGGTCCCTTTTGAGCGTACGGGTGTGGTATACCTTCGATGTGCCTGTGATAGCAAAATAGATCACCAATCCGAGGTTTGGTTGTGTCAGGATCGCAAGCACGGTAAAAGCTGGTGCTCTCCCCGCCGACCAAATCTCTCAGGGATTGTTCAACGGCGGAGGTGATATAGGTCACGTGACTTGCGTCATAGGAGAACTCGGTGTCCTCGTCGAGGGGGACAGCGCGCATAATGGAAGATACGAAGGCGGCTGACCACGCAACGTCGCTTATACTACTGCGGATTACGCTTTGTTGCAGAGCTTCTCGTAGGTCCTCGGACTCCGGCCCCATTTGAGACAGATCGAGTCCTGATATGAATTTCAAGAGACGCCGTACCTGCATTTTTTTCCGATGCAGAACGGATGGCGGGTCGTCACTAAGAGCACCGGGATAGTACCACACTTGGAGCGCGCCCCCGGCGCCTTCCCCTATTTTCCTGTCATTGAGTTTTTCCCAATATCCTAAAACCTGACGCCATGGGATCTGTCTCGCAGAAACGCTGCCGTCTATTTCCTGATCGCTCTCCGCTTCCGAGTGTCCAAAAAAGACTATTCGTCCTGTCCGGTCGACACGGCTTCCATTGAATGCCTGATGCTGCGCGATAGCCTCGTCTTTGATCTTGCTTGCTCTTGAAGATGCCGCAACTGACGCTCTCATTTGACATTGCTTCGCAAGATTCCCGAACGACGCATCGTCGATCTCCTGCCCAGAAGCCTCAGCGGTCAGGACCATGATTATTGCCAATGGGAAAACGATTCTCGGCGGCAGCATACGATCTTCCTCCGGCCTCGCAGATGAGGTGCAACGACTTCCTCCGCGCGTGCGGTATCTATGTTGTGCTATGTATGGAGCGGGCGAAGGGAATCGAACCCTCGACATACAGCTTGGGAAAGTCTTTGACGTAAGTCTATTTCTCCTTTTGTTTAGGTTGCTTATGCACCCCCTCTGAGGATTGCTCGGGATTTTCTCGGGACTTCATGCGGCTCTCGTGCGCGGCGCGCCGTGCGGCTTCGTCGATGACACGTGCCGTCATCGCTTCGGCCACGTCGTCGACTAGGACGTGAGCGTAACGCATCGTCGTTTTGATATCTGCGTGGCCCAGCATCTCCTTCACAGCGCGCAGATTCTTCGACGCCCGCAACGTGCGAGTCGCGCCCGTATGACGCAAATCGTGGATCCGGAAGTCCGCGACGCCCGCCTTTCTCCGCGTTCTCGCGAAGGTCGTTCCCCAGCCCTGATAACTGATAGGATAGCGGGTTCCCCGCTCGTAGCGATTACCGCTCTTGGCGCACGTCCGCGTCCGTTTGGCCATGAAGGTGAAAACGTGGGTCTCATGGTGACCACGTAGCGGCCACAAAATGTCGGTGACTTCGGGAGTAATAGGGATAACGTGGGGCTTGTCGCCTTTTTGGATGACGCGAATAATGCCTGCAGCCCAATCTACCTGAGACCACGTTAGGCTTACTACCTCGCGGCGGCGCAGGCCCGTCGCTTGCGCAAAGAGGCGCGCTGGACGGTAGTCGGCTCGCTCCGCAGTCTCGATCGCCGCCTCCTCATCAAAGCGTAGCTCGCGAGTGCGCTCGGCCGGCTCCTTGAGGATGTGGCCGGCCCAATTCGGTTCAGCGGGAAGGGCAATACGCCACTTTTTGCGCGCACGTGTCAGAATGCGCCTGAGCAATTGCGTAACGGTGCGATTGACCGTCGCGGCCGACACAAGTCCGAACTTTGGATTCGCCCGCCGCGGTTCACCCCGACGTCGGGCCACTAGGTGCGCCAACAGGTCATCGTGGATCTCTGCCAGCGGTGTATTGGCCCCGATCCACTCAACGAGACGGGCGATGTTCACCTCAAGGTCGGTTTCTTTGCTGTGCTGGCCAACCTCCATCCAGTAGCGGTCCGCAGCTATGTCGAACGACGTTGAGGCAGCCGGCTCGACTCTAAGAGCCGCCTGCCGCTTTACGCGCTCCTTTTCGGTGCGTTCGAATGCTTCCGCCTTTCGGCGATCAGTTTCGCCCGTCGAGCCGTGAAACCGAGAATGTCGCCACTGGAAGTCATAATGGTAGTAGGGCGAGTCGGGGCGCTTGTAGACGGACATTCGCGGCGCCTCATCCGTTCCAAAAATTCGAGTATGTCGATTAGCGTGAATTCGCGGCGCAATTTAGTCATGCCGAGACCTATCGTGATAAACCGGATGTTCCCCGCCTTAACGTGGCCACGCAACGTCTTCTGGTCGATTCCGAGCAGACGCGCTGTCTCCTTGACAGGCAGGCTCACGCGTTTAGCGAATGCGCGTTCAAGCAGCTCGGGAACCTTGATCATAACGTCACCGGCCCACGATCCGCCAAATTTCGCGTCAATCGGTTTTTTGCCCGGAGCCAAGTCGCGGTGGCGCGTTCACCGGGATGGGCGGGACTCCAGTGGTTAATATTGGGCCCGATTGCTACGATGGCCCTTCCCAGGATTGGAGGATACGAGAAGAGGCTACAGGGCGAGCGCGCGCAAGAAGGAATTGGGCGGCGTAGTATACAAGCGCAGGAATACGTGTAATCGGCCTGCGCTCCGAGTCCCCTGAAGGCACACCAGTGCGTTCATCGCAAAAAAGAAGGCTGCCAGGAGCCCGCTGTCGGTTCCGAAAACTCTATCAGTCGGATTGGCGATCGCCAGCGAATCAGAACATGATTGCTGAATGATCGCAACTGCCTTCATTTTCGTCCGCGCTCTGTGCGACTGCTTCAAATCGCAACGACGGCTTGAAGCTGAAATCCTGGTACTGCGGCATCAGGTCAACCTCCTGCGGCAGCGCGCGCCGAGCTATCGCCGAAAGTTGGTGATGGTCAGGGTCAGGCGGCAACGGGTTGAGCTTGCGGTCTGACAACTTCGATTCCGTCGGCGAACTTTACAGCAATGATGATCTTGGGGAACTGGTTGTGACCATCGAGACGGCGCCAGCTTTTTTCAGCGGCCTCGGCAAGCTTGAAGATCATGGCGAGCGCTGTCTTGTTGGAAAGACATCTGTATGTACCGAAAACCTCATCCGTTTTGATTTGATGACAGAATCGCTTAGCGTCGGTCGCGATGACCGCGCTGATTATCCTCCTCTTGAACCTGGGCGCCTCGCTCTTCAAGCCCAAGAGCTGGCTTGAAGCAGAGAATGCCGCACTGAGGCAACAGCTGGTAGTGCTTCAGCGCCAGGTGCGCGGTCGGGTCCAGTTCACCAACAGCGATCGCTTGTTCTTCATCCAGCTGTATCGCTGGTTTCCGTCAGTGCTTAAGGCCATGACGATCATGCGGCCAGAGACCGTGATGCGGTGGCATCGTGCCGGTTTTCGTCGCTACTGGCGTTGGAAATCGCGGAATCTGGGAGGCCGGCCGAAGATCGCCGCAGATTTGCGAGCATTGATACGGCGGATCAGTGTTGAAAACAGGCTGTGGGGTGCACCGCGCATTCATGGCGAGCTGCTCAAGCTTGGGTTTGCGGTGGCGCAGTCGACTGTGGCCAAGTACATGGCCAGCAATGGTGGCCCATCCGGTCAGAGCTGGGGCACGTTCCTACGCAATCATATGCCGCACATTGCCGCCATGGACCTGTTCGTGGTCCCGACCATCAGCTTCAACCTGCTCTACGTCCTGGTCATTGTTCGGTTGGCCCGACGAGAGCTCGTCTGGATCAACGTGACCGCACACCCCACGGCAGAATGGATTGCGCAGCAAATTACTGAAGCATTCCCTTGGCACGAGTCCCAGCGCTACCTGATCCGCGACCGGGACAAGATCTACGGTGTTGCGGTCACGCGCCGATTACGAGCCATGGGTATCCGCGACAAGCCCATTGCGCCGGGCTCGCCATGGCAGAACGGCTTCGCAGAACGCCTGATCGGGACGATCCGACGCGAGTGCGTTGACCATATTGTCGCATTGGGCGAGCAGCACTTGCGCCGATTCCTAAAATCCTACGCGAAGTATTACAACACGGCGAGAACTCATCGCTCATTGGCCAAGGATACGCCGGTCTCTCGCCCAGTTCAGCGGATCGGACGCATTGTGTCGGATGCCCTGGTTAGCGGGTTGCATCACCAATACGTCCGAATCTAAGTTTTCGGCACACACAGGATCAGCTCACGGTGCTCAGGCAGCCGTAGGCCATACTCCTGCATCACGGCCTCGGCCGCCGCGTCATGCCGCTCGTCCCAGCGCAGATACTTGCGCAAGTCCCAAGGCACGACCTCGTCCGGCTGTACGGCGCGCTTCGGCTGCTCGCTCACGGCCTCGCCTGCCGCTTGCGCTTGCGCTTTGGTCGCCGCCGGTTGTGGACTTGCATGAAGGCGTCGGCCCACCGCCAATTCCACGGCGCATATGGGCCGTCGTTGTCGATGCGATCGATCGACTTGCCGGGCGGCGGATCGCCGACGCAGTTGTAGAAACCCAGGAAGGTTTGCCACTCGTCGTCGACGTCGATGCCGCGAGCACCATAAGCGTCGTACCAAGGATGATTGGAATTTTTGCAACGCTGCCGCATGCCTTTCCAGCGATTGTAAATCCTGGTCTTAGACATGCCGTGCGTGGTGAGGCGTCGCTTTAGTCCCTCCCGGCGGAAGCATCCGCAGCTCGTTGAAATCCCCCTGCGTAAATTGCTTTCAGGCACGCTTCGCGTTTCGTCGCAGATGCATCGACAAAGCCAGTAAGCCTGCCGGCCCCGATGTTGCTGTTGATCGCGCGCGATAACTGTCCAGTAGCCAAATCGCTTTCCGGTTAGGTCAATCAAATTACCTTTGCCCGTGACGGCCGAGCTTTCACGTCGAAGGCAGCCGCAGCTTTTTGAGCGACCGCTGCGCAAGGAAATTCCGATCACGATCCGCTCTGTGCCGCAGCTACAGCTACAGCGACAACGGAAACGAGCAAACCCCCCAGCGGTCTCGCTTGGGTGCGAGAACTCGCCAGCGTCCGAACCGTCTTCCGGTCAGGTCGATGACATGCCTGCCCATGATGATGTGCTCCCTGGTGCGCGTTCGTCTGTGCGTTCGTTCGCCATCCAGACTCGCGATTTGCGAATCTGGATGTGCGAGCGAGTAAATCCGAGGCCGTAAAGTTTCCGGGTTCGGATTTCGCCCTCTGAGATTGGTCACCACGTCGAGTTGGTCGGGTGGAATGCACGGCGGTCCGGTCGCGTTTGCGTGTGGTGACGCGAAATTGTTTAATGATTTTGACGACGCGACCATTTCGGTCCGGCGACGCGACCACCTAAATCCGAAACGGAAACTGTTGCCGATGCGGATTTAGGTCCGGCGAAATCCGGCGAGTTACCATGGTAACTTTGCGGATTTAGGTCTGGCGAAATCCGAACCGGACACGGTGCCGGACGCGGATTTGAAATCCGTTCTCGCCAAGTTGGCGGACGCGGATTTACAATCGGTCATGTCGGCCCCGCCGCAACGCCGTCGCAGCAATCCCATCCGCAAGCAGCGTCGCCCGCTTGCCGAACGCCGTCGCGTCGACCTCGCCCGTAAGCATCGGCAGCTCGACCGCGAGCGGGCCGGACTGCGGCGGTACCAGCTCTGGCTTTCCGACCGCGCCGTCGAAGGATTAATCAAGCAGCTCATCATCACCGGCGAGCTGACCGACGAGCAAGCGTACGATCACCACAAGCTCGAAGCGGCGCTTACGACGGCGTTCGAGCGGCAGGGCTTGGTATGGGAGTTGTGATCGCGCTGAGTTGAAAAACCGGCCGGCCTGGGAAGTGGCACCAGACCGGCCGAGTTATGTGGCTCGCACTCAGGGGAGATGCAAGGTTGACCTCCTAGCACGCCGCCGAAGGCAAACCCTTCACGCGTGAAGGCTTGGGTCGCCGGAATGTGCATACTGCCCGCGTCCTCCTTCATAGCTCGGGGGACATCCATGCGGTGAGCCCCCGGTCGAGGTTTTTTGCCATTCACCTCGGCCGGGACCCCGCAAGCGAAGGAGACGCGATTGAATCGACCGTTTCCGCTGCCGTCCGACCTTGGCTTGCAATCAACGCGGCTGTCGACTTGCCTCGCGCGCGCCGGCGCTTCGGTGTTGCGCAGCTACACGACTGGATCGAGCCCCGAACGCTGCGCCGAGAAGATGGGGTTTCGCGACCCCGCCACGCTCGAAGTTCTGCGCAAGAGTGCCACCAGCCCGGCGACAACGACACAAGTTGGCTGGGCAACTGAACTCACCGCCGCCGCGATTTACGACCAAGTGCAATCGATCACGAGCATCAGCGCCGCCGCCGCCGTCATCGATCGCGGTCTCAAGCTCAGCCTGGACCGCGTCGCCGAATTGCGCGTGCCGGGCCGCGTATTAAATGCCGGCGTCGCTGGCATGTGGACGGCCGAGGACGATCCCGCACCAGCAAGACAACTCAGCTTTACGAACGCCGCAATTCTGCAGCCGAGGAAACTGTCCGTCATCATGGCGTACAGCCGTGAACAGGCGGCGAGCAGCAACATCGAGGCGATCGTGCGCGCGTCAATGAACGAGGCGGCAGGGCTCGCGCTCGACCAAAAAATGTTTTCGGCGGATGCTGCTAGTGCGAGCGCACCAGCCGGACTGTTTAATGGTGTCACCGGGCAGACACCAGCGACGGGCGGCGGCACCTCAGCCATGATGACCGACCTCGGCAACCTGTTCGCGGCGCTCGCCGCCCAGGGCGCAGGCAAGAACGCCATCATCGTTGCCGCGATGTCGCAGGCCACCGCGTTGAAGTTGAGCGCCGGTCCGCAGTTCGATGTCCCCATCGTCGGGTCCACCGCGCTGCCGACCGGCACTGTCGCCGTGGTCGAGGTCGGGTCTTTTGTCAGCGGCTTTAATCCGGTGCCGGAATTCCGCGCCAGCGATCAGACTTCCTATCACATGGAGGACACCTCGCCGCAGGACATCACCGGCGGAACGCCGAGCCCGGCTGTGCCGGTGCGGTCGATGTTTCAAACCGACAGCCTTGCTCTCAAAATGGATTTATGGGCGGCGTGGGGACTCAGGGCTGCCGGCCACGTACAATTTACGAGTGGGGTTTCTTGGTAGCATGATGAACGGCGACGGAGATCGAGAGCGCCGCGAACTCGCTCGGTTGTTCGACGAGCAAGACAAGCTGCTCGCCGAAGCGCGCGAGGAAGCCGAGCACAAGGCGCTGACGCAACGAGCGGACCCGGCGACCGGGCTGGTGTACCGCGATGCGCCCGCGCCCGAACCCGAGCCGGATTGGTCGGGCTGGGAAGCTTGGCGCGCCGGCCACGAAGACATCCTCCGCCAGGACATCATCAAGGCGCTCGACAAGCAGTACGATGTTGTTGCGGAGGCGCTGGGCCTGATGCGCGCCGAGATGCGTCTCGAAACCGATCGCCGCATCACCGTTCTTGAAAATGAGAATAAAGACCTGCGGACATTGCTTAGCGAAGCACTCAGCCGCATGAGCGAGGCGCGGAAGATTGCCGAGGCCGATGCGCATGAGCAGCGTGCGGCCATTGCAGAGCTGAGGCGGGCAGAGTTGACGCGCACGGTCCGCGATCGAACTTTGATTGAGCGCTCAGACCGCGTCAGCGAATTGATGCGGGAGAACGCCGCATCGCGTGCCGAACTCGCGCGCCAGCAGTTCGATCAAGCCTTCAGCCAACGCGACGCCCGGCTCACGTCGATGGAAGAAAAGTTCGCGATGCTGCTGCACTTCCTGTCGCTCTCGCACGACTTACCGAGAGGACTCTAGCGATGTGGCGTCGGCCGCATGTCCGCGTCGACATCGCCGCGTCCTGGCGACGGGCGCGTGAGCAATTTGCCGCCCTAATGGCCGAGCGCGACAACTTGCGCGAGGACCTGGCCCGCGTCCGTGATCAGCGCGATGAAGCTCTCAGCCTGCTGGACGAACTCCGCGCCGCCATCCGCGCCAGGCACGCCGCCGAGGCCGAGCTGGCAGGCTTGTACCGCGAACGGGATATTGCCCGCGCACGCTCAGCTCAGCGCGATCCCGAGCGCCCGCTGCACTAGCTAAGGGCGCGTACTCATAAATCGCGATTGTTCGGCAATCGCTGGCCGCCGCAAACGACGTGTGCGAATTGCGTCAGATGCTCAGGCGCTTTTCTGCCGCCGTCGCCACCAGCCGAGAAGGCCACCGCTCGCTAACAGCAGACCGGGCGGGCCAGCACCGGCGATGGGGCCGAGGACAATCGCAACCGAAGCAGCCACTGCCGCTCCTTCAAAATCTGTGCAGCCGATTTCACGAGCGGGAGCCAAAACAATCACGCCGCGAGCAGCCGCGCAATCTCCGAACGGAGCTGCTGCCGATCTACGGTGGCGATCGGAAGTCGTGGAAAGCCGGACACAAAATAGAGAATTTCGTCCGGGAGATTCGCTGAATCAAGCTGAAACACAATGAACGGCTTCTTGTAGTCACCGGCGACGTAAACTTCACGGAGCACATGATCCGATGTAAACGCGTTCTGCGAACACATCAGCGCTATCACTCTCGATGTCCGTATGGCGGCCACAATCGACCCTGCGTAACGCTGCGCACTGATCGATTGGCGATCAATCCACACCGCATACCCCAACTCCTCAATTTGCCGGACCAACTGCTCGACAGTTCGCCCGTCTTGTCGGCTGTAGGATACGAATACGCGCACGCCATCGGACACCGCTGGAACTTGGACCAACATCGTGGTCGACGCGCGATTCGAGCGCCGACGACGTAACCATACGATGCAGGCCGTCGCGCCCGCGCCGGTCGTAACCCCCAAAGCGAGCATTGTCAGGATAAACGGTAGGTCACGGGGGACGCCGCCACCTGACAAGCCACCCGCGCCACCGCCGCCACCGCCGCCACTTGAGCCACCGCCGCCACCGCCGCCACTTGATAAGCCACCACCCCCCGCCGCGCCACCGCCGCCACCGTCGCCACCGTCGCGATCCGCTAGGACTTCGGCACTCGGCTCCCTTGAGGTGGCTCCCTTTGATCGCGGCGAGGGCGGGGGCGACAAATTGGCTAAAAATGCCACCAATACAGCAATTCCAGCGAGCACGACGGCGGCCCCAACGATCGGTCCATAATCGCGTTGGACCGTGCCGAGCGGTCGAACAGCTCCGCGTACCTCGCCTTCCGCGCGTGGGCTGGTCGCCGCGACATCGACCGCAACGGA
>Ga0310911_10001186_pt1 | contig 10316 bp, 8 predicted proteins | sample GREbulkMGHF170_FD_203532 | JGI IMG/M metagenome (GOLD analysis project Ga0310911, IMG submission 203532) | Lab enrichment of tropical soil microbial communities from Luquillo Experimental Forest, Puerto Rico - GRE.bulkMG.HF170 | ecosystem: Environmental > Terrestrial > Soil > Tropical forest >... | reverse complement strand
CATCGTCGCGGAGACGCAGAGGACCGAGCCGTAGTGCAGGGTGCACACCACCACGTCGCCTTCGTGCGAAATCTTCGGGCTCGCCAGCTTCTTTGGGAAGCCCCAGATCTCGCGCCCGCCGGCGATCGGCGCGTCGTCGTCGAGATACATGGCGTGGACGTAGCCGCCTTCTTGGGCCGCGCCGTCTTTTGTCTTGAAGCGCACCGGAATCACCTGGCCCGTCTCGGTGTAGTCGCCAAAGCCGGTCGAATCCGGCATGCGGATGAATTCGTAGGCGACAGTGTCGCCGGCGACTTCCAAAGGCTCAGGCACCACCTCGCGCAGCCTGTCGGGGTCGGTGCGGTAGGTGATGACCACGAACTCACGGTTGTAGAATTTATAGGGACCCGGTGGATAGGCCGGATCGTTTAATGGCATCGCGAACGCCTTGCGGCGCACCTCGGCGAGTTTCATCGGTCGGGTTTCCTCTTATTCGCGGCCGTCGACCGCGAGATCAAAAGTGAAAACGCCGTCCATCCCTTGCGGGCGCTGCAGCACCTCCGGATGGCGCAAAGTGCGGACGGCGTCGTTGTAGCCGGATTTCCAGTGCTCCTCCATCGTCCGCCGCGAGAATTCGTAGTCCTTTGAGTTTCCTTCGTAGTTCTTGGCGTGATAGATCAACTGGACCAGATTGTAGACCTTCTCGTCCGCCTCCAGCGCCAGCATTTCCGCCTCGGGCGTTTGCAGTAGCTCCGTGGGCATCTTGGCAAGGAGGCGGTGCGCGGCGCGGCGGATGATCTGCTTCTTTTTGAACTGATTGCTCGCCAGCCGGGTGCGGCTAGAGTAGCGGATTTCCTTTTGGCGCGACTCTGCCTCGATCAGATTGCGCGGAAACTCGCCGCGGGCGCTCCACAGATCGATCTGAAAGGCGAGCGTGTCCTGGCCGGGCCGGCTGTCGAGCACCCAGTCGAGCGGCGTATTGGAGACGAGCCCACCGTCCCAATAATGCTCACCCTCGATCTCGGTAGGCGGGAAGCCGGGCGGCAGCGAGCCGCTCGCCATCACGTGCGCCGGGCCGATCTGGTGGGTGGTGCTGTCGAAGTAGACGAAGTTGCCAGTGCGAACATTGACGGCGCCGACACTGAATCGCATCGCGTCCGTGTTGATCAGGTCGAAATCCACCAAACGTTCCAGCGTCGCCCTCAGTGGGGCAACATCGTAGTAGCTCAGAGCTTCCGGCGCGCCGTTCGGGTAAAGGAACGGCGGCGGCACACGCGGTTGAAAAAAACCCGGCGCACCACCGACCAGAGCGCCCCATGAGCGCACCTGATTGATGACGCCGTGGGTGAACTCGTCTCTGCCTTCCAGCGCTGCGATGTAAGGCATCCCGAACGGCGGCGCGCTGACGGTTTCCCAGAACTCACGCAACCTCTCGACACGCTTTTGCGGCGGATTTCCGGCGATCAGGGCCGAGTTGATCGCACCGATCGAAATGCCGGCGACCCAATCGGGATGCAAATTCGCTTCGGCCAAGGCCTGATAGACGCCGCCCTGGTAGGCGCCAAGCGCTCCACCGCCCTGCAGGATCAGCGCGATCCGCTCGAAGGGCGGTCGCTGCGTTGTGACATGCGTTTTCCGGCGCACAGGCCGGCGACGAGCGCTCTGATCCGGGATGTGAGAAAGCGACATCTAAGCGCCCCTCGCTCGGTCCGTGTGGTGCACGAGACCGGCAACCACCAGTGGCGCTTCCAGCCCTTCGGTAATTGGGAAACGCCGCTGAACCGCCACGGCCTCCGGGCGGCAGATTAGTTAGTCGGGCAGCTTGGTCAATATGGGGTTGAAGATGGCGATTGCGGGGGATGTGGTACCGTTGCGAGCTCTGCGAGGCGGGCGAGGCAGGCCGAGCGGTCGGCGGTAAAGTCGCCGGCTTCCCACCAGTCGCGCACCGCGGCGAGCAGCCGGCCTACCCGCTCGCCGGGCGGGATGCCAAGGGCCCTCACGTCGCGTCCGGCGAGCGGAAACACCGGCGGTGTCCAGTCGCCAGCAAGGTCGCGGAGCTCGGCCAACCGGCTACGCGACATTTCCCCTTCTGCCGCCAACAGCATTACCAAGTCGCGATAGCGTCCGACGCCAAGCCGATAAATCGCTCGACGCTGGGATCGTGCATCCGCCTGCGGATCGAGAGGCCTGGGCGGGGAAAGGCCATGAAGCCGATCGCGCCATGCATTCGGAAAGCGCAAACGCGCGGCGAGCGCCACGGCACCTTCGCCGTCGACTTCGATGAGCGCGGCCAGACGCCGCAGCTGATCAACCTCCGGCTCGATCTCGATCAGCCGTCGCAATCGATCGAGGCGGCCCGCCTCGGGCAACACCACCGCGAGCACGCGGTCTTCCTGCATCATCCGCAGCACCGCGATCGGGTCCGGGGTTTCGAGCAGCTTTACGAGCTCCTGCGCGACGCGCTCTCCCGACAGGCTCGGCAACAGATGTGCCGCGGCCCCGCAGGCAGCGCGCGCCTGGGCATCGCCGGTGCCGGTTCCGAAACGCGCCTCAAAGCGGTAATAGCGGAGCAGCCTCAGCACATCCTCGGCGATGCGGGTCGCCGGGTCACCGACAAAGCGGACCCTGTGGGCACGCAAATCGGCCAGGCCGCCTACCGGATCCTGGAGCGTACCCTCGGGAGTGAGAAAGATTGCGTTGATCGTGAAGTCGCGCCGCGCCGCATCAGCCGCCCAGTCGGCGTCAAAGGCTACGCGCGCGCGGCGCCCGTAAGTCTCGACGTCGCGGCGCAACGTTGTGATCTCGAAATGTCGCGGCGGCACGATTGCGGTTACCGTGCCGTGCGCGAGACCGGTCGGAACCACCATTATGCCGGCTTTTTCCAGAAGCTCGATGACGCGCTCGGGCGAGGCGGGAGTGGCGATATCGATATCACCGATCCGCTTCCCCAATAGCGCGTCGCGCACGGAGCCGCCGACGAACCGGGCCTCGACGCCGCCCGTCGAAAGTGCCGCCAGCACCGCGCGAGTCGCGGGCTCAACCATCCATGGCTGCGGAGCGATCCGGTGCTGCTTCCCAGGTTCCGTCATTGGCCGGGTTTCGGTTCGATATGCCCGGGAACGATGTGACCGTTCTCCCAGCGCGGCGGCACGTAGACGCCCTCCTGCGGTCTGCCGAAATGAACCGTCACGACGAACAGAACGAGCGCCAACAGAGCCACTCCGACGCCGGCGAGCCAGACCCACGGCAGCGCCCTCCACAATGGCGCGCCGTTCCGCCGCGCTGGTCGCAGCGCGGTAACCCAGAGAAGGTACACTGCCGTCGGCAAGAGGAGTGGCAGGACAATCGTGAGGAGGACCCGAGGCATTCCCTCCTCAACCGGCGAGCACCTCGGCCAAGTTCACCAGCATTCCCGCCGTCGCTCCCCAGATATACCGGTTCTCGAACGGCAGGACAAAAAAAATCCGCGTCCGCTGCTCAAAGACGCGTGTCATGCGCCGATGGTTGCTCGGGTCGAGAACAAAAGAAAGCGGCACTTCGAACACCTCGGACACTTCAAATGGGTCAGGAGCGAGCGGAAAGGGTACTTTGATGATGCCGACCATCGGGGTGATCTCGAAGCCGGTCCCGGTCACATAAGTATCGAGCCGGCCGATAACCGTCACATGATCGCGGGTCAGCCCGACCTCCTCCTCGGTCTCCCGCAGCGCCGCCTCTGTCGCGTCCTGGTCGCTCGCCTCGATCCGCCCGCCGGGAAACGAGATCTGCCCGGCGTGGGCACTCAGATGCGCGGTGCGCTGGGTCAGCAGCACCGACATGCCACCGGCGCGGTCGACGAGCGGAACCAGCACCGCCGCGGGCCGCAATTCGGAGCTGGGTGGCGTCCACCCGGGATTGAGGTCTTGGTCGCCACGCGTCGCTTGCCTGAGGGCAGCGGCTTCGGACGGGTCAGCGGCGCCGCCAAAACCTCGCCTTCCGGGTTGCCCGAGATGCGCAAAACGCGTGATCACCCGGTCCCGCGTCATTGGATTGGCTATTTCCACTTTGACCGTCAATCCCAGTCCGGCCCGGCTTCGCCGAGCCGGAAGAACCTGCCGCTACTCCATACCCCGAACTGGCTGGTCTCCCCGATCGGCTCCTCCGTGCCGAGCTCAACCAGGTCGTAGAACACCGAGCGTGCGAGTCGCGCCTCAAGGTCGTCGCGTACCGAAAGATAAGGCGCCGGCTCGCCGTTCGCAGCCGTCTCGACGCGCAGCGGATTGTCCGGTCCGGCGGTCACAATGTCGTCCAGATTAGTTTGGAATATCAGCTTCTGCTCGCGGCCTTCGCCTTCGACGGTCAGCGCCACTACAAGGAAAGGGACGTCCTCGACTTCGATGCGGCCGCGCTCCGCGGGGGTGACGAGCCAATAGCGGCCGTCCGGCTCACGGCGCAGAACGGAGGCAAAGAGCTTGACGAGCGCCGGCCGGCCGATCGGAGACCCGCGATAGAACCATGTACCATCTCGGGCGATCCGCATGTCCAGATCGCCGCAATCGACCGGCGACCGGTTGGCGCCGGTGACGGGGCGGACCGCTGAGGAATTGCCCGAGCCGGCTTTTTGTATCAGGCTCGAACTTGTTCCAGTGTTTGAAGAGGGATTGGACTGCTTGAATTCTACCGCACCCATCAACGTGTCCTCCGCAGATCTCGTTGCCGAGGTTGAAGCGCTGGGCGGGCGCTTGAGCCTCGTCCGCGAGCGGATCGGCGAAATCATCTTTGGTCAACGGGAGGTGATCGAGCAAGCCATGATCACTCTGTTGTGCGGGGGACACACCTTGTTGATCGGCGTCCCCGGTCTTGCCAAGACCCGGCTCGTCGAGACTCTAGGCACGATCCTCGGCCTCGAAGACAAGCGCATTCAGTGCACGCCCGACCTGATGCCGGCCGACATTCTCGGTTCCGAGGTGCTCGAGGAAAGCGAGACGGGACGGCGATCTTTTCGATTCATTCCGGGCCCGGTCTTTTGCCAGCTGCTGATGGCGGACGAAATCAACCGAGCGAGCCCGCGCACGCAATCGGCGCTTTTGCAGGCGATGCAGGAAGGCCGCGTCTCGATCGCCGGCCAATACCATCCGTTGCCGCGACCATTTCATGTGCTGGCAACCCAGAACCCGCTCGAGCAGGAAGGCACCTATCCGCTTCCCGAAGCGCAGCTCGACCGCTTTCTATTGCAGATCGATGTCGACTATCCCGATCGCGACGCCGAGCGGCAGATGCTGATCGCGACGACCGGCCTGGCCGACGATCGGCCACGGCCGGCGATGAGCGTCGCCGAGTTGATTGCCGCGCAACGTGTCGTACGTCGCATTCCGGTCGGCGAAAGCGTCGTCGAGGCGATCCTCTCGCTGGTCCGCTCGGCGCGGCCGGATGGTTCCGCGAGCGAAAGCATGACGCGCTTTGTCTCGTGGGGACCGGGGCCGCGCGCCAGCCAGGCCCTGATGCTCGCCTGCCGCGCCCGGGCGCTGATCGACGGCCGGTTCAGTCCGTCGATCGACGATGTTCTCGCGCTGGCACCGCCGGTGCTGCGCCACCGCATGGCGGTCAGCTTCGCCGGCCGTGCCGAAGGGGTCACGGTGGCTCGGGTAATCGAGCAGATTTCGGCGCCGTTCCGGTGAGCCCGGCCGAATTGAGGCCGGCAGCATCGTTGCTGACCCGGCGGCGCGCGCCGCTCGCCGCTTTGCGCGATCGGGCAGAAGAAGCCGCTTCTGGGCTGCCGCCGCTCCTGATTGCCGCCGAGCGTGTCGCCATGACCGTCGCACAGGGGGTGCACGGTCGCCGCCGCGTCGGCCAAGGCGAGACGTTCTGGCAATTTCGCCAATACCAGCCGGGTGACGCGGCCTCGCGCATCGATTGGCGCGAGAGTGCGAAGTCGCAACGGCTCTATGTCCGGGAAACCGAGTGGGAAGCAGCGCAGAGCGTTTGGCTGTGGCGCGACGCTTCCGCTTCGATGGACTACAGCTCGGCGGAATATCTGACCGGCGCGGAATGGCCAACCAAACGCGACCGCGCGGAGCTCCTGCTCGTCGCGCTGGCGAGCCTCCTTGTCCGCGGCGGCGAGCGCCTGACCCTGCTCGGTAGCGGCATCGCACCGATGAACGGGCGCATTGCGCTATCACGGGTGGTCGAGATGATCGACCGCAACCCCACGGCGGACAGCCTGCCCGCCTTCGAGCCCCTGCCGCGGGCCGGCCAGCTCGTCCTGATCGGCGACTTCCTGTCGCCGCTCGAGACGGTTAACGTCGCTGTCACCCGCTTTGCCGCGGCCGGGCTCAAGGGCCACATGCTGCAGGTCAGCGACCCCGCCGAGGAAGACCTGCCGTTCGACGGACGCATCCGCTTTGCCGGCGTCGAGGAGCGCGAGGAAGTCGTCATCAGCCGCGTCGAGAGCATCCGCGGCGACTACTCCAACCGCTTCCAGCGCCATCGGGAGGGCCTTGCAGCAATAGCCGGGACGGTCGGTTGGAGCTTCGGCTTCCACCGCACCGATCGACCGCCGCACGTTGCCTTGCTGGCGCTCTTTGCCGTGTTGTCGGCTAATCGCCTGCGGTGAGCGATGCTAGCGCTCGGCTCCCTCGCCTTTGCGTCGCCGTGGCTGCTTGTCGCGTTGGCGGCACTGCCGATCATCTGGTGGCTGCTACGGGTGACGCCGCCGGCGCCGCGCCGCATTGCCTTCCCGGCGATCCGGCTGCTTCTGGGACTGGTGCCGCGTGAAGAGACACCGGCGCGCACCCCGTTATGGCTGATCCTGTTGCGTATGGCACTCGCCGCGCTGGTGATTGTCGCGGCTGCCCATCCGTTGCTCAATCCGCAGGCGCGACTGGCCTCGACCGGACCGATTCTCGTCATCGTCGATGACGGCTGGACAGCGGCGCGCAACTGGCCGGCGCGACAGTCGGCGCTCGCCGATCTGCTGGCTGAGGCCGAACGCGAGGACCGCCAGGTGGTCCTCGTCGCCACCGCCCCGCCCGTCACGAACGAGCCGGCGTCGCTGGCGCCAATCCGCGCAGCCGATGCGCGCGCTGCGGTCCAGGCGTTACAGCCCAAGCCATGGCCAGTCGACCGGCAGGCCGTGCTGGCGCGGCTCAAAGCGTTGTCGGTGGCCGACGCGACTTCCGCCTTCTGGCTCAGCGACGGTGTCGCCGATGGCGAGAGCCAGGCGCTCGCCACTTATCTCGCCGAGCGGGGCAGCTTGCATTACCTCGCGGCAGAGCCGAGCCAGGCTCCGCTCTTGCTCATAGCTGGCGAGATGCAAGCAAACGATCTCGGCGTCAGGGTGCGTTCGCTGCCGGCACCGGTACCGCGTCTCCTTCAAGTCCGCGCCAGCGCCGAGGACGGCGGGCTGCTCGCTCGCCAGGTGGCGACGATCGAGCCCGGGGCTAAGGGGGTCGAGGTTCGGCTACCGATGCCGAGCGAGCTTAGAAACCGGGCGGCTCGCATCGAAATTGAGGGCGATCAGTCGGCCGGCGCGGTGCTGCTGGTTGATGAGCGGTGGCGACGCCGTCCGGTCGGCGTCGCTGCAGCGACGAATGCCGGCGGGCAGCCGCTGCTCAGCGAGAATTACTATCTCGAGCGCGCACTCGGCCCGTTCACCGAGATCCGTCGCGGTCGCCCGATCGATCTCCTCAAACGCGAGCTCGCCGTCCTGATTTTCTCTGACGTCGGACCGGATTCGCCGGCGGAAGAAGGAACTATCGTCAAATGGATCGAAGCCGGCGGGCTGCTGCTACGCTTTGCCGGTCCTCACCTCGCCGAGCAGGCCGATCAGCTGCTACCGGTGCGGCTGCGCCGCGGCGGCCGCACGATCGGTGGCGCGCTCTCCTGGGAGCAGCCCGCGCGGCTCGCTCCGTTCGCGCCCGACAGCCCCTTCGCCGGGCTCGCAGTACCGGCGGACGTGACGGTTTCTCGCCAGGTGCTGGCCGAGCCCGATCTCGACCTTGCAGCCAAGACGTGGGCACGTTTGGCCGACGGTACTCCGCTCGTCACCGCCGAGAAGCGGGGACAAGGAAGGATCGTGCTCGTCCACACGACGGCGAATGCCGATTGGTCGAACCTTGCCCTCTCCGGATTGTTCGTCGAGATGCTGCGCCGCACCGTGGCGATGAGCCAAGGGGTAGCGACGGCAAGCGAAGAGGCGCTGCCGCCGATCGAGACTCTCGACGGATTTGGGCGGTTGCAGCGCGCCCCGCCGACCGCCCGCCCGATCTCCGGTAAGGAGGTGGCTTCGGCGATCGCATCTCCGCAGCATCCGCCCGGCTTTTACGGTACGACAGACAGCAAGCGTGCGCTCAATCTTTCGGCCGGGATCGCAGAATTGAAGCCGATCGCGAGCCTGCCGCCCGGCAGTACACGGGAGAGCTTCCCGAGCGGCCGCGAGATCGATCTTCGGCCGCCGCTGCTGACCGCGGCACTGCTTTTGACGCTCGCGGATTTGCTGATTGCCTATGCGCTCCGTGGCTTGTTGGGAAGACGCCTCGGGCAGCCTGCCGCAGCCTTTCTCTTCGCGGTGCTTGGCGCGGCTTCGGCAGCGCGTGCCGACGACGCCTTTGTGGTGCAGGCGACTTCCGAGCTTCGTCTGGCCTATGTGCGGACCGGGAACGATCAGGTCGATACGGTGAGCCGCGCCGGGCTTGTCGGCCTGACGGCGACACTGAACCGAAGAACCGCGGTCGAGACCGCCGATCCGCTCGCCGTCGACATCGAGCGGGACGAGCTGATCTTCTTTCCACTGCTTTATTGGCCGGTGGTTTCCGACCAAGCGCCACCTTCCTCGACAGCGGTCGAACGGATCAATCGCTATCTCGGGACCGGCGGCACGATTCTCTTCGATACGCGCGACGGCGACGATCAGACCCCCGGATCGTTTGGTGGTGCTGCGCTTTCGGCGCAGCGTCTGCGTCGCCTGGTGGGCGCCATCAAGATTCCGACCCTGGTGCCGATCCCGCCCGATCACGTCTTGACCAAATCCTTTTACCTGCTTCACGAATTTCCCGGCCGCTGGAACGCCGGGTCGCTGTGGGTCGAACCCGTCGAGGATCGCGTCAATGACGGAGTCTCGAGCGTCGTCGTCGGGGCCAACGACTGGGCGGCCGCCTGGGCTGTCGATGGGCAAGGGCGTCCGGCTTTCGCCGTTGTCCCCGGCGACGAGTCGCAGCGCGAGATGGCGATGCGGTTCGGCGTCAACCTCGTCATGTATGTGCTGACCGGGAACTACAAGTCGGACCAAGTGCATGTTCCCGCGATCCTGGAGCGCCTCGGCCAATGAGCGTAGGCGCCTTTACGCTCGCAACCGCGCCGCTCCTGTCATGGACGGCGATTGCGCTGCTCGGCGCCGTCGCTGCGCTGGTCCTTGGTCTCGGGTTGTTGCGCCGCGCGCGAGGGCTGCCGTGGCGCGCGATCGCCCTCGCGATCCTGCTCGCCGCTCTGGTTAACCCTTCCGTGGTCGAGGAACAGCGCTCACCGCAGCGCGACATCGCGATCGCGGTCGTCGACGAATCGCCGAGCCAGCGCATCGGCGATCGCCAGCACGCGACCGAGGTGGCGCTGGCCTTGCTCAAGGATCGGCTCGCTCGGGAGCGCGATCTCGACCTCCGCGTGATCCGGGCGGGAAAGCCGCAACCTGGTGTCGGCGACGACGGAACCAGGCTCTTCAACGCACTCGATCGGGCAATGTCGGACGTGCCCCGCCAACGCCTCGCCGGCATCGTCATGATCACCGATGGCCAGGTGCACGACGTGCCGAGCGGGGACGCGAGCGCGCTGAAAGAGGCGGTCGGCGGGCCGCTCCATGTTTTGCTCTCCGGACAGCCCGATGAGGGCGACCGACGGCTCGTTGTCGATCAAGCGCCGAGCTTTGGCTTGGTCGGCAAGGAGCTGAAGCTGACGATCCGGGTCGAGGATTTGCCTCTAGGCTCACCGAAAAAGCAGGAGGGAGGTCCGACCACACAGGCCAGGGTCACATGGCGCAAAGACGGCGGTATCCCACATCCGGTGATGGCGCCTATCGACCGCGATGTCCCACTCTCGGTCGTAATCGACCATGGCGGACCCAACGTCATCGAGCTCGAGGTCGAACCCGGCGCGCAGGAGCTTACTCTCAACAACAACCGGGCGGTCGTCGCCGTCAACGGCGTGCGCGACCGGTTGCGGGTGTTGCTGGTGTCGGGCGAGCCACACGCCGGCGAGCGGGTCTGGCGCAACATCCTCAAATCCGACCCTTCGGTCGACCTCGTCCATTTCACGATCCTGCGCCCGCCCGAAAAGCAGGACGGCACGCCGATTCGCGAACTGTCGCTGAT
>Ga0310911_10001185_pt1 | contig 10317 bp, 8 predicted proteins | sample GREbulkMGHF170_FD_203532 | JGI IMG/M metagenome (GOLD analysis project Ga0310911, IMG submission 203532) | Lab enrichment of tropical soil microbial communities from Luquillo Experimental Forest, Puerto Rico - GRE.bulkMG.HF170 | ecosystem: Environmental > Terrestrial > Soil > Tropical forest >... | reverse complement strand
CACCATCTGCTAAGCCCGAGACGAACTCGAAGCCGCTTGATGTCTTTTTCTTTGGCAGCAATCTCTTCCTCGGTGATGGGCGGTTGAATAAGCCTCCGGAGCGCCAGCGCGTGAAAACTATCCGCATCCGGCGCTAGACGCTGGCAGGGGACGGAAGCAAGTCTGGCCAAGGCGATCATTTCAGCAAAGGTTGCGCGACCAGGCTGTGTGTCCTGCGCCGGGACTGTAGCACCGCCAACCGCGAAATAGACCAAGACGACCTGACCTAGCGCTCGCCAGGTAGGTGACGTCATCGGCATGTCCTCGAAACTAGCTGCAAATACGCCAAGGCTCTCGACCCGAGACCTGCTGAGGCCAGAACGTTTTTCATCTGCGCGAGGAACGGCGTGTAGGTTCCTGCGATAGATAGATCGCGGAGTGGTCGAAGCGGCGCAGAACCCACTTGGCGGGCAAGACAGGCCACATGTTGTAAGCAGCCGAGAGCGCGAGCATCGTCACCAGGCCGATCACGTAGACCAGAATCGGCAGCACAGAACCATATGCCAGTTATGTTAGCGGGAGGGACGCTTAAGGCGCTTCCGACGCTGCTGCTGTTTTCGTTCCTTCCATCTCGCCTTCTGGCTTCTACTTAGCTTTGCGCGCGACGCCTTGGTCCACTTGAATGCCATTGGACGCTCTATTGCTGCTGTAAGTGAGCGCCCCGACCCGCCGCTCTCCTCAACGACGGGCCGGGACTTGTCACAATAGACATGTTACGGAGAGGATGCCTGGATCATGACCAACTGACCAACGCCGCACTTGCCGCCTGGTTCGGGTGCCTGACGATGCACAGAGAATGAAAGAAAGCCCCGGGCATGCCGGGGCCTCTAGTAGTCTCTAACAAAGGAGAAACCCTAGAGGGACCTGAGTCTCTCTAGACCGTCCGATACTATCCCAAGGCACGAATCAGGCAAGGCGCGAAGCGCTCTAGGTTGCCGCGAAATTCGCTCAACATCGCGATGTCCGCATTCTGCTCCGGCGTCAGTTGTAGCGGGGGGCCGAGCACATGCGGCGAGCCGTTTTTAGCCATCGAAAGCAATTCTGGGAAATACGGCAGGTAATCGCTTTTCGGCTCCTCGGCGTCCGGCTCATCGAACTTGTTAAAATATTCGTACCACTTCGCTTGCTCTTTTTCTGGGTACGCACCGATCCCAGCCGTGCCCGACAGCGCAGCGATCAGTGCCAGTGAAGCGCGCGGTGTAGGTCGAGGATGATGAAAAACCAGGTCGTGCGATCAGAGGCCACTCGCTCAAGGGCCTCGGCTGCGCGACACAGCGACAACGCGGCGAGATGATGCGGCGTAATGTGGGCAAGCTTCTCTTCTGCCACCGGCTCAACCTTATTTTCCTTATTTGGCTCTACGTGGGCCTGCACAAGGCCAGGGTTTTCCTCTTCAGACAGTTGCTTTATGGTGGCAGTTAATTGAGCAATGGAAGTGGCCATGGCTTAACCTCGGGGAAGCTGGAATGCTCGATAAACGAGAACGCCAAGTTGCCAAAGAAAAACAAGCCCAGGCCTAACTCGAGTCTGCTCAGATCTACTGAACGTTCAGCTCCTTTCGCACCTCATTGACGAACCGCATATCGATCACCTCATCATAGGAAACAGGCTGCTTGAGAATGCCGGCTTCGCGTACGATGGCCTCGCCGGTCACCCAGGATTCCTTCGTGATGAATCCATCCGTGCTGAAGATGCCGTCGGCGAAGCTCCGATCGAGCGAGGCCTTGAGGTCCTCCTCACTGGCAGTCGGAAACTCCGTCTTGGCGAAGTTGAGCATCTCAGCCCGATGAGTGTCAGTATAGATGAGGGCACGGACAACCGCCTTGACGAAGCCCCTCACTGTGACGCGATCCTTTTCAATCATGTCGCCGCGCACGCTCAGTGCGGTATCGGTAAAGGGGCCGAGTTCCTTGCCTGCATTGAAGATCGGCTGGGTCCAGAGGCCGGCCTTGTAGAGCTGCGTGATGAAGGGTTCCGACGAGACGCCGAGGTCGGCTTGCTTCGACTTGATGCTGGCAGGAACGATAGACGAATTCCCCACCTCGATAAGCGTCACATCTTTACGGGGGTCCAGGTTCCATTTCTTCAGGAAGTAGCGCAGCACATTGTTGGGCGTGCCGCCGTAAGCGCCGACGGCGATGCGCTTGCCTATGAGGTAGGAGGGAAGATCACCGGTCATCGGCGGAATATCGGTGCGGGCCATCATATAGATGTTAGCGCGCCCGAGGAGATTGCTGACCGCCTTTAGAGCCTTGCCGTTTGTGTAGGCGAAGGCGTTGTGATCGACCGACCCGATGAAGGCGAAAGCGTCGCCCGTAAGCACCGCATTGATGAAGCCCGGCGACACCATGACCAAGATTTTTATGTCGATGCCCTCATCCTTGAAATAGCCCTTATGCTGCGCGACATAGATCGGCAGGAACCCGACATGATGCACAGGCTCGGCGAGCAGAAGCTCGCGCGCGGCGCCACACTCCGGCACAGCAGCCATCATGCCAAGGATCGCGAGTGCCGTCGCGGCGCCAGCGATCAGGCGGCGGGATTTTGGACGCATGGCAATCCTCCTCTTGAGCGATTTGGGCGAGGTCGATAGGCGCCCGTGATCAGCCCTCACGCAGCTTCGCCCATTCGCCCAACAGGCGCTGCTTGTCGCGATCCTCGATATGGGCAAGCGCCTGACTGACGAAGTCGATTCCAACCATCTTTTCCCATTCCCGCATGAGCTTCAGCGTGATCGGCCCCGGAATCGCCGTACCAATGGCGATGCCGTTCAGGCTCTTGACCGGCACCACGGTCGGGCTGGTGCTGGCGGTGAATGCCTCGTCGGCGCAATACACGTCATAAGGCGTGAAATTGCCTTCGACGACCGGGATCCGGAGCTCGCCTGCCATGGAAAAGAGGGTCGAGCGCGTGACTCCACCGAGCACAGTCCGGTCGGTCGAGGTGCAAAGCTTGCCGCCGTGGACGAAAAAGAAATTGCCGAGATGAGTCTCGCTGATATTGCCGTCCAGATCGAGCATCAGCGGCGTGGCGCGTGGGTTGACCTGTTTCGCCTCGAATGCAGCGAGCGTATGGTTTACCTTGTTGGTGATCTTAGCCTTGGCCTCGAGACTCTGCGGCGGCGTTCGGCGGATCGACGGCGTGACCAGGATGCAGCCTTCGACATACTCGCGGGCGAAGCTGTGGTAGGCGATTGGCACGCAGAACACCGCTACGGTCGCGGCCACCGGCCGGCCCTTGGTGAATCGATCCACGCCGCGGCTGATCACCTGCCACACGGCGCAATCGTCGTCCGGATCCAGGAGATGCTTGTTGCGCTCGAACACCTCGATCGAGAGTCGCGTCATCTCCTCGGCGGTCATGCCGCAATCGATGCGGGTGTATTTCAAGGAGCGATAGAGCCGCGCAATGTGCGCATCAAGCTTGAACAGCTTATGGCCGAAGCTGCGGGTGACGTCGTAAACACCTTCCCCGCTGGTGAAGCCCCTGTCGAAGATCGAGATCTTAGCCTCGCTTGCCGGTACGAAGCTGCCATTTACGTAGCAAAGACCGTCTTCCATCGAACACGCCCTCCTGGCGATTTGGGTCAGCTAGACCCTACGGTCGCATCGCGGCCGGGCAACCTCCACGCTGCAAACCCCATGCGCTGGGAGGCGAATGCGCGAGCGCCGCCGAGCACGCTCAGGTATCGGCTAATCTCAAAGAGTGCATGCCCACCGCGTTCTGTCGGGTATTATATCCTGAGGTGATCGACCTCGCCAGCAATGGGAGCCGGGCGTGATTCCACGAATCGGCCAGCCGCGGGAGAAAGAGTCTCGCCGACATCCATTGCCGTGAGCGATGTGATGTTCTTCCTCAAGCTCAACATTTTTGGGGGCCCTCGACCGGGACCGCCCGAATTTCGTGCCTGGGTTCGGCTGCACTATCGGAGATGCAGTACAGGCGTCGTGCTCGGCCTTCCGCGTCCGCCTTCATGATCTTCGCCACACCTATGCAAGCTTCAGCGTAGGTGGTGGACTTGGCTTGCCAATTATCGGCAAGCTGTTGGGCCATACCCAGGCGTCAACGACGCAGCGATACGCGCACCTCGACCCGCCCCGTGCGCATTCGAAAATTGATGGGGCGATACGGGGCGTTACTCCCGCTCTTTCGGCTTGTCGGCGTCCCTTGCATCGCCGCCTTTCGGAGAGTGAAAAGCCTACTGTGTCACCACAGCGATCGCCCGAAACTCGCGAACAGGTCAGTCGGCTATTTCGCCGGTGCGACCTCTTTGACCGGCGTTCCTTCGGCTTTAGTCTTTTCGCCAGGTTTATTGGCAGCGTTCAAGAGCCGATCGATCAGCCCGGCGCGGCGCTCTTGAACGACCCGCGTGTCCTCGGCCTTCTTCCGATCCTCGAAAATTTTGTAATCTCTCTCGTAGCACATGGCATCCTCCATCTGCGGAGCGCACCAACAGTAAAGCAACTCCGCAATACGGTCTACAGTTCCGAGCTGACCATTGTGTCCCAGTTCCTCTCGAAATCCTTGCATGTAAACCGGTCTCTGTCGCAACCGTACTATACGGGGCCCGAAGGCCGGAATTATTTCATACCGAATCTGTGGCCGTGCCAGGAACGGGTTTGCGGAGCCCAGAGACTGGAAGCCAAAATCGAGGCCTCGCGCGGTTGCCCCCCGCGGTGTTTTTCGAGCGGGGGAAGGACCCGCTCCAGCCTCTGAGCGCGCCCATTCGCTCGGCTTCGCCCGCGGGCTCGGAGAAACGCACGGGGCGCCTTGGACCGCTCGGCTCGTCTCACATTCTCCTGTCGCTGGCCCGGCGACGCCCTCCAGACGCGGGTAGTACCTCAGTTTAAATTTCAGCGGGCAAAAAAGCGATAGGCGAGCCATGCGCACAGCAAAATCGAGGCTGCCCAAATCAGAGACAATTACGAGGGCTGCTGTGCGGCTGACTGGCCGCTCTTGTGCTGCCGCAGCCAGTTCGCGGTGTTCCGCCATAATTTCTGGAGGGATTAGCCGGATCACAAGCAGGATGCCCAGCGGGACCAGGATCACATCGTCTAGATAGCCCAACACGGGCACGAAATCGGGAATGAGATCGATCGGCGACAAAGCATAGCCCGCGACGGCAACCGCCAATGCCTTCGCGTACCAGGGGACGCGGGGATCGCGGCTGGCGAGATACAGCGCGTGCACGTCACGCTTGACAACACGCGCCCAATCTCTCAGCCGGTCTTTCATTTTTTCCGCCGCGTGATGGCATTCCCAAGGAATCCCAGCGGAAGCAGTACGCATCCAAGAACCGCGCTGACAAGATCGAGATAATGTCCGGGACTAGTTGGCAGACCCCATCCCATAACGGGAAACAGCCTGAAGGCTTCGGCAACGTGTGTAAGCACAACCACGACCAAGCAGGCCGCGCCGATAAGCTGTAAAACTCGCCAACTTTTCGGCTTTCTGTTTGTACGGCCTGAACGCGAATTCGCCCCGCCGTCGCGCGGTTGATCTGCGATAATCCCGCTTATCGGAGCCAATCGCGGCGACCCTGAGCACTGTCTACTAGATTCCCTGGACACTACGGCCTGCGCGTGGGTTTTTTTGTGCGCGGCAACTTCAGCAAATCGGCGGGTTCGACCTCGAGCACCGCTGCAAGCTTGCCGATGATCTCCAGACCGGGATAGCTTCCCCCTTTTTCGAGCTTGCTCATATAGCTGCGGTTCACGTCGGCCTCGTGGGCCAAGTCCTCTTGGGACAGGCCCTTCGCGTGGCGGAGCCGGCGGAGATTGGTCGCAAAGGCTTGGCGCAAATCCATGCACCAAGCCAAGCCAATTGTTGCTTATTGACGTGACCTGCGAGGATTGCGAGAGCTCGGCGCCAGAAATTCGGCGGCTTGGTCATGGCCGCGTCGACCATGCGCTGGAACTCGGGCCGCCGGTCGTCGGTGGCCGAGACGCCGGGCTCGACGTAGTCGGCGACGATCTCCCAGCCACGTGACGTGCAGTAGCCTTTCGCCTGGCGGAGTTGGCGCGCCCCCCAACGCTCCTTCCTTTTTCCGGGCGAGCAGCCCGCCATCCTCGATCGTTGTCTCTTCGACGCGGTGCAATCCAAGCTCGACGATCAGAGGATCAGTCGCTCGTTTCCGACGCACTCCTGATCGGTCGTATCTACGACGACCATGGCAACCGAATGAGCCCGAGCCATGCCCGCAAGCTTGGCATCAGATATCGATATTACGTCTCTTCACCCCTGCTCCATGGGCAGCCGGGGCGTGCCGGTTGCGTGCATCGGGTGCCAGCGGCGAAAGTCGAGGCGCTCGTCGCTGGTGCCGTCCGGGAGTATTGCGAGGATTCCACAGAAAGTAGCGACCGAGATCTCATCCGCAATCACGTCGTCCGCGTCGAAGTCCAAGTAGACCAATTGGCAGTGGAGCTGAAGGCAGAGGCATCCAGCGATCCGCCCAACGCCGCGAACAACGATCGACTGGTTCTGCGCGTCCCATGGAGGAAGACGTCGATGCGGCGGCGACGCGATATTATCGCGCCGGCTTCTCTGCCTGCACACAACCGTCGACCCATTCGCGCCGAGACCCGCGCTACGCTCGTCGCGGCGATCGCGCGTGGCCGGCGCTGGCTTGATGAGCTCGTTGCCGGCCACGATGGCCGTGTGGTCCATGGTGTAGCCACCCTGCTGATGTGGTAGGCTAAAGGCCGTCTGCTACCGGGAGGGCTACGTGAGGCGGCGTGGCACAGAAAGCCGGAAAACCTCGAAAACGCAGCACCGCAAGCCGACGAGGCCGAAGCGCAGCAACTCGCCAACAGCCACGCGCCCAGCCAGTGCAACTGTTGCCGATCTGCAAGCGCAAGTCACTGCACTGACCCGCGAACTGGCGCAGGCGCGAGAGCAGCAGACCGCGACCTCCGAGGTGCTGCGCGTCATCAGCTCGTTGCCCGTCGAGCTGGAGCCGGTGTTCCAGGCGATGCTGAAGAGCGCGACGAGGCTATGCGAGGCCAAATTCGGTAATCTCTTTCTCTATGAAGGCGGCGGACTTCGCTTGGTTGCGGCACACAATGTGCCGCCAGCGTTCGCCCAAACGCGCCGACGAAGTCTGCTCTATCCTGCTCCGGGTGGTTTCGTTGCCGAGGCGATCAGGACCAAGCAGAGGGTCCGGGTCGCGGACCTCGCATCGACACGAGCTTATGCCGAACGTCAACCGACGACCGTCGAAGGCGTCGAGCTTGGGGGCATTCGGACCGGGGTTGCTGTGCCGATGCTCAAGGGCAATGAGCTGATCGGGATGATCGTCATCTATCGCCAGGAAGTTCGTCCATTTACCGACGAGCAGATCGAGCTGGTCATCAGCTTCGCCAGCCAGGCCGTCATCGCGATTGAGAATACGCGGCTGCTCAATGAGCTGCGCGAATCGCTGCAGCAGCAGACCGCCACTGCCGACGTGCTCAAGGTCATCAGCCGCTCAACCTTCGACCTCAAAGCGGTGCTCAATACGCTGGTCGAATCGGCCGCCCGACTTTGTGAGGCGGAAATGGCCTCGATCGCTCGTCGGAAAGGTACAAACTACCATCTTGTGGCGACGCATCGGTTCCCGCCCGGCTATAGTGAATACATCGAAACTTTGCCTATGGCGCCGGGTCAGGGGTCGGTAACTGGCCGAGTTCTGCTTGAGGGCAAACCGGTTCAAGTCATCGATGTTTTAGCCGATCCGGAATTCACCATGATTGAAGTTCAGAAGAGAGCCGGCTTCCGCACTGTGCTTGCTGTGCCGCTCCTGCGCGAGGGGATCCCTATTGGCGTGCTTCACTTGTACCGCACTGTCGTCCGGCCGTTTACCGACAAGCAAATCGAGCTGGTCGAAACCTTCGCCGACCAAGCGGTGATCGCGATTGAGAACGTGCGGTTGTTCGACGAAATCCAGGACAAGAGCCGTCAGCTCGAATTGGCGAGCGAGCATACGGCGACCTGTTCGGTCCACACCATGCGATTGCGCCGCCAGGCCTTGAGAGGAGCGTCGGGGATGGCGCTTAGGGCGGCGGCGCGCGCAACTATTCCTGTCAATTCATAAGCGTCTGCTGTTTCATTTAATACGAATGCAGCGAGCCCGCTCATTGGCTGTGCTCACATAAATATCATTCCCGTCGAAAGACACGCCCTTAGCTCCTCGGCAAAACTCCGCCCAATTGACCACGCTGGGAGCCTCTTTAGGGAGATCCACTCCAAAATTGTCAAGTGGCTGATCAAGTAGAGGAAAGTGTACTCTCTCAAGAGACTCCGCTTGCCCAGCCGTGCGTGCGAGAAGCAATGCTACTCGCGAAGCGTCGTACTTTGGTTCTCCAAGAAGCACATCCGCACAAAGCGGACATTCGCATTGCAGCAAAAGGAAACTATTCGATTACCTCGTCGGCAGTCGTGAGCAGGTCGGGCGGCACTTCGATCGCTCGCGGGCGGTCCTGAGATTGAGAACGAAACCGAGTGAAGAGGCGAACACGCCATCTCCCGCAGTACTAATTTCATGTCCGCGGAATCGCGCGAGCTCGGCATGCCGACACTTAGCCCGCTCGTCTGCATCAAAGGAACTTGTTGATCTGCAGGGACGCGACCCGGCGTCCTGAAGCTTCGCGCACGCAGCATCAACATCAATCTGGAGCAAGGCGCAGCCGAGAATTCCCGACTTATAATTCGGCTTTTCTGGATCCAACATCAATTTACTGTAAAACAACGGAAACAGCCTGTTTTAGGCGACGGCGGCGTCGTGAAACCGATTGTGAGACCAAAATGCCTGCGATAGGCTCATCTGGCACCTACACCTGACATCCAGATCGCTCATCTCCGTGACGGCCAATTCGTCTTTTATTGAGCTTGATCGCGTCAGCTTGACTTATAAGAGCCGCAACAGTTCGACGCATGCGCTCGACGAGATCACCATGAGCATTGGTGCGGGTGAGTTCGTCGCCGTGGTCGGACCAAGCGGCTGCGGCAAATCGAGCCTGTTGAAGCTCGTCTCCGGGCTGCACCTCGCCACTTCGGGTGTGGTCGCGGTCGCAGGCCAGCCAGTCAGCGGCCCGCTCAAGATCAGCGGCATGGCATTCCAGAACGCGACGCTGCTCCCCTGGCGCTCCACGCTCGACAACGTTCTGTTGCCGCTGCAGATCGTTGAGCCCCATGCCAGCCGCTTCAATAAGCATCGCGATAAATATGAGGCGAAGGCTCGGAACCTCCTCGCGCTAGTCGGTTTGTCGGGGTTCGAGCAGAAATATCCCTGGGAGTTGTCAGGCGGAATGCAACAGCGCTCGTCACTGTGCCGCGCGCTGATCCACGAGCCTCAGGTGTTGCTGCTCGACGAGCCGTTCGGCGCGCTCGATGCGTTCACCCGCGAGGAGCTGTGGGGCGTGCTACAGAGGCTATGGCTCGACCGCAAGCCGACTATGATTCTGGTGACGCACGATCTGCGCGAAGCCGTGTATCTGGCAGACACAATTTACGTGATGACGGCGAGGCCCGGTCGAATCATGTCCAAGACCAGCGTCGAGCTGTCGCGGCCGCGCACCCTGAAAGACACGTTCAAGTCGGAATTCATCGAGCCCGTGCAAGCACTGCGTATTCAGATCTCAGAGGTCATGGGAGCCGAATGACATATTGGATTCGCCGCACTGTTCCGATCTGGGCCACGATTCTGTTCATCGTGTTTTGGCAGGTGTTCTGTGGCGTATTTCGGATCGATTCCTTCATCCTACCGGCGCCGACCGAGGTGGTGCAATCGCTGATGCAGTACCACCAGCCGATCATGATGCACGCGCTGCAAACGCTGTTCACCACGCTGGTCGGCTTTGCCATGGCCATCGTGTTCGGTCTGCTGCTCGGACTCGCGATTGGCATCGAACGGGCTGTATACGACGGCATCTATCCAATGATGATCGCGTTCAACTCGATCCCGAAGGTCGCGATCGTGCCGCTGCTGGTGATCTGGTTCGGCATCGGCACGGTCCCGGCGATCATGACGGCGTTTCTGATCTCGTTCTTCCCGATCGTCGTCAACGTTGCGACCGGCCTCGCCACGATCGAGCCGGAGCTACTCGACGTCCTGCGTTCGCTCGGTGCGCGCAAGCACCAGATCGTCATGCGGATCGGAATTCCGCGCTCCATGCCGTATTTCTTCGCATCGCTAAAAGTCGCGATCACGCTCGCATTTATCGGCTCTGTGGTGTCGGAGTCGATCGCGTCGAACGTGGGCATTGGATATCTCATGATGGCTGCGAGCGCTCGGTTTGATGT
>Ga0310911_10001164_pt1 | contig 10372 bp, 9 predicted proteins | sample GREbulkMGHF170_FD_203532 | JGI IMG/M metagenome (GOLD analysis project Ga0310911, IMG submission 203532) | Lab enrichment of tropical soil microbial communities from Luquillo Experimental Forest, Puerto Rico - GRE.bulkMG.HF170 | ecosystem: Environmental > Terrestrial > Soil > Tropical forest >... | reverse complement strand
GCGACATCAGCGAAGCCTGCCGCCTGGCGCGACAGGCACTCGAGGCGGAGCGCGATGACGCCGAAACGATTTGGCAGGCTGCCTGGACGCTGTTTGTCCTCGCCGGCGAGGCGGCGATGGCGGCGACGGCTCTCGATCGCGCCCTGGCGCTCAACCCAAACGCGGCGCACGCCTGGATGGCAAGGGGACAAATCCACGCGCTTCGCAACCAGCCCGAGGCGGCGATCGAAGCCAGCGAACGGGCGCGCCGCCTGAGCCCGTTTGATCCATATGCCTTTTCCTACGCCCAAAATATCGCTTTCGCGCATCTCGCCGCGCGACGCTTTGAACAGGCGACCGAATGGGCCGATCGCGCCTTGCACGAGCAGCAGCACACGGTCGGAGCGATGCGGGTCAAAGTCGTCGCGTTGGCGCATCTCGGCCGGCTTGACGAGGCGCGCGCCGAACTCGGTCGAGTGCTCGCCATCGACCCCAAGCTGACCATCGCCGGCTATCGCGTGTTCTCTCACTATCTGGCACCGGAAGTTCTCGAACTCTTCGTCACCGGCCTGCGTCTGGCTGGCCTGCCGGAGGAGTGAGCCGCCGTGGTCCCGCGATCCTGAAGGTGTGTTCGGGTCGAAACAGGTCAGCCGGATGGCGCCTCTATGCTCTCTTCTCCTCGCGGAAGAGGCTCAAAGCCTTCATCACCGGCGCGTCGCTGAAGCTGAACAGGAAGGCCGGGCGGTCGCCGCTGTTGACGTGCTCGCAGAAGGTCCAGGTCGGCACCGTGAACACGTCCTTGTCGTCCCAGTCGAACCGCTGGCCGCCCACGATCGAGTAGCCGGTGCCCTCGACCACGTGCAGGTTCGTGCAGCAGACGCGGCGGCAGGCCCGCGTGTGCTCGCCGGGACGCAATAGCTGCATGTGGCAGGCGATGGTCGGCATCACCGGACCGCCGCTCCGCCGGTTGGTGTATTCGAGGATGATCCCATCGGCTGCGTCGGCGGAACCCGCGGTGGCCAGCCGCTGCAGGGCGGCCCGCATCTCCGACATCGGGTAGTGCCACGGCGACGAATTGACGGCCGGACCGAAGGATTGCCGCTCCTTGTGGTACTCCTCGTAGAAACCAGCTTCGAGCATCCGCACCAGCGGAGTATCCAGGCCGTCCAGCCAAATCATCGGCGCATCGGTGTCGTTGGCGTGGTCGTGCCATGACCAGTTGGGGGTGAGGACGAGATCGCCCGGGAACATCGGGACGCGCTCGCCGTTCACGACCGTGTAGCCGCCCCGACCCTCGATAATGAAGCGAAGGGCCGCCCCGGAATGCCGATGGGCCCGGGCAATCTCGCCGGGCATGACGATCTGGATGTTGGCGACCAATGTGTTGCTGGCCGACACCCCGGACAGCTCGGGGTTGGTCAGGCGCAGCACCCGGCGCTCGGCCTGCTGGGTACCGACGAGCTCGGCTGCCCGCATCGCCTGTGGTCGCAGATCGCGCCAATGCCACAAATAAGGCACCGCCTTGCTTTGAGGCTCGACGCTGATGCCGCCACCGATCCAGGCCGGTGTGATGTGCTGCGTACTGAGCTGCGTGTAGTAGTCCTGCAGCTCTGCTTCCGAAGATTTGATGTCCGAAAGCTCCAGCATTGGGTCCTCCGTTTGTCAGGCCGGCTCTTTGACCGGCTCTTTCAAATGGGTCGCCCGCATCAGCCGCAGCGATTCGGGATCGCTCATCATCGCCGTCTGTGCGTCCTTCAGGAAGCTCTCGTATTCTCGACCCATTGCCGGTGATACGACTTCGATCATCAGCCGGTTTTCCAGCCAGAACTCGATGACGTGAAAGAACGGCTTGTGGCCCTGCATCCCGCGGCCGAAGGTCTTGGCGCGCCAGCCCTCGCGGGCGCCGATCCGCTCGACCTGATCCGGCTCCAGCGACACCGACAGAAACACGTGGAAAGGCCAGGTTTGCGGTGGCGACAGGTTTTCGCCGAAGACGACCTGATCGTCGCGGTCCGGGATGTCGAGCGTCGCGCGCTCCGGGTAGACCTCGATCATCGTGCCGTGAGCGTCGCCGCTTGCCGCCATGAAGGCGCCTTCGAGCGGGCCGAACGGAAAGCACTTTCCGCCCATCAGCTCGGCCAGCACTCCGGCCACGTGCTGCGGTTCACGCGCCGGTATCGATACGTGATGGATCATACGAGTGCCCTTCGTTGCGGGTCGCGGCGACGTCGAGCCCTACTCGGTGGCGCCGATCGCGAACACCATACCCCGCACCAGCGAGGCTGAACAATGTCCGAAAAGAATCCAAGAGACCCGACCGGCGGGCTCGGACCGGTCGAGTTGGGTGGACAGCGGGCATTCCTGCCGGGCTTCTACACGTGCTGCGCTGATGTCCCCCCTCGGGCAACATCGTGGTGCCGCTGGGCGGATCGGCGCGGAGCACTTCTCAAAACTCTACGGCTGTACACATCGGCTTGCTTGCAGTAGGTGTCGCGGCGCTAACTCAAACAGCGAGCAATTTGGGGAGCGAAATGTTGAAACATAAGATCCTCGCTTGCCTGCTGACCGTGTCCGCTATCGCGGCCACGCCGGTGGTGATCGCGCAGACGGCCCCGGACTACGCTGCGATTGTCGCTGCCCCCGAGCGCAGCGACGCCGATCGCAAGCTCGATACCAACCGCGCACCGGCGCAGTGGCTGGCGTTCATTGGCGCCAAGCCCGGCATGAAAATCCTCGACATCTTCGCGGTATACGGGTGGAAGGCAGAACTTCTGGCGCGCGCCGTAACGCCGGGCGGCAAAGTTTATGCGCAAAATTCGGAAGCCGCCTTTGCGCGCGTCAAGGATCGGCTCGATGCGCGGCTCGCGACCCCGGCGGCCGCCAATATCGTCTCGGTGGTGCGGCCATTCGAGGATCCGGCGCCACCGGATATGCATGACTTTGACCTCGTGACGTTTTTCTATGCCTATCACGACGTTACTTACCTTGGTGTCGATCGCGCCAAGATGATCAAGGCTTTCTACGAGGCGCTGAAGCCGGGCGGTGAATTAGTCGTGGGCGATTACTCGGCCAAGCCCGGCGCGAGCGCGAGCGTCGTCCAGACCTTGCACCGTTCGGACGAAGCGCTGGTCAGGTCGGAAATCGAGGCGGCGGGGTTCAAATTGGTCGACCACGGCGATTTCCTCCACGTTCCCGGAGATGCCCGAGACACTCCCTCGCATTCCGCGGCGCAACCGGTCGATATCTACGTGCTGAAATTTCGCAAGCCGGGCTGACCCGCGAAAATCGCCGCCCGTTGCCAACCCAGTCCCGCGCTTGGGCTGTGCTGCCTCGCGGTGATGGTTGCCGCCAAGTGGAAGTTCACTGTTTGGCGGCCGGAGCCGACATCCTCGGCTATCTCGCCCGACTGGGTGGGTTCAGCTTCGCCGAGCCCAGCGCCGCATGCAATCGTGGCGCCGCAAAATCGCGGAAGGCCCGCACTTTGAGTGGCAACATACCTTGCCCTGCATGAAGGATACTGACGGGCATCGGCTCGCACTCATATTGCGCTAAAATAATCCGCAATGCCCCGCGTGCGACCGCTTCAGCCACCTGGTAGGAAAGCAGGCGGGTCACGCCAATTCCGGCGATCGTCGCATCGACGGCAGCCTCCGCCGTCGTCACCGCCAACCGCACGCGAACCGGCGCCATCAGGTCGGCCTTGGCTCCCGGTTCGCGAAATGACCACGCCGCGCTCGGCGCCGTTAGGAAATCGTGAGAGATGCATGGAAGTGTCGCGAGTGCAGCCGGCGTTTCGGGGACGCCGTGAAACGCAAGGAACGAGGGGCTCGCGCAAATCACGTGGCGAACCGCTCCAACGCGCGTCGCGATCATGCTGCTGTCGGGAAGCGCACCGATCCGGATCGCCATATCCATGTGCTCGTCGATAAGATCCGCGTTGCGATCCGAAAGCACGAGGCGGATGTTGATCTCAGGATAACGGGTCAGGAAATCCGTTACTAGCGGCAGCACGTGCAGGCGTCCAAAAACGATAGGCGCTGTAACGGCAAGATCTCCTCTCGGCGTACTATACTCACCTGCAGCCGTTCGTTCGGCGTCAGCAACTTCTTCAAGGATCCGCTTCGCGACACCGACATACGCAGCTCCGGCGTCTGTCAGTGTCAATTTGCGCGTTGAGCGGGTAAGCAACCGAGCCCCGAGATGCGATTCCAGATCCGCGATCTTTCGACTCACGGTCGGGAGCGGCACGTTCATTTTGCGGCTGGCGGCCGACAAACTACCGACATCAACCGCCTCGACGAGTATTGCCATAGCTTCAAGCCGGTCCACGCGAACCTTCCAAAAATCGAGAGGGTCCTTTGTAAAATTACCTCGTTATACCGCTACCGCGAAGTCCCTACATCCCCGCGCGCAGACCACTGAGTTCGGACGTGAAGGGGATGACACATGAGCGATTCCAAGCGAAGGGCTAGTGTCGTCTTGGTGCACGGTGCATGGGCTGATGGCTCGAGCTGGAACGACATTATCGGGCCGCTGCTCTGCAAAGGATTGAATGCCCTGGCGGCTCCGATACCACTGACGTCCTTGTCCGATGACATCGCTGCGCTCGACCGCGCGCTGGAACGCACCGATGGACCTGTGGTCTTGGCAGCACACGCTTATGCTGGCGCAGTGATAGCGGCGAGCACCAACGAGAGAGTGCAATCGCTGATCTTCGTGGCGGGCTTGGCGCCTGACGAAGGCGAGACAGTCGCCGAAGTCTTCTATCGCGAAAAGCCGCATCCACAGGCGCCGCAGCTGGCACCTGATTCGCATGGGTTCATCTGGATGCCGCAAGAGGGATTTGCCACTGCTTTTGCGCAACACGCCTCCCCCGAACGGGCGGCGCTTTTTGCTGCAACGCAGCGGCCGATCGCTGTTGCATGCATTCAGGAGAAGGCGCCGAAAGCTGCTTGGAAAGTAAAGCCGTCTTGGTACCTCGTCGCCGAAGAAGACCGAATGATCAACCCAGCTACTCAGCTCTTTATGGCAGAACGCATGGGCGCACGAATCCGATCGGAGAAGGTCGACCATACGCCATTAGTTACCGCGCCAGAACTCGTCATCGAAGTGATTCTCGAAGCCGTGGCGAGCTCCTCGGCGTGACCGAACCCAACCGCTTTGAAGAGGTCCGACAATGCGCAAGATGAGCTTCCGGAAAGTCGATGTCGACGGGTTCAACATCTTTTATCGCGAGGCAGGGCCGAAGGCCGCACCAGTGCTCCTGCTGCTGCACGGCTTTCCAAGTGCCGGTCACATGTTCCGCGATCTCATTCCACAGCTGTCCAATCAGTTTCGTCTCATTGCGCCTGACCTGCCCGGGTTTGGACGATCGGACATGCCGGAACGGACCAAGTTCAACTACACCTTCGACAACATTGCGGGTGTTATTGAGCGCTTCACTGAATTGATCGCACTTGGCCGCTTCGCGCTCTATGTGTTCGACTATGGCGCGCCGACCGGCTTCCGCCTCGCAATGCGGCATCCCGAGCGCATCACCGCCATCATCTCGCAGAATGGCAATGCCTATGTGGAGGGCCTGAGCGACGGCTGGGACCCGATCCGCGCCTACTGGCAGGAGCCCTCGCAGGCGAACCGCGCGGCCCTCCGAACCTTCCTCACACCGGAGACAACGTACTGGCAGTACACCCACGGCGTCGCTGACACCTCCGCGGTTTCTCCCGACGGATATTCGCTCGACAGCTTCTACCTGGCGCGTCCCGGTGCCGATGAGGTGCAGCTCGATCTTTTCGGTGACTATAAGAGCAACGTCGCGCTGTACCCGGAATTCCAATCCTATTTCCGCAGGCACAAGCCGCGGTTTTTGGCGATTTGGGGGAAGAACGATCCCTTCTTCCTGCCGCCGGGCGCGGAGGCGTTCAAGGGCGACATTCCGGGTGCCGAAGTGCGTTTCCTGGACACCGGGCACTTTGCGCTCGAGACGCATTGCGACGAAATCGCTGCGGCAATCCGCGCCTTCCTCGCCCGCTGACCGTACCGGGCGAATTGCCATGCGCGCGATCGTGCTGGAGAAATTCGGCGGCCTCGACAGCCTCATCTATAAGCCGTCAGGTGCCGGCAGTGTTGCTCGAAGACATTCTTAGTCGGTTACTACAGGAGAAGTGAACATGACGAACACGATCTCCGCGGGATTTCCGTGCCAAAAACGACGGCGGCGGGTCCTCGGCCGCGAGATGGCGTACGTGGAGGTGGGACAGGGCGACCCCATCGTGCTGCTACACGGCAATCCCACCTCGTCCTATCTCTGGCGCAACGTGTTGCCGCACCTGCAGCCACTAGGCCGCTGCATCGCCCCCGACCTGATCGGCATGGGCGACTCCGACAAACTGCCTGACAGTGGCCCCGGCTCGTATCGCTTCGTCGAGCACCGCCGCTATCTCGACGCCCTGCTCGAGGCCCTGGATGTGCGCGAGCGGGTCACCCTTGTCATCCATGACTGGGGTTCGGCCCTCGGCTTTGACTGGGCCAACCGGCACCGCGAGGCCATGAAGGGCATCGCGTACATGGAGGCGATCGTGGTGCCGCAGCGCTGGGACCACTGGGACAAGTTCGGAATGCGTCCAGCCTTGCAGGGACTGCGTTCCGAGGCCGGAGAGAAAATGGTCCTGCAAGACAACTTCTTCATCGAGCAGATCCTGCCAAAGGCCATCCTGCGCACCCTCTCCGCCGAGGAGATGGCGGCGTACCGACGGCCGTTCGCCGAGCCCGGCGAGGGGCGACGGCCGACATTGACCTTCGCCCGGCAGATCCCCATCGACGGCGAGCCCGCCGACGTGACTGCGATCGTGGCCGCCTCTGGGGAATGGCTCAAGACGAGCAATGTGCCCAAGCTGTTCGTGAAGGCCGAACCCGGCGGGATCCTATCCGCCGACACGGATCTCGACTTCGTCCGCAGGTTGCCGGCGCAGACCGAGGTGACGGTCGCGGGGATCCATTACGTCCAGGAGGATTCGCCGCACGAGATCGGGCAGGCCATCGCCGGCTGGATGGGGGCATTGGGCTAAGGGCGGCGGCCATGCAGGGCCGCGATGTCACGAGCAACTACCCTCGTTTGCCTCACAGCCGCTGATGCTGGAAATCGTTGCCGAGCCGCCTCCGCCCTCTGCTATCGCCTGTTTCCCGGACCTGGACTCGAGGAATCTCAACGGCCTGGTCGTGACTTTTTGTATCTCGCGCGCGATACACGTGCCCGTTTCGGCACGTCGGCCGGAAAAGCCCTTCTCCGTTTGGAGGGCTCCAACGACGGGTTGAGGCGAGGGGCTTTCCTGTCGATCGGTACTCAGGCAGCGGAGCTGGTGACGGCCTGCGGCGCCGGCTCCAGAGCCGCCTCGATGACGTCTTCGACCCGCTCGGCCCACACGAAACGCAGGCTGCTGCGCGCGCTCTCGGGGATGTCCTCGTAATCCTTGCGGTTGCGCGCCGGCAGGATGACCGTAGAGAGGGAGGCGCGCGCTGCGGCGACGACTTTCTCCTTGATGCCGCCAACGGGAAGCACGAGCCCGCGCAGGCTGATCTCGCCGGTCATCGCGGTGTCGCTGCGCACCGTGCGGTTGGTCAACAGCGAGATGAGAGCGGTGAACATCGCCACGCCGGCGCTCGGACCGTCTTTGGGGATCGCGCCGGCCGGGACATGAACGTGAATGTCGGATTTTTCGAAGATTCCCGGATCGAGCCCGAGCGAGGATGCCCGCCCTTTGACGAGGCTCAGCGCGGCCTGCACGCTCTCCTTCATGACGTCGCCGAGCTGGCCGGTCAGGATCAGCTGTCCGTTGCCCGGGATGCGGGTCGCCTCGATAAACAGAATGTCGCCGCCGACCGGGGTCCAGGCGAGGCCCGTCGCGACGCCGGGGATGCTCGTGCGCATCGCGACTTCGCCCTCGAAGCGCGGCGGCCCGAGGATTTCTGTCAAATCTTCCGGCTCGATGCGGACATGGTGCGCCGTGCCCTCGGCGATGCGCATCGCGGCACTGCGCAACACGGCACCGATCTCGCGCTCCAGCTGGCGCACGCCGGCCTCACGCGTGTAGTCGCGGATGATCGCGCGCAGCGCCGCGTCGTCGATCTCGGCCTGCTCGGCCTTCAATCCGTTAGCCTCGATCTGCCGGGTGACGAGGTAGCGTCGCGCGATCTCGAACTTCTCGTCCTCGACATAGCCGGGCAGGTCGATGACCTCCATGCGGTCGCGCAGTGGCCCCGGTATGCTGTCGAGGACGTTGGCCGTCGTGATGAACATCACCTTCGACAGGTCGAACGGCACGCCCAGATAGGCGTCGCGAAAGGTCGAGTTCTGTTCGGGGTCGAGCACCTCAAGCAGCGCCGAGGCGGGGTCGCCCTGGATGCCGCGGCCGAGCTTGTCGACCTCGTCGAGCATCATCACGCAATCGCAGGCGGCGGCCCGGCGGATCCCCTGGATGATGTTTCCGGGCAACGCCCCGATATAGGTGCGGCGGTGGCCACGGATCTCGGCTTCGTCATGCACGCCGCCCAGGCTCACCCGGACGAATTTTCGGCCCGTTGCTCGCGCGATGCTCTGCCCGAGCGAGGTCTTGCCGACCCCAGGCGGCCCGACAAAGCACAGGATTGGGCTGCGGCCGCCGGGGTTGAGCTGGTGGATCGCGAGGTATTCGAGAATGCGCCGCTTGATCTTTTGCAGGCCATAGTGGTCGGCATCGAGAATGCGGCGCGCTTCGGCGATATCGATCGGCTTGCCGGATTCAACCGACCACGGGAGCTCCGTCAGCCATTCCAGATAGGTGCGCGCCATCGAGTACTCGCCGGAGGCTTCCGGCATTCGGTCGAGCCGGGAGACTTCCCTTTTGGCATGCTCCTCGATCTCGGACGGCATTTTCGCCTCGGTGATCTTCTTGGTCAGCTCGGCGATCTCTTGCGCTTTGGCATCTTCGCCCTCGCCGAGCTCCTTCTGGATCGTCTTCAATTGCTCACGCAACAGGAATTCGCGCTGCCGATCATCCAGTTTGCCTTTGGTCTGCTCGCTGATCTGACGCGACAACCGCAGCACTTCGAGCCGGTAGCCCAGCATTTCCGAGATGCGTTCGAGCCGGCGTTGGAGCTCGACGGTCTCCAGGATCTCTTGCTTTTCGGGCGGGGTAATGTCCATGAAACTCGCGATCAGATCCGCGAGCGCCGCTGCAGAAGTGACAGACTGAACCGCATTTACAAGCTCTGCCGGCGTCTGCGGCAGCAGCTGCAGCACCTCCATCGCCTGGTTGCGCAGATTGAGCAGGCGCGCGGCAATGTCCGTGGTGGTTTCATCGGATTCGGTGACGCGTTCGACGCGGGCCGCGAGAAACGGGTAGCCGTCGAGAAAATCGCGAATGCGGAAACGGCGCTCGCCTTGGCAGATCGCGTGATGGGTGCCATCCGGGCTGGTGACGTAACGCAACAGGCTCCCTTCGGTACCTACGCGATGGAGATCCAGCGGGATCGGATCATCGATGCCAGGGTCGCGCTGCAGAACGAGGCCAACCGTGCGATTGAGCCGCATCGCCGTCTGCGCTGCCAGCACCGAGCGTTGGCGGCCGAGGGTGACCGGCAACACCGTGCCGGGAAACAGTACGAGGTTGCGCGTCGGAATCAGGATCAGCGCGTCTTCCGGCAGTGCTGGAACGCTGGAGCCCGTCATCTCGATGGCATCGGGGGAGGAGGGCGCGGTAGTTCCCGACGTGCGCAGGTCGCGGTCCAGAGCCATATCGCTCACCCGACTTTTTGCAGCTGGAGCATCAGGCAGCCATTGGCAAGATGCCGGCGGGAAAGTTTCAATCGGGCCGGTGGCAGCTCGATCCGCCGCTGGAAATGCCCGTGGGGGATCTCGAGCCGGTGGATGCGGGCATCTCCCAATTCCTCGGGCAGAGGCCGTTCGCCGCTGACGATCAACACGCCGGCGCTGAGTGTCACCTGCACGCGGTCGGGATCCACCCCCGGCAAGGCGATTACGATGGTCAGCAGATCGTCGGTCTCGAAAATATCGACCGGCGCTTCCCAGCATGAGGTGGCAGGGGCGCGGTGGAAAAATTGACGATGGAGACGCTCGGCACGCTCCATCGCCTCGCAGGCCCGCGCCCACATCAACATCTCGAACGGTCTTTGCGGCATCATCGGCTCCGAGCGGTGCGGCCCGCCCGGCGATGGGGCCGCGTCGACTCATATCTCGACACATATAGTGCGTGCGGGGGGAGGGGGGGAGTTCTCTTTCCGCAAAGCGGGCCGGGCGAAGCGACCAGTTTGGCCGCTGCTCCGCCTCGCGCTGGGACTAGGCGTCTGCCGCGAAACCGGTTATCAGCCTGCGGAAAGGTCTGCCAGAGAGGCGAACGGT
>Ga0310911_10001154_pt1 | contig 10410 bp, 4 predicted proteins | sample GREbulkMGHF170_FD_203532 | JGI IMG/M metagenome (GOLD analysis project Ga0310911, IMG submission 203532) | Lab enrichment of tropical soil microbial communities from Luquillo Experimental Forest, Puerto Rico - GRE.bulkMG.HF170 | ecosystem: Environmental > Terrestrial > Soil > Tropical forest >... | reverse complement strand
TGTGAGCGGGCAGCCGACCGACTTCGCGGTCCCGAACAAGACGTCGGTCGCTCGCATCCGCGTCGCGCTCGTCGCCTCCGCGGCGGCCGCCGGGACGGCGCTCGCGTTCGGGCTCTATCAGCTCACGGGGTTCGGGTCGGTCGATCATGCCGTCTCCTACACGTTCGCTTCGGCGTACCCCGGCTCGAGCACGGCGCAGGTATCGGCCCCGGCGGCGGGCGTGACCGTGCTCGAGTCCGGGGAGTTCTCGCTCCCGGTCTCGCCCGCGGCGTTCGCGCTCGGAGTGAACCTGAGCGCGCAGCTCCCGCCGTGCTCGATCGCGGTCACCTGTCAGCTGTTCGCCTACAACGTGTGATGGCGGTCAAGCTCCCGTTCCGCGAGCTGCACGGCCTCGAGGACGCGCAGTACAACTTCGAGTATCTCGAATCGCACTGGTCGAGCGGGTCGGGCGGCACCGGACCCGCGGGTCCTGCCGGGCCGACGGGTCCTGCCGGTGCGACCGGCCCGCAGGGACCGATCGGCAATACCGGACCGGCCGGGGCGACTGGCGCTCAGGGCGCGCAAGGGCCTCAGGGTGTCGCCGGACCGACCGGACCCGCTGGGCAGTCGTTCACCTACCGGGGGACGTGGGCGGCCGGGACGACGTACGCGCTCGACGATGTGGTCACCGGCTCGGACGGCACCTCCTACATCTCGCTCGGCGGAGGGAACGTCGGGCATGACCCTACGACCGACAGCACGCACACGTACTGGTCGATCATGGCGATTCACGGCGCGACCGGCCCGCAGGGACCGCAGGGCGCTCAGGGCGTACAGGGCCCAGCTGGCGCCACGGGCGCTCAGGGACCGATCGGCAATACGGGTCCCACGGGCGCGACAGGATCTCAGGGCCCGATCGGTAACACAGGACCGGCTGGTCCTACGGGCGCGACCGGTCCGCAGGGACCTCAGGGCATTCCCGGTCCGACGACATTTGGGTTCTATACGAACGGCGCGACACACGCGGCGGGGACGACGATTGTCATCCCGCAGACGACGCACGGGCTGAGCGCCGGCCGCGGGATCCTCGTTCAGGCGAAGGACAACGCCTCGGGGAATGTCGAGGTGCCGGACATCAACGTCGCCGCGGGAGGTGACGTCACCCTCACGTTCCTCGCGTCCGTCGCTGCAAATTCCAAGTTGATCACGTTAGTCGGCTGAGCTTTACGCATTTCTTCAAAGACATGGGCGAGCGCCCCGAAGGATTGACTCTGGATCGCAAGGACCCGAACGGCAACTACGAACCAGGCAACTGTCGCTGGGCCACCTGGGGCGAGCAGGCTCGGCACCACGTTCGCAACGATCTAGGCCAGTTCGTCGGATGATCGCTTTGAAGGACGGAGCGCCGAGAAATGGAGGACCAAGAGATGACTGATATGAGAAGGGGGATCGGAAATGCCTGACATCCTCGGTCGTCTCAGGCCGCCACGCTTGAGCGCTGCTCCCTCGAGCCCTGCGCTCGGGGAGATGTACTGGTCATCTGCCGACGGATACCTCTACTACTGGAACGGGACGGCGTGGGTTTCGGGCGGGAGCGGATCGGGCGGGGGCGGGGCGACGATGGCGGCACGGGCGTACCGCAACGCGGCGCTGACGCCAGCGGCAGCCACCTGGACGAAGATCCCACTTGACGGAATGTTCTACGACACATCCGGCATGGTCAGTACGTCTCAGGGGCGAATCAACATTTCCGTCGCTGGTTACTACCAGGTCAACGGACAAGTGGGCTATGCAGGATCATCGGGTACGTACCTGTCTTTTGTGGCGATCTTCAGGAACGGCACCGAGGTTACGCGTGGCACGGAGAATTATGCGGCAGGCGACGGGTCGAACTGGCGCACGCATCTTGCCTCCGATGTCATTCAGTGCAACGCGGGCGATTACCTGGAGCTGTACACCTATGCAGGGGTTGCGGCGGCGCTCGTTGTCGCGCAGGCCTGGGCGACCTACCTCTCCGTCGCTTTGCTTGCGTCGCTGCCGGGGGCGGTCGGGGCGACCACCCCCGCCAGGGCATACCGAAACGCGGCGCAGACGTTCAGTGGCAATGCGAAGATTTCCCTTGACACGATCAGCTACGACCCCGGCGGCAATGTCAGCACGGTAAACGGTCGTTACACCTGCCCGGCGACCGGCTACTACCAAGTCGACGCTTCGGTCTGCATAAATGGGGCGGCAAACTTCCGTGTTGCTGTCTATAAGAATGGCACGGAAGTCATCACCGGTTCGTTGGGGTCCTCGACCCAGTTCGTGTCTATCGCCTCCGACCTCATTTCCTGCAACGCGGGCGACTATCTGGAGTTGTGGGGAGACTGGACAAGCGGTGCGAGCGGATTGCAGACCGGCGCCGAGTGGACCTATCTCTCTGTGGTGCAGGTGGGGAACCTGTCGGCGACCCCCGCCTCAACCGCGTGCGCACGTATGTACCGGAATGGGGCAATGTCAGGTCTTGGGTCAGGAACGTGGTACAAAATCGGGCTCGATACAACCAGCTTTGACACGTCAGGAATGGCGAGTGTTGCTAACGGTCGCATCAACATTCCCGTGTCAGGCTACTATCAGGTAGACGGAACAGCCCAGGTTTCCGCCGCTGCATCCCTGATATGTGCCGTCTACAAGAACGGGAACCAAGTTAGCCAGGGCACCCAAGCCACCTCTAACGGCTATACGCTCAGTGCTGTTACCGATGTTTTGCAGCTCAACGCGGGCGACTATCTTGAGTTGTACGTCAATACAACTCCGGGCGCCAGCCTCCAAGCCGGGTTCCCGTACGCTAATTATCTCTCCGTCGCACTCCTGACCCCATTGTCGGGGACGGCCGGGCCGAACACCGCCGCCCGCGCCCACCGCTCGGCCGCCGGGTACACGACGACCGCCGGGACCTGGACGAAAGTGCCGCTGGACATCACCGATCTCAACCCGGGCGGGACGATGGACACGACCGGGCGCTACACCTGCCCGGCCACGGGCACATATCAGGTGAACGGACAAATCCGGTTCTCGTCCGTGTCGGCGAACCAGCAGTTGGGCGTCAGCATCTACAAGAACGGGACCGTAAAGGTGGCCGAGGGCGGGATGGCAACGGCGGGCGCGGCCGGGGACGAGGGCGCGACCGTGTCCGATCTCGTTCAGTGCAATGCCGGCGACTACCTCGAGCTGTTCGCATACGGGTCGGGGGCGCAGTCGCTCGTGCTCAACGCCGCGGACAACTATCTCTCTGTGGTGCAGGTCGGCAACAGCATGAACTTCAAGACGGCGGGCGGGGACCTCACCGGCAACTACCCAAACCCGACCGTCGCGATTGCGCGAGGCACGACGCTGCCAGCCACCCCGGTCGACAAGCAGGAGTTCTACTACGACATCGATCCAATCAACGGGATCACATGGCACTTGCGTTACAACGCTGGAATCACCGATAGCTCTAAGTGGCAGTTCGTCGGTGGGCCATCTCTCATACTCACTCCGGGCGCGTTCACCACGCTGAACGACAGCGCATGGCATCAGATCATCGCGACACCTGCCCTACCCGCCGGACAATACGTCACCTGGGCGATCATGACCGGCAACTGTGGCGGAGCGCCCGGCACGTGGTACGTCGGGGTCGCCATCACGGGAAGCGGCATAGTGACCTCGGGCGCCGCCAGTCTCGTTGCGGGTGCCTGGGTCACGTTCGGTGGCATAGCTGCTTCGGCGACCGCGACCGCCGGACAGACGATCAGTTCCTACTATTTCTCGTCCGCGGTCAGTTCGGGGGCGAATGCCCAAGTCTCTCTCTATGTCATTCCGCGTCGAATTGGCTAATGATGACCTACCCCGCCCTCCCGCACCTCGCCTACCCCTTCGCCCGCACCCCCGACGAGGAGGATTAGATGGCGATCAATCCCGCGCTGCTCGCCCCGGGCGTCAAGGCCCCGACCTGGACGACGAATCTCGTTCGGCCGGCCGGGCGCCCGAACGCGCTGTGGGCGGGCGCGAACAATCCCGGCGCGGGCTGGACGGGTGTGGGCGCGGGCTGGTGGGTGCCCCCGAAATCATCGATCGGGACTGCCGCGTCGACGACGCGCCCGGCTACAACGACAACCCCGGCGCAGACGCCGGGGACGAGCGGAACGACCACGACCGCGCCCGCGACCCCGCCGCCGGCCGCGCCAAGCTTCGACCCGAACACGCTGTACGCCGATCCGATCTACCAGGCGAACGTCGGCGCGAGCCAGCAGAAGACGAACAACACGATCGCCGGCTACAACAAGCAGGGGACGGATCTGCTCGCGGCCCTCGGGGATCCGAACAATCCGGCCAACTCGGCGGCGGGGACCACACTCGGCGGTCTCGAGCATCAGAGGCCGCTCGACATCCTCGCTGCGCAGATCGCCGCCAATCGCCGCGGCGGCATCGACTCGTCTTCGCTCGCCCAGCAGATGGGGAACATTGCCACCGATTACGCGGGCAAGGAGACGACCGCGATCGGGAACTACAACTCGGCCATCGGCAATCTCGCCACGTTGATCGCGGGCGCGCAGCAGACCGAGGGAACGTACGAGGGCGGGCAGCTCGAGGACGCTTGGACGAGGGCGGTCAACGCGGCGGCGGCCGACACCACGCTCGGCGCGGGCGCCGGGAATACGACGACGACACCGGCCACCACGCCTGCTGGGCGAATGGCCCCAGCAACGATCGCCACGCATCAGGGCGGCTCGTTCTACAACTGGTACGTCAACACGTACGGCACCAGGCCACCCGCGATGGTCTCACCGAACTCCGCCCGCTATGTGGCTTGGCAGAGGGGTACGCCCGCGGCGCAGGCGCGGCAGATCCAGTACGGCACGGTCGCAGGCTAGGAGGAGACGATGGCCCTACCGACAGGCGGAGCTGCGATCAGCCCCGGCGGCGTGAACCGCCCGGCACTCACGCCGGTCCAGCAGCGCGCGCCGATCACGATCCGCTCGGCGACCCAACCCGCGAAGCCCGCGACGGGCGGCCACTACGTCAACCTGGGCGGCAACGTCTGGCGCCAGATCCACGCGGTGGGGCCTGGCAAGTGGGCGCCCGGCCCTCCGACGGCCAAGCCGGTCACGCCCGCGAGGCCCACCACACCGACGTCGGCCAAGACGGCGACGACCACCACCAACCAGTACTCGACTCCGCTCTACCAGCCGCTCGCCAACCAGGGAGTGCTGAGCGGCAAAGCGCTGAACGACTACGTCACGCAGCTGACGAACGCGACGTATGACCCGGCCATCAACCAGTACAACCAGCAGATCGCGCAGCGCACGGCGCAGGGCCAGGCGGCGCAATCCGAGGCGGCCGGGTACTCGAACGCGCTCGGGCAGTTCGTGCAGAACGCCGCGCAGAAGTCCCAGGACATCGCCTCGGGGCTGAACACGACGCTCCAGGGGATCGGCTCCTCTCAGCAGTCGGCGCTCTCCCAGATCGCCAATCAGGCGGCCCCGGTTGCACTGCAGAATCTCGCCACCCAGGGGCTCGGTGGTGGCGCGACCCAGTCACTTGCGGATCAGATTGCGGGCCTGCGGGCGAAGGCCTCAACGATCGACGCGGCCAATCAGGCGTACGGCGCGAAGGTGGGCGCGAACGCTGCCACCTACGCGAACACGCTGCCTGCCACCTACGCGCTCGCCGGCCAGCAGGAGATCGGCAAGATCGGCCAGGGCACGCAGGCTGCGCTGGCACCGATGGAGCTGAACCTCACCAACGAGCAGGCGAAGAAGGCGGCGGCGTTCTCGACGAATCTGGCCGCGGCCCGCCAGCAGCAGATCAACAACGCGGTGGCGCTGGGTGGTTTGGGCATCAAGCAGACGGCGGCGCAGACGGCGGCGAGCACGGCGGCGTGGAATCAGAACCCGAATGCGAAGGGCTCGCCCGCGTATGGGCGCGCGCAGACCGCGGCAAGCCAGGCGAAGACGGCGGCGAACACCGCCTGGAACAACGATCCGAACAACGTTGGCTCGGCGGCGTGGGCGCGCGTGCAGTCGGCGAACCGGGCCAAGCAGGCCGCGGCAGTCAAAGCCGGGAAGGCGGCCGCGAGCACCAACAAGCCCGTGCCGGTCGCCACCCAGAATGCGATTCTCAAGACGGTCACCGACACCCAGACGCGGCTGCGGCAGCTCGCCAACCAGTACCAGGCGTGGGGGTACAGCCAGGCGCAGGCGCGCTCGAACGCTTACCACGCACTGTTGAACGGGCGGATGTACGTGCTTGCCCCGACGGATGTGCTCGACCCGAAGACCGGTAAGGCGAAGATCGATCCGAAGACGGGCCAGCGCCAAACCCAACGCGTTGGCTCCTGGCAGCCGATTCCGGGAGTCGCGGGCGGCGTGGGGATCCTGAACGCGGCGAACTCGACGGCGTACTCGGACAGCCCCGGCCTGAACGCGGGCGACCAGGCTTATCTGAAGACCATCGGGCTCGACGCTCACGGCAAGCTGCCGTTCCAGCTCCCCGGACCCTACGGCTATCAGCTCGGTCAGTGGGGCCAGCAGGTGAGCAGCAACCTGGGGTATTAGATGCCCCCGATCGATCTGCCTCGGGGCAACGCGGCCAAGCCGCCGCCGAAGCCGGCGCCGCTCACCCTTCCGCAGCTCAACCAGAACGTCAGCCAGTTCTTCGCGGCTCATCCAGCCGCTCCGGTGGTCAAGGCTGCACCGAAGCCGGCGCCGGTCGTCAACCTGCGCACCGCGGCGAACCCTCGCGGCGTCGCCATCGCGCCAGCGCCGAAGCCGACGATCAACGACCTCCAGGCGACCGCCCGGGCCAAGCAGTCGGGCTCGGACGTCCTGACCGGTGGCTACGGCGGCAACGTCAACTCGGTCGTCAACGCGTACAAGCAGACTCCGCAGTACAAGCAGACCGTCCTCGACGTCTTCAAGGCCCAGAACCCGACACAGCGCCAGGCGGTCGTTGCGGGCGCGCTGAAGCAGCAGGCCAACCCGAATCCAGCGGCACGCAGTCCCGAGGGCAAGATGGTTCTCGACTACGTCAAGCAGACCGGTCAGGGCTCGCTCGGCTCGGTCAACGATCCGGGCACGGCGGCGATCTGGGGGAGCGTGCTGCGAGCTCAGCCCGCAGACGCCCTCGGCAAGTTCGGGGTGAACTTCGCGAAGGACTTGGTCAACTACGTGCCGGGAACGCTTCAGGGATTGTGGTCGACCGGCGTGGAGGGTGCGAAGGCGATCTCGGCCGGGTTCGGCGGCGGCGACTGGTCGAGCGCCGCGAAGCACGCCGAGAATGTCGGGAAGATGGAGTTCGGCGGCTACGCCCAGATGGCGGAGCATCCGACGCACATCCCGCAGATGGCGTTCGAGCATCCGCTCAACACGGGCCTCATGGTGCTCGGGGCGCTGGCGGGAGCGGGCGAACTCTCGGGTGCGCTGATGCGTTCGGGCGCGCTCGGCGAATCGGCGGCGGCGGCGGCGTCGACGACGAGGACGCCGCTTAGTCTCGGCACGGTCTCGGGCGAGCCCACGCCCGCGCCGCTGGTCGAGGAGCGCAGCTACTCCTCGGACATCACCCGCAAGGGCCTCCAGGTCGCACGCGAGAAGTACGTCAAGAACGTGAAAGGCCAGAACCCGAACATCGCGGGGCCGGCGCCGAGGGGGATGCCGCAGGGGATCGCGGAAGCGTTCAACCTCGGACGGGAGGCCAAGCTCCGCCGGGTCGGCAACGAGATGGCCCACACCCAGCAGGTGCTGTCACGCGCCGAGCGCAACCGGATCAACGGGCTGGTCGAGCAGGCGCGACCGCAGGACAAGGCCGCGGAACCGATCGTCACCCACTTCCTGCAGAGCGCCGGCCGCAATCCGGAGACGGCGGTCGGCGACCTCAACTCAGAGGCACAGCGTCTCCAGACCGCCCGCACCCACACCACCTCGCAGCACAACGAGTGGAACAAGATGCAGGTGCAGGACATCCACAACGCGCTCGCCACACCGCTGGTCGAGCACCCGCTGGCGGATGGCTCGAGCATCATGCTGCCGCGCGCGGTGTCCCAGGCGATCACCGCCGCCGAGAAGCTCCGTCCGATCATCAACGAGCAGGACCGCATCCTCCTGGAGCGCGGGATCCTCTCGCCCGATCAAGTGGTCGCCAAGTACTTCCCGTATGCGCAGAAGCACATGGGCGCTATCTACGACTGGAACATGAAGTGGCTGAAGAACGCCCAGTATCCGGAGGGCCTCCCGATCTCGGCGATCCAGCAGCATCTCGCCGGCTGGCGCGATGTCGCCAACCCCGACTTCATCCGGGCCTCGCGTGTGCGCGAGAACGCTGACCGGGTGCTGGCACAGCGCCAGGCCGAGCACAACGCGGCAACGGCCGAGTACCGGGCTGCGGTTGAGAATCATCGCAATGCGACCAACATTTCCCAGGGGCAGCCGACCGCGCTCGAGATCCAGAAGCTGGTCAACCTCCGGGCGCTGCGCGACCGGCCGGGAACGCCCGGCGAGGGCGCGGCGGCGCAGGCGGCGGTTGACCGGATCGAGGCGAAGATCCGCGAGCGCGGCGGCACCCCCGCGGATCCGGCGGTATTGCAGGCAGCCGAGCAGCGGCTCGCAGCGGCGAACACGGCCCGGCAGGGCACGCGCGCGCGGTTCCAGGCGGCGCGGGAGGGTGCGCAGCGGGCGCGGGCAGCGCATGAGGCGACACCGGAGACGGTGTCCAGGCAGGTGGAGAAGCCGGTGCCCGAGCCGGCGTTCGTCGAGCACTCCGAGACCCCCGCCTCGGCGAGCGAGTACTTCAAGCGTTACGACGTGTCTCGCGGCAGCCTCAACTACGGCAAGCGAACCGGCGAGGCATTCCGCCTCGGCGGCTACGACCACACCTACGAGGGTCTCAACGGGCAGATGGCGCTGCGCGGACAGAAGGTCGCGCAGGCCGGCATCCACGATCGGGTCATCCAGCGATCGTTCCTGAAGCCCAAGGCTCAGGTCAATCGGGAGGTCGCGCAAGAGTGGGCGAAGGCGCGGGACGCGATGCAGGGCAAGGGGCCAGTCGCGCGGGCGCGGATCACGGCCAAGACGCAACAGATCATCGACGAGCTGAAGACCGGCATGTACACCCAGGCCGAGGCCGACAAGATCGCCTACGCGCAGCCGCGCGACCCCCTGCACAACGTGTGGCCGAGCGAACTGCAGGTAGTGCCGATCCGCAACGCGCCCGTGAAGACAAGCGAAGCGGCGTTCGATCTGCAGGATCCGATCCAGATGCAGAACATCCACGGCACCGAGCTGCGGGCGCTCGAGTCGGCCATGGCCGAGGCGAAGGACTCGTCGAATCAGGCCCGCAACGTCGTGCTCGCCCCGAAGGTTCTGATCGATCAGCTCCGGGACCAGTACGCGCCGGGCGGGATGCACGATCGGCTCCTCGCTCGCGGCGCCCAGCAGTTCCGCAACACGGTGCTGCCGTACTCGACGCACTGGATGCTGCAGATCGGCACCGAGGCGCTCCTGCGAACGTTGTTCACCGACCCGCGTCTCCTGTTCGATCCCCGGTACCTCAACATCGGCAAGGGGCTCGAGCAGCGCCTGGGACAAAGGGAGCCGGGTCAGGCGGCGGCGGCGGAGATCACGGGCGCCACCTTTGGCGGCCAGCAGTCCACGCTGGGCATCTACCACAGCCCCAACGCCGCGATCCGCTTCTTGCAGGATCTCTGGGGAACCAAGCACGTCATCCAGGCGCACAAGTGGTGGGTCTCGAAGATCGGCGAGACGATGTACGGGCTCGAGCGCATCGCCCGTCAGGCCGGCCTCGGGAAGCTCGCCAAGGATCACGTCCGCGAGATTCGCGAGTTCGGTGACGCGTGGCAGAAGGGGCCGCTCAAGACCCAGGGCCAGATCATCGAGGCGGTCGCTCACGATCTCGAGACCAACCCGGCGCTGGTCGCGAAGTTCGGCCGGCAGATCGACAACCTGTTCGGCCAGTACGGCAAGTACTCGCCGAGCACGCGGGCCTGGATCCAGTCCTACATGCCGTTCCTACCGTGGTATCTGACCGCCGCGAAGTACGTGTTCTGGCAGTTGCCGGTACATCACCCGGTCACCTCGGGCCTCTTGGCGAGCATGCGAACCACGGTCAACCAGGACATCAAGGACGGCAAGACCACGCCGCTGAACGCATACGCGCTGCAGGCGCTCGGAACGCTCGGGCCGTTCGGCATCTTCACTCCGGAGAGCGGGCGCTTCAAGGACGTCGCGAAGGAGATCGTGGAGAAGGCCGCCTCGCTGCCGCTGCCGGGTCTCTCCGGAGCCGGTCTCGCGCTCGCCGGCCGCACTCCGTTCTGGACGACGCTGAAGGGACCGGGTGGCACGGTGGCTCCGATGTCCCTGACGGCGATGGGACAGGCCGCCAGCTCGTTCGCGGAGG
>Ga0310911_10001135_pt1 | contig 10500 bp, 8 predicted proteins | sample GREbulkMGHF170_FD_203532 | JGI IMG/M metagenome (GOLD analysis project Ga0310911, IMG submission 203532) | Lab enrichment of tropical soil microbial communities from Luquillo Experimental Forest, Puerto Rico - GRE.bulkMG.HF170 | ecosystem: Environmental > Terrestrial > Soil > Tropical forest >... | reverse complement strand
CGGTCGCTATCTGCCGGAATATCGTGCGGTGCGGGAAAAGGCGGGAGATTTTCTCAAGCTCTGTTTTAATCCGGAGCTTGCGGCTGAAGTGACACTTCAACCCGTGCGCCGATTTGGTTTCGATGCAGCGATCCTTTTCTCGGATATTTTGGTGATCCCCTACGCGCTTGGGCAATCGGTCCGGTTTACTCTAGGTGAGGGACCGCAGCTTGATGCCATTACCGATCGCCGAGGATTGACGCGGCTCGGGGCGGAAGTGGACCATGGCGTACTTGCGCCGATCTATGAGACGATCAAACGGATCAAAGCAGAGCTTTCGCAGAATGTGGCGCTGCTCGGCTTTTGTGGCGCACCATGGACGGTCGCCAGCTATATGATTGCGGGCGGCGCTACATTGGAGCAGGAGCCCGCGCGGCGTTTTGCCTATGGAGATCCGGACGGATTTGCCGAGCTCATCGACAAGCTAGTCGATGCATCCGCCAGTTATCTGGTCCGGCAGTTGCAGGCAGGTGCGGATGCGGTGCAGATTTTCGATACCTGGGCCGGCGTCTTGCCGGCGGACGAATTCCATCGATGGTGCATTGGTCCCACTCAACACATCATTGCGAAAGTACGCAGCCGCATACCGGGCGCGAAGGTGATTGGATTTCCGCGTGGGGTCGGCGCTGCGCTCCTGCGCTACGTCGAAGACGTGCCGCTCGATGCGGTCGGCCTCGATTGGACGGTTGATCCGGTTTTTGCCCGTGATCAGATCCAGTGGCGCGTGCCGGTGCAGGGAAACCTCGATCCGTTGGCGCTGCTCGTCGGCGGCGCTGCGCTCGATCGCGCGGTCGACAACATACTCGAGGTATTTTCCGAGCGGCCCTTCATCTTCAATCTCGGACACGGCATCTTGCCGCAGACGCCGATCGCACATGTGGAGCAGATGCTGGCACGCGTACGCGGGACATAGGATCACGCCGGAATGAGCATCGGAGCGAGGTATGTATGTGTGGTTGAAGGCCTTCCACGTCATCGCGATCATCGCCTGGATGGCGGGAATGCTCTATTTGCCGCGGCTCTTCGTCTATCACTGCCAAGCCGAGCCCGGCTCCAAGCAGTCGGAGACCTTCAAGGTGATGGAGCGGCGGCTGCTCCACGCGATCATTACGCCGGCCATGGTGGTGAGTTGGGTGCTTGGCTTATGGCTCGCATGGGCGGGGGGGTTTTATGCCGCTGGCTGGCTGCATGCCAAGCTGGTCTTGGTTATCGCGCTCTCCGCCCTGCATGGCTTTTTTGTGCGCTGCGTGCGCGAATTCGCCGCCGACCGCAATCCGCATTCTCAACGATTCTATCGGGTTCTCAATGAGATACCAACCATTCTCATGATCGGCATCGTGATCCTCGCGGTGGTCAAGCCGTTCTGAGGGTGCGACGGCCCTAGCCGCCGGACGGCATGCGTCGTAGAGGCGACATTTGCCGCCGTCCACATGCCGCTGCCGCCACTTGCGCAGGGAACCGTCTTTACCTATCTTGGGTTCACCTCCCCGAACGCAGGCGAATGCATTGAGTACCGGCCCAAGTGCGGGAGCCGGCCGTTGTATCGGGGCTCCAAACGCCTCGCTCAAGACCTGCGATTCCCCTTCCGTATCGATCGGCAGCTTTTTCAATCACCGATCCCCTCCATAGGACTACCCCGTATGCGGGAAATGAAACTCCAAGACCTCAAGGCCAAAACCCCGGCCGAGCTTGTCTCGTTCGCCGAGGAGCTCGAGGTCGAAAATGCCAGCACCATGCGCAAGCAAGAGCTGATGTTCGGCATTCTCAAACAGCTCTCCATGCGCGAGACCGACATCATCGGCGAAGGCGTGGTCGAGGTGCTCTCCGACGGCTTCGGCTTCCTGCGCTCGCCGGAAGCGAATTACCTGCCCGGCCCGGACGACATCTACGTCTCGCCCTCGCAGATCCGCCGCTTCGGCTTACGCACCGGCGACACCATCGATGGTCACATCCGCTCGCCCAAGGAAGGCGAGCGCTATTTCGCGCTGCTCAAGGTCAATACCATCAACTTTGAGGACCCGGAGAAGGCGCGCCACAAAGTCAACTTCGACAACCTCACCCCGCTCTACCCCGAGGAGCGGTTGCGAATGGAACACGAGGATCCGACCAAGAAGGATCTCTCCCCGCGCGTGATCGACATCGTGGCACCCATCGGGAAAGGCCAGCGCGCGCTCATCGTGTCGCCGCCACGCACGGGCAAGACGGTGCTGCTGCAGAACATCGCGCACGCCATCACCGCCAATCATCCCGAATGCTATCTCATCGTGCTGCTCATCGACGAGCGGCCCGAGGAGGTGACCGACATGCAACGCTCGGTGAAGGGTGAGGTCGTGTCCTCGACTTTCGACGAGCCGGCGTCGCGTCACGTCCAGGTTGCCGAGATGGTGATCGAGAAAGCCAAGCGTCTGGTCGAGCACAGCCGTGACGTAGTCATCCTGCTGGACTCGATTACGCGGCTGGGACGCGCCTACAACACCGTGGTGCCGTCGTCGGGCAAGGTGCTCACCGGCGGCGTCGACGCCAACGCGCTGCAGCGGCCGAAGCGCTTTTTCGGTGCGGCACGCAACATCGAGGAGGGCGGTTCGCTCACCATCATCGCCACCGCGCTGATCGACACCGGCAGCCGCATGGACGAGGTGATCTTCGAGGAGTTCAAGGGCACCGGCAACTCCGAAATCATTCTCGATCGCAAGGTGGCGGACAAGCGCACTTTCCCGGCAATGGACATCACGCGCTCCGGCACGCGCAAGGAAGAATTGCTGGTGCCGCCCGATCAGCTCAAGAAAATGTACATCTTGCGCCGCATCTTGAATCCGATGGGCACGATGGACGCGATCGACTTCCTGCTCGATAAGCTGCGCAACACCAAGAGCAATGCCGACTTCTTCGAGTCGATGAACGCGTGATCAATGGCGCGTCGCGGTCACGGCCGCGGCGATGGCATCGGGCTCACTCACCGGCAGCGAACAGGTTTCGCCGACGCAGACGAAGGCTGCGCTCTGCGTCGTCGCCTTGATTTTCTCTTGCGCGGGGTGCGAGGCGGGGAGCGCAGGGGATGCGCGCAACACGATGCGATCGAGGAACGGAAGCTTGCGCGCGGCAGCAAGGAGATCGTTGGCGCGCGCTCCCTCTCCCGTCACGACGATCTCGGCCGCGTGCAGGCGCAGATCAAGGGCATTGAGCAATGCAAGATGTGCAAAGAGATTTTCGGCCGCGCCCGCGGCAATCCCCTCGAGCAGCCGGTCGGCCTTGTCGCGCCAAGCGTGCTGACCGGTAAAGACCGCGAGGCGGATCAGGTTTTGCGCCGCCAACGCGCTGGGGTTCGGCGTCGCATCGTCGGTGGTGGCGTTGGGCCGCACCACCAGGCCGGCGGCGTCGTCGGCGGTGAGGAAATAGCCGCCGTTGTCGGAATTGGCGTAGTGGCGATCGAGCGTTGCCTGCCACGCGAGCGCGCGCTCGAGATGGGCGTGCTCGCCGGTCGCCTCGTAAAGCGCCAGCGCGGCTCGGATCATGGCGGCATGATCGGAGGCGAGGCCGGGCACGAGGAGCTTGCCCGCGCGCCAGGAATGGCCGAGCCGGTCGCCATGGGCCATTCTGGCGTCGACGAAGAGGAACGCGCGCGCGGCCATTTCGAGCCAGTGCGGTTGCTCGAACACCAGGCCGGCATTGACGAGCGCCGCAATCATCAGGCCATTCCAGTCCGCGAGCACCTTGTCATCGAGGCCGGGCCGCACCCGCTTGGCGCGCGTTGCCAGCAACTTCTCGCGCATCGGCGCAAGTTTTTTCTCGTCGTCCATGCTGCGCGGTAAGTGCTTGAGCCGATTGAGAATATTGTGTCCTTCGAAATTCCCGCCGGGGGTCACGTCATAGTGCGCAGCAAAGAAGGCGGCATCGTCCTCGCCCAGCACCGCTGTGATTTCGGCCAACGACCAGACGTAGAATTTGCCCTCCTCGCCTTCGGAGTCGGCATCGAGCGAGGCGCAGAACGCCCCCTCCGCTGTCGTCATTTCGCGCGCGAGCCAACCGACGGTCTCATGCGCGCGCTGCCGGAATAGTTCATTGGCCGAGCGTTGGTATGCGAGCGCGAGCAGTTCGAGCAGGAGCGCGTTGTCGTAAAGCATCTTTTCGAAATGCGGCACCAACCAGCGCTCGTCGACCGAATAGCGCGAGAAGCCGCCGCCGAGATGGTCGTAGATGCCGCCCTCGCAAATGCGGTTAAGCGTGAGCTCGACCGCACCGAAATAGCGCTTGTCGTTCACGCGTTGTCCGGCGCGCCACAAGAACTCGAGCATCATCGGCTGGGGAAATTTCGGCGCCCCGCGCATGCCGCCGTTGACCGGATCGATCATGCCGGCGATCTGGCTGGCCGCGCGGTCGAGCTCGGGCGCGGCGATCACGACGCGCCCTTTGGGCCGCGCGCTTTGCGCGAGGCGCGCCATCAGCGCGCTGCGGTTCTGCTCCACGCTTTGCGGGTCCTGGCGGAAGACGCGCTCGACCTCGCGCAAGAGGTCGACGAAGGCGGGCTTTCCATAGCGCGAAGTCTTGGGAAAATAGGTGCCGCCCCAGAACGGCTCGCCGTCGGGGGTTAGAAACATCGTGAGCGGCCAACCGCCGTGCTCGCCGAGGTGATGCAGCGCCGACATGTAGATCTGATCGATGTCGGGGCGTTCCTCGCGGTCCACTTTGATGTTGACGAAGAGATCGTTCATGACCTGCGCGGTCGCCGCGTCCTCGAAGCTCTCGTGTGCCATGACGTGACACCAATGACAGGCGGCATACCCGACTGAGAGCAGAATCGGCCTGTTGGCACGTTTTGCCTCGGCAAGCGCCTCGGTTCCCCACGGCCACCAGTCGACGGGATTGTGCTTGTGCTGCAGCAGATAGGGGCTGGTCTCGCGGGCGAGACGGTTTTCGTGGGAAGTCGCGGCGGTATCGGTCGACATCTGATGCCAATGCCGGGCAGCATGGTTGGTTCAACGCATGAACCAACGCAAATCATCGATGGATGGCGTGCTGTGGCTGCATGTAACGTAGTTGGCGGCGTGCGCCCCCGCAACCCACGGAACGATCCGAAGACGAAGCATGGCCACTGAGCGCGATACCATCTTCGCCCTCTCCTCCGGCCGGCCGCCGGCGGCGATCGCGGTCGTTCGCATTTCGGGTCCGCGCGCGCACGTCGCGCTCGAACAGCTCATCGGCCGTGTGCCGCAGCCGCGGCGCGCGTCGCTTGCGCGCGTGCGCGATCCGGAAACCGGGGCGATCATCGACGAAGCGTTGGCGTTGTGGTTTCCCGCGCCGAACAGTGAGACCGGCGAAGACATGGCCGAGCTGCAAGTGCACGGCGGCCGCGCGGTGATAGCGGCGGTGCTTGCGGCGCTGGCCAAGTTCGCTGGGTTGCGCCATGCGGAAGCAGGGGAATTCACGCGTCGCGCATTCGAAAACGGCCGCATGGATTTGACCGCGGTCGAAGGACTCGCCGACCTGGTCGCGGCCGAAACCGAGGCACAGCGCCGACAGGCCTACCAGCACCTCAAGGGTCTGCTCGGCGATCGCGCCGAGACGTGGCGGCAACGGCTGATCGAGGCGCTGGCTCTGGTCGAGGCCGGCATCGATTTCTCCGATGAGGAGGATGTCCCAAAGGACATGATGGCACGTTCGCTCGAACTCATTCGGCCGTTGGCCGAGGAGATCGGCAAGGCGGGCGCGGGGCAGGGCGAGCGTCTGCGCGAAGGCCTGCGCGTTGCGATCGCCGGTCCGCCGAATGCGGGCAAGTCGACGCTATTCAATCGGCTGGCGCGGCGTGAGGCTGCGATCGTCTCGCCGTTTCCCGGCACCACGCGCGACGTCCTCGAACTCCATCTCGATCTCGGCGGCTATCCGGTGACGGTGCTCGACACCGCCGGCATTCGCGAAACGAGCGATCCGGTCGAACGCGAGGGCGTGCGGCGCGCGAGCGAGCAAGCCGCTGGCGCGAACCTGGTGCTCTGGGTCGTCGATGCCGGTGCGAGCGAGTGGCAGACGCTGCAGGTTCCCGCGATCAAAGTCGGATCCGAATCCATTACTTGGCTGGTGGTTAACAAAATCGATTTGCTCGCAGGCGAAGAGCGGCGAAGAGTTGAATCTGGATTCGATGGGAAGGAAATTGTTAACTTTATTTCCAGCACGACCGGCGCTGGTGTGGATGAATTGGTTAACGCGATTGCGCGCTATGCCGACAGCTTCTTCACTCCGGAGCCGGCCTTGGTGACCCGGGAGCGTCAGCGCGCGCATCTCAAAGAAACCGTGCTCGCGTTGCAGGGCGCGCAACGCGCCGCCCAAGACGGCCGAGAGGAAATCATGGCGGAGCAGCTTCGCCTGGCGACCAGGGCGTTGGGCAAGCTTCTCGGGCGCGTGGATGTGGAGGATGTTCTCGACGTGATCTTCCGGGATTTTTGTATCGGCAAGTAGCGGCGCACATAGCAGCGCAAGAGGCGCGTAGGAAACGACTAGGCCGATGGCCGAGAGCCTCCGTTACGTTTGGCTGTTGCGTACGTTTCACGTGAAACACGCCAGGATCGGCGGCGTCGCTTGTGAAATGGACGCTCCGCCCGCGGTCGAGTAGAAGCTCGGCGCGTGGAGAAATTTGGAGTGAAGAACTCGGGATTCGATGTCGTCGTCGTGGGTGGTGGCCATGCTGGTTGCGAGGCCGCCGCGGCCGCCGCGCGCATGGGCGCTAAGGTCGCGCTCGTCACCCATCGCTTCGCGACCATCGGCGCGATGTCGTGCAATCCTGCGATCGGAGGCCTGGGCAAGGGCCATCTCGTGCGTGAGATCGACGCGCTCGACGGCCTTATGGGGCGCGTGGCCGATCTCGCCGGCATCCAATTCCGCGTGCTCAACCGTCGCAAGGGGCCCGCCGTGCGTGGGCCGCGCGCGCAAGCGGACCGCAGGCTCTACGCCAGGGCCATGCAGCAAGCGATTTGCGCCACCGCGAACCTCGTGGTGATCGAGGCCGAAGCAGATGACCTCGTCATCCGCGGCGAACGAATCGCCGGGCTCAAGCTCGCGGACGGGCGGGAGCTTCGGGCAGGGGCGGTCGTACTGACCACGGGAACCTTCTTGCGCGGGCTCATCCATATCGGCGAGCGGCAGACGCCGGCGGGGCGCGTGGGGGAGGCGCCCGCACTCGGCCTCTCGCTGACCTTGCGGCGACTCGGATTTGCGCTCGGGCGGCTTAAGACGGGCACGCCGCCGCGGCTCGATGGCCGTACCATCGACTGGGCCGCGGTGGAGATGCAGCCGGGCGACGCGCCGCCGGAGCCGTTCTCGATGCTGACCAAGCGCATCGACAATCCCCAGGTCCAGTGCGGCATCACCCGCACCAACGCCGCGACCCACCGCATCATCCGCGACAACGTTCACCGCTCGCCGATGTATTCGGGCCAGATTTCGAGCAAAGGGCCGCGTTATTGCCCCTCGATCGAGGACAAGATTGTGCGCTTCGGCGAGCGCGACGGGCATCAGATTTTTCTCGAACCGGAAGGGCTCGATGATCCAACCGTCTATCCGAACGGCATCTCGACGTCGCTGCCGGAAGAGGTCCAACTCGCGCTGATCGCGACCATCCCGGGGCTCAAGAACGCCCACGTCATCCGGCCTGGATACGCCATCGAGTACGATCACGTGGATCCGCGCGAACTCAAGCCGGCGCTGGAGACGAGGCGCGTCCCTGGGCTGTTCCTGGCGGGGCAAATCAACGGCACCACCGGGTACGAGGAGGCGGCGGCGCAGGGCTTGGTCGCGGGCCTCAATGCAGCGTCCCGGCCGGGCGGGGGAGGCGACATTACCTTCGACCGCGCCGAAGCCTATCTCGCTGTTATGATTGACGATTTGGTCACGCGCGGGGTCACCGAGCCGTACCGGATGTTCACCTCGCGCGCGGAATACCGGCTCACGTTGCGCGCCGACAATGCCGACCAGCGCCTGACCGCCAGAGGCATTGCCATCGGCTGCGTGGGCCCGGAGCGCCGCGCCCGACACGAGGCGAAAATGGCGGCGCTTGAGGCGGCGCGCGATTTCGCCCGTTCGGTCTCGCTTACTCCCAATGAGGCCGATCGCCATGGACTTGCCCTCAACAAGGACGGCCAACGGCGCAGCGCGTTCGAACTGCTGTCGCGCCCGAACATCGCCATCGCAGATCTCGCGAAAATCTGGCCCCGGTTTGGCGATCTCCCCCCGAAGATCGCGGAGCAGGTCGAGATCGATGCCAAATACGACGTCTATCTCTCGCGCCAGGCCGCCGACATCGCGGCCTATCGCCGGGACGAGAGCCTGGAATTGCCCGAAGCGCTCGACTATTCGCAGCTGCGTGGGCTGTCCAATGAAGTCCGCCAAAAGCTGAACTCCGCGCGTCCTCGCACCATCGGCCAGGCGGCCCGCATGGACGGCATCACGCCAGCGGCGCTCACGCTCCTCGTCGCGCATCTCAAGCGCAATGGCCGCTCTGCAAAAGCGGCAGCGACTGGGCGCTGATGCCCGGGGCCCGCCTGCGGCGCGCACGGGTGAAACGTGGTGCCGCGCGCGTTGAACCTGCCGATCGCGATCGCGCTCTGGCCCTGACACCTGTTTCACGTGAAACGTTGGAGCGCCTCGATCGCTTCGTCGCGCTTCTGCTCACTTGGCAGCGGACCACCAACCTCATCGCACCATCCACGGTTTCGCACCTGTGGATGCGGCACGTTGCCGATTCCCTCCAGCTTCTCGACCTCGCCCCCGAAGCCCGCGTTTGGGTCGACCTCGGCGCGGGCGGCGGGTTTCCCGGCCTGGTGATCGCTTGCGCGCTGGCGGGCCGCCCCGGTGCTCATGTCCATCTCGTTGAAAGCAATAATAAAAAGGCCGCATTCCTACGCGAGGTTCAACGCGTCACCGAGACGCCGGTAAGCGTGCATGCCGCACGCATTGAGGATTTCGTGATGAGCTTCGAAGGCCCGGCGGACGTCGTCACCGCGCGCGCCGTCGCTCCGCTCAAGTCCTTGCTCGATCAGTGTTTTCCGCTTCTGGGGAAAAGCGGTGCGATGGGCTTGTTCCCTAAGGGGCAAAATGCAGAGCTTGAACTCGGGCAGGCGCGCGAGTCGCGCGCGGCAAAGGCTTGGACCATGAACGCCACGCTGGTGCCGAGCCGCACCGATGCCGCCGGCCGCATCATCGTGATCCGGGATGTGGAGCGCAGCAGGAGAACGTAAGATTCCACCCGATTCGCGAACCGAAGCAACCCCCGATGCTGGACGCAGTATCATGATCGACCACGCGGATGTGCCGGCGCCATCGGCCGAAGAATCGCCGCAGGTCATCACGCTCGCAAGCCGCATCCCCAATCCCGCGCCGCCGCGCGTGATCGCCATCGCCAACCAGAAAGGCGGCGTCGGCAAGACCACGACCGCGATCAATCTCGGCACGGCGCTCGCCGCCATCGGCGAGCACGTGCTGATCATCGATCTCGATCCCCAGGGCAATGCCTCGACCGGGCTCGGCATCGATCGCGCCAGCCGTCGCCACTCGACCTACGACGTGTTGATGGGCGCGGCCACCTTGTCCGATGCGGTGTTGGCGACCGCGGTGCCGCGTCTCTCGATCGCGTCGTCGACGCTCGATCTCTCCGGCCTCGAGCTCGAAGTCAGCCAGGAGCGCGACCGCGCTTTTCGATTGCGCACCGCGCTCGCGCCGCTGCGCACCGCCACGCCGCGCGTGAGCGACTTCAGTTATGTCCTCATCGATTGTCCGCCGTCGCTCAACCTGCTCACGGTCAACGCCTTGGCCGCGGCTGATGCGATTCTGGTGCCGCTGCAATGCGAATTCTTCGCGCTCGAAGGATTGTCGCAGTTGCTGCAGACGGTCGCGACCGTGAAATCCACGCTCAATCCCGAGCTGATGATTCACGGCATCGTGCTCACGATGCACGATGCGCGCAACAATCTCTCCAACCAAGTCGTCGCCGACGTGCGGGCGAACAGCAAGCAGAAAGTCTACGACACCATCATCCCGCGCAACGTGCGGGTGTCGGAGGCGCCATCCTACGGCAAGCCGGTGTTGGTCTACGATCTCAAATGCGTCGGCAGCGAAGCCTATCTGCGGCTCGCGACCGAGATCATTCAGCGCGAGAAGGAATTGATAGCGAACGCGCCGCGCGCGGACGCTGCGATCGAATCGGATCAGATCGAATCGGATCAGCAGCACGGCGCGGCGTGACGCAGGAAGGTCGGGAGACATGGCAATGGCAGATGACGGACGATCGCGATTGGGACGCGGCCTCGCCGCGCTCATGGGCGACGTCAGCGCCGAAGCGACGACGACGCCCGAACGTGCGCGCACCCAACGCCGCGTCCCGATCGAATATCTCAGGCCCAATCCGCGTAATCCTCGCCGCAACTTTTCCGATACCGAGCTCGATGAGCTGGCCGCGTCGATCAAGCAACGCGGCATCAT
>Ga0310911_10001087_pt1 | contig 10678 bp, 13 predicted proteins | sample GREbulkMGHF170_FD_203532 | JGI IMG/M metagenome (GOLD analysis project Ga0310911, IMG submission 203532) | Lab enrichment of tropical soil microbial communities from Luquillo Experimental Forest, Puerto Rico - GRE.bulkMG.HF170 | ecosystem: Environmental > Terrestrial > Soil > Tropical forest >... | reverse complement strand
GCCATCTTGCCAACGACCTTCTCCGTCGCCAGTTGAGGACCGCGATCTAAACGTCTTTGATAGTGGCGGCACCTGACGACCTGCCATTGCGAAGCTTTGTGGAGGCCCGCTTGCCGCCGCCCCAGTGCTGCCGGGCGCGCCTGAACTGCCCGTCCTTCCGTCCGGTCGACCCCGCCTTCGTTTACCGCCACTCGCCCGTCGTATCACCGAAATGTTGAGTCCTTCAGTCGAGTATCGGTGCTTACGGGCCGACTTGGACGCACGAACCTGTGTGGTTGTCGTATTCCTGTTGCAACTCGTAAAAACGGCCGTTCCACATCTGGTTCGCTTTGGCTGAGTCCCAGGTGTTCACGCCGTAATTGTACGCGCACAGGTCGCCGATCTCATAGCCTGACGCTGTGTACCAGGCGCTCCCCTCCGGGTCTGTGATTGCCTCAGACAACTCGTGGCTCGCTGAGGTGGCCGCCGTATCCGCTATGGGGTCGCCGTTCGGGGATGGAATCCCGGGTGCCTGGCAAACACTGGTGTTGCCATAAGGTTCGTTTCCGTAAATGACCGGCGTTGTCCCGCTCAAGAAGTAGCTGTGGTAGGCGCAGTATTGAACATAGGCGCAGGAAGTCGAGGTGGAATCGAAGCACGAGCCCTCCCCGCTCGAGGTAAAGAGCAGGAACATCTTGTTGATCGCACCAGTCCAGCCCTTCAGAGTCATCACGTTCTGGATCTCCGTCTGAATCTGAGCGTCTGTGATGCAGTTGCCTGGGGTGGCACTGTCGTTGCAACCGGACGCCGGATATGCCGACGTATCCACGTACGAGCCGCCCAGGCTACCCTTATTCTGAATATAGGTCGTCACGGTGCCGACAATCTGGTAGTACTGTGTGTTGTTGTTATCGATCCCATGCGCCGGGTAATCCCCCAGAAGGTTCTTTTGCACGGTCTGGTAGTGCGCCGACATGCTTGTCGGGTTGCCATTCTGCAGCTTTCCGCTCGCCGGGAGCCAGAAAATGGCGTAGGTCGTCACGCTGCCGGTCATGACTGGCCCGCCCTGGTAAAGCAACGGCCCCGACAGCGCACCGAGTTCGCCGAGTGCGGCTGCCCCGGCGACGGTTGGGAAGATATGGGCCGAGTGCTCCGCGTCACTCAGAGTGAGTTGTGGAGGCGCCTCTTGGGCCCCAATACGACCATGTTGTAGCAGCAAGCAGATAACAACTGCGATACTTGATACAGCTACGAAAGCCTTTTTCACGAGACGTTCTCCCTTCGAGTGTTAGGATTAGCCAGCTATCGCCTCAGCCGCATTGGCATTTGGATCGCGCCCTGAGACGCGTGCCACCAAGACTACACCCTGTTATGCAATCTTGTCAAGTCCCTATTCAGTCAGCCATCATAATGCCATAAATGGCCCCGTCCATCTTCTTCGCCAGCAAAAGGTGTAGAGAGCGTGTCAGCCATGCTGAACTGTCCTTTTGATGTAGGTGCAACCTGCTTGCCAAGTCCGTATTGACGACGAGCCTCGGAAGTCTCGCACTTCAAACGCGTTGCAATTTGGCGGTACCAGCAGAAAGACGCCTTGGGCAGTTTTCACCTATCCTTTCAGATAGTCGAAGACCTAATAGGATATATTCAGTGGGTGATGTTAATCTTTGTCCGAAAAGAATCTCTTACAGTTGGTTGGACGACCCGCGTGATAACATGCCTCTCTCCAGGACGGCTCGAAATTCTAAACGCGGCGTCTCTAGATCTGGCACCCTGCTGTGAAAACGCTTTCCGAGCTTGGTCGTCACCGGGGCCGACGGTAGACAATCTTGCCGGCCACGATAGTCGTGGTGACCGCGCCCCTGAGCTTCCAGCCGTCGAAGGGTGAATTGCGGCTCTTGGAGCGACTGTCGGCGACGCTGTAAGTCCACTCCAGATTGGGGTCGAAAACGGTGATGTCTGCGGCGCCACCCACGGTCAGGCGTCCGAGAGGCTGGTTGATGATGCGCGCGGGGTTGGTGCTCATGAGCAAGACGAGGTGCCAAAGGGAGATTCGGCTGGTGTGCACCAATTGAGTCAAGGCGAGGCCGAGCGCGGTCTCAAAACCAATGATGCCAAACGCCGCTTCGGCAAGAGACTTCTGCTTGAGCTCCGCGGCGTGGGGAGCATGGTCAGTCGCGATAGCATCCACCGTGCCGTCGGCAATGCCGGCGAGCACCGCCTCCAAGTCGCACGCGCTGCGTAGAGGTGGATTCATCTTGGCGAGTGTCCCGAGCTGGAATACTGCCTCGTCAGTGAGCGTAAAGTGATGCGGCGTGACCTCACAGGTCACACGAATACCGCGCCGCTTGCCCACGCGCACCTGCTCCATGGCACGCGCCGTCGACAAGTGCGCTACGTGAAGGCGCGCCCCGGCGGCTTCGGCCACAATCAGATCGCGCGCCACGCAAACATCTTCCGACGAGTTGGGAATGCCGCGCACTCTCAGGCGGTCAGCAACCGGACCTTCGTTGACAGATCCTCCCGCGCTCAGGCTCGGGTCCTCACAGTGATCAACAATGGCGACGCCAAGCGGGATCGCCTGCTTCATGGCCCGTTGCAGAAGTCCAGCAGTCTTCACCGGGCGTCCGTCGTCCGAGAAGGCCACAGCGCCTGCCCCGACGAGGGCTGGCAAGTCCGTGAGCGACTCTCCTGCACTGCCGAGGGACACCGCGGCGATCGGGAACACGCGGGCCAGGCCCAGCTTCTGAGCGCCCGCAATCATGGCGCGCGTGGCGTCAGGGCAATCGTTGACCGGTTGCGTGTTGGGCATGGGACAAACGGCGGTGAACCCGCCGGCCACCGCCGCCGCGAGGCCGGTCTTGAGCGTTTCTGAGGCTTCCGCGCCTGGTTCACGCAAGTGAGCGTGTATGTCCACAAGGCCGGGTACGACCACCTGGCCGCTGGCATCAAGGGTCTCGTCGGCGCGCGTCGTAAGCCCAGGCGCAATGTGACGGATTGTTCCGTCTTCCACCAGGAGGTCGAAACACCCGTCAAGCGAGTCTTCGGGCGAGAGCACCCGACCACCTTTAATCAACAAGGTCGTCATTACCGGCTGTTTCCAACGCTTTTGTAGAGCTCTTCGAATCTATTAGAGAAGGCTTCTCCCATGCTGCGATCGAACACTTTGAGCCAATGACGAAGGTAGGTCAGGTCGAGGTTCTTATTCTTAAGCAGAATGCCTCGGACATCCTCGATGTCTCGCGGCCGACCGGCAAAGATCTTGTGGATGATCAAATCCTCTGCTGACGCAAAGCATACGTCAGTTCCGTTAAAGTTAATTCTAAGCGTCCGCTGGAGAGCTTCTCGCTCGTAGCGGGTAAACGAGAATATAAACTCGACACGGAACCCGCTCTCCGGTTCCAGGCAGGGCAGCACCATGGTCCTCTGAATAAAGTCCACCGGACGGTCAACGAGGACGCGCCAGCCCCAGCTTCTGACCATGTCCAGCACCTCTCCGGCTTGGTCCGGTCCCGCGCCAAGCGTGATGTCGATATCACGCGTCAGCCGTGGCTCACCGTGAATCAATACGGCCTGGCCGCCAATGACCATATAAGGGATGCCGCGTTGCTCAAGACCGAGGGAGATCTTCGCTAGAAGGCTTTCGACCATTCAGCACTCGCGCTAACTCGATTCGGGATTCCACCCCGTCCAGTGAGACGGCGGGAGCGAAGCGCCCCAGCGATCTGGCGTACTCGACCATCGCCTCGAAGATTTGCAGATTACGCCTGAAGTCGGGTGGCTCACTAGCGATGCACTGCGCCTCCCACGCTTCCCAAAAAGCTTGATCTTTGATCATGTAGGCTCCTCCCCTAGGCTGAAAGGGAACAAGGGCAGAAAGTAGCTCTTCACGGGCTGAAACGTCTGTCGATGTTCGCGACAGGGGCCGTACCGTTTCAAGCCTTCGAGGTGTTCCGGTGTGCCGTAGCCCTTATTCTTTCTCAGCCGGTATTGCGGAAACAGTCGGTCGAGTTCCTCCAGATGAGCGTCGCGGGCGACCTTGGCGAGTATGGACGCGGCCGCGACTGAAACGCACCGGGCGTCGCCGTGAATGACGGCCCGGTATGGAACAGAGAAATCGACAGTGTCACCCCAGCCGGACAGCCGCATGGCGTCAGTGATAACGAAGTCCGGGGCGGGAACCAGTGCGCGCAAGGCACGGATCATTCCCTGCCGCGAGGCTTGGAAGACATTCAAGCAGTCGACCTCGCCGGCCGGCACCGCAACTACCCGGAAGGCGATGGCCTTGGCGCGAATCTCTTCGGCCAGCGCGCTGCGGTCCTCGGCGGTCAGTTTCTTGGAGTCATCTACACCGGGGATTCGTGTTGCTGGATCCAGGATGACGGCTGCGGTGTAAAGGGGACCCAGTAGTGCGCCGCGTCCCGCCTCGTCGCAGCCGGCGATCAGCCGCCAGCCTCGACGGAGCGCCTGGCTCTCCAGGCGGCGCGTGCAACGAAGGTCCTTGGGATCTCGCGCTCGGGGCATGCTGGGTGTTAGGTGACAGGTGTTAGGTGCAAGGGGGGGAGGCCTATGTTGGCGGCGAGGTGTGACAGGATAAAGGGTAAACCTTATCTCTTACCCTTTACCCCTTCGACCCGGCACCTAACACCTGGGACCTGGCACCTAACACCTGCTTTTCACTCCCTTTCAGTCCGCGCTCCGCGGATCCGTGCCGCCTTGCCCTTCAGCTTGCGCAGGTAATAAAGCTTGGCTCGACGTACCCGGCCGGAGCGGACGACCTCGATTTTCTCGATAGTGGGTGAATGCAGTGGAAAGATACGTTCCACTCCGTGGCCAAAGGAGATCTTGCGAACGGTGAAGGTGGCGTGGCTCGAACCACGCCGCAATCGAATGGCCGTTCCCTCGAAGACCTGTATGCGTTCCTTGTCGCCCTCCTTGATCTTAACGTGGACGCGGACTGTGTCCCCAGCGCGGAATTGGGGAATGTTTGTTTTCAATTGCGTCTGTTCGAATTTTTCCAGGGCTGTGGTCATGATTTAGACTCCAAAAGGTTAGAATGCGACTACCTCCGTACGGTCTCGCAGGTCGAGCGTTGCAGGTCCGCGAGGATCTGACGGTCGTCGCAGCCGAGAGGAAGGGTCAACAGCAGATCGGGCCGCTTTCTCCAGGTTCTGACGAGGGCCTGGCGATGCCGCCACTGCCGAATCTCCTCGTGGTTTCCAGAAAGCAAGACCTCGGGCACAAGCAAACCGCGAAAATCCGTGGGCCGCGTGTACTGAGGGAAGTCCAGCAGCCCTTGGCGGCCCAGAGCTGTGCTCCCCTCAGCCGACAACGCAAAGGAATCCTGTGCCCACGACTTCTCGTTGCCCAGCACGCCGGGCAGCAGGCGGATGACAGCTTCCATCACCACGGCCGCAGGCAGCTCTCCGCCGCTCAAAACATAGTCGCCGATGGACAGTTCATCGGTGGCGAGGCTCTCGGCCACGCGCTCGTCGACACCTTCGTAGCGACCGCACATCAGGACGATGCGCGCCTTCTGTGCCAGCTCCTCAGCTACCACCTGCTTCAGAAGTCGGCCCTGGGGCGACAGAAGAACGACCGGCAAGCTTGCCTCCGCTGACCCCTTTTTCAGAGCTTCCACGGCGCGGAAGAGCGGCTCAGGCTTGAAGACCATACCGGGACCTCCACCAAAAGGACGATCGTCCACCGTACGGTGGCGGTCGACGGCGTAGTCCCGCAAGTCGTGCAAGCGGATCTGCACCTGGCCACCCGCCAGAGCGCGCTTGAGCAGACCGTGCTCCAGGATGCTACTGAAGAAGCCAGGAAAGATTGTGATGACGTCGAAAATCACCTATCGAATCCCGTCGCTCAATCTGTTTCCGGACGGCCGCCGTCTGCGCCTGACCGTCCGCCGATGAAGCGCTCCAGCGCCTCCAGAACACGCGAGACGACGGCGCGAAACTCCACTATCTGGCCGCGAAATTCCACCATCTGGGCGCGAAACTCCGCCATCTCTTGCGCGTGCTGATCCGCCTGCGCTTCAACCGACTCCAGGCGGGCTTTTGTCTCGCGCTCAAAAGCTGCCACGAGATGGCTCTGCACGAGCAGGTTTTCTTCAATCTTCTGGAATCTCTCTTCAGTTGTCATTCCCTTGTCCCAGCCGGGCGCTGTGCCCCCTCAGCCGGAGCTCAAAAACGGCGCGGAGGGCGCTAGGGATTGAGGTCCAGCAGTGCCTCCGGTGGTTCAACCACGATAAGCTTACCCTCCGGATCGATTCGCGTGCAGAGAGCCTCAGCCAGGGGAATCAGCAACTCCCGACCGCCGGGCCTTCTAATGTGGAGAAGATCGACGCCTCCGGTAGGTTCAACTTCAGTCACAACCCCCAGCTCGCGATACCTCCCATGTTTAGTAATCACCCGGCATCCCACTAGATCCGAGACATAGTAGTGATGAGCGGGAAGCTCCCTCCTTTCTTCACGCCGGATCAGGACGTGAAGGCTGCGGAGGCGATTCGCGTTGTCAATCGAGTCTATACCCGCGAACTTCAGGATGATTCGGCCCTTATGCGTCATGGCGCTCTCCACCACTGCCGAGTCAGGCTGACGGTCGGGACGCTCCAAGAAGACTTGCCGCAGGCTGTCAAACCTCGCCGGAAAATCGGTGAGAATCTCGGCCGCCACTTCTCCCCGGCGGCCTTGTGGCTTGACGATGCGTGCAATTGCCACGAATTGCTCTGGCCAGTCTCCTACCACGCTCTGTGCCTCGGGTTGTCCACGCAGGAAGCCTTGTAGGGGCATCCCTTGTGAGTGGCCAAGCCCGCCCCGACGACACCTCATTCGAGGATCTCAAGGGTGAAGCGCTTTTTCAACTTCATGCCAGCGGCCCCGAGGATGGTGCGAATCGAGCGCGCCGTTCGACCTTGCTTGCCTATCACTTTCCCCAAGTCCGAAGGGTGAACCCGAAGTTCCAGCACCGTAATCTGCTCGCTTTCCACTGTCCGAACCTCAACTTGGTCAGGATTGTCAACAAGCGCTTTGGCAATGGCTTCGATCAGTTCCTTCATCGACCCTCCCGCAATCGAACGCTCCGAAAACGTACAGCAGGTAATGAAAGGAAGAGTGCAAGGCCATCCGGGAACCCCCTCATGCCCAGCGGTTAGCTAGCTCGAGACCTGCGCTGCCGGCGGGGGCGTTTTCTTGATAAGGCTGCGCACCGTTTCTGACGGCTGCGCGCCTCGGTCGAGCCAGTAAGAAACCCGTTCGCGATTAAGAACCAGCTCAGGTGGGTTGCGTCGCGGGTTGTAGTGGCCCAGAATTTCGATGAATCGCCCGTCACGGGCCTTCTCGCGGTCGATCACCACGACGCGGTGGCTGATCTTTTTCTTGCCGCCAGCCTTGGCCAGTCGTATCCTCAACAATCAAACCTCCCTCTAAAAAGCAGTGATTAGTGACTAGAGTGGTGAGTGGCTAGCCACTGACCACTGTATTTTAGGTTGCCACCTTCAGCTTACTAAACTGCTTGCCGAGAAGGCTGTGGCTCATGGACTTCATCATCCTACTTGTCTGCACGTATTGTTTGAGCAACTGGTTGACTTGCTGCACTGAGGTGCCGCTACCCTTGGCGATCCGCTTCCGTCGCTTGCCGCTGATGATCTCGTGGTTCATGCGCTCGCGCGGCGTCATGGAATCAATGATTGCCTCCAAGTGGATCAGTTCCTTGTCGTCGACGTGCATCTTGGCGGCATCCTTGAAGATGCCCACCTTAGGCAACATGCCCAGCATCTGGTCCACAGAGCCGAGCTTTCGGACCTGGCGAAGCTGATCGCGGAAATCCTCCAGGGTAAACGTGTCGCTCTGCAGCTTGCGGTGGACGTCGAGCGCCTTCTGCTTGTCGATTTTTTCCTCGGCCTTCTCGATCAGGGAGAGCATGTCGCCCATGCCCAGGATGCGGGAGACAATGCGGTCGGGGTAAAAAACTTCCAGTGCGTCGTACTTTTCACCGACGCCCATGAACTTGATGGGCTGCCCGGTGACGTGGTGGATAGAGAGGGCCGCGCCACCGCGGGCGTCGCCGTCCAGCTTCGTCAGAATGACCCCGGAAGTGCCCAGCCGCTCGTGAAACTCCTGCGCGCTGCGAACGGCATCCTGGCCGATCATGCCGTCCGCCACCAAAAGCACTTCACTGGGGCGGAGACGGGTGCGGAGTTCGCTGACTTCCTGCATCAACTCTTCGTCGATGTGCAGGCGGCCGGCGGTGTCGACGATCAGAACGTCGTAGCCCCGGTCGGCAGCATCCTTGCGGGCCGCGGTCGCCAGCTCAATCGGCGAGTTGATACCTTCACCCGGGAAGCAAGGAATCTCAACCGCCTTGGCAATCACGGCCAATTGCTCGCGCGCCGCAGGACGATACACGTCCGTCGAGACCAGCATGGGCCGCTTCTTCCTCTTCGCTAGCCACAAGGCCAGCTTGCCGGAAGTAGTGGTCTTGCCCGATCCCTGCAAGCCCACCATGAGGAACACGGTGGGATACTCTTTGGAAAATGTTAGCAGCGCCTCTTTGTTCCCCAAAAGCTCCACCAGCTCGTCACGGACGATGCGGACAACTTCCTGGGCCGGACTGAAGCTGGCCCGGACTTCCTCGCCCAGGGCCTTTACGCGTACCCGGTCCAGTAGCTCCTTCACCACCTTGAAGTTGACATCCGCCTCGAGTAGCGCCAGGCGAACCTCGCGCAGGCTCTCGTCCACCACCTCTTCGGTCAGGACGCCCTGAACCCTCAGCTTCTTGAAGACGCGCTGGAACCTGTCTTGTAAGGCATCAAACATGACTCTTCAACTGATCAGGGCTGTTCCCCTACCTTTCCTTCAATTGCTGTTACCTGAATAATTTATCTTATTTCCCGCGGCGTAGGAAGTCAAATGACGCCGGGCCGGATGATGGGGACAGCAACGCAGTAATGGATGTTATTGAATTTCTACGCCAAGATTTCGGTGTTGGTCGTTTGTTTTTGTAAGGAGGCGCAGCCTCCCCGTCTCCGTATACGGTCTACTGTCTACCAGTTTCCCTCGGGATGGTACGAAGGGGCGCGAAAAGGATATTGCTGATCCCACGTGAGATTCCGGCTTTGGTGGTTCATTTGTGTCAGCAGTGTGTTCATCTCCCTTCCGAGAACGGCTTCGCCGCCTGCGGAAAAGGCACTTTCCGAGTTCCCTTTCGACAAGGTACGAAACGTCATAAACTTTTACGTTTGACAATATAAAACGCTGAAAAAACCTCCGAGCATGTCATCCTGAGCGGAGCGAAGGATCTGCTTTTTGTTTGTTTTCAATGAGGAACAGCAGATGCTTCGCTGCGCTCCGTCTGACATCACGTGCAAAGTCCTTTAGAATCAACGAAGGAGCTCCGCCGTGATGTTCATTGCTATTGGTGGGCCGCAGGCCCATGTGACACTCAGCATGACAGATACCCTTTTTCAGCAGCCTGCTAGTACTTGGCTCTTCGTTGTTCGTCCTAAGTTCTTGGTTGGTGGCCATTTGCCATTGCCACTTGCCTTGGAAAACCGTAGCGTTTGAAGGCGCCCCGTCCCGCTAACGACTAGGGGCTGTACGTTAACCCCTTTGTTTTCAACCCGGGCAGCACCGTCGCAGGACGACGAGCGCGTTTTATCTACCCGCATATCTAATATTATTAAGCTATTTACAGTTGTCAATACGTAATTTATACACACCACGCGTTCAACCCTCGGCCGGAACGAGGCTAAACCTTACAAGCCATGATCGCGTAGCCTACACACAAAGCGAGCCTGTCCCCAACCCGTAGGCTAGAGACCGTGGCCGCGAAGGCTTCGCGTAACTTGGTCATTACAAAGGTAGTTGAGGCCCTGCGCGCAGCGCGGCCTCGCTTAATGACCAAGGCTCTGCGGCTCTCAGCTCCAAGACGCGACAAGTGCCTGCCGACTGTTCCATTTTAGGCCACCCCATCTTGGCATCTGCGTTTGCCGTCCACGATCGTGATTCACCTGCTGGCCAGGCTGGCTAGGCGGTAGAGATGCGAGTCCAATACCGGCCGAGCGCAAGCTCAATTTGGAGATGTTAAAGTTGTAGTTTCCATGCACTTCACCGCCCTCGATTGGATCATCGTCATCACTTATCTTGCCGGTTCAATGGCTGCCGGCCTTTACGGGAAAAGGTATGTTTCGGGTGTCTCCGAGTTTCTGGTGGCAGGACGCGAGCTCGGCATTTTCATCGGTATTGCCACTCTGGCGGCGACCGAAATCGGCACCATCACCTTCATGTACTACGCCGAACTCGGCTACAAGACGGGCTTCGCCTCATTCATCAACGGTCTCGTCGCCGGCATGGTCATGATCTTCATCGGGCGGACGGGCTTCATCGTGCGCAAGCTCCGATCTCTCCGGCTCATGACCGTGCCTGAGTTTTTCGAGGTGAGATACAGCCGCCGCCTGCGCGTCCTGACCGGCATTCTCGTCGCCACCGGCGGCATCCTGAACATGGGCGTGTTCTTGAAAGTTGAGGGCACATTTCTCGCCCTCATTAGCGGCATCCCGCTGCAATACCTGAAGGCCACGATGACGGGAATCCTGCTCCTGGAGCTTGTTTACACGGTGCTGGGCGGGATGGTCTCCATCGTTATCACCGACTTCATCCAGTTCGTGGCACTGAGCCTGGGCACAGTCCTGGTCACA
>Ga0310911_10001079_pt1 | contig 10703 bp, 14 predicted proteins | sample GREbulkMGHF170_FD_203532 | JGI IMG/M metagenome (GOLD analysis project Ga0310911, IMG submission 203532) | Lab enrichment of tropical soil microbial communities from Luquillo Experimental Forest, Puerto Rico - GRE.bulkMG.HF170 | ecosystem: Environmental > Terrestrial > Soil > Tropical forest >... | reverse complement strand
TTCCCGGTACTATGGCCACGTCCCCCGAACGACACTTTGCTCCGACCGGCGTGCATCCGCATGACGACATCAATACCGCGTTTCAGCAATCGCGCCACATCCCAGAAGTCCGAAAAAAGCCGGTCGGCCAGCACCACATCTCCCGGTTCGAAGGCGTCGTCCAAGGTGCGGAACAAGGACAACTCTCCGGTGCGCTTGCCGCGGAAGCGCCCCATGGCAGCGTCGAGCACGACACCGACCGCCAGGTTGAACACGACCACGAGGCGCATCGTCGGGAAGCCGACACCGGGTGGCAGATGACTGTGCTTGGGATACTCCTTCTGGTTTTCTTTGGTGTCAGGCATCGACAAGCCGGAGCCATCGACGACCTTCACCCGCCGTCCCTTCCACAGCCAACCGTGCTCGCTATTCTCCGCCAAGCGCCGGCCACTTTGGCGCACCAATGAGGCCAGGGCCTTCTCGGGGAAGCGCTGGCGCGCGGCCCGTGGCGGACGTGTCCCAAAAGGGGCGCGACCGCATCGACGATCGCCCGCTGTCCTGGTGGGCGGTGCGGCGCGTCCAGGAATATTCGGGCCGGATCAATCTCTGGTTGGCCGCCGGGTTCGGTTTGGCCTACGCGGCCTACACGGTGGCGGGGCCTCATTGGCCGGCCTGGATGGGCTGCCGCGTTTTCGAGTTTTTCGAATATGCGGGCGGGATTCCGGGAATTGCTGCCGCCTTGATGGTGTTGGCGGCCGTACCGGCGGCATTTCAATACGGCCTGTGGGACAGTACAGTGCAAGATCGCTGCCGGCGCCTGGAATTGTTGCTGTTAACGCGGTTGGACGCCCACGATTACTGGCATGCCGCTGCGTCCGCGGCCTGGCGGCGCGGCCGCGGTTACTTTATGACCGCTGTTCTTCTCTGGTTGGCCGCTACCCTGGCTGGAAAAATCGATGTCGCGGCCATGATCGCCACGTTTGCGGCCGGCGTGCTGTTGTGGAGCCTGTATTTCACGCTTGGATTCCGTGCGTTTTCCCGCGGCCTGCAAGCCAACATGCTTGGCATCCTTCTCACCATTGGTTTACCCCTGTCAGCTTACGGCTTGCACCGCGCCGGCTGGACCAATCTCGCCAGCTTGGTTCCCCCCGGCAGCGTTTATCGAACCGCGGCCGGGTCGATGCCGTGGGAGTGGTTGGCCGGATCGATATTGGCTGGAACGCTCACCCTAATCCTGGCCCGAAGCACGCTCCGGCGCTGCGATGCCGAGCTGCGGCGCTGGTACGCCCAGAATCATGGCCGCGGCATCGTGAATTGACCGCTGCGTTCCAAAACTCTCCACCGGAAAAGTAATTGGGAAGTCTCTTTCGGGGACGTAGTTTATACGGAGCGAAATTTCGCGACAATGGCGTTTACGCAATGCCACGTGGCGGCATGTACTGGCAGAGCATACTGCTTCATTCTGGCCTTTCGGGGTCTACTCTCTCTCCGGTGGCCCCGGCAGGTGAGCTTTGGTCGACTTCAACGGAGGACAGCGATGACAACGCGGTTGCTTCCGGTTTCGCTCCTGGGCCTGCTGCTGGTCGGACTGGCGCGCGCGGACGTGGTGTCCGGGCCGAAGGAGGGCGAGAAGGTAGCTACGCTGAAGGTGTACGCCGTCACCGGCGAGCCAAAGGACAAGGAAGTCGATTACGCCGCCTTGCGCAAGGACAAGCCCACGGTGTACGTGTTCGTGTCGGCGAAGGACTTTAGCCGGCCGATGTTTCGTTTCCTCAAGAAACTCGACGAAGACCTGGACGACGACGGATTGGTCGTGGCCGTATGGCTGACCGACGACGCGGATAAATCGAAAGAGTATCTGCCGAAGATTTCGCAGTATTTCAAGAGTGCGGCGCTAACGGTGTTTGGCGGGACCGCCGGACCCAAAGACTGGGCGATCAATACCGATGCTCACCTGACCGCCGTGGTCGCCCACAAGGGCAAGGTAGTCAAGTCGTTCGGCTACCTGTCCCTGAACGAAACCGATGTACCTAAGGTAGTCAAGACGCTGAAGAATGCGATCAAGAAATGAAAGAGGGGTTGGGCCAAAGCGAAGTGAGGACATCGAAGGTTGTTTCTTGCCGTACGTTCAGGATCAGTTGCCGGCAGGGGTTCGAAACTCACGGGTAAACATGAATCGACACCCTTTTGGTCTTTTTCAAAAAATCCCTTCAGGGCACCCCAGCGAAAAGCTCAAATCTGCTGCAACGGCTGGCTCGGCCGAGCACCCTCTTCTACAACCACCAAGAAAAAGGCTCTTGAGCATATTGGATGTGTTCGAGCGCGATCTTAGCCGCCTTGCGGACGCGCTCATCTGGGTCCTCGAGCGTGTCCCGCAACGCCCCCGAGGCCGACTGAGCGTCCGGCCCCAACACCATCAGGCGGAAGACTGCGGCAACTTTCACTTCTGGTTTCGGGTCCAGCAGAGCGAGGCACAAGGGAGGGAGTAGGCAAGCGGCCACCATCTGCCTGGCCTCTTGGTCGCGGAGCAACTCGCGCAGCTCCGGCTCCGCCATGAAAGCGCTCAAGCCCGTTACTGAACAGCCGGACTTACTGAGCGGTTCCAATTTATCCACATCTTGTAGGTGCCTCTCGCAGACGTGGTATTCAACTGGTTTACCGTCCGCGACCTCCGTCACGTGGTGTGTCGCGGCCTTCTCGCATGCTTGGCATTTCATGAGTCCCCCCTTCGATTTGTGGAGGCTGCCAACCGACCCTTCCCGGGCAAACCCATCGTCGGTGGTTCCCTAACCGCTGGAGTCTCCCCGTTGTTTATACTGCTCGAACAAAGCCGAATTTATGACCACCCAGAATCAAACCATTCGCCGCCATCGATTCGCCATCACCTCCATCACGCCTGCGCTGCTCTCGACAGGGTCGGGAAAACCAGCGACTATTCTACCCCCGTAAATGACCGGCACAAGAGGCGCACAGTCAGGTACCCTGACGGTCACCGGCAGCACCCTGTCCCGGCAACTCCGGCGCCAGCGGCGCCGGCATGTCCAACACGGGCGCAGGATGGCCTCGGCGATCTCGGGCCCCTGGCCAGTCTTGACCCTTCGGATTGTGATGTGTATACATCAATAGCCAGGGAGGAACCAGCAGTCGCCATGGTTACGTCGATGTCTTCCGTTCCCCGCCCGTGTGCCTGCGTCCGTCGCGCCTCGCGGATTCTAGCCCGCGTCTTTGACACCGCGCTTGCCGCTCTTTGAAGCGGCCCTCGAACTCTGCGCCAGGCTCCGGGTGCCGGTGCGACGGCCAGCCTGGTCACAGGGTGATGCTAAAGGCATTCGAGTCGACGTATGCCCTGGCCATCGACCCGGTCGCGCCGTCCGTCGTTTATGCGGGCCTTGGCGCCGACATTTACGGGGCAGGAAGGGACGGCGGCGTCTACCGGAGTGTCGACGGCGGCGGCAGCTGGGGTCTTACCCTACCGGGTCCCAGCATTGTCCGGGCTCTCGCGATTAACCCGTCCATGCCCTCCACCGTCTATGCCGGCGCCTTCAAGGACGAGAGCAACGCCTTTGTGACGAAGATTAGTCCATAGGGGCTGAGAGCGCGCCGCGCGCTTCGGCGGAGGGCGTGGTCCCGGTGCCGAAGCGCAGGGACAGCGCCAGCAGCTGGCACGCAGCCCTCCGGCGCACGGCCCCCGGCGCTGCAACATCTTGCTGAAGATCGGCGGCACCGTCGCCTTCTGGAGCAGCGACCCGGCCGCCACCGTACCGCAGCCGTACACCTTCCGGCCGGAGGACGGGGGCATCGCCTCCTTGCCCGGCGGCGTGACGCTGCGGACACCGGGGCGCCAGGAGCTGGTCGCCTTCGACCTGGAGACCGGTACGGTGTTGGGCTACGCCGTGGTGGACGTGCTCGGCACGGCCCCCGGTGCCGGCGGGGGCGGCGCCGCATGCGCCGCCGACGTCGCAGTGGCCCCGGCGGGCCTCGACTTCGTCACGTGGATGCGGCCGCGACACTCGGCATCCACTGCGCACGTTATGGCGGCTGCAGTCGGAATGGAACGGCCTCCGCCTCAAGAATCGCTTCTCAAGCCCATCAGCTGATAGTTCCCGGCCTCGCTCGGATTAACTCGATTGTCGCGAGATTTCGCTCCATATCAACTAGCTCCCCGAAAGAGACCAGAAACTTCGTCACAGCAGTTAACACAAGCTCTGAGATTACCCTGTTTCTATGGGTCCCTGTTATCGAGGACGTGCCCCGGATTGCGCTCCCGTTTCGCCAACGTTCGCCCGTGGCGCGACTTTTCCGGTTGGTTGGCGTGGTCCCCGCCAATTGGGAACGTCATGGCTTGATCTTCCGCCAGGCCGCCGACCGCCGCCCCGGCCGGTAGCGGCTGGCCAGGTGCTTGGCCATCATGCCCTCCTGTCCCTGGGCCACGAGCGCCGCGAAGAAGGCCTTCCCCGGTCCTACCACTCCCTCCGAAAAGAGTAACACCGGCTCCTGCAGGCGTTCTATCAGTTCCTGCAAAGCAGCACGCCGTTCCCGCAAGGGCTGGCCCAGCATCGACCGGCCCCTCAGATACAGCAGATCGAAAACCACGTAGCAAATCGGCTGACTGTGACTGGCCCGTTGGATGCGCGCCGGGCTGGATAGCTGATGGCGGCTCAAGATGGATCCCAACTCGGATCGGCCTGATGGCCCCGGGCGCACTAACTCGCCATCCAACACTGTGCCCGCTGGGAAGCGGCGAAGCACTTCCAATTCCGGATAGCGGTCGCTATAGTCGGCCCCCTCCCGGCCCCACACCGACCATGCCTCCGGCCCGCAAGCAGCCAAGGCCCGCACACCGTCCCACTTCACCTCGAATAGGTACTCCGGGGAATCAAACGGCGCGCTTGCCACGGCCAGCATCGGCAAGGGACGTTGGTTCACGGATCCCTCCGCGGCTTTTTCCGCGGCCGGGCACGTGGGGCGACCGCGTCGGCCGGGTTCTGGTCGCGTAGCGCTGCCGCCACGCTCTGCTGCAAAGCTTCCAGCAGGGGTAGCACTGGTGCCTTGGCCTCGATCACAGGCGTCAACGACCGTCCCTGGAGGGTCGCCTCGGCCAGAGCGGCCAACTGCTCAGCCCGATCATCCCGATATATTGACCAGTCGATGGATTGCGTGCTGGCGTCGATGACCTTGCCGGCCAGGTCTTGCTCTGCCGCATTGCATTGCCGGCAGCGGGCGGATTACGGCATCGACATTCAGTACTACCGAAACGACCTGAGCCCCGATTCCTGCGCCGCTAGCGCCCCGGCCAGCGCGGCAGCCGATACGGCATTCGATGTCACCGTCACCGCCCTGGAGACTTTCCGCGGCCTGCTCACCGGCTACACCGGCACGGTGCAGATGACCAGCAGCGACCCGCTGGCGGAGCTACCCGCCCGCTACACGGCGGCCGACGCCGGCGTGCATACCTTTTCCATCGCGCTGGCCACATCCGGAAACCAGACTCTTACGACAACCGATACAGCGGACGCGACGCGAATTTGCCACGGTTCGTGCCTATAATCCGCTTAAACCGAAAACTTGGAGGTGCACCATGGTTCTACGACAATGGTCGGGTGGATTGATTTGCCGTTGGGCGGCAGGCTTGGTCGTCGCGGGGCTGCAAGGAAAGGAGGCTGACCGAGGAAGTCACTGAATGCACGGCTATTACAGTGGTGGAGGTTCGAAGTTGCGACTCGACGTGCAGTCAAAGACGAAATTCGCCGTATCCTCGCGTCGTCCACATCCGTAATAGTAGTGGGCAAGAGAGCTTCGACAAGAGGAGAGAACGCCATGCTGCTAGAAAACAAGATTGCCGTGATCTACGGAGCCGGAGGCGCGATCGGCGGCGCCGTTGCCAGAGCGTTTGCACAGGAAGGTGCGAGAGTGTTTCTGACTGGCCGCAACCTAAGCAAGGTTGACGCAGTTACGAAAGCGATCCTGGCTGCGGGCGGAAAGGCGGAATCGGCCCAAGTCGACGCTCTCGACGAACAAGCAGTGGACAGGCATCTCCAGTCCGTGATCGATCAGGGGGGCCGCGTCCATATCTCGTTCAACGCGATTGGCATCCCGCAGCAAGGCATCCAGGGGATTCCGCTGACCGAGTTGTCGGTCGAAAACTTCATGCTCCCGATCACGTCGTACACGCGGGCCCATTACCTGACCGCCCGCGCAGCGCTTCGGCGCATGATCGCTCATGGCTCAGGAGTGATCCTCATGCACACACCCGAACCGGGCCGCTTGGGGGCGCCCTTGATCGGCGGCATGGGACCGGCGTGGGCGGCTATCGAAGGGCTCGCCCGCGACCTGTCGTCGGAATATGCCACGCACGGCATCCGCGTGCTGTGCATCCGGTCGACCGGAATTCCTGAGACCGCCACCATTGATGTCGTGTACGGCCTCCATGCCAAGGCGCTGGGCGTCACGCCGAAGCAGTTCGAGTCGATGTTGAACGGCATGAGCCACACGAGGCGCCACTCGACGCTTGCGGAGCTCACTGACGCCGCAGTGTTCCTGGCCTCCGACATGTCGCGTGGGATGACCGGCACATTCACAAATCTGACCGGAGGCCGAATCGTCGAGTGAGCAGTGGCCCGGCGTGGTCTGCGTGCACGGCCCTGAGATCACGACTTCATGGCCTCCGATGAAGCGAGCGCGATGACTGGATCTGTCGTCAACTTGAGCATGGGGAGCCTCGACGACTAGCGTCTTTGCGACAATCCAATTGCAGGGAAGTTGACTTCAGAACCTCTAGGTGGCGATTCGAAAGGAGATCAGTATGAACATTGCACAAAAGACAGTTTTGATCACCGGCGCCAACCGCGGCATCGGTCGGGCGCTCGTCAATGAGGCGCTTAGACGGGGGGCGAAGAGGGTGTATGCGGGAACGCGCAGCGCACTGCAAAACGCCGACAAACGCGTGACGCCCCTGACGCTGGACGTGACCAACGCTTTGCAGATCCAGCGGGCGGCCGACGAAGTCGGCGCCCTCGACGTCCTCATCAACAATGCCGGCATCGCCATCTACGACGATCTGAGCAAGCCCGAGGTTCTCGAGCAGCACTTGGCCGTCAACCTCTTCGGATCGCTCAAAGTAACTCGCGCTTTCTTGCCGCAGCTAAGACGCTCCAAAGGGGCCATCGTCAACAACCTGTCCTTGTCGTCGCTCGCCCCCTTGCCGGTCATACCCGCCTACTCCATTTCGAAGGCGGCCGCGTTCAACATGACTCAGTCACTGAGGGCGCTCTTGGCCGGCCAAGGCGTGACGGTCCATTCCGTCCTACTAGGCCCCATCGACACCGAAATGACCCGAGGCTTTCAGATACCGAAGGCTTCGCCCGAGTCCGCGGCTGCGGGCATCTTCGATGGGTTGGAGAAAGGGGAACAGGATATCTTCCCCGATTCCGCGTCCCTGCCCATGGCCGACGGCTGGCGCAATGGCGCAGCCAAAGCGCTCGAACGCCAGTTCGCAGCGTTTGTGCCGGAGAGCGCGGCGAATCTCGATTGACAACGCTAATGTGGCGACAGAAAGGATGGAAGAGCAATCATGAAGAATCAAGATTTCGTTACTTCCATTTCTGTAGACCAAACTCCGAAGGAAGCCTTCGCTGCCATCACTAATGTTCGCGGATGGTGGTCAGAAGAAATTGAAGGTAGTACCGACAAACTCGGCGATGAGTTCACGTATCGTTACAAAGACGTGCATCGCTGCAAAATGAAATTGACCGAAGTCATTCCCGACAAGAGGGTCGTTTGGCTCGTTTTGGATAACTATTTCAATTTCACCCAAGACAAAAGCGAGTGGAAGGGCACGAAAGTTGCTTTTGAGATTTCTCAGCAGGGTGACAAAACGGAAATCCGCTTCACTCACTTAGGTCTAGTTCCCGAACACGAATGCTTCGCTGTCTGTTCAAACGCCTGGGGCTCCTTCATAAACGGAAGTTTACGGAGTTTAATTACTACAAGGAAAGGGAGCCCCAACCGCAAAGAAAAAGGAGATGGCAAATAGGCCTCGCTGTGATCAAGCGCTCGGATCTAAACGTGTTCCACAAGCGTCGCCGCTATTTCGGGGCGGAAACCAACTCGCTCCGGCTCGCTTGGGTTAGCGTGATCCAGAGGCGAAAGGATGCATTATGAGCAGCACGGAATACCTGAATCAGTCGGGCCCCTTCGAAGCCCGTTACCTGGCATTTCTCGAGACGATCACTCAACTTCGTCCGAGCTTGCACCGCTATTGTGCCCGCATGACGGGCTCCGTCATGGACGGCGAAGATGTTGTGCAAGAGGCGTTGTTCAAGGCTTATCGCAAGCTGGACAAATTCGACGCCAATCGCCCCCTGAAGCCCTGGCTGTTCCGCATCGCGCACAATCTTTGCATTGATTTCCTCAGGAAGCGCGGAGTGCGAGTCGAAGCCGAATCTGCCGCTGCGCGATCCGATAGAGTCGAGCCCACCGAGCCACCAGTGCTTGGTCTTGGTCGTGCGCTGGAGCATGTCGTCATCAACCTGCCTCCCATGGAGCGTGCCTGTGTGCTCCTGAAGGAGGTGCTCGATTACTCACTGGAAGAAGTCGCGGAACTTGTCGACTCGACCGTTGGTGGCGTCAAGGCAGCGCTCCACCGTGGGCGAGCGAAGCTGGCAAAGGCCCCCACTCAACCGGCGTCGGCACGAAGCGCAAACCCGGAATTAACTCGGATCATGAACCTCTATGTTGAGCGCTTCAACCGTCGCGACTGGGACGGGGTCCGCGAATTGATCAGTGCCGATGCCCGTCTCATGGTAGCAGACGCCTTCGCGGGGAGGCTGGCGAATGCTCCTTACTTTACTAATTACGAGCGCTGGCCGATGCCGTGGAAATTAGCAGCGGGCGAAGTGGACGGCGAACCCGTGGTTGTCATCTTACAACCCGGTGCGGACACCTGGACGCCATTTTCGATGGTCCGCCTGAACGTGGTCGACCAGCGCATCGACGGAATAAGGGACTACGTGCATTGCCCATGGATAATCTCGACCGCCGCATCGGTAACGGTCGCAACCCCATCGTAATCAGCCGCGCACTGGCGTCGCTGACTATTCCCGATAGCCGCAGCTTTTCCTGGCACGAGAGGAGGTTAGAATAGCGCCTGCCGAACGGAAACCGTCCGTGCCGGCGGTCAAGCCTGTTGTTTTCACCGGCAAACCGCTCCCCATGAACTGTCTTCGCAACCAGCTGGCAGACAGCTGCTGAGTTCGTCGATTGTTAGGCCGCAAAGTCGAGAGGGCCCCCTACACACCTCGGTTGGAGATGGCGGCATAGACGGTCGACATTTCCCTCCTATTCTGATTCTGGGTGAATCTTCATCGCCACGTGCCGGTAGGTCAAAATCGCCGGTAAGGGCGAGGTGTGTTAACTCCATTGTCGGAAAGTTTCGCTCAATATCAACTGCCTCCCCGCAAGGGACTCGAAACTTCGACAGAGTGGTGAACATAAGCCCTGAGTTTTTCGTTTCTATTGGCCCGTGTCATCGAGGGAACGAGATATGTGCCGAAGCGGGCGGCGGCCATTGCCTCGGTTATCTGCTGGAAATCCTGATCCGGGCGAAGTACACCAAGCAGCGTCATGAATTGCTGGAGCAAGCTAACCTCATGCTGGAAATCCTGCGGTTCCAGATGCGTCTCGCCAAGGATTTGCAGTGCCTCAAGGTCGAGAGCTACGGCTTTGCAGCGAAGGCGATTGACGAGATCGGCAAACTGGTGGGCGGCTGGCTCAAGAGCGGTGGCAAAGCATGAAACGCCACGGCAATCTGTGGGAACAGGTCATCAGCTTCGAGGCGTTGCTGCGTGCCGCCGACACGGCCCGCAAAGGGGGCCGCACTGATCTGCCGCTTCTTGGGTTCGTAAATGAAGAAGCTGCGGTAGGCTCCCGGTCGGTAGGTCTTGGTCGCCAATTCCTCGTGCAGCTTCCACAACGCCCGTTCTTGATCGAAGTGAAACGCGGCCACGGCAGGCCGGAAGCGCTTGCCAATAGCCTGGGCCAAGTCGCCAACCTAGCTTCCGGGAACTTCTTGTTGTTGCCGGCCGTCTTTGATAGGCACCGTCTAACCTTGCAGCGCTACGCTCAGACAGAGAGCAAGCAAAATCAGGGCCCCGGGCGTGTACGCGACTTGGAACACCGCCGAAATATCGGTTGGGTAAGAAACTCTGGTGCGAAATGTCACTATGCACCGGCGTCAAGTCGCTATGCACTGCGCTGGTCAGCCTATTACGATCAAGGTCATGAGAACACACCCATCTTCTCCACTGCGGGGATGCTGGTCAACGCGCTCACCGCTCACCCGACTCAAGGCTTCTCACGTTTGGCCGTTAGTAGGGCCAGGGGCTTGTCTTTCGTCTGGAAACTATCCGGCCGCTTGGGCTGTTCTCCCTTGCTCGCTTGAACGAGCGGGAAGACAATCTTCAACTCGTCGTCCTTCAACTCGTAAATCAGTGGGAAGATCTTCTTCGAGTCGCCCTTGTCGATAAGGTCGAGGGTCTTGGGCTTCTTGGCAGGGTCGATGCGGAACGTGACATTTGGGGCCAATCCTCGCAATTCGTCGCCCTTGATGACGATCTCCTTGGGACCTTTAGCGGTCTGGTCCGTTCCACTGGCCTCGAAACTTACAACTTTCCATGTCCCCTGTAGCTTCCTCACCTCCTGTTGGACCGCCTCGTCTTTGGGGGCAT
>Ga0310911_10001076_pt1 | contig 10712 bp, 12 predicted proteins | sample GREbulkMGHF170_FD_203532 | JGI IMG/M metagenome (GOLD analysis project Ga0310911, IMG submission 203532) | Lab enrichment of tropical soil microbial communities from Luquillo Experimental Forest, Puerto Rico - GRE.bulkMG.HF170 | ecosystem: Environmental > Terrestrial > Soil > Tropical forest >... | reverse complement strand
CTAACGGCAGGGACTTACCTAGACGAATTCGCTGAGTTCCACACAAAAGACTTGCTGGTGCGTGAACGCGTGGCTCGCATGATTCCTTCAGCTGGAGTGGGTACCGGATTTAGCCGCGGAGCCTTCGAAGAACTTTCTCGGAACAAGCGCAACCAGCTATTCAACGTGGAGACCCTAACCGAGGATTACGACTTCGGGTTCCGCCTGAAGGAGCTGCATAAGAAATCCATTCTGCTGCACTACTCCGTCGAACGCACGCAACTGGTGCGAGCGGGATGGTTCGGCAAGCGAGAGAAGCTGAAGAAAGTGCGAGAGCTGGTCGCCACAAGGGAATATTTCCCCGCGCGTTTTCGGGACGCGGTGCGTCAGAAGTCGCGCTGGATATACGGAATCGTATTTCAGGGCTGGGCGCAGTTAGGTTGGGCGGGCAACATCCGAATGCGCTACATGTTGTGGCGCGATCGCAAAGCCCTGTTATCCAATTTTATAAACGTAGTGGGCTATCTGCTGGTCCTGCTGTACATAGGGACATACCTAGCTTCCCTCCTGCGCAGCGGAGAGGGCCACGGGATGGTCCCGGTTCTAGTCACGAGCGGGACCTGGCTTTGGTACCTAATCATCGCCGCTACGATTTTGATGCTCCATCGGTTGGTGCAACGAGCCATTGCTGTCGGCAGGGTCTCCAATTGGAAGCAAGCTCTTCTTTCCATTCCCCGTTTGGTTTGGGGCAACGTACTGAACTTTTGTGCCGTCTGGAGGGCTACCTACCAATTCTACCGCTCGAGGCTGACAGGACAGCAGGTTCCTTGGACTAAAACCGCCCACGCCTTCCCGACCGAGAATCAACTCCTCGAGTTCAATCGCAAACTCGGTGACCTGTTGCTTGAAAACCGCCTGCTTACGTTGGCACACCTGAAAGAGGGTATGGAGGTGCAGAAGCAGACCGGCGAACGGTTGGGCGAGGCTCTGGTGCGTCTGGGTCGTATCCGCGAGGAGGAGCTCACACCTGTGCTGGCAGGGCAGCTACGCATGGTGCGGTGGAACTTTAATGGCGATCCTATCTGTCATGGCAGGCAACAGATGATTCCGGAATCTGCTGCCCGCGAGCACTTGATTCTGGCGGTGGCTGTGGAAGGCCAGACGGCGATTATTGCGGCGGCCGACCCCGCAAGCAGCCTAACGAAGCAATGGCTGGATCGGAATCTTCGCCATCCCTATCGGCTGGTTATCGCGGACAAAACACAACTTCGCAAGGCGATCGATCTTGAGTATTAGGACACCCATCCCAACCGCCGCATGCTGCGTCCAATAAGGATCGGTGTCGATCCCCATCGCCAAGGTGTGGTCAGTGGGTCCCTGCTGCAGGCTGGGAGTGAAACCGGGAACGGCCGCGAACAACCGAAAGCACATCATCCTCGCGCTCATGCTTACCGCCTTACTCCAATCGGCTGCAGGCTGCGCGAAGAAGACCACACCGATCCCAGTCGAAACCGCTCCGCTTGTTTTGCCCAATAGCATTGGGCCGATTCTCGTACTTGTGGACCATCTACCTGGGAAAGAGGGTTTCGTCGAGGCGCGTGCAGAGCAGGTAGCAATCGGCTTGCGGCATTTCTCTGAGCAAACGTCGTGGGAATACATTGATGCTGCGCCGATGGACAAGGTGAAATCTGCGGCTGCTGTGGTCTATCTGGGTCTTAACGGAAGAGTCCCGCCATCCTCCGATGCACTGGCGTGCCTGCGCAGCGCACATCATTTGATTGTGTCTCGCTATCACCTTGTTACGTTGCGCGAAGCGAGAGTCGCCTTCCAGCATACCGAGGGTGGTCATGACATTGTAACGCCGCCGAATACAGTGGTGCGCTACAAAAGGCAGCAGTTTCCCTGTCCTTTGCCTGACTTTCTCGATTTCAAGATCAAGGAGCTGGCACGCGTCGTCGCCGACTATACCCTCGCAGACAACACCGCGTTGCCCTACATCATTCAAGACGGTGATGCTCTGTTCGTCAACGGCGAGATTTCATTCGACTCGGGCGAAGTGACGTGGCGCGGCGGTATGCTTACGATCTGCGATGCCATCGCGGAGTTCATCTCCGCACATCCGTCACATGGGCGCCCCCAGGCTATGTTGCGACTCGAAGACGTGTCGGCGGTCACGTCCGCCGGGCAGTTGGATAGCATTGTCCAGTACCTCGGAGCAGCGCGCGTGCCGTATGGCATCGGCGTTATTCCGGACTTGCGGATCAAAGGGAAAGACATTCGCCCGTTAGCTGACAACCGCAAGTTGCTCGACGTACTCCGTCGAGCCGAGCAGCAGGGCGCGACAACTGTTTTGCACGGCCTGCATCATTGCTGTTCTTCTGACAACGTCGAAGGTTATGAGTTTTGGGACGCCGATCACAACGCTCCGCTCTCGTCTGATTCCGCCACGTGGATGCGCTCGAGTGTTTCCGAGGCTCTGGCGGATTTAACCACGCTGGGCTTGCACCCGCATATATGGGAGACGCACCACTATTCAGCGTCGCCGGAAGACTACGAAACCGTGTCTGAATTCTTCTCCGTAGCTTGGGAGCGACGCCGTCCTATCGGTTGGTTGCCGTGGGCGCTCAAGCGCGACCAGTACGGCGCGATGCTCCTCCCAGAAGACCTTGGCTATGTTTCACTGGACGGCAAAATGACCGTCGCCGACCAGCTTGCGCGAGCGAAGGAACTTTTGGTGTGCCAAAGCTGCCTCGCAGCGGGATTCATACATCCGAATACCGTTCCGATCGTGGATGTGCGCAAGTACGTGGAGGGATTACGCGACCTCGGTTATGTGTTCGTTGACCCGGCTCAAACCGTCTCAGGCGTATGAGTTCAACGATGAGAGACATGTGGTAATCAGGCGACACCACTCAAGCAGAGTATGGGTCGCGGGAACATCGGCTGATCTCTTGTGGTCGCCAGGAATTCGATTTGAGCAACGGTCTCCAGGCAAAGCCATACGCATTCCTTTGTTTTCTCGACAGGATCTTCTTGATCCTCCGGCGGGTTGGGTCGGCACCAAGGTTGTCCCCGCCTCATGCCTAGCCTCTGCCTTACACGACCTGCGGAAAGCCTATTCCTGCTCCGTTAGAGCGCCACAGCGTTGGCAGAGGAACGAGCGCTCCCAGAAGACGATCCACCCGATCGAGAGGAACGCCACCAGAGAATCAGCTTTCGGTACGACCACTTCACTGGAGGCTTGAGCTGCTTGGACAGAACGGACTGATGAAAACCACGTGTGGTCGCCTTTCCGATCACGAAATCCGGGCCGTGGCCGCCAACCGCGGCAGCGCTGACTCGAGTGTGCGCAACTGTACAAAAGAGTCCTTCTTGGTAGACGAGAGAAACTTTCTTGAGGTCTGTGCTGTTGCAGTTCGGACAGCGTAAGTATGCGCTGGTGGTTTGGATGTCCTCTTTCGTTGGCCTCTGCGCGTCGGCTTCAGGACGTTCATGCCAAAGTCAATGGACGACTCCTTCCTGGCCGCATGGTGGAGCAAGCTGCAATTGAGATTTTCGACTTGGCGGGCAACAAGCTCCTCACCGCAACGTTGAATGTCGTATTTGACGACAACGTCCGGGAGCTGCGCGCCATGTACACATCCGCCGTCCTACTCCAACGGCACAGCACTTGGGACCGTGATCACAGCCCAGGCGAAGAGGTTGTTCCCTCAGAGCAATTCACAATGAGCGGCGGACTGCCGGCTGGCACCTTGGGGTGCGCCTCATGCTCCGTGCAACGTTTTGGGGCTCTGGCGCACTACCCGACAGGGCAAACAAGGGTTGGCAGGAGCATCAGCGGGTCCACGCTGAGTTGGCTGCAAGATTCTTGGAGTGGGCGAGCATTGTGGTCAAAAGGCAGGATGTAACTGACGCAATCGATCAGCGTGACAGTCACCGTTGTTGCTGCTTCAGCTCGTCCGGCAAAAAGAAGTGATTCTGAAAAAGAAAGAGTTTTTGTGCCTTTTGTCGTTACCCATGTGAATGAGTCCGCGACTAAGTGAGTACTCTGCTGCGGCACGAATAACTTTTCTCGTTCTACGCGTATGAGCGAAAGCAGCTTTCAATCGCCGATCCGGGTCTTTCTCCTGCTTCGACATCGCCTTTTGCGCGATGCACTGAATCGACTGTTCCGTAGGCGGGCAGATTTCCTCGTCGTGGGTTGCCGTAAAGAGGAGGATTGCTCTCCTCGGGCTATCGTCGAGTCAGAATGCGATGTTCTAGTTCTCGATTTTCTTGACACTCGATGGCTCCCAACAAAACTCCAGCTTGAAGCAGGTGACTCTCCTCTGCCGAAGGCCCTGGTGATCGGCATGAAGGATGATTCAGATCAATTTCTTGCGGCAGTCCGGGGCGGCGCAACGGGTTATCTGCTCGAGGATGCCTCGACCTCCGATGTGGTTCGGGCGGTGCGGGCGACGTTTCGAGGAGAGGCCGTCTGCTCGCCAAAATTTTGTGCCTCTCTGTTCCAGACGCTATCCCAAACCGCTGCCGCCGGCGCTGCTCAGGCCTTTACAGCACCGGCTTTGAACCTTCGTCAGCAGCGGTTGGTGGCTTTGATTGCAAGCGGGATGACCAACAAAGAAATCGCCTCGCACCTGCATCTCTCCGAGTTCACAATCAAAAATCATATCCATCGGATCATGAAACAATTCAACGCTGGGAGCCGTAGTCAGGTGGTTCACACGATTCTATCGCTCGGCTACCGACTGAACGGCATAGCCGAGCATCCCAGCTGATTCAGATGGTTTGCGCACCTGCGCTTCGGCGAGCCTCTATGCGGCCTCGGCCTTTCCGAGAGCGTCTTCGGGCTCCGCCAAAGCGCTGGTGTCGACCAATAGCGTTCTCGGCATCCTGTTTCTCGGGCTGCTCCTCCTTGACTTCCGCAGATGGTGGAGCTGCTTCCGTGTCCGTTGAACTAGCAACGTCCTCCCGAGCTATCCGTGCGGCCTGAAGTCGCTCCAGCTCTTCGATCGCCTTGTACAGCGCACGACTTGTCGCCGTCGAATATCGCGAGGTGCGATCAAGGCAGTCAAACCACACGAAACGATGCCGGCGCGGGAGTATGCGATCGTTGACGCAATCGAGATCTGATATTCTCGCAGGCATGGAAAACCGCTCTTTGAGGGATGTAGGCGGGACACCTGGTGGGCTCGGCCACTTCTTGATTGGTTTCGTTATGGCCTGTCTGGGAGGATATTTCCTGGCCAATCAAGTCAGCGTTGCTGGTTCTTACTGGACTTTCTACGGGACAAGCACTTTCGGCGTCACCCTTGTTCCTATGCTACTTGGCATAGGCATACTCTTCTGGAACGGTCGAAGCATTTTCGGCAGGTTCCTTACGATTGCTGGCGCGTTGTTCATTCTTGCGGGTGTGATTGCCAACATGCACATATATTTTCTGCCGACAAGTCTCTTTAACACCCTCGTAATGCTGATACTGCTGGTTGGTGGATTGGGGCTAATAGCTCGTTCTCTGGCCGCGCATTCCAAGCCTGAGTAATTCCCGGAAAGTCGGGAATGCTGGCGGTCGCCGGCGGTGGCGTCCACCGATTGATGGGCGAGATCGTTGAGCAGCGAAGTCGGGTAATTGATCCGTTGGTGGCATGATTTGACAGTCTCAGGTTGAAATGGATAGTCCTGCCGACAATTCGGCCGCCGCTAGAGCGATTAATGCGATCCACCAGGGGAATCTCGCGTTGTTGGAGCAGCTCTTGAGTCAAAACCCCGGGCTCGCAACGGCGAGGGTCGATGGGAAGCGTACACTGCTTCACGTAGCCACCGACTGGCCTGGTCATTACCCAAACAGTGACGCAAGCGTGGCCACACTGATCGCCCATGGCGCCGAGGTAAACGCACAGTTTATTGGCGACCATGCGGAGACGGCCCTCCACTGGGCTGCGAGCAGCGATGACGTCCGGGCGCTCGATGCTCTTCTCGACAATGGAGCCGAGACCGAAGCCCGCGGCGGGGTTATTGGCGGTGGTACACCACTGGATGACGCTGTGGCTTTCGGGCAATGGGAGGCGGCTCGCCGCCTTGTGGAGCGCGGTGCGCGGACGACGCTATGGCAGGCCGCTGCGCTGGGATTGATGACGCGCGTCGAGAAGATTTTCGCAAGTGAATCGCCGCCCTCTCCGGACGAGATTACCAACGCGTTCTGGTCTGCGTGCCATGGCGGACAGACGACCGCCGCCGAGTATCTTCTCAGGCGTGGCGCCGATTTGAATTGGGTGGGATACGACGGCTTGACACCCCTCGATGCGGCGGCTCGAAGTGGCGCACGTGAACTGGTCGGGTGGTTGCGCGATCGGGGCGCGCGGTCAGGGAAAAAGTTGGAGTGACAGGCCTGACGGCCGGCATCGGACACAAACCAGGATTAGTCGCCCCTTAGCTCGAAGTTCCATGGGGTCCTTAGCGACAGCACAAAAAGCGCTTTTTTGCAAAGTCACTTCTCTTTGGCGCACGAGCTGGGCGTGGTAAAACCCCGCCAGCCGCTATGCGACCTCAACGGTGGGCATCTGTACGAACGAGTCCTCCTTGGTAGGCGCGACCCGGCTTCGCGCGTTGTTCGGCGGCGCAATTCTCAACGTGCTGGCGAAACGTGCACGTTCGTTTGGGGAGCCGGATCCTGCACTGGAATAGCCGTTGCAAAGAACGAATTGCCCTTAAAGACATTGCCAGTCAAGCCGGACTCCTTTAGAATCCCGACCCCCGCCTCCATGATCGTGTTTCCCTGCACGCGGTTATTGTTTCCCTGAATCAATAGCGCGGCTTGGTCACTGTGAGCTATTCGATTTTGGCCGGCCTGATTATTGGCCCCCGCTAATTGGATTCCGACAAGGACTCGGGAGTTGAAGACGACGTTTCGCTCGACCTTGGAGTCTTGCCCGCCGATGAAGATGCCAACCTGACTTGTCCCGACGCTATTATGGTTCACTTCGACGCCGTCAGATTGGAAAACGAGGATGCCTGTCGCATTGAACTGGCATTGTTGGAGAGAAACACAAGGCGACCAGACGTTGTCAGCCACGCTGTTCTCTTGGACGCTTCCCTGTGCCCCAAATCCGACCTGAATTCCGTTTTGTGCCGCGCCGGTTGTCGGACCAATGCCGGTGACGCTGTTCTCTTGAATCGCAACAGACGTTCCTAGTTCATTTCCTGTGATCCCATTCTTTTGGTAGTCATGCACACTGTTGTCTTCAATCGTGACCCTCGAAGATTGATCTGGGGAACTGATTACATCGATCCCGTCACCGCTCTGGCAGCCGTTTAGGCTGGCGGCGAGGCTCATCTGACGAACCGCGTTATGTTTCACTGTCCCCGACGCGTCTTGAAACAGTATGCCGATTAGGGTCGGGGCACACCCTGTGATTCCATTGTTGGTTCCGTCCACGATGAAGCCCTCGATGTTCACATCGGTGGCATCTTTCACCAGAACCACTACGGCCAGGGGTTTGCCCGACCCGGCTGACGTCGTGTTGGCGTTCATGTTTGACGGCATCACTATCGCACCATTGTCCGCCTGCAGGCGGACCGATTTGTCGACTACAACCTGCTCCACATAAGTTCCTGGACAGACACGGATCACATCACCGGGATTTGCTGCATTGACAGCAGCCTGGATAGAGGTAAAAGCAGCGTTCGGGCACTGAACTTTGTCGTCGTCAACAACAATGTCCGGCTTGCGGTCTTCGTCTTTTGCATCGAAAGGAAAGAATATCTGGAAGAAAGTAGGCGAAACGAGGAGAGACAGAAGGGCACATAGTATTCTCATCTTGATCTCCGGTGAACAATGGTTGTTCGGCAGAACCTTCGAGGGGCTGAAAGCGCGAGCTTACTGTACCAAAAAAGACATCATCTTCGGAAGAAGGCATTACGCGCGGTTCGCGCGCCGGGCCTGCGCGCTATAAAAAAAACATTCGATCCGGAAGACGACGACTCAGATCGTGTTGCTGATGTTCGAAACGGTTCCGAGAATATTACGGCAGTTTGGTGGCTTTTGCTCGACATGAACTTCGCAAAATGCGAAGATGCGCTGTCGTTTTGCAGTTTTTGGTTTGAGCGGGCGGCTCGTTGCGCAATCATGTTGCCGATGTTCGTTCTTCTGTATCCGTTATATAAGGCTGGTCTCCAAGCCTCTAAGGACGGGCTGCGGTTCGGTTTTCCGGCATGTCTGCCAAGCTTCTCTTGCGCTCAGGCGATGAGGTAAGATTGTCTTACCATGGAAATCAGGCTTTCAACGAAGGGGCAAGTTGTACTGCCCGGTCCAATTCGCCGCCAACTGAGCCTTCAGCCAGGCGACTCGCTCGACGCAATAGTACAAGCAGGACGCATCATGTTGACTCCACGGAGGAAGCGCAAGCGACACGTAAGAATCGTCGTTGACCCGATCACCAAGCTTCCAGTTCTAAGCGGAGGGCCGGAAGCACCGCTTTTGACCAGTCGGCACGTGCGCGAGATTCTCTCCGAGTTTCCGTGAGATACCTGCTCGATGTAAACGCCCTTGTGGCGCTCGGCTTCCTCCAGCATGAATTCCACGAGCGAGTCGCGGCCTGGGTGCGCGCGTCGGTTGTTAAGGGAAGCGTCGAACTGGCGACCTGTTCGATTACGGAGCTTGGTTTCGTCCGAGTCCTCGTGCAGGCACCGCAGTACGGATTTGCTGTTTCGCAAGCCCGTGACTTGTTGCTGCGGTTGAAAGCGGCAAGAGTCTTGAAGTTTATTCCTGACGATCACGACATCTCGCGCCTGCCGGCTTGGGTCAAGACAGCAAAACAAACGACCGATGGCCATCTCGCACAATTGGCCAGAGCAAAGGGTGCAATTCTTGCAACTCTGGACAGGCGGATCCCCCGTGCATTTCAAATACCGGCAGGTAAATGAATCGTCGGGTAGGCATCAGCAAAGACACCGAGCGGAGCTAGCTTCATTCAGGATTCGTATGTGGGCAGCCATTCGCTGGATGCTCCCCCCGTTCCAAGACTCATCTGTACCCTCTGGCTTACACGCCTTTTGATTGGCTCGAAGGTGCTCAGGCATCCCCGCCGAGAAGGATGTAACTCACGCCATTGGGTCGGACGGTGGATCTTTGTCAATGACCGTCCCGTGTATTTCGGAACGCGGGCCTATCTGTCGTTGGCCAGAGTGGCGATCACGATTTGACCGCAAAAGAGATCGCCGCAACGCGGTGCGATTTATTGGTAGTGGATCCTAGCGCCGCGGATAACAATATCCGCAATACCATGGCGTTGCTGCGTAAGATTTCGGATTTCGCACCTCGAATGAGAGTGATCGTATTGGGGATGAATGAAGACCCTGGCTGTTTCCTGGAAGCGGTACGTGCGGGTGTTCTCGGCTACATTTTGAAGGGTACATCTATCACGGGGATCATCTCCGCTGTCCGCAGCGTCATGCGGGGAGAAGCCGTCTGTCCCCCAAGGCTGTGTGGGACACTGTCCCGGCATTTATCGCAGCGGCATTCCAAAGTGTCGGCCATATCTCAGCTTGAGGCTTAATCCAAAAGACTTAGTCATCCCCAGCGTGAGCTTTTGGCCCTTGTCGGCCGAGGGCTGACAAATAAGGAGATTGCGGCGCGGCTGAATCTTTCGGAGCAAGCAGTGAGAAACCATGTGCACCGGGTGTTGCGCCAAGTGCAAGCCGATGAACAATTGCCGGCCAACCTACCGCCAGTTTGGGACAATTTGCTCAACAAAGATTAGGTCCTTCCTAACGCCGTAGAGCAACGACACGCCTGACGGCCGGCATCGCCTTAGCGGACCAGATGTCGGTTTGTAGTTGAGCGATTTGGGCATCGATGTGACGGGCCTTTCCGCGTTGAGGGTTCTGTAATGAAGGATGCGCTGGTCGAGATAACGCTTCAACAGCGCACGCACTTTCGCCGCGTCTGCCACCGGCAACAAATCTGCGCGCAGGATCGTCGTCGCGGGCCTGCGCGCGGTTCGCGTACATCCAATCGCGCCCAGAGTGGCTCAAAGGTCGCTGGACAGCGGATGAGATATATTGTTTGCGCAGAGCGTTTTCTTCTATGCTTACTCACGAATTGCCGAGGAATTGGATGGAGCAGATGTCATGACCGAAGGCTCGCGCATTGCTGCCGTCGTACTGGCGGCAGGAGCTTCCACGAGGATGGGGACAGCCAAACAGCTTCTGCAGATCGATGGGCGGCCGCTCGTCCAGCACGTTCTGGACAATGTGCAACGCTCCGGCGTCGGCGAGATCATTTTAGTTCTTGGCCACTCCGCTGCGGCGATTCAGCGAGAACTGAAGCTCGAGGGCGCGAAGGTCGTACTCAACGAAAATTTTCTTCAGGGCATGGGAACCTCCCTGAAGTCGGGGCTGGCGAGAGTTGATTCGCAAGTGCAGGCGGCACTGATCATTCTGGCGGACCAGCCGTTCGTTCGTCCAGAAACGCTGGACCAATTGATTGCGGCACATGAGCGCACGCGGGCGCAAATTGTGATTCCCACCTACCGTGGTTTTCGCGGTAACCCTGTGCTTCTTGACCGGTCGGTCTTTCCCGAGGTCATGGGGCTGAGCGGCGACATCGGTTGCCGTGCGATCTTTGGCGAGCACCAGGACGGAATTGTGAAGCTTGAAGTTGGAGACGTCGGGATCCTGCTCGACATTGACCAAAAAAAGGACTACGAAAGTCTCCGAAATTCCAAGAAGCGCCG
>Ga0310911_10001054_pt1 | contig 10800 bp, 9 predicted proteins | sample GREbulkMGHF170_FD_203532 | JGI IMG/M metagenome (GOLD analysis project Ga0310911, IMG submission 203532) | Lab enrichment of tropical soil microbial communities from Luquillo Experimental Forest, Puerto Rico - GRE.bulkMG.HF170 | ecosystem: Environmental > Terrestrial > Soil > Tropical forest >... | reverse complement strand
GGTCGTGGTGACGATCCTGAGCCTGGACCCCAACGACCTGTACGACGTGCTTGCGATCAACGCCGCGTCGGCCTCCACCCAGCTGGCCGGTCTGCCGTTCTCCGGCCCCATCGGCGGCGTGCGGGTGGCGCTCATCGACGGCACCTGGGTCGCGTTCCCGACCGTCGAACAGCTCGAGCGCGCCGTGTTCGACATGGTGGTGGCCGGCCGCATCGTCGGCACCGACTCCGACGGCAAGGCCGACGTCGCCATCATGATGGTCGAGGCCGAGGCCACCGAAAAGGTCATCGAGCTCGTCGAGGGCGGCGCCCAGGCGCCAACGGAAACCGTTGTGGCCCAAGGCCTGGAGGCCGCCAAGCCGTTCATCGCCGCGCTGTGCACCGCCCAGCAGCAGCTGGCCGACGCCACTGGAAAATCAGGGAAGCCCGCGGCTGACTTCCCGGTGTTTCCCGACTACCAGGAAGACGTGTACTACTCGGTCGCCTCGGTGGCCACCGACGAGCTGGCCAAGGCGCTGACCATCGGCGGCAAGGCCGAGCGCGACCAGCGCACCGATGAGCTCAAGGCTGAGGTGCTAGCACGGCTCGCCGAGACCTACGAGGGTCGGGAAAAAGAGGTCGGTGCCGCGTTCCGCTCGCTGACCAAGAAGCTGGTCCGCCAGCGCATCCTGACCGACCACTTCCGCATCGACGGCCGGGGCATCACCGACATTCGCGCCTTGGCGGCCGAGGTAGCCGTGGTTCCGCGGGCGCACGGCAGCGCGCTGTTCGAGCGGGGCGAGACCCAGATCCTGGGTGTCACCACGCTGGACATGGTCAAGATGGCCCAGCAGATCGACTCGCTGGGGCCGGAAACCTCCAAGCGGTACATGCACCACTACAACTTCCCGCCGTTCTCCACCGGCGAGACCGGCCGGGTCGGTTCGCCGAAGCGGCGCGAGATCGGGCACGGCGCGCTCGCCGAGCGGGCCCTGATTCCCGTGCTGCCCAGCGTCGAGGAGTTCCCCTACGCGATCCGTCAGGTGTCGGAAGCGCTGGGCTCCAACGGTTCGACGTCGATGGGATCGGTCTGCGCGTCCACGCTGGCGCTGCTGAACGCCGGTGTGCCGCTGAAGGCACCGGTGGCCGGTATCGCGATGGGCCTGGTCTCCGACGACGTCGAATTCGACGGCAGGACTGAGCGCCGCTTTGTGACGCTGACCGACATCCTGGGTGCCGAGGACGCGTTCGGCGACATGGACTTCAAGTGCGCCGGCACCAAGGACTACGTCACCGCGCTGCAGCTGGACACCAAGCTCGACGGGATCCCGTCGCAGGTGCTCGCGGGCGCGCTCGAGCAGGCCAAGGAAGCTCGGCTGACCATCTTGGAAGTCATGGCCGAGGCGATCGACCGACCCGACGAGATGAGCCCCTACGCGCCGCGGGTGACCACCATCAAGGTCCCGGTCGACAAGATCGGTGAGGTCATCGGCCCCAAGGGCAAGGTCATCAACGCCATCACCGAGGAGACCGGCGCGCAGATCTCGATCGAGGACGACGGCACCGTGTTCGTCGGCGCCACCGACGGCCCGTCGGCGCAGGCGGCGATCGACCGGATCAACGCCATCGCCAACCCGCAGCTGCCGACGGTCGGCGAGCGGTTCCTCGGAACCGTGGTCAAGACAACGGATTTCGGCGCGTTCGTGTCGTTGCTGCCCGGTCGCGACGGTTTGGTGCACATCTCCAAACTCGGCAAGGGTAAGCGCATCGCGAAGGTCGAGGACGTCGTGAACGTCGGCGACAAGCTGCGGGTGGAGATCGCCGACATCGACAAGCGCGGCAAGATCTCTTTGGTCCTGGTGGCCGAGGAGGACTCGGCAGGCACAGCAGACAGCACCGCCTCGGCTCCCGCGCCGGCCGATGCCGCGACGGCCAGCAGCTGATCCCGCGGCGGCCCTGCGCCGAGGGGCGCAGATCGCCGAGGTGAACGCTGATCACAAGGCCGTCCGCCGCACCACACTGCCGGGGGGCCTGCGGGTGGTCACCGAGTACCTGCCCGCGGTGCGCTCCGCGTCGGTCGGGGTCTGGGTCGGTGTGGGATCGCGAGACGAGGGTGCCACCGTGGCCGGGGCCGCCCACTTCCTCGAGCATCTGCTGTTCAAGTCGACCCCGACCCGCACGGCGGTGGACATCGCGCAGGCGATGGACGCCGTCGGCGGGGAACTGAACGCGTTCACCGCCAAGGAGCACACCTGCTACTACGCGCATGTGCTCGACAGCGACCTGGAGCTGGCCGTCGACCTGGTCGCCGATGTGGTGCTCAACGGTCGGTGCGCGGCCGAGGATGTCGAGCTGGAGCGCGACGTCGTCCTCGAGGAGATCGCCATGCGCGACGACGACCCCGAGGACGCGCTGGGGGACATCTTCTTGGCGGCGATGTTCGGTGCCCACCCGGTGGGTCGCCCGGTGATCGGTACCGCGGACTCGGTGTCGGCGATGACGCGGGCCCAACTGCACTCGTTTCATATGCGGCGCTACACCCCCGAACGCATGGTCGTCGCGGTGGCCGGCAACGTCGACCACGACGAGGTGGTCGCGCTCGTGCGCGAACACTTCGGGTCGCGTTTGGTCCGCGGACGGCGGCCCATGGCTCCCCGCAAGGGAGCCGGGCGGGTCAACGGACACCCCGGACTGACGCTGGTCAACCGGGATGCCGAGCAGACCCACGTGTCGTTGGGTGTCCGCACTCCGGGGCGTAGCTGGGAGAATCGCTGGGCGCTGTCGGTGTTGCACACCGCGCTGGGCGGCGGCCTGAGTTCCAGGCTGTTCCAGGAGGTTCGGGAGTTGCGCGGGCTGGCCTATTCGGTCTACTCGACGCTGGACATCTTCGCCGACAGCGGTGCGCTGTCGGCGTACGCGGCGTGCCTGCCCGGGCGCTTCGCCGACGTCATGGCCGTGACCAGCGAGGTGCTCGAAACGGTGGCGCGCGACGGCATCACCGAGGCGGAATGCCGGATCGCCAAGGGCTCATTGCGCGGCGGTCTTGTGCTGGGACTCGAGGATTCCAGCTCACGGATGAGCCGCATCGGCCGCAGCGAGTTGAACTACGGCAAACACCGCAGCATCGAGCACACCCTGCAACGGATCGACGAGGTGACCGTGGAGGACGTCAACGCGGTCGCCCACCGGCTGCTGAGCAAACGCTACGGCGCCGCCGTACTGGGTCCGTATGCGTCGAAACGATCGCTGCCCCAACAACTTCGGGCGATGGTAAATTAACCGCGTGGTACTCGGGTTTTGGGATATCGCGGTGCCCATCGTGGGTGCGCCGATGGCTGGCGGTCCCGGCACCCCGGCGTTGGCCGCGGCGGTGTCCAACGCCGGCGGGCTCGGTTTCATCCCCGCCGGCTATCTCGCCGCTGAGCAGTTCGCCGAGGACATCGTGGCGGCCCGCGCCATGACGACGGGTCCGTTGGGCGTCAACCTGCTTGTGCCGCAACCCAGTGTCGCCGACTGGGCAGCGCTGGACTACTACGCAAACGAACTCGAGGGGGTCGCCGAGCACTACCAGGTCGAGGTCGGACGGCCCGAGTATGGCGACGACGACCACTGGGAACGCAAGCTCGAGGTGGTGGCCGATATCCGCCCGGAGCTGGTCTCCTTCACCTTCGGTGTGCCGTCGCCCGACGTCATTCGGCGGTGCAGCGCGCTGGGCCTGCTGGTGATGGTCACCGTGACGTCCCCCTATGAGGCCGGGGTGGCCATCGCCGCCGGGGCGGACAGCCTGGTGGTCCAGGGTCCTGACGCCGGCGGGCACCGCGGCACCTTCGCACCTGACATGGAGCCCGGCACCGAGTCGCTGCACCAGTTGATCGATCGGATCCACCGGGCGCACCGCGACATCCCGATCATCGCGGCGGGCGGGCTGGGCACCGCCGAGGACGTCGCCGGCGTCCTGCGCCGGGGAGCGGTGGCCGCGCAGATCGGAACCGCGCTGCTGCTGTCCGACGAAGCCGGCACCAACAAGGCGCAGCGCACGGCCATGATGAACCCCCTGCACGCCAAAACCATCGTCTCGCGCGCCTTCTCCGGCCGGTATGGGCGCGGTCTCGAGAACACTTTCACCCGCCTGCTGAATGACGTCGCCCCGCTGGGCTATCCCGAGGTCAACCAGATGACGCTGCCGATTCGGGAGGCCGCGGCCGACTGGGAAGACCCCAACGGGATGGCCCTCTGGGCGGGAGCGTCGTTCCAGGAGGCCCGCTCGGGGCCGGTGGCCGACATCATCGCCGGTCTCACCGGCTAGCGTCAGGCCAATACGCTCGCCGGATCGGTGAACCGCAAACCCAGGTCGCTGGCCACCCGCTCGGACAGCAGCATCCCGTCGTGGGTCGAAAGCCCTTTGGCCAGAGCGAGATCCGATCCGCACGCCGCGAGCCAGCCAAGGTCGGCGAGTTTGAGCACGTACGGCATCGTCGCATTCGTGAGCGCGAAGGTCGACGTCTTCGGCACCGCGCTGGGCATGTTCGCCACGCAGTAGAACAGCGCTTCGTGCACCGCGAACGTCGGGTCATCGTGGGTGGTAGGCCGGGAATCCTCGAAGCAGCCGCCTTGGTCGATGGAGATGTCCACCAGCACCGCGCCCGGCTTCATCTGTGCGACAAGCGAATTTGAAATCAACGTGGGAGCCTTGGCGCCGGGAACCAGGACGGCCCCGATCACCAGGTCCGCACGTTTGACCGCACCTTCGAGCTCGTACGCCGACGAATAGCGAGTGCCGATGTGGCCACCGAACTCCGCGTCGAGCAGCCGAAGCTTGGCGATGCTGACGTCGAAAACCATGACATTCGCGCCCATGCCGCCGGCGACCCGGGCGGCGTTGTAGCCGGCAGTGCCGGCGCCCACCACCACGACATCGGCGGGTTTGACGCCCGGCACCCCGCCCATCAGCACCCCGCGGCCGCCATGGGTGCGCATCAGGTGATAGGCCCCGACCTGAGCGGAGAGCCGACCGGCGACCTCGCTCATCGGGGCCAGCAGCGGAAGTGCCCCGTCGGCGGTCTGGACGGTCTCGTAGGCGATCCCCGTTGCGCCGGAAGCCAACAGCGCATCGGTGCAGGCGCGCGAGGCGGCTAGATGCAGGTAGGTGAACAGGACCTGGCCGCGTCGCAACAGACCGAATTCGGCCGGAATCGGTTCCTTGACCTTGAGCAGCAGGTCGGCCTCGGCCCACACCTGTTCGGCGGTGCTGGTGAGTTCGGCGCCCGCCGCCTTGAACTCCGTGTCGGGGATTGTGGATCCTTCTCCGGCACCGGCCTGGATGAGCACCTCGTGGCCGCGACGGGTCAGTTCGGCGACGCCGGCTGGGGTGACGGCCACCCGGAATTCGTTGTTCTTGGTCTCGGTGGGGATGCCGACGCGCATGCCTCAAGTGTGAAGAACATTCGAGATCGCAGCAAACACCCCGATGATCATTCGGTAAAGTCGTGTCGTGCCTAAGACGTCTACGGAGCCGGGCCCGCGACCGGCCGATCCGCCGAACGATGTTCGACCCGCCGACCTCGATGAGGTGGACCGCAAAATCCTGACCGTGCTGCACGGCGATGCCCGGATCCCCAACAACGCGCTGGCGGAGGCGGTCGGGATCGCGCCGTCGACGTGTCATGGCCGGGTTCGGCGGCTGCTAGACCTCGGCGTCATCCGCGGGTTCTACACCGACGTCGACCCGGTCGCGGTGGGTTTGCCGCTGCAGGCAATGATCTCGGTCAACCTGCAGTCCAACGCGCGCGGCAAGATCCGCAGCTTCATCCAGCAGATCCGCCGCCGCCGACAGGTGATGGACGTCTATTTTCTTGCCGGCGCAGACGATTTCATCCTGCACGTCGCCGCGCGCGACACCGAGGACCTGCGCTCGTTCGTCGTCGAGAACCTGAATGCAGACGCCGACGTCGCCGGCACCCAGACGTCGCTGATCTTCGAGCATCTTCGCGGGGCCGCCCCAATTTAAAGCGATCTGAGTCTTATGATCGGCGGATGAACGACCCGTGCGTGACCGCCACCGTGGAGATCGACGCGCGTCCCAGGGCCACCGGGGTCAGCGACTGGGCGGCCGCCAACGCCGAGCACATCCGGCTGACCCTGCAGCGCCTCAAGCAACGCGCCGAGGCCGGGTAGCGAGAGCCGGCAATGACGAGACGCGATCCCGCAGTAGCGATAGTCGGAGCGGGCATGTCCGGGTTGTGCGTCGCAATCGCGTTGCTGCACAGCGGCATTAACGACGTCACCATCTACGAGAAGGCCGACGAGGTGGGCGGCACCTGGCGTGACAACACCTACCCCGGTCTGACCTGCGATGTACCGTCGCGCGTCTATCAGTACACCTTCGCCACGAAGCCGAACTGGTCGCACTTCTTCTCGCCCGGCGGCGAAATCCAGGCCTACTTTCGGGGCATCGCCGACGAATTCGGTCTGCGGGACCGGATCCGGTTCGGCACCGAAGTCGTCAGCGCGCGGTTCGAGAACGGCCGCTGGGCGCTGCGCACGGACGCCGGAGCAGAGTCAGAGGTGGACTTCCTGATCTCGGCGACCGGCGTATTGCATCATCCCCGGATGCCGTCGATCGCCGGTCTGGACGACTTCGGTGGCCACCTTTTTCACTCGGCGCGCTGGGATCACTCCGTCGAGCTGCGCGGGCGGCGGATCGCGGTGGTCGGCAACGGATCCACCGGCGTGCAGCTTGTCTGCGGCCTGGCCGGCGTGGCGGGCAGGGTGTTGATGTTCCAACGCACCGCGCAGTGGGTAGTCCCGATGCCCAACCCCCGGTACTCCAGGTTCGCCAGCATCACCCACCAGAAGATTCCGTGGCTCGATCGGTTGGCGTACCGGGGATACAGCATGGTGTTCGACACCTTCGCGGTCGGGTTGACCAAGCCGGGCCTGCGACGAAACCTGATGGGAGCGCTCTGCCGTGCCAGCCTGTGGCAGGTGCGTGACCCCGAGTTGCGTGCAGCGCTGACCCCCACTTACCAGCCCATGTGCAAGCGGTTGGTGGTGTCGGGCGGGTTCTATCGCGCGATGCAGCGCGAGGACGTCGAACTGGTGACCGCCGGCATCGACCACGTGGAACGGCGGGGCATCGTCACCGACGACGGCAAATTGCACGAGGTGGACATCATCGTGGCATGCACCGGTTTCGACACGCATGCGTTTTTCCGGCCGATGCGGCTGACCGGACGGGACGGGATCGCCAGCGACGACGTGTGGCGCGACGGGCCGCGGGCGTACCAAACCGTCGCGATGCCGGGTTTCCCCAACTTCTTCATGATGCTGGGGCCGCACAGCCCCGTGGGAAATCACTCGCTGACCTCGGTGGCCGAGTCGCAGGCCGGTCACATACTGCGGTGGATCGAGGGTTGGCGCCGCGGCGAATTCGACACGGTGGAGCCGACGCCGTCGGCCACCGAGAGTTTCAACGCAAAGCTGCGTGCGGCGATGCCGGACACCGTGTGGACCACCGGCTGTGACAGCTGGTACCTGAACAAAGACGGTGTCCCGGAGGTTTGGCCCTTTACGCCGGCCGAGCACCGGGCCATGCTGGCAAACCCAGATTTCGGGCAGTACGACTTTTGGCCTAGCCTCAGTGAGACCTAACACTGGTTGGGTCTGGCCTGGGCGAAGGTCCAGCGGTGACCTTCCAGGTCTTCGGCCTGATACGCGCGGAACCCCGTCTTCTTGATGTCGCGGACAATCTTCGCCCCGCCCGCGCGAGCGTTGCGCAGATGTGCGTCGAGATCGTCGACGAATACCCAGGTTTCTTGCGCGCCGGGGGGCATCCGGTCGGTGTTCGGGAACAGCATCAGCGAACAATTGCCGACCCGGAACTCGATCCAGGGATGGCCGTGCTCACCCTCGGGCAACGGGTCGGGGACTTCGGGTAGCGGATCAGGGGAGGACAGCCCGAACACCGACGCCAGCCAGTGGGCGGCCGCCGCGGGCTTTGTGTAGTACAGGCCGACGGCCAGCCGTGCCAGCTCGCGCTGCGGGCCGGCGACGGTCCCTCGGCGAACGCACCAGGGCCCGAACCACTTCGGTACCACCCGTAGCCATGCCGTGCCGCCGTGGTCGCTCCCGCCCGGGGTGATCGTGGCGCGCAGGATGACGTCGGTGCCGGCTGGGACCGGCTCGAAGCATACGTCGATCTCGACGTCGTCGACGGCACTACTCCAGGCCAGGCGGGCGCCCGGCTCCCAGACGGTGATCCGGCCGAGCTCGAGCCCTTCGCCCGTCGCCTCGTCGTACACCTCGATGAGCCGTCCGCCGACGCCCGGCTCGCATCGCATGCCGACCGCGCGCCCCGAATCGAAATAGTTGATCGGCCCGCGCACCCACCACTGGTCAAGTTCCTCGGTGAACGCCCTGAATGCGGTGGCCGGGTCGACCGGAACCGATACCGAAACACTGGTTTTCGCCGTCATGGCCGCCTACCTTCTAAGTGGCGCTTGAACGAATGCAATTGCTCACTCCAGTGCGCTTGCACCTGGTCGAGCCACGCCTGGACGGCGACGATCGAATCGGGACACAGGCGGAACACGCGCACCCGCGCGTCATCGGGCGAGCGCTCATCGATCACGATGCCGGCATTGAGCAGCACTCGCAGGTGCCGGCTCATTCGCGGACTGGATATGCCTGCCGAGTCGGAAATCTCCCCCGCCCGCCGAGGACCTTCGCTCAGCAACTGCACCACATGGCGTCGAGTTGGGTCGGCCAGCGCCTCGAACATCGGTCCGACGTCGTTAAGCATAGCCACAATATCTCATACTTTAGCGAATAGTTATCAGATTTATGAAAGATTCGTGCGGGATTGACCGAGCGTCTTTTGGACATTTCACCAGCCCGGCGGTATGTCACCGCCGGCTGAGGACCGCATCGGACAAAACCCGATACCGGCGGTTTCGCATATTTGGGCCGCGAAACTATACTTGCCAGCACTCGATGGGGAGGGGACACGATGTTTACGGTCGACGACCAGGCTGCGGGTCCGCACGACGAATCGCTGGACCACGAGCGGCTGGTCCTCGAGGCGCGCGATGTCGATTTCGACTGGGCCAAGTTGCCGTTCCACTATGTGCCCGGCGAGCCGTTCACAACCCACGTCCTCAACGTTCTGCACCTGCTGCTGCCGGCGGGCGAGGAGTTCTTCGTCGAGGTGTTCAAGGAATCGTTGCCCTTGATCAAGGATGATCAGCTGCGTCTGGATGTGCAGGGATTCATCGGCCAGGAGGCCATGCATTCCCAGGCGCACTCCAAAGTGCTGGCCTACTTCGACGCTCAGGGCGTCGACCTGACCCCCTACACCAACCAGATCAAGTGGCTTTTCGAGAAGCTGCTGGGCCCCAAGCCCGGGTGGAGTCCGCGACGGCAGCACAGCTGGTTGCTGGAGCAGGTTTCGATCGTGTCGGCGGTCGAGCACTACACCGCCATTCTGGGCGAGTGGGTGCTGGACTCGCCGGCCCACGATGCCATCGGCACCGATCCGGTGATGCTGGACATGCTGCGGTGGCACGGCGCCGAGGAAGTCGAGCACAAGGCCGTCGCCTTCGACACCATGAAGCATCTGCGGGCCGGGTATTGGCGACAGGTGCGCTCGCAGCTGGTCGTCACGCCGGCCATGCTGCTGTTGTGGATTCGCGGAGTGCGTTTCATGTATTCGGTGGATCCGCACCTGCCGCCGGGAAGCAAGCCGCGGTGGCGGGACTACTTCAGTGCGGCCCGCCGCGGTTTGGTCCCCGGGGCGCGGCGATTCGTGCGAGTCGTCGGTGCCTACTACCGGCCGGGTTTCCACCCGTCCGAACTCGGCGGGCTCGGGCTGGCGGTCGACTACCTCGCGGTATCCCGCGCCGCGCGCGCGTCGCACTGACCTATGACCACAGCTTCGACCGTCACCGCATCCGACGGCGTCACCCTGGCCGTGCACCGCTACACCGAGGTCGACGCGGCGCGCCCGACCATCCTGGCCATCCACGGCTGGCCCGATAACCACCGCATCTGGGACGGCGTGGCGGGGGAGCTCGACGAGCGTTATCCCGACCGGTACAACTTTGTGGCCTACGACGTGCGCGGTGCCGGCGAATCATCCCGCCCCGCAAAGCGATCCGGGTATGCCTTCGTCCAGCTGGTGTCCGATATCGGAGCGGTGATCGACAGCCTCGGTGTCGAGCGGGTTCACTTGCTGGCCCACGACTGGGGCTCGATTCAAACCTGGGCGGCGGTCACCGACGAGTCGGTGATGGGCAAAGTCGCGTCGTTCACGTCGATCTCGGGTCCGCACTTGCAGTACGCGGGGAGGTTCCTGCGGTCGGCGCGCACTCCCAGGGCCGTGGCTCAGGTCGCCAGGCAGCTGATGGGCTCGGCGTATATCGCCTTCTTTCTGTGCCCGGGTGTGCCGGAGCTGGCGTTCCGCTCCCGGCTCGGCGTGAAACTTGTTGAAGCTCTTGAACGCATCGGCCGGTCGAGCACGCGCAGCCGGGGCGATGCGACGCCGCGGTCGATCACCGACTATGTCAACGGGCTCAACCTTTATCGGGCGAACATGCCCGCGCCGATGGTGTCGCCGTCGCCGCAGCTGCCGATGACACGGGTGCCCGTCCAGGTTCTGGTGCCGCGCAGGGATCTCTTCGTGACGCCCGCCCTGCAGCGGTTCACCGGCGCGGTTCCCGCACGGGGCAGGGTGATCCCGATCGAAGGCGGGCACTGGGTGATCACCTCTCGTCCCGACGTCATTGCTCGGCTCACCGGCGAGTGGGTCGATGAAAACGGCGGCGGC
>Ga0310911_10001043_pt1 | contig 10857 bp, 9 predicted proteins | sample GREbulkMGHF170_FD_203532 | JGI IMG/M metagenome (GOLD analysis project Ga0310911, IMG submission 203532) | Lab enrichment of tropical soil microbial communities from Luquillo Experimental Forest, Puerto Rico - GRE.bulkMG.HF170 | ecosystem: Environmental > Terrestrial > Soil > Tropical forest >... | reverse complement strand
CCCGATGCAGTCTTTGCCGGCACTACCGCGTTTTTGAACGGTCGGCGCGTCCAGTTGGCTCAATTGGCAGCGTTTTATCGACTCCCTGCCATCTGACTGTCGCGGAGCAATGTCCGCTTTCGGGGGTAAAGCGGACATTACGAGAATGTCCCGCAATGTCTGTTAAGCGGACTTGTCGCTGACAACCGGAATCCGCATTTGACCAGTGATGGTTAGCTCAAGATCAAGACCGTGCGACGAAGCGACGATTCGCGCAACTCTAGCGACTGGAGATTGCGCGGCCGCTGCGAAGCCGTGGGTCTTGCTCGTCTCGATCCTCGCATCGAGCATCTCTTACATCGACGAATCTGTCGTCAACGTTGCCCTTCCAGCAATCGAGACCGATCTCGGCGCGTCGGTCGTTGTCATCCAATGGCTGGTTAACGCATATACCCTCACGCTTTCGGCGTTTCTTTTGCTTGGTGGATCAGCCGGCGACCTTTTCGGTCGTCGCCGGATCTTCATTGCAGGTCTTGCGATCTTTGCAGCGGCATCACTTTGGTGCGGCTTCTCTCCAAACATCGCCCAGTTGATCCTGGCGCGCGCAATTCAGGGAGGAGGGGCTGCTTTGCTGATCCCATGTTCGTTGGCGATCATTGGCGCAACATTCGACGATTCTGAGCGCGGCAAAGCAATCGGAACTTGGGCTGGCTTCTCTGCTGTTGCAGCAGCCGTCGGTCCGTTGTTAGGTGGTTGGATTGTTGATCATGTCACTTGGCGCTGGATTTTTCTCATCAATCCATTACTTGCAATCCCAACGATCGGGATTGCTCTCTATCGCGTGCCCGAGAGCCGCGACGCCGAAGCAAAATGCGGTCTGGATTGGCGTGGTGCGCTGCTCGCCTTTATTTCGCTTGGAAGCCTTATCTTTGGCTTGATGGCGGCACCAGTTTCTGGCTGGACTGATAAAATAGTCCTTGTCGCGCTTCTCGCAGGCGTGCTGCTCCTCGCGGTCTTTGTTTGGGAGGAAGTGCGCAATCCTAGCCCGATATTGCCGCTCGAATTGTTCCGATCTCGCGCATTCAGTGCGGTCAACTTGTTGACGCTTGCCCTATACGCCGCCCTGGGTGGCGCATTATTCTTTCTGCCCTTCGCCCTCATCCAAGTGCAGGGATTTTCGGCCGCGCTGGCGGGAACTGTGTTCCTGCCATTGACGCTCATCATGGGGGTGCTGTCGCGCTGGTCGGGCGGCTTGCTTGATCGTTTCGGCGCCAAATGGCTTCTAGTCGTTGGTCCGACGATTGCTTCCTTTGGCTTCGGCCTCTTGGCACTTCCCATCGGCGGGCAATCTTATTGGGCATTTCTGGTGCCCATGACAATACTTGGACTAGGCATGGTGGTAACCGTGGCGCCACTTACGACCACGGTAATTGAGGCGGTGCCGGCTCATCAGACCGGCGTAGCCGCAGGCATCAACAACGCTATTGCCTCGCTGGCAAATCTCCTCGCGGTTGCCCTTCTTGGCGCTTCGGCGCTGGGAATCTACGATCACGCGCTAGCAAGCAGACTCGCAGCCGCAAGGGTTTCCCCTCAAGTGCAGCAAGCGGTCCAAATTGCCCAGCGACAGTTTGTAACCGCGCCAGCGTTGTCGACGGTTCAAGGAAATGATCGGCAGATCGCTGAGACCATCCTTAAAGGTGCCTTGGCGGAAAGCATCCAAGTCATGATGCTGGTTTGCGCGATACTCGCATTGGCAGGTGCCGGGACCGGCATGCTATTGCCGGCCTCGTCGCCCGATCGGCACAAGCCCCGATGATTTCATTGTCCTGTGCGCTTGGGGGAGCGATGTCTGCTACTGGCACTTAGCGGACATGCAACCGTCACCCAGCAATGTCCGCTTTTGGGGGTAAAGCAGACATGGATCGCTGTCTTGATATCGCTTATTGACCCCAACGTACATTCGTCAAACTCACGCCGCCAACAAACATTGTTACGATAGCGGGGCAGGTCACCACGCACGGCCATTTCACCGACAACATCGTTCGCGTCGGGCTGAACTGTCAATGCACTGATCTAATTACGGCTTGCGCAATAGCTCAGCAGTAGCGCGCCGCTTTGCCCCTACGGGCCAACTTGTTCAATACGTGCAGTTCGCGACGGCGAAGAAACATTGCTCGCTTTCGGATAACAGACCGCCGGTTGGACCAACATAGTTCATCCGTTTCACTCTGCCGTCCATCATAGTGACGTTCACAGTGCAAAATCGGCTTTCAGATGGATAAGACCAGACTTCGGTTGCACCCTCTGTTGCTTTGGAAGTTGGCGTCCCCATGCAAGCAAGGACTTGCTCCTTGGTGAGACCGATCATTTTATTTTGGGCGTAATTCGCAATTTGTGCGCGCTGACCAGCGCAGTCAGCTACGCACGCTGCAATAACAACTGCGACCAGAGTCCTCTGCGGCGACATGGCTTCCTCCCAAAGGTGGCCACGACGCCAGCCTACAGCCGAGAGGTACTCGACGTTAAGCGGACATGAGGGGCTTAGGATTGCTGCGCTGCAAACTGACCCTGAAACCCATTTCGCCGGTCGTAAATCCCTGCTGTAATCACATAATTGGCGTGGTCCTGAGCCTTGGGGAAGGCAATGCGACGACGCGATTTCATCAAAGGAATTTCTGTTTGGACCGCATTGCCACGCGCGGCCCGCGCGCAGCCGCGCGAGCAAAAACGGCGCGTTGCAGTGCTGATGGGCGGGCTTTTTTCCAACGATACTAGCGGTCAGGCTGAGGCTGCTGCCCTTGAAGCCGGCCTGACGGAACTCGGTTGGAAAGTGGGCGGCAATATCGAACTTGAATATCGCTGGCCAGGCGCCGAGCTCGATCAAGTCAGCATCGCTGCGAATGAGATTGTTGCAATGCGGCCTGATCTTGTGGTCAGCCGCTCAACGCCGACCACGGCAATCATGATGAACCGAGGCCTGCCCATTGTTTTTGTGTTGGTGACCGATCCGCTTTTTTCGGGCTTTGTGCAAAATCTGGGCAGGCCCGGCGGCAGCGTCACTGGGTTCTCGCTTTTCGAAGGTTCTGTAGGCGGCAAGTGGCTCGCGCTGCTGAAAGAGGCCGCACCGGCGGTCTCCCGGGTCTCGCTGTTATTCAATCCCGAGACCGCGCCTTTCGCGGAGAATTATCGGCGATCAGCGGAGGCCGCGGCGCCAACACTCGGCACAACCGTTATCGCTGCGCCCTGTGGCAACGCGACCCAAATCGGAAGCGCGTTTGACGTGCGGGCGCATGAAGGCAGCGGCGGAATCATTGGCATTCCCGATACGTTCATAGTTGAGCACCGCGATCTCATCATCGAGCTTGCGGCCCGTCACCGCTTACCTGCGGTTTATGGCATTCGGGATTTTGTCCCAAGCGGCGGGCTATTGGCCTACTCAGCCGACTTTGTGGCAATCTTTCATCGGGCGGCCGGCTATGTCGATCAAGTGTTACGCGGCGTGCGCCCGGGAGAGTTGCCGGTGCAAGCTCCGGACAAGTTTACTCTGTCAATCAATCTCAAGGCCGCTGGAGCAATCGGTCTTAGCTTGCCACCAAACCTGATTGCCCGCGCCGACGAGGTGATCGAATGAGACGGCGCGAGTTCATCACGCTTATTGGCGGAGCTGCGTCGGCGTGGCCTCTTAAGACACGGGCGCAGCAGCCTGCGCCGCCGACGATTGGGTTCCTCGGCAGCCCCTCCGCGGATGATCCCGAAGCATCACGACGCCTGACGGCATTCGCACACGGCTTGGAGGAACTAGGCTGGACAGATGGTCATAACGTGCATCTTGAGGTCCGCTGAGTCGGCGAGCGGACGGATCGCCTTCGCGAGTACACCGCAGAGTTGATCGCGCTCGCGCCGGAAGTGATCGTCACCACTGGCAGTGCAACCGTGTCCGCTGCGTTACAGGCAACCCATACTGTCCCAATCGTCTTTGTGCAGGTTGGCGACCCCGTCGGCGGTGGCTACGTCGAGAGTCTCGCGCATCCGGGCGGCAATGCTACCGGGTTTACCACGTTCGACTATAGCTTCAGTGGAAAATATCTGGAGCTACTCAAGGAGATCGCCCCAAGCCTGAGGCGGGCCGCGGTTCTTCGTGATGCTACAATCGCCATTGGGGCTGGCCAATTGGGCGTGATCCAGTCCCTCGCGCAGTCGTTGGGAGTGGAATTGCGCCCTATGGACGTGCGCAATGCAGACCACATCGAGCGCGCCGTTGCGTCTTTTGCACGCGACTCCAACGGCGGCCTTACTGTGTTAGGCGGAGCTGGGACAGTTACTCACCGCGCGCTGATTATTCAACTCGCAGCCAAGTACCGATTGCCCGCGGTATACCCCTACAGCTATTACGTCGCCAGCGGCGGCTTGATCTCCTATGGACCTGACAATATCGACCAGTACCGGCGTGCGGCTGGTTATGTCGACCGGATTCTCAAGGGAGAAAAGCCCGCCAATCTTCCGGTGCAGGCACCGACCAAATACGAGCTGGTCGTTAATCTCAAGACCGCCAAAGCACTGAGCCTCGTTATTCCCCAGTCGGTGCTCACCCGCGCCGACGAGGTGATCGAATAACGAAGTTCTTTCCTGCAGTGCAGAATGTCTGCTTTTGGCACAAAGCGGACATGGCGATCGTGCTCAGTGATGTCCGCTTTCGGGGGAATAGCGGACATGAACCGCCGCGTGCGTGCCACCTAGGCAGCACTATTAGCAAGCGCGAGCGCGCTCCGAGCTTGATGTTCTTTGCGAATCCCGGGGTATTGTTGAGACAGCAGCGACCCCTCGTAAAACGCGGCGCTGTACGATCGCCGATTCTTCATCCGCACGATCCACGCGGCAACGCCGGGGCAGTCCTTCAAGAGAAATTCGTAGCCAAGGTCCTCCATCCGGATCAGAGAGGCCAAAACCGCGAAATCGGCCAATGTTAGGTTTTTGCCGAGCAAATATTCCGATTGAGAAAGCGGGTTCTCCATACGCCTAACGGTTTTGCTTATACTGTCTTCGGCTTGCTTAAGCCTTTCAACGCTGAAGCCCTTCTTCTTGTCCATCTCGCCGAGGAATTTGTCGCGAAGTGGCTTAGACTTAGCCAACGCCTTGAACTCTTCGTCAGACATTTTTTCGAAATGGCGCGCAAAGGCCGCATTGTAGGACGGAAACCGTACGGCGACAGTCGGGACCTCTTCGAAGAAGCGAAGCCATGCCCTCATGTGAGCCCGCTGCTTCGGTTCGGCAGGGCTAAGTGCGATTTCGGGGTAGACCTCGTCTAGGTATTCCATGATCACTGATGAATCGATGATCGGCGTGCCGTCATCCACGAGCGTTGGTACGACGCCGTTTGGATTCAATTTTAAATACTCCGGCTTGAGCTGATCATTCTGAAAAAGCTTCATCTTGTGCTCGACAAAGTTGAGGTTCTTTTCGGCGAGCGTGAGCCGCACCTTCTGGCTGCAAGTGGATTGGGGCGCGCTGTATAGCTCAAGCATGCTTCACTCCTACGATTTTTATTGATCAGTAGGCATTAGCAGACGCGGTATCGGTGGCGCCTATCCGGGCGAGGCCAGTGACTGAAAAGGCTGCAACCCAAAGCATCGGACCAAGCAGGCCGGGCCACCATGGTGCGTATCCGGGGATCAAGACAAAGAGAATGAAAGGAATGTCGGCGATGCCGACCATCACCCCGTTGACCCAGAGGCCGAGCCGGTCGTTACGCCAATTCGGCGTAAATGCGAGCAGGATCGCGGTCGCAGCAAACGCCGCCAAATAAAACGCCGTCTGCATCAAGCGTCCTTGAGCCATAGTTGCCGGCGAACCCTGCGCCAACTTGTAAACACCATAGGCCGCGCTGAAGTGCAGGAGTCCCCAACACACGTAAAGCGCTGCGCCAAGCTTGGCGGTTATCTTTTCCATAGTGTGCTCCGACGAAGGCGGCCAGTCCCAGAGGACGCAGCGTTCACGCGGCAACGGCTGGCGTGGCGACTGCGGCCGACCTGACGGCGGCGCCGAACACCTCGACTGCCGTTTCGCCCGCGGCGCCGGCACGCGCGCGCCCAGCAAGGATGAATTCGACGTCCTTGATCCCAATCCAGGCCAGGACTTGGCGAAGATAGCCGCTGGCCTGGTTGTATTTCTCTACGGGCGAACCCGGGCTGAAGTCGCCGCCGCTTGCCAGGATAACGGTCGCTTTCTTGCCGGTCAGCAGTCCGACATTATTCGGCGACACCGTCACGCCGACCCGAACGATCTGGTCGATGTAGGCCTTGAGGACCGCAGGGATGGAGAAGTTGAACATCGGCGTACCGATCACGATCTCGTCGGCCGCCTTGATCTCGGCGACGAGCTCGTCCGAGACTTTTATAGCGGCGGCGCTTTCCGGCGAATGCTGCTCACGCGGCGTGAAGGCACCGCCGATCCAGGCATGATCGACAAACGGCGGGGGCGTCTTGATCAGGTCGCGGACAACGACAACGGAGCCAGGGTGCGCGGCTTTCCACGCGTCGATGAAATGCGCGGTGAGCCTTCGGGAGGTGGAGAAGGCGTGGCGAGGACTGACCTCGATCACAAGCAGGGTGGGCATTTGAGGTTCCTATGCTGCTGTTAAGCTCGCCAGCACTTAGTCGGTGCTGAGCATCAAAAAAAGAGATGAAGTTTCGATAGAGATATTCTACATATACGATTATGTTGGACTCGCTGACCCTGGACCAAATCCGGATTTTCCTCACAGTCGCCGACACCGGCAGCTTCTCAAAGGCTGCGAAACAGCTCAACCGCGCCCAGTCGGCAGTGACTTATGGAATCCAGAAGCTTGAGGCGCAGTTCGGCATTCCGCTGTTCGATCGCACCGCCTATCGGCCGGCGCTGACGGAGGCGGGGCGTGCACTGCTGCCGCGAGCGCGCCGGATCGCCGAGGAGACAAATGCTTTCCGTGATACCGCGCGAAGCCTGGCCAGCGGATTGGAAGCGGAGTTGACGATCGTCCTCGACTCCATGTTCCCGATGAGCGCGGTCGTCGAAACGTTACGCGTTTTCACTGCTAAGTTCCCAACCGTTCCGCCGCGCATCTACGTGCAGTCGCTCGGCGCGGCGGCAGAGCTGGTACTCGACGGCACTTGCATGATTGGATTGCTGCCGCTTTTCTTCAGCGACATGGCGCTCCTGAAGCGCTTCCCCTTGCTCACCGTCAATCTGATCCCGGTGGTGGCACCCGAACATCTGCTGGCGACGCTCGACGGCCCGATCGATACGCAAGTCCTGCAACAACATGTCCAGCTTGTGCTCACCGATCGCTCGTCGCTCACTGCAGGACGTGACTATGGCGTATTGTCGGGCCGCACGTGGCGTCTGGCGGACCTCAGCGCGAAGCACTCGATGCTGCTGGCGGGTCTCGGCTGGGGCAACATGCCCTCCCATCTGGTACAGAGTGATGTTGCACGAGGAAGACTGAAAGCCATTCGACCGGTGGAGTTCGACTCGAGAGTTGCCCAACTCGTGATGTGTGGCGCCTACCTCGCCGACCGTCGGCTAGGCCCGGCAGGTCAGTGGATGATCGAGCATTTGTCGGCCGTTGTCGGCGGTTAGTCCGAGCGCATGCAGCTCACCATGTCGCTTATTGGCACAAAGCGGACATTCGGTGAGGGTCATTCAATGTCCGCTTTTGGGGGTAAAGCGGACATTGACCAACCGTTGCTTATCGACCTCGATTTATGAATACACGCCCTAGAACAATCCGACGATGCGGCCGTCAGGTCCAATGTCGATCGATTCTGCCGCAGGTACTTTCGGCAGTCCGGGCATGGTCATGATCTCCCCGCAGATGGCGACGACAAATTCGGCTCCCGCCGACAATCGCACCTCACGCACATTGATGACGTGATCGTTCGGCGCGCCCTTGGCGTCCGGATTGGTCGTGAAGCTGTATTGCGTCTTGGCGACGCAGATCGGGAATTTGCCGTAGCCCATCGCCTCGAAACTTGCCAGCTGGTCGCGCACCGATTTATCCGCCGTGACGTCCTTGGCGCGATAAATTTCCCTGGCGATGGTGCGGATCTTCTCGAACAGCGGCATGTCGTCGGGATAGAGGAATTTGAGCTTGCTCTTGCCGCTTTCGGCGATCTTGACCACGGCGCGGGCCACGTCGGCGGCGCCGGCCCCGCCCATGGCCCAGTGATCGGCCATCAGCGCTTCGACACCGAGCGATTTGCACTTGTCCTGCACGAGCTTGATCTCCGCCTCGGTGTCGGCGGAGAAGCGGTTGATCGAGACCACCGGCACGATGCCGAATTTCTGCACGTTCTCGACGTGACGCTGGAGATTGGCCATGCCGGCTTCGAGCGCCTTGAGGTTCTCCGCCTTGAGATCCTCTTTTTTGACGCCACCGTGCATTTTCAGCGCGCGGATCGTCGCCACCAGAACCATGCAATCGGGCGCGATGCCGGCCTTGCGGCATTTGATGTCCATAAATTTCTCGCCACCGAGATCGGCGCCGAAGCCCGCCTCGGTCACCACGTAATCGGCAAGCTTTAACGCCGTGGTCGTCGCCAGCACCGAGTTGCAGCCATGCGCGATATTGGCGAATGGCCCGCCATGGATGAAGGCGGGCGTGCCTTCCAGCGTCTGCACCAGATTGGGCGCCAGCGCTTCTTTGAGGAGCACGGTCATGGCGCCATGCGCCTTGAGATCGCGGGCGCGAATCGGCTTGCGATCTCGCGTATAGGCGACGACGATATTGCCAAGACGATTTTTCAGATCGTCGAGATTGCGCGCCAGGCAGAAGATCGCCATCACTTCGGAAGCAACCGTGATGTCGAAGCCGTCTTCGCGCGGAAAACCATTGGCGACGCCGCCAAGCGACGAAACAATCGAACGCAGCGCCCGGTCGTTCATATCGAGCACCCGCCGCCAGGCGACGCGGCGTGCATCGATCCCGAGCGCGTTGCCGTAATAGATGTGATTGTCGATCATGGCGGCGAGCAAATTGTTCGCCGAAGTGATGGCGTGAAAATCGCCGGTGAAGTGCAGATTGATGTCCTCCATCGGCACGACCTGTGCATAACCGCCGCCGGCGGCGCCACCTTTCATGCCGAACGACGGGCCAAGCGACGGTTCGCGGATGCACAACATCGCCTTCTTGCCGATATGGTTGAGCGCGTCGGTAAGCCCAACTGTCGTCGTCGTCTTGCCCTCGCCCGCCGGCGTCGGGTTGATCGCGCTCACCAGGATGAGCTTGCCGTTCGGCATGCTCTGCAGCGTGTTGATGAAATCCATCGACACCTTGGCCTTGTAGTGGCCGTAAGGTTCGAGGTTCTCGGGCGCCAGCCCAAGCCGCTCGCGCGCGACGTCGATGATCGGCCGTTTCTTGGCGATTTGTGAAATTTCAATATCGGTTTTTGGCGACTGATGTTGCGAGGCAGGCATTGCTCATTGTCCGTGTAAAGTTGAAGTAGAGAATAATCGCTGCTTAGTTTCGCTGGCGTCATACCCGGCCTTGTGCCCGGCATCCACGTCTTCAATTTTCGGAAGACGTGGATGGCCAGGACGAGCCCGGCCATGACTCGGTGACTATGTGAATCTGACCTTTGGTTGGAGACTGGTTGACTTCGCCCATTCGGCGGCTTCGATCTTCTTGCCGTCGGCAGGCTGCACGCGAGTTACCTTGAAGCGGCCATCGGCGCAAACCACGGTGAAGCCGTCGGCTTCGACAGCGACGATTTCGCCGAGCTTGCCGCCGATGCCTTTCGGATCTTTCGCCGGCAGCGGCTTGGCATCGAAAATCTTGAGTGGCTTGCCGTCGAGCAGGGTCCAGGCGCCCGGCGCTGGATTGCAGCCGCGGATCAGGCGGTCGATCTGCTCCCAGGGCTTGCCCCAGTCGATCTTGGCGTTGTCGGGGCTGCAACGGCCCTCATAGGTGGCCTTGGATTCGTCCTGTTTGATCCGCGGCGCCTTGCCGGCTTTGACCAGGTCGACCGCTTCCAGCATGGCCTCGACGCCCATGGGAAACAGGCGATCGAAATAGACGGTCCCGAGCGTGTCGGCCGGACCAATCGGCGTCTTCCTTTGAATGAGGATGTCGCCGGTATCGAGCCCGTTGTCAGGCCAGAAAATCGAAAGACCGGTTTCCTTCTCGCCCTTGATGATGGGCCAGTTGATCGCGCTGGCGCCGCGATAAGCCGGCAGGAGCGAAGGATGGTACTGGATCGAACCGTAGGTCGGGATTTTGAGAAATTCCTCAGGAACAAACAATGTAACAAACGCCATGACCTGAAGATCGGGTTTGAGCGCTTTGAATTGTTCCCACACTTCCGGTTTTTTGTACGAGTCGGGCTGACACACCGGCAGCTTGGCAGCAAGCGCCGCTTCCTTGAGCGGGTCGGCCTTGGCCCCCGGACGCTCTGGCGCAACGTAGACGGCGACGACATTCTCGCCGCGTTTAAGCAGAGCTTCGAGCACCGCCTTGCCGAAGGCCTGCTGGCCGTGAACAACGATACGCATTCGAAAATTCCTCTCCAATCTATTGACCTCTCCCCACTTGCGTGGAGAGGTCGAGCGAGTAAAGCGAGCGAGGATGAGGAGGCATTCGGAAATTCTCGGACCAGCGATCCGCGCCCCTCACCCCATCCCTCCCCACGCGCAGCGGGGAGAGGGAGATAGAAGTTATGCCGCCTCGGCTTTGGCCGGCTTGTCCGGCGCGGTGATCGCGCCCGACAATTTGATGTCCGCGATTTCCTTTTCGGAATAGCCGAGCGCTTTGCGCAAAATCTCCTCGGTGTGCTCGCCCAGAAGCGGCGAGCGCCGCACGTCCGCTGGCGAATCCGAAAGTTTGATCGGATTGCCGACAGTCAAATA
>Ga0310911_10001041_pt1 | contig 10866 bp, 7 predicted proteins | sample GREbulkMGHF170_FD_203532 | JGI IMG/M metagenome (GOLD analysis project Ga0310911, IMG submission 203532) | Lab enrichment of tropical soil microbial communities from Luquillo Experimental Forest, Puerto Rico - GRE.bulkMG.HF170 | ecosystem: Environmental > Terrestrial > Soil > Tropical forest >... | reverse complement strand
ATGGTCACTGCGGCGCCGCCTGCATCGGGCGCCACGGCGCTGACCTCGTCGACGAATTTAGCGAGACCGGTTGTGCTTCGCGCTTTCGAGTTTGGGACGACCTGGAGCCGCGCCCGTCCATCAGGCAGCACCCAGTCACGGGCTAGCGTGGGCGGAATGTTCTGCAACGAGACCGGTTGCGCCTGCAGCGCCATGCGCAGCTGGTCGAGTTCGGATGGCAAGAAGCGGGTCAGCGACTGATCGACCGCGAGGAGGACCGGATCGGCTGCTGCCGCCAGCTTGCGCAGGTCGCCGGCGATCGCCCCGAGCACATGACCGGGCGGCAGCTTCTCCAGCGCCGGCACGATTTTTTCCAGCGCGGTCCGCGCTGTTGCCCGGATCTCTTCCGGGGTCGCTGGCGGGACCCGATCTCGCGTCATCAGCGTTGGGCCCAGAAGGGTGGCGGCATCCTCGATCAGGGGCAACTTCGACTGCTGGTCCTTCGGCACAAAGCTGTTGATCGAAAGCACTTCCGAGACGAGCGGCAACCCCCGAACCCGATCCCCCAACTGCGCTGCAGCGGCGGCATCGGGGGTAAGGATGTCGATCGTGAAAGGATTGGTCACCTGCGAATCCCCGAGGTCGTACAGGGTCTGCATCGCTTCGGTGTTCGGGTCCTTGGTGTGGAGCGGGTCGGCATCGAAGCCCAGCTGTGGCAGCAGGGCGAGGCCCGTCGTGGCGAGCAACCCGAACAGCGCCAATAGTGGCCAGCGGCGCCGGCGCACGATTTTGTCCAGCGGCGCCGCCCAGCGAAACCCGATTTCGGCGCTTTCGCCGTGCGGTCGAAACAGACTGATCGCGGCCGGCAGAAACGTCATGGTGCAAAGAAAAGCGATCAGCATTCCGACCCCGGCAATAAGCCCCAGCTCGGCGACGCCGCGGAAGTCGGTCGGCACGAAAGCGAGAAATCCCGCCGAGGTGGCCGCCGCCGCCACCAGGATCTGACCGCCGACGCGTCGGCCGGTCTCGGCCATCGCTGCGGCCGGATTGGGATGGCGGTAACGATTTTCGCGATAACGCACGCAGAACTGAATCGCAAAGTCGACCGCGATGCCGACAAAGAGGATGCCGAACCCGACCGAGACCAGGTTCAGGGTCCCCACCGCGGCGGCCGCGAACAACAAGGTCAGCATTAGCCCCAATCCGAGAGTCAGCAGGATCGGGAGAATCAGACGCCACGAATGAACCGCTAGGAACAACCACAGCGAGATCAGCAGGATGCTGCCGATCAGGCCTGCGATCGCTCCCTGCGCGACCGAGGCGAACTCCTCGTCCGCCAACGCGACACTGCCAGTGATACGCATGCGGGCGTCGCCGGATTTGATGAATTCGAGACCGGCCGCAGCCTCGCGCATCGCTCGGGTGGCGGCCCCGCCCGGCTCGATACTGGCGAGATCGAGTCTCGGCTGGACGAGCACGAATTTGTACGGGCCGGCGAGATCGGCAACATCGCCGCCCAACAGCCGGGTCCAGGACAACGGATGCGGATGACCAGCGATCACATCAACCATCGCCTGATGGAACCCCGTCAAGGCCTTCTGGTAGGGGGCGAGATCGGCCTTCCCCTCAACCACTCCCGTGCCGAGTAGAGAAAGAGATTTGAACACCCCGCGCGCGCTCGGGTCCAATGCGAGCTCGCCCAGGAAAGGTTGGGCGTCGATCGTACGGTCGAGCAGCGACTCCAGCTGAGGGGTGTCGAGGAACAACATCCCCTCCTGCCTCAGGAAGGGCAAGGCGTCGGGCCGGCGGACGGACAGGAAATGCTCGCTATCTTGCTCCAGCTTCTCGGCCAACGCCGCAGCGGTGTCGTCCGCTTCCTCCGGCTCCTTCGCATCGATGACCGCGACCAGCAGATCGCGAAACTGCGGGAAATAGCCCTTGAACAACTCGGCGCGCTGACGCCAGGGCAGGCTCGCCGCAAACATCTGGTCGGTGTCGGTGTTGATGCCGAGATGGCCGGCGGCGTACCAGCCGGCGAAAATGGCGAGAAATACCCCAACCAGAACGACTCGCAGAGCGTTGCGTCGACAGTGATCCACCAAGCCGACAAGCAAGCGCTGAAACGTCATCGCGGACCGTGGCGGTAGTGCATTGCGGTCGATAGGTAGCGGCTCGGCCCGAGCCGCGGGTTTGGGGCCGCAGGTAATGCGGTATTCCCGCAGCGGAGATCGGCGGCGCGCAGGGAATAGTCGGTTTACGCCGGCTATGCTACTGCAAAATACCGCCCGACAGCTCTGCGGTCTTCCGATGCAGGCTGACGAGCAGTCCCGAACCGCCACCGTCAGAGAGCACAGACCGAATTTCGGACCGTTGGGCCGCGACACGGCTGACCGAACCTTCCGCCAGCACGTCGACGACGCGCCATCCGGCACCGGTTTGTCGCATCACATAAGCCAGCACATGCGCTTGGCCCGAGGCTGTCACGATCTGGGTCTTTACGACCCGATCATTGCCGACGGCTGCAACACCGGGCAGGACCTCGAAGCGCTCGCCCGAGTAGTCATCGAAGTTGGAGACATAGGACGCAATGGTATAACGCCGGAAAGCGTCCCCCAGGGCCGCCTGTTGGTCCGGCGGTAGCGCGGCCCAGCGTGGCCCAACGACCTGGCGGACAATCACGTCGAGGTCGAAGGTCCGGCCGATCACTGGCGCAATTTTGTCGTATCGCTGACGGAATGGCGCGGTCTTGCCGGCTTTCATGATCTCGATCAGACCGGTATGGAGCTGTTCTACCGGAGCCGTCATCTCGGAGGCCACGGCGGCGGCCGGAGCCGATCCGAAAACAATCCAACAGAGTGCGAGCTGTAACAGGGTGCGGCGATCGGGTGCGGCGAGTGACATCGAGCATTTCCTGAGTTGCGAATTGATCGGTCGGGGACAGTTTAAGCCGCGAAAAGGAAAAAATCGGTGAGCGCTCCGTATTCGCGGTTCGTGTCTGATCACGACCCGCGCGGGTCGGCCGTAAGCGAGACCATTTCGGGCGAGACGCGGCTTTGCCGCCCGAACCGAGGCGAGGCGGCTGCGTGATACAAGGGCGAATCGATGAGATGGCTCAGCTTGCGCTGAAAGCCTGGCCCGACGAGCCCGCACAAAAAATTAGGCAGGCGGGGAATAAAGCGACCGGACGCGAGTCAGAGTTCTTGATGGGGTCGCACTGGAGCAGATGTCCTCGCACGACACCGTCGCCGCGGACGGGGACAAAAATCCCCTCCTATCTGGCTTGCCGCCAGCCGAGACGAAGAGATGGTCGTGTCGGCGCAAGGCCGCGGTCGTCATCGCTATCCGCGCGGGGGTGCTGAATCGGCCGGAGGCTTGCGCGCGCTACAGGCTCTCTGTCGAGGAGCTTGCTTCTTGGGAGACCGCGCTCGATCAAAACGGCATCCCGGGCCTGCGCGTCACGCGTCTGCAGATTTACCGCGACGCCCCGCTTAGAAAACGCTGAAGCCCCTCTAAATTCCCGGCTCCTGGGAAGACCCATCGATCTTGATCGGTGGCCGGCTTTCATCGCTCCGCGAAGGCCGGCTTTTATCGCTCCGCGAAGGCCGGCATGACCTCGCGCGCGAAGCGGCGCAAGCTCGCGCGACCCCGAGCACCGCCGCCCGAGCCGCCACCGTTGATCAGGACATAGCCGACACCCGCGCGGCACAGCTCGTCGAGCTTCTCGGCGATCTCGTCGGGCGTCCCATACATGGCGCTGGTCTCGTTGACCGCCCGCGGGTCGCCGGTGGCGCGGTCCGGTCCGCCATGGACCGTGCCGTCGGGCCGGGTCGCGAGCTTGAGCTGGCGCATCCGGTTGTGCAGGCGGCGCTCCATCGCCGCTTCTCGTTCCGCCGCATTGTCGGCGACGAAAAATGCCCGGGTCACGCCGATTTGCATCGGGTCGAAACGCCGGCCACGTGCTTCCACCTCGGATTTGTAGACCGCGATGTTCCGGGCGACATCCATCGGCGAGGCGTATTGCCCGAGCAGCAGGTTAAACCCCTGCGCCGCTACCCGGCGGATCGAATTCTCGCTGCCCGCGCCCATCCAAATCGGCGGGCACGGCTTTTGCGCGGGCGGTGGCTCCACGACGATGTTGGCGAATTGCCAATATTTTCCACGATGGGAGAACGGCTCGTCGGCGGTCCACGCCTTGAGGATCACAGCGAGCGCCTCATCGAACCGCGCATCGGCCTCCTCCATCGGGACACAAAAACCGGCGAACTCGTTGTAGCGATAGCCCTTGCCGATACCGAAATCGAGGCGGCCCCCGGACAGCAGATCGAGGGTCGCGGCCTGCTCGGCCAACAGAACGGGGTTGTGCCACGGCAGCACCATGACCGCCGTGCCGAGGCGCAGCCAGCGCGTGCGCGCGCCGAGCCAGGTCAAAAGATTGATCGTGGCCGAGACCTGGCCATAGCCGGTGAAGTGGTGCTCGACGACGAAGGTGCTGTGAAAGCCAAGCGCCTCGGCCTCGATGTTGTAATCGATGAAGTCGCGGAAGCCCTCGCTGCTGTCGAACTCGGGGCCGCCGCGCCGTGCGGCGGCGCTGCCGAAGAGACCGAACTGCATCGCTCTCACCCTCCGTTGTCGCCGGCGCGAGTTTCGGGCGTTAAGCCGGGCGCTTCCAGCCGAGCCAATCGCCGACCGCCTGCCCCATGACGAGGTCCTTGTCGCGACCCTGGAGCCACGGCAATTCCTCGGTGAACATCGTCACGCATTGCCGATACGAGCATGGCATGCGGGTGATGTCGGTGCCCCAGAAGCAGCGCTGCGCGCCGAACGCGTCATAGATCTGGCGGATGTATTTGTGGATGTTGCGGTAGGGGTAGGGCTCACTCGAATAGCTCGGCGCTCCCGAGAGCTTGACCGCGACATTCGGGTATTTGGCGAGCGCCAGCATGTCGCCCAGATTGGCAAAGGCCGCGTCATCGGTTCCGGACCCGCCACCGCCGCCGCGGCCGTGATGGTCGATGTGCAATTTCAGGCCGGGGTGGCGGCCGGCGATCTTGCCGAGATCGGCCATGTGCCCGCCGGCCAACAGGCCGACCGGCAGCTTCTCTCGCTCGCAAGCGGCCCAGAACCAGTCGAGCGAGCCGTCATTCCACCAGCTCTGCTGGTGCGGCTGGTTGAACGTGAAGCGAAAGCCGAGCATGCCCGGCCTCTGCCGCCAATTCTTGACGATCTCCTCGCGGTTTGGCGCCTGCAAGTCAAAATTGCCGAGGATGCAGAATTTGTCCGGGTGCGCTTTCACCGCTTCGACCGCCTGCACATTCGGCCCCTCGCCGAGGGTACTCGGCGGATGGATCACCGCCGCGTCGACCCCGGCCTCGGCCATCTCCTTCAGGGCATCGTCCACATTGTAGGTCGGGATCTGCCGGTGTTGCGGCGACATCCGGGCGTTTTCCCAGAGATGGATCTGTGAATCGACGATCAGCATTGCGTTCCTCCTCTACAGTTAAGCTCTGGCCCTCGCAGGGCGGATGGCTTCCGGGTGATCGAGGTCCAGGCGCAGCCTGCCCTCGGCCTCGATGTCCGACAGGACCTGCGTGACGATCTCGGCTACGGCGTCGCGCGCCGAGGACGCTCCGCGGTTGGCAGCGACACCGAGCGCCAGGGTTCGGAAGACCCCGCTCCGGGTGATCCGATGCGCTTCGGCCAGCCCGCGGGCGCATTCCCGGCACACCGAGGAGTGCGGCAGGATCGAAGCGCCGACCCCTTGCTGGACCATCAATCGGATCGTCTCGTGATCGTTGAGCTCGGTCTCGACCTGGAGCTCGACGCCGCGGCCGGCGAGCAATGTCTCCATCGCGGTGCGCAACCCGTCGCCGAGAATGAGCGAAGTTCGGCTCAGCTCGTCGGGCGAGACGAACTCCCGCGGTCGCGCCCCGGGTCTGGTGACCAGCACCATTTCCTCTTCGGCCAGCCGGGTCGACAGGATTAGACGGCTCTTCGATATCTCCGACAGCAGCGCCAGATCGACCCGCCCGTCGACGAGGAATTCCTCCAGCCGGACCATCCCGGCGTGCACCACCTTGAGCTCGATCATCGGATAATGCCGCCGCATCCGGTCGAACAGCTCCGGCACGACGACCGGGCACAGGGTCGGGGTGACGGCGAGCACGATCTTTCCGCTCGGATGCGCCTTGTGGGCCCGGATCTCGTCACCCGCCCGCTCGACGTCGCGCAGGATGCGTTGCGCGCTCTCGAGCAATTTCTGCCCGCCTTCGGTCAGCCGCACACCGCGATTGGCGCGCGTGAACAAGGTGACGTCGAGCTCGTCCTCGAGCCGCTGGACATGCCGGGTCAGGGCCGGTTGAGCGACGTGCAGATGAGCCGAGGCGCGGGTGATGCTGCCGAGCTCCGCGATGCGGACGAAATAGTGAAGGCTGCGCAATTCCATCGTGTCGCGATTTCGCCCGCCCTAGCTCCCGTCGTCAATCGGAATTCCTGATCTCGCCGCGTCCGGTCTCTCTCGGTCTGCCGCCCGGAGAATTCCCTACGACCCCAAAATACAGGGTAAACGACAAATCGCCGGTGCGGAGCCCCGGATCGCACCCCTCGCATGCGGTCGAATCAACGCGTTGCGCCCAATTTTCCCTACTTGGCGAACAGGGAGTTAAATCGGCCGAACAGGGACGTTTTCCGGGCCGACCAGGGATCGACGGCTGCCCTTTTGGGCCGATCAGGGAACCACCAGGGATTTTCTGCCAAGATTGCATAGCGACCACGATTGATTTTGTGTTCCGACTTTGCAGTGGGCGAGCGGACGAAATCGGATGTTGACGTTCAGAATCGCGATAACCGCCGCCGTGATGGCGTTCGTAACGGCTCTCACGGCATCTCTGATATTTATCCAGATCGCGACCTTTCACGCAGCGGCAAGAGCGGCGGCGTCTGCCGCCATGGATGCTGCCAGCGCGAACACCCTCAGCCGCCTCGAGGCTGAGGTATCGCCGCTGAGCTCCCTCGTTCGCGTGCTGTCGACAAATCCGTTCCTAACCGACTCCGATGACAGGAGCGAGGTCGATGGCGCAATCGGCCTCTTCAAAACCGCCCTGCACGAACTACCGCAGGCGGATAGCCTTTATGTCGGGTACGACAACGGTTGCTGGTTGCAAGTCCGCCGCCTCGACGTTCTCGACCCGACAGAGCGCCAAAGGCTGGGGGCACCTCCCGGGGCTGTCTACAATGTCAATTTGGTCCGCCCGACCTCCGGCGGAGCCCTACCGATGCGTCGCATCTTCCAAGACGAGCAGGGCAATAAGATCGACCAGCTCGATATCTGGGACTACGGCTATGACGCACGAACGCGGCCGTGGTATCGCGATACGATGCAGGCGGACCAAGCTCTTGTTTCCTCACCCTATCTCTCGTTCAGCATCCGCACACCGATGATCACCCTGAGCGCGCCTCTGCACGGGCATGCGCGCGGTGTCATCGCCGCCGACCTCAAGCTCGATAAGTTCAGCGATTTCGTCTACGCGCTCCGCCCCGGAGAGCACGGAACGGCCATAATCTTCGACTCGTTCGGCGTGCTGCTCGCGCATCCCGATTTTGCGCGTTTCGTGGACTACGCGATGACGCATCCTTCCTATCCGCAGCTCCCCGAGATCGGAGCAATCCGGGGCGGGCGGGTCGGCGCGGTAATGCGGAGATGGGATGGCAATGACCGTTATGAAGGAAGCATTCGCGACGAAAATGGACGAGACTACTTTTATCGTTTTCGCAAATTTTCCCTCGCCGACAAATTGAACGGTTACTCTCTGTTAATGGCGGCCGAAAACGATTTCGTTAAGAATGTGCGGAATTTGCAGATCAAAGGGATAATTATTGCACTAATCGTCGGCGTCTGCTTCGTACCCGCCGTCTGGATCTTTGGCAGCCGGATGTCGACTTCGCTGAAACGGATAACCGCTCAGGCGAGCAGGCTCCGGACGTTGACGGCGCCGGACGATATGCCGGTCACATCCCGTGTCGCGGAGATTGACGAACTCGGCAGGACGATGGCGGTCGCCCAGCGCAGCATATGGTCCTTCGCTCGCTTTGTTCCGAAGGATATCGTCAAGGGAATCATTGATAGCTCGATCTCCACCGAGCTTGGCGGAATGAGGCAAGAGGTCACCATCCTCTTTACCGACGTCACGAATTTTACCGGCATTTCCGAAGCCGCTGACCCCGACAGTTTGATGCGCCAGACGTCGCGCCATCTCGCCGCGCTGACGGAAACGTTTCACACCGAGGGCGGGACTGTGGACAAGTTCATCGGGGACTCGGTCATGGTGTTTTGGAACGCTCCCCATCCGCAGCCCGACCATGTCGAGCGAGCCTGTCGTGCCGCTCTTGCGGCCAAGGCGGCGAGCGACGCGCTCAATACGCAATTCGAAGCCGAGGGACTCCCGCCGTTTGGCGTTCGCGTCGGCATTCATTCCGGGGATGCCGTGGTGGGAAATGTGGGTTCGGCAGATCGCATGAATTATACGGTGCTGGGCAATAGCGTGAATCTGGCAGCGCGCCTCGAAGGGCTGAACAAGGAGTACGGGACCACGATCCTCGTCAGCGAGGCTGTTCGCAACCGGGTCGAGCGTAGCTTTCGCTTCAAGGCCATCGCCTCGGTGGTCGCCAAAGGAATGACGACTGAAACGCGGGTCTATGAGTTGGTCGAAGCAGTTGCTGAGGACGCCCTACGGCTGCGGGTCGAGCCTTCTGCTACTGCACCTGGCACGCGCCGCTGCTAGGAGGATCAGGTTGCCAGCACGGCGCACCCGTCTTGGTCATCAGGCGGTTCAGCGTCTCTGATTCGCGGTCGAGCACGCCGCGCGGCTTCTGACCGCGCAGCACGACCAGATGGAACGTGTCCGTGAACACCTTGTCGAACTCGCCGCTGCGCTGGCCGAGGCCAATCGGCGGCAACGCCGGCAGCGCGTCTTTCGCCGATTGCATCTTTTCGATCACAGCGGCGCCCATCTTCAAACCAGGCTCGAGATCCGGCGGCAACTCCGCTTTCACCACCGGGAAAAAACCGACGCTGCGGGCGGTGACGATCTGCGTCTGGGGCTGCTCCAGATAGTCGATCAGCGCCAGCGCCTCACTCATATCGGGCGCAGCCTTCAACACCGCGAGGCCGGCCAGCACCGGCATGTAGCCCCGCCCTTTGGGTCCGGCAGGGGCGGGGAAGGCGACGAACTCGTCCGGCTTCTGGCGCAACGCGTCGAGCACTCTGGCAATGTGGTCGAAGCCGATCCAGACGTCGCCGGAGAGCAGCGGCTCCTGCATGAAATTGTAGCTGGTCGAAGCCGGATTGACGCTCTTCCATAATGACGCGAACTGCGTCCACATCGCTTCGGCTGCCTCCGAGCGGAACGGAACCACGACGCCGCCGGTGTAGGACGGATAAAGGAAGCCCTCGAAGAAGCGATGCATCAGCCCTTGCGGCCCCGCCGGAAAGCCGAGCAGCCGCTTGCCGGTCTGCTGCTCGATCGTGCCAGCCCAGGCAGCGAGCTCGTCGTAGCTGAGCGCGTCGATGTCCGCCCCACCAGGCAGATAGGGTAGCGCCGCTTTGTTGGCGACCATGATGTAGCTCGCCTGCATCCACGGGATATAGAGCTGGTGCGCAGTGCCGAATTTTCCGAGCGCCAGCAGCGAGTCCGGGATCCCCCGGCGGGGCAGCTTGCCGGCGAGGTCGTCGAGCGGGGCCAATGCATCCAGCGATACCAGCGACTGCAGCTCGCCATGCAGCGCGCCGACGAGATCTATCGTATGCGTGCGGCCCTCTTCCTCTGCCTCTATGCGCACCGAAAATTCCTGCGGCTGCTCGGTGATGTAGTCGACCTCCCGCGGAAAATCCTTGAGGATCACGTTGCGCATCTTCTGCGCCTCCTCGATCGGGCGCAGTTGCGTCGACAGGAAGATCAGGCGCCCAGTTTGGGCAGCGTGTGCGATCGCAATTAGCAGCCCGGCGCAAAGAGAGAAGCCGAGCCATGCCGATACGTTCCTCATATGCCCCTCTCTGCCATAACCGTCTTCGCAGGATAACGCCTAACGCCCCCCGGGAGTGCCTTCCCGAGCGACGCAAGGGTACCGACGTTGAGCATTTCGGCGATCCACCCCCGCATTTCTGCCGAAAGTGAATAGCCACGCGCGAAGCACACCCGGCACGATCGGTGTGTGAGCGGAAGGACATTCCCGGTCGGCAATCTCGTGCGGCCGGCTCCCAGCCGTCGCGGTGAGGAGAGATGCCGGGCAGCGTTACCTCGGTGTTCAGCGAGGCGAAAGATTTCGCGGCGGCCCTGCGTGGCGAGGGCTGGCTCGGCCTGCTCGTCACCGGCGCCGGCGAGTTCCGAGCGCGACTGACCCAGGTCACCTTGCACCATTTGCGGCTGACCGCGGCCGAGGAGCGCTTGCCTCGGATCGGCGTCGCCGCGGTGCCGCCTGACCTGATCCTCGTTTCGCTAGCGAGGGGCAGCGGCCCAGAGCCGATCTGGGGCGGGGTCAGGCTAGGGCAGCGCGAGATCATAATGCTCGGGGCCGGCCAACGTCTGTACATGCGAACCGACGGGCCGTGCCGCGGGGGGTCCATCGGTTTGCCCGTGTCGAAGCTGGCCCGATACGGCAGCGCGATGATCGGGGCCGACTTCGATGTCCCGAGGGCCGCCCAATGGCGGCGGCCGCGGCCGGCGATGATCCGGCATTTGCGGCATCTCTATTCGGCGGGGATTGATGCGATCGAACGCCGATCGAACGCATCCATCGACCGGAAAACCGCGCATGGATTGGAGCAGCAACTGATCGAAGCCGTTGTCGAATGTCTCTCGGACGGTTCCGCGATCGAGGCGACCGGCGCCACAG
>Ga0310911_10001037_pt1 | contig 10873 bp, 8 predicted proteins | sample GREbulkMGHF170_FD_203532 | JGI IMG/M metagenome (GOLD analysis project Ga0310911, IMG submission 203532) | Lab enrichment of tropical soil microbial communities from Luquillo Experimental Forest, Puerto Rico - GRE.bulkMG.HF170 | ecosystem: Environmental > Terrestrial > Soil > Tropical forest >... | reverse complement strand
CCGGCGCTGCGCCGACGGATCCGGAAACCGTGTGGAAGTCGCGCTGTAGAGGGGCGCCCACTTCTACTTTTGGGGTCGCATCGTCTACGCAATCCTGTATACGGCGGACTTGCCGTTAGCTCGTTCGCTCGTGTGGAACATCCCGACGATCGGCATCCTGATGAATGTTGCCGGGCTGTTCCTGAAGTGACGGTTCCAATCGCACCTGGGGTTGCGTGTTAGCGCAGAGCGTCAGGACGCTCGGGCCGCCCGGAGCGGACGATCGCCGCCGGCATGGTCACGGTGCGGCTGACGCTGCCGTTTCGTTTCATCATCGTCGGTATGGCGGACTGCGGCGGGCCAGTCCGCGCCCGAGTTGGGGAACCCCGGGGGCCGCTTCGCGCAAAGGTGTAGGTCCTGAATCTTCGGTCTCAAGCGGTCCGTTGAACTTCCAGCCGCTGTCGGTCGGGTAAAAATAGTGCGGCGAGATGAACACGTCATAGCCGTTGACTTTTGCTAATTTGAATATCCGCTCGATATTCTCACGCGTGTAGTTCTCGGTAACACTCGCGGCGACGGCCTCCCAGCTCACAGCGCCTTGGGAGTGAGACAAGAAACAAAACCGATCCATAAGACGTTTTCTTGACGTCGCTCCGGTCGGCGCCGTTCGGATTTGGCGATCGGAGACCGATCTGGTCAACTAGGGGTTACGTCAACAGCCACCACGGCGAGTGTTTGATCCTGCATCGAGCGGCATTCGCTGACGGGCAGTGATCTAGATCAAGGAAGGGGTCACCAGCGCAGTTATCCTTGATGTGTTCGATGGTTTGAGGAACTGCACCTGTGATCCGCAATGCCCTCGTTCTCTTCTTGTCGGCCATGGCAGTGGCGATTCCCGCCTGGGCGGGGGAGGCGCCGGTTGTGAGGCATCCCGTCGATGACCGCAAGGCGATCATCGCCACCGTCGAGCCGGTGCACGAGCTCGTCGCCCGCGCGCGCATCGGCGGCACGATTACGAGCTTGACAGTCAAGGAAGGGGATTGGGTGAAGGCCGAGGACCGCGTCGCGGTGGTCGTCGACCAGAAGCTCTTATTGCAGATGCGGGCGTTGGATTCGCGGATCGAGGCGCAACAGGCGCAGCGCGATCAGGCGCAACTCGACTTCGGCCGAGCCCAGGAATTGCGCAGCCGCGGCGTCACCTCGCAATCCCAGCTCGACCAGGCCCGGACCACGCTCGACGTCGCCGAGCGCACACTGCAGGCGCTGCATTCCGACCGCCAAGTGATCGAGCAGCAATCGGCCGAGGGCGCGGTGCTAGCGCCCGGCGCCGGGCGCGTGCTGAAAGTCCCGGTCCAGGAAGGCAGCGTCGTCCTGCCCGGAGAGACGATCGCTACGCTCGCCGCCAACAACTACACTCTGCGCCTGCAGCTCCCCGAGCGGCACGCGCGGTCGATGAAGGCCGGAGACACGATCCTGGTCGGCGCGCGCGGCCTCGATGTGCAGGACGAGGAGACCTTGCGCCGCGGCAAGGTGGTTCTGGTCTACCCGCAGATCGACAACGGCCGGGTCATTGCCGATGTCGCGGTCGAGGATCTCGGCGATTACTTTGTCGGCGAGCGTACCCGCGTCTATGTTGCGACCGGCCGGCGCCCGGCGCTCGTCATCCCGGAGACCAGTGTCTACCGGCGGTTTGGCGTCAGCTATGCCAAGCTGAAGGACGGCACCGAGGTCGCCATCCAGGTCGGATTGCCGGTCGAGGGTGGCATAGAGGTTCTCGCCGGGCTGCACGAAGGCGACGTGGTCCTGACCCCATGAAGCTCGGCCTGTCGGGGGTTCTGACCCGCTACTTCATCACCTCGCCGCTGACGCCGCTGATCCTGTTGGCGTCGCTGATCGTTGGCGGGCTCGCGCTCATTGCATTGCCGCGCGAAGAGGAGCCGCAGATCAGTGTGCCGATGGTCGATATCCTGGTCACCGCCAATGGCTACAAGGCGGGGGATGCGATCGAGCTGATCACCAAGCCGCTGGAGGACATCCTCAAAGGCATCGACGGTGTCGAGCATGTCTATTCGCTGACGCAGGACGATGCGGTCATCGCCACTGCGCGCTTTTTTGTCGGCACCGACGAAGACACGGCGCTGACCCGCGTTCACGAAAAGATCCGCAACAACATTCGCGATCTGCCCAAGGGAATCCCGATGCCGGTCATCATCGGGCGCGGCATCAACGACGTGGCGATCGTGACATTGACCCTTGCTCCGAAGCGCGAAGCGGCGGCGCGATGGAACGACAACGGACTTTATCAAATTGCCCAGGAGCTGCAGCACGAGCTAACCAAGGTCGACAATGTCGGCCTCTCATATATTGTCGGCGGCAGTCCGAACCAGATCCGCGTCGAGCCCGATCCCGAGCGCCTCGCGCTTTACGGCATCACCCTCAATCAGCTCGTCGACAAGCTTGCCAACGCCAATCGTTCAATGCTGGTCGGCGCCTTTCAGCAGCTCGACCGCAACGTCCCGGTGGTGGCCGGTCAGACCTTGCAAGGCGTCCCGGATATCGGGCTGCTGTTATTGACCTCGCGCGATGAGCGGCCGGTCTATGTCAAGGACGTGGCCGATATCGTGATGGGGGCGGCGGAGCCCGATGCCCGCGCTTGGACGTTGTCGCGCAATGAGCAAGGCGAGCTCGAGCGGCTGCCGGCAGTGACGGTCGCTTTCGCCAAGCGCAAGGGCGCCAATGCGGTCGTCGTGGCCGATCAGCTGATCGAGCGCCTAACGACCACCGCGAGCCGCCTCGTGCCGGGCGACATCTCGGTGACGGTCACGCGCAATTACGGCCAGACCGCCACTGAAAAGGCCAATGAGCTGCTCTTCCACCTGGCGCTCGCAACCGTGTCGATCGTCGCGCTCATCACATTGGCGATCGGTTGGCGAGAAGGCATTGTTGTGCTTGTCGTCATTCCGACGACGATCCTGTTGACACTCTTTGCTTCGTGGCTGTTGGGCTACACGATCAACCGCGTCAGCCTGTTCGCGCTGATTTTCTCGATCGGCATCCTCGTCGACGACGCAATTGTCATCGTCGAAAACATCACCCGTCACTGGCACCAGCGGCGCGGCAGGGATCTCATCACGACGGCGGTCGAAGCGGTCGCGGAGGTCGGCAATCCGACAATCGTCGCGACCTTGACAATCATCGTCGCGCTGTTGCCGATGGTGTTCGTGAGCGGTCTGATGGGGCCTTATATGAGCCCGATCCCGGCAAACGCCTCGACGGCGATGCTGTTCTCGTTCTTTGTCGCCGTCATCATCACCCCGTGGCTGCTTTATCACATTGCCCGCCGCCGCTTCGAAAACCAGTCCGGCGACACCGGCGGCCCGCATGCAGTCGGCGCAATGGGGCGCTTTTATCTGCGGATTGCGCGCCCGCTGCTTACCGGCCGGCGCCGCGCACAGATCTTCCTCGTGCTGGCGGCCGGCGCGACCGCCGCGGCGTGTGTTCTGTTCATCATCAAAGACGTCACAGTCAAACTCCTGCCGTTCGACAACAAATCCGAGCTGCAGGTCGTCGTCGATCTGCCGCAAGGCAGCACGCTCGAGGACACCGAACGGGTTCTGACTGCGGCGGCCGGGCGGCTCAAGGATTTGCCCGAACTGACCTCGATCCAGCTTTACGCCGGCACCACTGCTCCCTTCAATTTCAACGGACTGGTGCGGCATTACTATATACGAAGCAATCCCGAACAGGGCGATCTGCAGATCAATCTCCTGCCAAAAGCCGAGCGGTTGCGCCCGAGCCATGCGATCGCACTCGATGTGCGCCGGCGCCTCGCTGATCTGCCGAAACCGCCCGGTACGGTCGTCAAAGTCGTCGAGGTGCCGCCGGGGCCGCCGGTGCTGTCGACATTGCTTGCAGAGGTGTACGGGCCGGATGAGGCGACCCGGCGCGCGACGGCGACGAAGGTACGCGAAGGCTTCTGCAACGTCGATTTCATCGTCGATGTTGACGACACGTTTCACAAGCCGAGCGAGCGGCTGCGTTTCTCGATCAATCAGGAGAACCTCGAATTTTATGGTGTCGAGGAGCAGGCGGTCTATGACACAATCGCCGCGATCATCGGCGGCGTGAAGGTCGGCTATTCCCAACGCGGCTATGGTGCGAAACCGATCGAGATCGACGTCAAATTACCAAAGCGGGCCGAATGGATGGGCGAGCGTATCCTGTCAACCCCATTGCCCGCCGGCGGCACGCGGCGCGTCGGCGCCAATGTCGAGCTCGGCGACACGGTCACCGTCAAGCGCGAGCCGGCCTCCTACAGTCTCTTCCGCCGCGACGGCCGGTTTGCCGAGATGGTCGAGGCCGAGTTGGCGGGCCGCTTCGAGGCGCCGATCTACGGCATGCTCGCGGTCCAGGACGAAATCAACAAGATCGATTGGGGAGGCAGCGGTCCACCCGAGATCCGCTATCACGGCCAACCGCTCGACGAGTCCAAACCCGCGGTGCTGTGGGACGGAGAATGGGAGGTGACCTATGTCACCTTCCGCGATATGGGCGCGGCGTTCGCGGTGGCGATCCTCGGAATTTATCTGCTCGTCGTCGCGCAGTTCGGCTCGTTCCGCCTGCCTCTCGTGGTGCTCATTCCGGTACCGCTGACCTTGATCGGCATCGTCTTTGGCCATTGGCTCTTCGCCGCGCCGTTCACGGCCACCTCGATGATCGGCTTTATCGCGCTGGCCGGCATCATCGTGCGCAACTCGATCCTGCTCGTCGATTTGATTCGCCGGCGGCGCGCCGAGGGCGCCGTGCTGCGCCAGGCGCTGCTCGATGCCGGCGCGATCCGCTTCAAGCCGATCTTTCTGACCGCCGCAGCGGCAATGATCGGCGCCGCCTTCATCATGGCCGACCCGATCTTCCAGGGCCTCGCGATCTCGCTCGTGTTCGGGCTCGCGTCATCCACCGCGCTCACCGTCCTCACGATCCCTGCGGTCTATGTCTGGCTGCGGGACGATCACCGAGGAATGGGCGAACCTGCGCAGCGTTAACGCGTTCTATTGTCGAAAAGGGTCCGATGTTTCCCAGTTGTCGATTACTCGGTCTCGGCGCCCTGGCGTTCGTGGTGACCTCGGGCTTGTGCAGACTGCGCCGTCTCAGCCGGGCATGATGAGCTCCCCTCAAACGCGCGAGATGATGCCAAAGCAGCATCCGCCAGGGATCATGCCCATGGCAGGGCATCCCGGCATGGGGGCGGGTCTGAGCACTCCGAGAATGGTCGGTCAGGACGCGTTTGGCGCGATACGGGAAATCGTGCGAATTCTCGACGCCGACCCAAAAACCGATTGGTCGAAGGTCGACCTCGAAGCGCTGCGCCAGCACCTGATCGACATGAACGAGGTGAATGCTACCGCGATGTCCGGCTCGCGGCGGACGTCGAAAAGTTCGACGGAGATTCCCAACGCCTCCGCCGCCGCTTCGACCGCCGCCAAGCTGATAACCTTGACTCCCGGGAGCTCAGTTAAAACCGTGGCTGGGGCCGGCGCCTTCACCACCGGCCAGACCACCACCCGAGCCGGCGCTTATGCCGTGGCGGCCTCTAGATTGATGACTCGGCGCGGGCGGCGCTGCGGACGCTGTGGCGTGACGAGCAACCTAATCCCAGAACGGGCAACGGAACGAGCCTTTGAGCGGGCTCGGGTGATCTGGCCGCTATTCGCTTATCGCGGTCGGGGACGGAGAATTGACCCAGAACCTGCTATACCGCCCGCCGATCGAAAGAAAATTAAGCGATGAACTCTTCCAACCGGTTAAATACGATCTTGGCTGACCGTAACAGCGACTGCCATCAGCCCCCTGATTTCGCGCTCCCTTGCCGATGCGGTTGGTTGGTTTCGCGGTGCGCTTCGGGTCCGGGACCGAGGAAGCGTTCCCCGGGGCAGATCGGGTGATGGCAGCGCAGTGCCCCCGCTCGGAATAGGACGGCACGAGCTGGTTTGCACTGAAAAGCGGAGCGCGGTCGGAGGTCCGATGATCAAGACAATTCTCGTTCCTGCGACCGGCAGCGATCTGGACATTGCCGTGTTCCAAATCGGCGCCGACGGTGGCGCGCGCATTCACAGCGCATCTCGAAGTCCTGCATGTCTGACGCCGCTCGCTTTCGCCCCCTCGAGCAGTTGCGTTCCGAAGCCCTGACCGATGCGGTCGGGCCGCGTGTAGAAATGCCCCATCTCCTCGCCTCGCCGCCCCAGAAACGCGACGATGCCGCTGTCGTCCTCGGCGACCGTCACCGGACGGGGAGGTCGGGGCGACGGACATTGAGCAAGCCTCCTTCGGCCATACCCGAGCCGCCGCGGTGACTGTCAACGAATACGAAAGACATGAAACCCAATCGCCAGAAGAATTCTCCTCGTCGGCTTCTTGCTCTTGCTTCTGCTCACGGGTCAGGCGCAAGCCGCCCGGCTGATCGTCACGATCCAAATGCACCCGCAGTGCCGATGGTTATCTTTACGTCGCGCTCCTTCTCAAAGCCCGATGGCATTCCCGACGGTGATTATTCCATCCAGCACAAAGTTAAAGGCGGCAGCCGAAACGCTTAGTGTGGTTTTTGATGATTTGGCACCTGGCACCTATGCTGTTGGCGCCTATCACGACGAAAACAATAATAGCCGTCTCGACACCGATTTTATCGCCACCCAACCGAAGGCTACGCGTTGTCGAATGAGATACGCGCGGTGATCAGCCGCCCTCGGTTCAGCGACGCTGCCTTTGCTGTCGGCGGCGAAGACGCCCACGTGACGCTTCGCATCAAATATTGATCGGCCAACTCGGAAACCGCGATTGGTATCTGCTCTCGGAGCGCCGATCGCGGTGGGCGGGTCGCTCCGCCGGCTGCCGACCCGTCCCAAGCAACCGGGCGCGTCAAAAGGCGCGACAACCAGCTTCACCGCGCTCGCGTACTAGAAGTTCGAATCCAGTCCCCTCAGCGGGGAGTCAGGTGCGAACCTCAATTGGCCCGCCCGAACTTGCCGTAGCTCCGCCGAAGCAGACCCAGACACCATCCTCCACAGGGGGACCGAGGGTTCGAATCCACCTCCCTCCAGCAGAGAGTCAGGCGAACTTCCGTGTTGCGCCGCGGGCTCATCAGGGTAGCCACGAGCCCAAGACCACTTCGCCCGGCAGGAGGGTGCCCCACCGAATTGGGCTGTGCCGTACCCGCCGCCCCTGATTGGCACGCCCGGTTGCAGGTTGCTGCGGAACGGGCCTCGCTCACTCGCTGATTGTGCAGCATGGTGAACAGCCAACGGCGCAAATTGGTGCCGGGCTGCCAGAGATGGCTCTTGGCGAGGGCGCGCACGAGGGTGCTTTGCACAAGATCATCGGCCCGCACCGAATCCCGGGTGAGCGCAAGTGCGTAGCGCCGCAGCCGGGGGATTTCCCGTCCGAGCATCCGACCGAAATCACTCATCCCCACTCACCCCTTCCGCCTTTGCCGATCTCGGCGCGAGCGGCGCTTGCGTCCCGGCACGGGGCATTGAGCTAAGATGGGCCGGATCCAGCCTTGATCTGGATCAATCCGCCGCACACGCCGATAGCGTAGACGTTGAGTGCCCTATCGAGGAGCAATCGATGAACGACGTTCGGGCTGATCGCGCCTTTCCGGGGCTGGGACCGGGGCTTTATGCCGAATGGCGGGCCGCCGATATCGGGGTCATCACCGATCGCCTCGAACGGGCGTTGATACTTGAGCTGGCGGGTAATGTGGCGGGTATGAGCGTCCTCGATGTCGGCTGCGGGGACGGAGACCTCGCATTGCAGCTCTGGGAGCGGGGTGCCCAGGTCACTGGTATCGACGCTTCGCAGGAGATGATCGACGCCGCCCACGTGCGAGCGAAAAACCAGAAGGCGGCAATCGAGTTCGAGGTCGCGGCCGCCGAGCATCTGCCGTTTGCGTCGCAACAGTTCGATATCGTCGTTGCCGTTACAATTTTGTGCTTTGTCCAAGATCCCGCGCCTGTGTTCCGGGAGATGGCGCGCGTGCTAAAGCCCGGCGGGCGGCTCGTCATCGGCGAGCTCGGCAGATGGAGCTATTGGGCGGCGGCGCGCCGCATCAGGGCGTGGTGCGGCTCGGCGCTGTGGCGTCGAGCCAGGTTCCGCTCGCGAGGCGAGCTGAAAAGCCTCGCTGAACGTGCTGGCCTTACCGTCGAAACAGTTCGAGGCGGGATCTATTACCCGCGGTGGCACTTTGCCGCTCGTCTGTGCGCTCGCTGGGATCAAGTGCTGGGCCGGCTAACAGCCGTCGGCGCAGCGTTCATCGCCCTGTCTGCAGTTAAGGCTGCGCGGCCGAGCTAAACTCGACAGAGGCAGCTATCACGTAGACGGTTATCAGAGATCGAGATGCCGGCATTCGCGGCGTGCGATTTTAAGATACTCTGCTGCTCGCTTCGGCCATTTCGCAGGATCTCGCACCGGCATCTCCTGAAGGTGAAGTATCGCAATGCGGGCACGTATTAGGGCACCGATGGCCTTGTAAAAAGCGATCAGCACCGGCGGCGGGCAATCGCCCGTGCGCCGGCAATAATGATGGAACAACACTCGCCCGATGCTGCGGGCGCCCAGCCTCTCGCACTCCATCGCCAGAAACGCGAGCTCGTCCACCGGGTCGAGACAGCGCAAATCGGGTCGGAATTCGAGGCAATCGATGATCCGCGGTGTCGATCCCAGACAGATGTGCTCGGGACGGAGATCGCCATGTCCCTCTACGACCCGGCGAGCCTCGAGGCGTTGCAACAACACACCGGGACAGCGGCCGATAAAGGCCTCGATGTAACGCACGACGGCGTTGACGGCATATCGCAGCGCGGGATTGCCGCTGGAATGAAAAGCACGGCGGCTCGCGCGGCATTCAGCACGGAAGCGGTCGAGATAGGCCATCGGCTGGATGGGGGCGCGCCGGGCTGTCGCGAAGAACCTGGCGAGGCCATCGGCGAGCGCGTGGATATCGGCATCGTGCCAGTCCCCGCCGGCGAGGCGGCGGTCGAGCATCCGCTCGGCGGAGAGGCGGACCATCTTGACCAGCCAGTCGACGACGACGCCCTTGCCGTCGATCGCCAGGCGGTCGCCGCCAGCCAGGGTCAGCGGCACGACCCCGAGATAGATGTCGGCGGCCAGCCGGCGATTGAGGCGCACCTCTGCTTCGGCATTGCTTCGCCGGGCTTGGGCAGTCGAGAAATCAAAGCCGTCGCCGCGCAGGGGCTTCTTGAGCTTGTAGACGTACCGATCGGTCAGAAATACCCACGAGAAGTGCGTCTCGACAATTTCGACCCCGGTCGGTTGCTCCGCATAGACCCGTGGTGTTGCGAGGAACGCCACCTTGCGGCTGATATCAACGTTTTGCGGTGCCGGTCCGCGCCACTCAGACGTGCCGGCTTTCGCCGCGCTCATTCGCCAATCACGCTGGCGTACCGTCGATCCCCGCCCGGCGGTCGAGCTCCGCCGCCAGTTCGCGCAACGACGCGCCGATTTCGACCGGGTAGGTATAAGGTTCGAGCCGCGCGAGCGGCTCGGGCAGCCGCGCCAGTTGATCTTTTGCGTGGTTGCGGGCGGCAGCCAGGTCCGGATTATCGGAGAGGCACTGGCCGCCGCGCATTGCCGGGCAGAGCAACGCTTCCCCTTCCTGCCGGTCTTTGGCGAGCGACACGAGGTCGCGCCCCAGCCTGCCGCCCTCGTCATAGCGTCGCCAAACCTGCTTGCGGCCGGGCCAGGTCGCCTTGCCTTCCGAGCGCTTGCGCCGGGCCGTACCGGCATATTCTTGCAGCTTATAGGCGCAGTCGAGTGCCGGGGCGTCCGACGCGGTGGTCAGGCTCGTACCGACCCCGTAGGAGTCGATCGGGGCGCCGGCTCGCGACAGGGCCAGCAGTGCGTCCTCGTCAAGCCCGCCGCTCGCGACGATCTTGACGGCCGGGAGTCCGCCATCGTCGAGGATCCGGCGAACACGTCGCGCGTGCTCGCCGAGGTCGCCGCTGTCGATACGGACACCGGCGATGGTGATGCCCTGTGCCGCCAGGCGCGGCGCCAGCGCCACCACCCGGCCTGCGGCGCGTTCGGTATCGTAGGTGTCGATCAGCAGAACGAGGCCTCGCGGATGCGAATGGGCGAAATGCTCGAAGGCGCGGGTCTCGTTGTCATGCGCCTGGATAAAGGAATGCGCCATCGTGCCGTAGACGGGGATGCCGAATTCAATCCCGGCCGCTACCGTCGCGGTGCCGCTAAACCCGGCGATGTAGCTGGCGCGCGCCGCGAGCAGCCCGGCCTCGTCGCCGTGCGCGCGCCTGAACCCGTAATCGATCAGCGGCTTTCCAGGTGCAGCGAGCACCATGCGCGCCGCTTTCGAGGCGACAACCGTCTGAAAATGCAGCAGGTTGACGAGGCGGGTTTCGACGAACTGCGCCTCGGGCAGCGGCGCCGTCACCCGCAGGATCGGCTCGTCGGGAAAAAACACGGTCCCCTCACGCATCGCGTCGACGTCGCCGCTGAAGCGGAAAGACCGGAGATAGGCGAGGAAGCTCTCGGAAAACTGTCCCAAACCGCGGATCTCGTCGAGATCTCGTGGTGTGAAGGAAACGGTTTCGAGAAATTGCAGGGCCTGCTCGAGCCCCGCCGCCATAAGGAAGCTGCGGCGTGATGGAAGTTTGCGGACGAACAGTTCGAACACGGCGGTCCCGGTGAGGCCGTGCTCGAGATAGGCCGCCATCATGTTTAGCTGGTAAAGGTCGGTGAGCAGCGTGCTGTGGCTCTTCGCCATGATCCACCCCGTGTCGTGCTATTGAAAAAACAGGTGCCGGCTTCCCATCCGCATTCCTCGTGCCACGCCTCGCCGAACCGGGATCAGCGGCAGACTCTA
>Ga0310911_10001030_pt1 | contig 10910 bp, 9 predicted proteins | sample GREbulkMGHF170_FD_203532 | JGI IMG/M metagenome (GOLD analysis project Ga0310911, IMG submission 203532) | Lab enrichment of tropical soil microbial communities from Luquillo Experimental Forest, Puerto Rico - GRE.bulkMG.HF170 | ecosystem: Environmental > Terrestrial > Soil > Tropical forest >... | reverse complement strand
TCGATAATGACTTCGCGCGGCGCGGCGGCGCACACGAGCGCCCCATGCGGTTGATCGCGGTGCGTTTCGGCAACGTGCTTGCCTCGAACGGTTCGGTGGTGCCGAAATTCAAGGCGCAGATTGAGGCCGGCGGTCCGCTCACGGTGACGCATCCGGAGATGGTGCGCTACTTCATGACCATCCGCGAGGCCTGCGACCTCGTGGTCACGGCGGCAAGCCATGCCCTTGAGGCCGGACAGGCGGGCGTGGCGGTTTACGTGCTCAATATGGGCCAACCGGTGAAGATCGTCGATCTCGCCGAGCGGATGATTCGGCTCTCAGGTCTCGAACCCGGGCGCGATATCGACATTACCTTCACCGGCATCAGACCCGGCGAGCGTCTGCAAGAGATCCTATTCGCGCGCGAGGAGCCGACCGCCCCGATTGGCATCGAGGGTATCGTTGCCGCCAAGCCGGTCAGTCCATCGCTTGAAGCGATGCGCGGCTGGCTTGCGGCGCTCGAACAAGGCCTCAAGCGTGAAGACCGCTCCGTGATCTTCGGCGTGCTGCACGACGCCGTTCCGGATTTCGGCGGGGAAGCGGCCTGAATTCTGCGCGGCCACCGACGACCTCGGCTGGAGGCCCGGTCCGCCCAGCGGTGCTCCCGCCAATCCGTGTTGGGAAGGACAGCGGCAGCAAAATCTCTGCTAGCGCCGGTTCTTGACGCCGGCAAAGACGGCAAGCAGCCATAGGACGATTACGGCGCCGGTGCTCAGCATCGCCAGCGATACGACGATGTTATGCGCCGCGACGGTGACGAGCGCGAGCGCGGCCAGCGCCAGATTGGTCAGAAAGACGCGAGTGACGATCTCGCGCACCGTCAAGCCGCAATCGGTGGCGCGCTGATAGAAATGCGTGCGATGAGCTTGCCAGAACGCTTCGCCTCGCACGAGGCGGGAGGCGAGGGTAATGGTCGCGTCGGCGAGATAATAAAGGGGTAGGATGAACGCCGCCGCCAGATGACCCATTGCGGCAAGCTGTACCAAGAGCCAGCCGAGCAGAAGCCCGATCGGCAGGCTGCCCACATCGCCGAGAAAGAGCTGCGCCACCGGCCGGTTGAAGGGCGCGAAGCCGATCATCGCGCCAACGAGGGCGGCTGCGACCAGAGCGGGCAGCGGTTCCACCGCGCCGGCAAGGCCGAGCAGGACGATGGCGCCTGTCACCGGCACGAATTCGGCCACGGTCATCCAGTCGATGCCGTCCATGAAATTGACGAGGTTGACGAACCATACCCCGGCGAGAAGAAGACCCGCGCGCTCGATCGACCACGGCACTTGCGGCAGGATTTGCAGCTCGTTCGGCAGCGCAGTGATGACTGCGCCGATGGCGATGCATTGCAGGGCGAGGCGGGCCGCAGCCGGCAACGAGCGGACGTCGTCGATTGCGCCTATCACGGCCAGCAGCGCGGTCGCCGCGGTCACGGCCAGGAATTGACCGGCCTGATTGTGCAGCAGGGCGGGTGACAAGGCGACCGCACCCCAGGCGACTACCAGCGTCGCGACCACGACAGCGATGCCGCCGCCTTGCGGTGTCGGTTGGTAATGGGACGAGCGGGCGTTGGGCCGCACCATTGCGTAGCGCGCAAGCCATGGCCGCAGGAGCAGCATCAAACCGAAACTTAGGACCAGGGCGACAAGAGCGGTCGGTCCGAGCACCCAAAGACGCTCAATGGCTTGCTCGATCATTGTTTTGCTGTTCGCCCGATCCAACCATCTGCACGATAGCATTCCAACGAATACCGCACATCAAGGCTCTACGAGCTTCGCCGTTTGCATTTGCCACCGCGAGACCGGACCCGCTATCTTGCGCCGGGAGTGCGAGACCGGGGTCATCATGTCGAACAGGCAAGTTCGGGATCGTCGCTTCCGCTTTGGCGACAACTGGCTCGACTTCGCGCGCAGTCTCAGCGGAAATCAGCTTAGCGAGGCGGAACGTTCGCTTCGACGCTTGCTCGAGCGCGACACTCTCGCGGGGCTGAGCTTTCTCGATATTGGCTCAGGGAGCGGGTTATTTTCGCTCGCCGCCCGAAAGCTCGGCGCGCGCGTGCATTCGTTCGATTTCGATGAAGACTCCGTCCTCTGCACTGCAGCATTGCGCGACCGTTATTTCGCCGGCGACGGCAAGTGGACGATCGAGCAAGGCTCGATTCTGGACAGCGAGTACGTGCGCAGTCTTGGCGCATTCGACGTGGTTTATGCGTGGGGAGTCCTGCATCACACCGGAGCCATGCATGACGCATTGGGTGCCGCGGCTCGCCTGGTCGCACCGGGCGGCGTGTTCGCATTCGCGCTCTATCATCGCACCCTGATGTGTGGTCTTTGGCGACGGGAAAAGCGCTGGTATAGCGGCGCGTCGTTGGAAGCGCAGCGGCGCGCGCGTGCCATCTACGTCGCGCTTTTACGGACTGCCTTCTTCCTGACGGGTCGTGACTTTCAATCTTATGTCGGCAACTATCACAGCGTGCGTGGAATGGACTTCATGCATGACGTGCACGACTGGATGGGCGGCTATCCTTATGAATCGATCCTGGCTCCGGAAGTGGACGCGTTGATGCAACCCCTTGGCTTCGCACGTATCCGCGCCACTGGCACGCCCTTGACGACCGGTATCTTCGGATCGGGCTGCGACGAGTACCTCTATCGCCGAAACGGCTGAAAGCCTCGGAACTCGCGAATGTCGCTTGCTGCGGGCCCGAAATGCCGGTCCGCCGGCGTCCGCGCTTGGCCATGATGGCGGTGCTCGGTTACACTACCGGTTTCATCACGTCCAATCAGGTCGATTGTACCGCTGTGTTCTCACTTGATCACCTCGACGCAATCAGAGGGGCGGAACTAGACAAGATCGCGTCGTTATTTCCAACCGGCGCGCGCGTTCTCGAAATCGGGGCCGGTACCGGTAAGCAGGCGCTGGACCTGCAACGGCGGGGCTTCGAGGTTACCGCGATCGAGATCGCGGAGTCGAACTATGCAGCCCACCGCGTTTTTCCGATCAAGGATTACGACGGTCGGGCCATCCCATTGGCGGATGCCAGCGTCGACGTCGTATTCTCGTCGAACGTGCTGGAGCACGTAGCAGACCTTTCACGCATGCATGCAGAGATCCGCCGCGTGCTGGCGCCGGGCGGCGCTTGCATTCATGTCCTGCCGACCCACACTTGGCGGTTTTGGACCACGCTGACATCCTATCTCGAGGCGATATCGTTTTTTGTGTCGTCGGCGCCGCAGCTCGTGCCGCGGTCAGCGCCACGCGCAACCGAGATGCGACGATTGGGAGGGGACTGGTACCGGACTGCGCGGCACACGGTCGGTCTCTGCCTCCCACGGCGGCATGGGGCGCGCGGCAACGTTATCTCGGAGTTGTGGTTGTTCCACCCCCGCTGGTGGCGGCGTAATTTTAAGAACAACGGCTTTGCCGTCGTCGCTGAGGGACCGGCAGGGCTGTTCTATACCGGCGAGGTCCTCTTGGGGCTGCGCCTGGGGCTTGCCAAGCGCAAACGTTTGGCACGCGTGCTCGGCAGTTCGTGCCACTTCTTCAAGCTTGTACCGGTGCCGCAACGTGCCACCTGACCCGATCGATGCGGCTCACGCGAACTCGCGGGCGATCTCCTGCGCCGGCCGTCCGGCCGCGAGCTGACTAAGGGTGTCCTCAGTCCTACGCACCATGGTGTCAACACTGTAATTCGCGACGATCCTGTCGCGGGCGCCGTTCCGCAAGCCTGGATCTTGCGCGAGACGCTGGCGTAGCCGCCGCCAGGCCGCGCAAAGCCGGTCGGGATCTTTTGGCGGCACCACTTCGCCGAGTTCGCCAATGATCAGACGCACATCGCCCACGTCGGTAGCGGCAACGGGGACGCCGCAGGCCATAGCCTCGCCGACCATGTTGGGGAACCCTTCGCCGAAAGCCGAGGACAAGGTAGCGATGTCGAAGGCGCTGTAAGCCGCTTTCATGTCGCCGATGTCGCGGATCCACATCACTCGGTCCGCAAGCCCAAGCGAATCGGCGAGAGCCGTGAGCTGAAGGCGATAGGCGGCGGGCCCGCTCCCGATGCATACGAAGCGTGCATCGGAATTCTCGCGCGCAAAGTTCGCAGCCGCCTGGAGCAGGTTGGCATGGTCTTTCATCGGGTCGAGCCGAGCCGCGCACCCGACGACGAAGTGATTGCCGGAGAGCCCCCATGCACGGCGCATCGCACGGCCGGCGTCCGCATCAGCCCGCATCGCATCGGCATCGATGCCGTTCATGATGACCGCGATACGATCGGCTGGCAATCCACGCCTGATCGCGTCGGCGCGCACGGTCCGCGCATTGGCAATGGCGAGGTCGGCGCGCCGAGAAAGCCATGCTTCTGAGCGGTAGGTGAGGGCGTTCAACGCGTCGTATTGATCGAGCTGGACGCCGCCGGCGCGCAGCCCGAAGACGAGTTTCGTTTTGAGCCGTGGCGGTAGCAGGAGCGCCGCGAGCGTCGTCTGGGTCGGGAGAAAGGCATAGACGAGATCGGGACGTTCGCTCAGAAAAAGCCGCCGCAGTCTCGCGAGCGGAGCGAACGCGTGCCAACGGCTGGACTTGCCGATCGAGAGGACGCGCGCGCCGCTGCCGCCGAGCAGCGCTTCGAGCGCCCCATCGGCGTAGAGCACGATGACCGCCACGTCATGTCCGCGCCGGGCGAGCGCCGCGGCAAGCACGGCGAGCTGGCGCTGGCTGCCGCCGACGGCCAGGTCGCGGATGAAAAATAAGACCTTCATCCCGACCACTAAGCGTACATCTTCGTCGAACCGCAAGGGGAACCGATCGCGCAAAATCTGCTATTTTAGGACCGTGCTTGCTGGTTCGGCCGCTACCGACCTATGGTCCTTGTTTGTTACCGTCGAGGAGGCGCGCAGTGCAGTACGGCGCGTTCGTCATTTCGCTGGATTTCGAGCTGTTATGGGGCGTGCGTGACAACCGCACGATTGCGGATTATGGCGCCAATATCCTCGGCGTCCGCCAAGCCATTCCCGCGCTGCTCGACCTCTTTGCCGAGCGGAACATCGCCTGTACCTGGGCGACGGTCGGGCTTCTGTTTTTCGCGACCAACACGGCGATGCTCGCCGCACTTCCCTCGCGCAAGCCGCGCTACACCAATGCGCGAATTTCCTCCTACCAGTATCTCGACGAGGTCGGGCCAGACGAAGAGCGCGACCCCTATTACTACGGCCTGTCGCTCATCAAGCGGATTCTCGACCACCCGGCCCAGGAGATCGGCACGCACACCTTCTCGCATTTCTACTGCTTGGAAGAGGGGGGAGACGTCGAGGCGCTTCGCACCGACCTCGAGGCTGCGCGGGCCGCCGCGGCGCGTCTCGGGGTCAAGCTTGCAAGCATCGTATTTCCGCGCAACCAAGTTGATCCGGCTCATCTTTCAGTGTGTCGCGAATTTGGCTTGCGTGCCTTTCGCGGCAACGAACGCGTTTGGTTCCACCGCGCACGCAGGGAGTTCGAGCAAACCCCTCTCGTTCGCGCATCCCGCTTGGCCGACAGCTACCTGCCGATCGGCGGTCCGCATGATCATGAGCCGGTGCTTGTCGATGGCATGGTCGATATTCCGGCCAGCCGCTTTCTGCGACCAGTGGGAAAAAGTGCGGTGTTGGAGCGGCTACGCTTGTGGCGGATCACTTCGGCCATGGAGACGGCGGCCCGCCGCCGAAAGCTTTTTCACCTATGGTGGCACCCGCACAATTTCGGGGTCGATTTACAAGAAAACTTGGCATTTCTGCGCGCCATCCTCGATTGCTTCCGCGCGTTGCAAGAGCGCTATGGCATGCGCTCGATGACGATGGCGGCGCTTGCCGACGATGTTCTTCAAGCGCAGGGACAGAGTGGTGGTGCTCACGCGTGAAGGCGAGATTGGCCACATCGGGCCTTCGGTCTTGGCCCATGCAACCCTCCAATTCCGGTCACCGTCGAGACCAGAAATTTGCTACGCTCAGCTGGAACGCGCTTTGCCCGAGACGAACCAGGGACGGGTTGCCAAATTCGCTGCGCCTGTTTATCGAGCAACAGGGCAAAGGCAGACGATCAATCTCCGTGGACATGCATTCGGACGAGAAGTGGTCACGCCGCAGAGCCATCGAAGTCCACGATGAAACTGCAGACGGATTTCTTGCCGAGTATCGCGGCGACAACATCTTCGACTCTCCCTTCCGATATGGGCGCCATCTCATCAATCGCGTGTGGGCGCGCTGCGTATCGCAACTGCCGCCCGGAGCGACATGTCTCGATATTGGATGTGGCGTCGGCGCCCATATGGCTCGTCTCCTTGATCAAGGTTTCAAGGTCACCGGCATCGAACCGAGTGCCGAGATGCGCCGGCTGGCAGCAAAAAACATACCAGCCAATCTTGTTTCCGACGGCTCAGTGCTGCAATTGCCGGCATCCGCCTCCTCGATCGACTTCGTCTACGCGATCGAGGTTTTTAGATATCTCGACGCGCGCGATAATGCTCAAGGTCACCGGGAGATTGTCCGAGTGCTAAAGCCAGGCGGGACTTACTTCGGCACCTACGTCAACAAATGGGCTCTGGATGGTTTCCGTCAGCTTTCGCAGTTCCGCAAGCTTAAGGAGCGCTTGACCGGCGCGCCGCGGCGCTACCACGTCGAATTCGAAACGCCATCGTCCTTGTGCGACAAACTGATGGCGGCAGGATTTTCTCGGGTCACGGCGCACGGCGCCATGTTCGCGCCGCTGCGCGTCCTTCACAAGGCTTCACCGCGCCTTGGCGCCGCCGTGTCGAGGCTCACGATGCCGCACGAAACGTGGCTTTCCGACTATGGACCATTTCGATCGTTTGCCGGTCACTTGATCATAGTCGCGCGCCGTTAGACATTAAGCGAGGTGACGAGGGGCATGGTCGAGCACGATCGGCCGCACGACGCAAGTTTGAAGGGCGTGTGTGAGCAGTCTCCTCGACCAGGCCGCTCATGAGGGCTTGAGCGAAAAGCGGAATATCTACAGGGTGAAGTTACTAGTACCGTCCGAGGAAGCGCGATGTGCGGCATTGCCGGCATGATTGATTGGCGCGCGGCGACACCGGCCGACGCGCTGCGCTCGATCGGCGAAGCCATGATCGAGACCGTGCGGCATCGCGGGCCGGATGCGGGCGCCGTCTGGGTCGAGGCCGAAAGCGGCGTGGCGCTGGGCCAGCGCAGGCTCGCCATCATCGATCTCAGCCCCAGCGGGGCGCAGCCGATGCATTCGGCCGATCGTCGCTACGTCATTACTTTTAACGGCGAAATCTACAATTACCGCGATATCCGCCGCGAGCTGCAGGCGGCCGGCCGCTCGACGCGCGGCGAGTCCGACACCGAAGTTCTGCTCGAAGCCTGCGCTTTATGGGGCGTCGAGGCTGCGATCGAGCGCGCGGTCGGCATGTTTGCGTTCGCGCTGTGGGATCGCAAGACGCGCAGCTTGACGCTGGCGCGCGACCGTCTCGGCATCAAACCGCTCTATTACGCAGCGACGCCGGAGCGGGTCATCTTCGCCTCGCAGCTCAAGGCGTTTCGTGCCGCACCGGATTGGAGACCGACGATCGATGACAATGCAGTCGTCGGCTATCTCCGCCACGCCTATATCGCCCAGCCGCGCACGATCTATCGCGAAGCCGAAAAACTCGCCCCCGGCCACATCCTTACGCTGCGTAAAGGCATGGCGCCGGTGCCGAAATGTTTCTGGGATCTGCGAGGGATCGCGGTCGCGGGGCAGCGGCGCAACGATCCCGCGCCGGATGCAAACGAGGCCGTCGAGCGCCTCGACGCGCTTCTGCGCGACTCCGTCGGCCTACGGATGATTGCTGACGTCCCGCTCGGCGCATTCCTGTCCGGGGGGATCGATTCTTCGACCGTGGTAGCGCTGATGCAGGCGCAAAGCTCGCGGCCGGTGAAGACGTTCTCCATCGGCTTTCACGAAAGCGGCTATGATGAAGCCCAGTGTGCGAAGCAGGTCGCCGCCCATCTCGGCACCGACCATACCGAATTTTATGTCGAGCCGCGACATGCGCTTGACGTCATTCCGCACCTCGCGGACTGGTTCGACGAGCCGTTCGCCGATTCCTCGCAAATCCCGACCTACCTCGTCTCCGAATTGACCCGCAAGCACGTGACCGTGGCGTTGTCGGGCGACGGTGGGGATGAGCTGTTCGCCGGCTATAACCGCTACCTCTGGACGGAGCGGGTCGCGCGCGCGATGAAGCTCATGCCGCGTCCGCTGCGCGGCGCGTCGGCGGCGGCCTTGCGTTCGCTCGCCCCGCAAACCTGGAACCGGTTATTTGCGTTCGTGCCGGCGTCATGGCGGCCGGCCCTGCCTGGCGACAAGCTGCACAAGATCACGACGCTCCTTGACAATCCGGAGCCCGACGCGATCTACCGCCGCCTCGTGAGCCAATGGGAGCGGCCCGACGAGGTCGCCGCCACGGGCTTGGAGCCGCGCGGACCGCTGTGGGACCCGAGCATCGCCCGCGATTTCCCCGATCTCGTTCCGCGCATGCAATTCCTCGACATGATCAGCTATCTTCCCGAGGACATTCTGACCAAGGTCGACCGAGCGACGATGGCCGTGGGGCTCGAGGGCCGCGTGCCGTTGCTGGATCACCGCGTCGTTGCTTACTCCTGGAGCTTGCCACTCGCCTTCAAGGTGCGCAGCGGGCGCGGCAAATGGTTGCTGCGCCGCGTGCTCGATCGCTACGTGCCGCGCTCGCTGATCGACCGGCCGAAGATGGGTTTCGGCGTGCCGATCGATGCCTGGCTGCGAGGTCCTTTACGGGAATGGGCGGAATCGCTGCTCGCTCCGGCGCGGCTTGCGTCTGATGGGTTCGTGCGGGTCGCGCCGGTGCGCCAGGCGTGGCAGGAACATCTCGAAGGCACTCGCAACTGGCAGTATCCGTTGTGGACCGTGCTGATGCTGCAGGCGTGGCGCGAGAGGTGGGCGTGACCCTGCGGCCGCGCAAGGTACTCTATGTCACGGCGGGTCTTCGAGGCGGCGGTGCCGAGGCAATGCTGACGCGGCTTGCCTCGGCTCAGCCCAGCGTCGCCGACGACATCACCGTCGTGAGTCTTCTCCCCGCCGAAGCCCATATGGAACGGCTGGGCGCGGGGGGCGTCACGGTCGTCGAGCTGCGATTCGACAGAGCCGGCGGCATCGCGACCGGTCTGTTCAAGCTTGCCAGCCTCATCGCCGAGAGCCGACCCGATATCGTGCAGGGCTGGATGTATCACGGCGATCTCGCCGCGCTCGTCGCGCTCGTCCTGTCGGGACGCCGCAGACAGACGCGTCTCGTTTGGAGCATTCGCTGCACGGCGATGGATTGGCGCGGCTATGGCGTCGGGCTGTGGCTGGTGGTGAAAGCCTGCACGCTGCTGTCGCGATGGCCCGATCTGGTGACGGCCAACTCGGTTGCCGGTCTCAAATCGCATTTGGCGCTGGGCTATCGCCCGCGGCGAGCGGAGGTCGTCGCTAACGGCATCGACATCGACGAGTTTCGGCCCGACTCCGCCGCGCGGCACGCGGTGCGCACCGAGCTCGGCATTGCCGACGATGCAATCGTGCTTGCTCACGTGGCGCGTGTCGACGCGATGAAGGATCACGGCAGTTTCCTCGCTGCGATGGCGGAGCTGCCCGACTTGTCTGCAGTGCTGATCGGAGCCGGCACGGAAAATCTTCCCGCCGCGTCCAACGTCCTTCGACTCGGCCGCCGCCACGACGTGGCGCGTTTGTTCGCCGCCGCGGATTTCGCGGTATCGAGTTCGCGCTGCGGCGAGGGCTTCTCGAATGTCCTTGCCGAAGGAATGGCCTGCGGGCTCCCCGCAGTCGCAACCGATGTCGGCGATGCGAAGCTCATCGTCGGCGACACGGGCCTCGTCGTGCCGCCCGAAAGTCCTGATGCGCTCGCTGCGGCGATCCGGACATTGGCCGCCGAATCAGCAGCGGCGCGGGCGGAGCGCGGGAGGAAGGCTCGTGCGCGGATTGCGGAGAATTTTGCGATGCCACGCGCCGTCCAGCGCTATGTCGACCTTTACGAATCGCTCGGCTGATCCCGCCATTGATGGCTGGTAGTTTCCATCGACAAGGCACTTCAAATGGAGGGGCGGATGTGGCAAGAGGTCGCGACAATTTCACCTGCGAGGGCGGTTGGGCGGATGAACCACGCGGAAACCTTCTTTGCTGCGGCCGCGCAGATTTGTCATGATATTTCATTCGCTTCGATCGAGGCTCTGGCATCCGAGCTCGACCGGCTGCGGGACCGCAAGGGGCGGCTGTTCCTGATCGGCGTCGGCGGCAGCGCCGCCAATTGCAGCCACGCCGTCAATGACTTTCGCAAGCTCTGCGGGATCGAAACCTACAGCCCCGTCGACAACGTCTCGGAGCTCACCGCACGCACCAATGACGAGGGATGGGAAACGGTGTTTGCAGCATGGCTCGACACCAGTCACCTCTGCGATAGGGATGCAATTCTGATCTATTCGGTCGGCGGCGGCGATGCCGAGCGCAATATCAGTGCCAACATTGTTCGAGCGATTGATCTGGCCAAGGCGCGGTCGGCAAAGGTGTTTGGGATCGTGGGCCGGGACAGCGGATATACCGCCAAGCACGGCGATGTGGTCGTCCTGATCCCCCAAGTCAATCCGAACTGGATCACCCCCTTGTCCGAGGCCTTCCAGGCCGTGGTCTGGCACTGCCTCGTCAGCCATCCAGCCTTGCAGCGTAGGCAGACGAAATGGTAAGTCGTGCCCACGGATTGAGACCGGCCGTGTTTCTCGATCGGGATGGGGTAATCGTTGTTCCTGAATTCCGTGACGGGCGCAGCTTCGCCCCGAGACGGCTGGAGGATTTCAGGCTGTATC
>Ga0310911_10001027_pt1 | contig 10925 bp, 8 predicted proteins | sample GREbulkMGHF170_FD_203532 | JGI IMG/M metagenome (GOLD analysis project Ga0310911, IMG submission 203532) | Lab enrichment of tropical soil microbial communities from Luquillo Experimental Forest, Puerto Rico - GRE.bulkMG.HF170 | ecosystem: Environmental > Terrestrial > Soil > Tropical forest >... | reverse complement strand
ATTCTTGGTGGCTTCATAGGGTTACTGGTGATGTCCTCGTCTGTCAACGCACAACGCTGGTGTGAAAGTCAAGCGCAGCTCAATGAGGCGGAGAGGACAATCTGCAGCAGCGACGACCTTCGTAGGCTCGATAGACAGTTGAATGAAACGTTTCGGAGGAGTGATGTGTCTACTGCTTCGGAGCGGGCGTGGATCGTGCGTCGGAACGAGTGCGGCAACAGCCAGGGTTGTCTGGAGCGTGTCTATAGGGAGCGTATTCGTGATCTCGGGGGTGATTGACCGGGACGGCCGCGACCGAGACCGCGACCGACAGCAGGTGATCGCGCCATGTTGATTTTTGGCATCGCACCTGCGCGCGGGCGGATGCGAAGAGCCTCGTAGCCACGGGGAGTCCCGCGAAAATTAAATTCGAGATTCCCTGTTGCGCGTCACGGTGTTGAATCCAAAGTTCGCTCGAGGTGCGCATAAAGAGCCTTGCTGACGGCAATCGGATCGTTACGCATTTCCGGTGTGAGCAATCAATGTTGGACGATCTGTTGGACGCTTTTGATCCAATCATTGCCCACAACATCTGCTGTTGTTTCACCGTGCACCGCCATCTACGATGCTTACCCGCGAGGCTCTGCGACGGCGGAAGTACCTCTAATATAAGAACCGCCATGTTGGATAGTTCCAGCCAGGTATCTTCTCCTCGGGGTCAAACGTGGCTGTGCCGGGTTGCTCGACCACCGTTGGGACTCCCAATCGCTATTCCGTCGCTCAACCAAGCGTGTGCGCCTATGCTATACTGCGCCGCATGAAAGTTGAAGAAATCGCCGAAGCTGTTGCCAACCTGCCGCCAGATCAGCCGCGCCCATCACGCCGGGGAGCAATGATGTCCAACAGGAGGTTGCAGTGCCGCGAATACCAGACGTGAATCGCCCGGCTGTTGCTGCATGCGAGCGCCCGGACCTGGTGCTCCAGACGGGTCATACCGGAGGAGTCGCGGCAGTTGCATTCAGCCCGGAGGACCGATACCTCGCATCGTCGAGCCGCGACAACACAGTCAAGATTTGGGATCTGAACAAGGGATTCGAGCTCCGTACACTGCGCGGCCATACCGATTCCGTGAACGCCGTGTCTTTCAGCCCTGATGGTGAGCTTCTCGCCTCGGGCAGCGCCGACAATACAGTGAAGTTATGGGACGTCGCGACGGGGCGACAATTGTTTTCGATGCCGACGGGCAACCACATCATGGGGATGGTCGACGTCGCGTTCCGTTCCGACGGCAAGACGCTGATTTCGCTGAACCAAGATCGTACGGTGACCCGCTGGGACGTCGCGAGCGGTCGGCAGATCGGTAGTTTCTCTGCAGGAGGCCTCACCGGCACTGCCTGGTTCACTCGCATCACCCGCGATGCACACTGGGTGATCTCGGATGTGCGAGACAAAAACACTCAAGCGCAATTCATCGAGCTTTGGGACGCCACCACCGGAAAGAGAGTGTTTAGCTGTCCCGCCGGTGCGGGAGACTATAACAACCCGACGCTGAGCCCAGACGGGCGCTGGATGGCGTCGAACGACCAACACGCCGCCGTACGGATGTGGGATGTCGCGAAAGGCGTGATGATCTATTCGCTGTATGGTGACCCGCGAAAACAGTCGAACATGGCGCTCGGGTTTGCGTTCAGCCCCGATGGCAAGATCCTTGCCGTTGGCAATTCAGAGCGGGAAACATTGCAGTTTCTTGAGGTCGACACCGGCCGCATGATCCGGTCGGTCGACGGTACGTTTACGGAAAACCTGCGTTTCAACAGCGACGGCAGCAGAATCGCTGCAATCCGTGGCTCGGAAATCACAATCTTGAACCCGGCCACCGGCGAGACGCTGCAGTTTTTGCGCGGCAACACTCGAGCTATCAGCTCCCTGGCAATCAGCCGCGACGGCCGGTTGCTGGCGGCGGGCGGCGAAGACAATCAGACCAGGGTGTGGGATCTCGTCATGGGACGGGAGATACGGCGGGTCGGCGGACCACTGCCCAGATATGACTTGGGGGCAACTGCCGTGGCATTCAGCCCGGACGGACTCTGGGTCGCGACAAATCTCAACGAAGCCAACGATGAGGGTTTTCTGGTAAACAGAGCCGGCATCTGGGAAGTCTCGACCGGACGAGTCGTGCACAAATTGGAGGGCTTCGGTAACGGCGTTACATCGATAGCTTTCAGCCCGGACGGCTCGCTGATCGCCGCGGGAGACTACATCGGCAGGGCGCAGATCTGGGAAACACACAGCTGGAATGTCTTGGGCAGTCTCAAAGGGGGCAGTATCAGAGAAGGTCAGCTTTGGCCTGCGAGTTCTCTTGCCTTCAGTCCGGACGGGCGTTGGCTCGCCCTCAGCGCCGAGCGCGGAGTTGCCCTTTGGAACGCCACAACTCGTCAATGGTCGCGCAGCATCGAAGAGGCCGGCTACGTCCAGGCGCTCGCCTTCAGTCCGGACAGCAAACTGCTGGCAACCGTGAATCTGCACAGCCATCATATCGAAGTGTGGGACCTCGAAGCCGCAACGTGCGTGTTGTCGATACCGGAGCAACCGGCCGAAATCGGGAGTTTGAAATTCAGTGCTGACGGCAGCCGACTGGCCGCTCCTGGACTCGATCACACAATACATGCGTGGGACGCAGTCAGCGGCAGGCATTTGACGACGCTATCTGGTCATTCGGGAGAGGTCAAAGCCGTGGCGTTCACACAGGACGGCCGTTGGCTGGTCTCGGCGAGCATCGATGGGAGCGTGCGCCTCTGGGATTTGTCGGCCGGATCGGCGACTGTGTTGCTTGCCACGATCAGCGGCAGTGACGATTGGGTCACTGTGACAACGGATGGTCTGTTCGATGGATCGACGGACGGCACGCAAAAGCTGGTCGCCTGGCGAATCGGAAATACTCTCTATCCAGCGGACCGGTTCTACGCGAGCAATTACACGCCACGGCTTTTGGGCCGCGTGTTGGTGGGAGAGAAACTCGCGTCGGAATTGAAGTTGGATGCGCTCAGACTTCCGCCGGTGGTGCGTATCAGCAATCCGCCGGTGGGAGGCAAATCGAAGAGTGGGCAGGCACAAGTGGTGGTCGAGGCCACGGATCAAGGCGGTGGCGTCGCCGAAGTGCGTCTGTTTCAGAACGGCAAACTGATTGCAAAAGCGCCGGGCGACAGCGGCGGCAGCTATCGGTTCGATGTTGATCTCGTCGCCGGAGAAAATGTCCTGAAGGCCTCGGCGCTCAGTCAGGAGAGGGTGGAAGCCAATGACGACCAGGTACGGGTGACCAACGATGCTGATACAGCCGACCCCGTCCCTGCCAGGTCAGCTTTGCATCTCCTCGTGACCGGCGTCAGCCAATATGAGGACTCCGCACTCGATCTGGATTATGCGCGACCTGACGCCGAATCAATTGCCGAGTTTTTCCGACAGAACAAGCTGTTCAGCAGCGTCCACTCCTACAAGCTCTACGATCAGGGGGCGTCCAAGATCGCAATCCAGGAGGCGTTGGAGAAGCTCGTCGAACGGGCGCAGGCCAACGACGTAGTCATCATCTATTTTGCGGGACATGGCGTCGGCGTGAGCGAGCAATTCTACTTTCTTCCGCACGACATGCGCCTGGAAGATGATGATGTTGCCGCCATTCGCAAATATGGCATTCCTGCTTCAGCCCTTGCTGATGCCCTGATGAGAGTCAAGGCACTGAAACAGGTGTTGATCCTGGATACTTGTGAATCGGAAGGCGCATTGCCACTGCTCGCCAAGTCAATGATGTATCGGTCGCGCGGGGTCAGCGTGGCAGAAGAAAAGGCAGTAAAGATGCTCGCCCGGGCGTACGGCGTCTATTTGATCGCAGCTTCCGCTCGGCAGCAGGATGCCTACGAAGTTCCAGAGTTGGGGCATGGTATTCTGACCTACGCTCTCCTTAGAGGATTGGGAGAAAACGGTGAACCCCAGGCGCCAATGTTGACGCCGGGAATTGTCACCGTCGGGTCGCTCATCGAGTACGTCTATGCCCAGGTGCCCGAGCTGACAGAAAAATATCGGCATCAGAAGCAGTACGTGGTGACCTCCACGACCGGCACGAATTTCCCCTTGTGGTCAAACTGAGGGCAATCAGGTGGAGGGCAGCAAGAACGTCCCGACGCGCAGTGCCATTCTCCACGACCCTCGAGGACGAGGAGACAGATCATAAAATCCTGGAGCTGCGGGTTTCCGGGTTGTAGGTGCAATTGCTGGTGCTTCAACACGAGGTCCTGTCTGCCATCGGCTCGAGCCATTGCAAATCAGCAGCCGGGAGATCAAATGTCTTAACGGCACACCAAAAGGACGTGCCTGATTAGGGTTTAGGACACGCGATGCCCTCGCCCGAGAAAATTTTGAAGGCCGACAATACGGGGAGAAAAGTCGGGCTCGTCTACAACGACGACACGCTTTCGGCCGGCCCAGCCGCCCACGTGCTGGTCGTCGGCGTGGCCGCCTATCAGTCACCAAAATACAAGAAAGTGCTGCAGACCGCCACGATCTCGGCGCGCGCGGTAGCAGATTGGTTCGTAGATGGAGCGAAGGCGCGCTTTGCCAATCCCGCTTGCGGATTGGGAAGCGTCGCGCTCCTGCTTTCGGAGACGGCAGGAGTTGCCAACGCGCTCTACGCCGGGGGCGAGATTCCGCGTGCGACGTTCGCCAACGCGAAAGCTGCCCTCCGGGATTGGGTGGAGCGGATCAATACGCACAAGGACAATCTGGCCATCCTGTACGTCGCAAGCCATGGGGAAAGCTTCCTGAACCGGACGGCCTTCCTGCTTGAGGACTACGGAATAGATTCGCTCGATGCCACCGCAGGCATGGTGGAGATCGAGCAGCTCGTTGGCGCGCTGGAGAACGCGATTCCGGTCGCTCAATTGCTCCTGTTTGACTGCTGCCGCGATGCGACCTCGGCTGAGCTGCCGTGGAACGAGGCGATTGGAAACAAGCTGATCGCCCTGAAGCGCCGGCCGGACGACCACGGCGAGCCAAGAAAGCAATGGGTGATCTGCTCGACGTCGCTCGGTAGATATGCCGGCGGCCTCGCCACCGGGGCCACCCTGTTCAACATGGCCCTGATCGAGGCGTTGAATGGCGTGGCGAGCGACACGAGCACCGAAGGCTGGCCGGTCCGGCCCGGCCTCCTCGTGGACAAGATCGACCGCATCCTAGCGCTGCACCGATTGCCGGATGAGAGGGCTCAGACTCCAGCGGGCCGAATGGCTGGCTCCTTCGACATCACGTTCCCCGGCGAGCTCAAGGAGGTGCCGATCTACATCACGCTGAACGATCCGGCGGAGTGGCCAGGCAGTACGATCAACGTCAGGATTAATGGCATACCTGCCGAGCCGATCAAGGGCGCGGAAGGGCAGTCGCCATTCCATGTGAGCAGAGTGCCCGAGCTGGCAGTGGTCGAGGTGGAAGCTGCACGCCAAAATACTAACCTTGGCCGGGCCAAGGCGAAAGCGCATCCCCCCGCGATGTTCTTGGCCGTGGAGAAAAACCCTGCGGCCTTCTCCGCCGAGGTCGGACGACTCCCGCGGTCGCGTGGTCTCGCAACGCGCGCGAAGCTCGTCATCGACGTCCAGAGCCAGACCCTGATCCGAAAGGGCGCGGTCGCCAGCATCATGAGGCGCGACCAGCCAAGAGCGAGCGCCAGGGAGGTCACGGTTGACATCGGCGGCGAGACGCCGGTCGACTTTGCCCCGGGCGATCTCACGATCGCGCTGCGCACGCCGGACGGCCGCACTCAAACCCGCGACGTCACGCTGGCGAACTACCAAATTGTCCGGGTGCAGTTTGCCACGCAGCAGTCGCCGCAGCCGTGGCTGAGCGCAGCCGCGATCGCTGGTGCGATCAGGGAGCCCTCGGCCGAATTCGCCGCGACCGGTGCTGCTTCTGGTCGCAATCTCGCAGTCGACGTTGTCGGCGGGATCAATATGGACCTCACTGTCAGTTCGCTGGCGGACGTGAGAATGCGTGTCATGGCGGGCCCCGATGATGGGCGGTTCGCGCGGTATGATGTGCAGGACGAGCGGGAGTCGCGGTTCGTTCGTGAGATGTCTCCCTCGGCCCCACCCCTCTTTGCTCGCGTCACCATGGGCGACCGGGTAGAATTCGCGGTGATACCGAGCCTCGGCGGCGCCGGTCAATACACAGTCGGCGGCTGGACCCCTTTCCTCCTGGTCGACCGGCGGGCAGCGCTCAACGAGCCTCTGACCGCCGCGATCGTCCAGGACAGGAAATGGTCAGGCCTGCTCGGCTTCTTGGCCTCACGCGAGATCGCAGCAGGGGCGAAGCTCCTCGACAGCGGCTTGAGCCAGGCCGCGGTCGCCGCGATGGCTGAAAAGGTCAGCAATCCCCTCGCCGCGGTCGCCGGCGCGCTGATCGCCGTCGCGGCCAGTAATCCTGATATAGAGAAGACATGGGATCCCTGGCTTGAGAACATCGACAATTGGTTCATGGATATCCCGGACGGCCCGATCGTCCTCGGCCGCAGGCTGCTGATGCGGGCCCGCACGGAAAAGCAGGTCGCCGAGGCGCGCAGATGGTTTATCATGGGCTTCCAGCGCGGCGTTCCCTTTTATTCGCTGTCCGTTGACTGGCTCGCCCGCGGCCTTGAGAGCATTCCAGGCGACGACGAGGACCGTGACCTTGCCCGTATGCAACGAGCTGCGCGCCACCTGTCCGGCCGAATAGATCCGACCCATACCTTCAGCGTGATCCGCGCTAGCGACGGAGCAGCGTGAGCGTGTCCGTCTTTAGGCTCGCCATGTATCCGGCGTCGGAGGGCGACACGCTGATGCTGACCTGGGGCGAGGCGGCGCGGCCACGCCACGCTCTCGTCGATCTCGGACGAACGAAGAACTACCGGGCGCTAAAGCCGCTGCTGAAGGAGATTGCCAACGTCGATCTCTTCATCATCACCCATATCGATGCCGACCACATCGAAGGTGCCGTCCCGCTCTTTAAGGAAGCGCCGCCGCCGTTCGCGGCGCGCCATGTCTGGTTCAACGGCTATGCGCAGTTGGAGACCGCCAACGAGCGCCTGCCACCGGCTACCCGCGTGACGCTCGGCGCCGGACAGGCGGAGAAGGTGACTGCCGGCATCGTCAAGAGCGGCTGGCGATGGAACGATCAATTCGCCAGCGGCGTGGTCTCCATCAACAGCGACGAGGCGAAGCAGCCGATCGACTTCGATGATGGACTGTCGGTGACCTTGCTGGCACCCACGGACCGGAAGCTCGCCGACCTGATGCCGGTCTGGGCCGATGAATTGAAGGCCGCCGGCCTACGGACGACCGATCCCGACGAGGTGGCGGAAGCCCTGGCGGAGGGCCGGGTGCGTCTCGGCGGGATCAACGTGGAGGACCTCGCCAAGGCCAGATTCAAGGAGGACGCTACCAAGCCGAACGGGGCGAGCATCGTCTTCATCGCCGAGTATCGTGGAAAGCGCGTGCTTATGGGAGCAGACGCCCATCCCGGCGTCATGGAAGCGTCGCTCCGGGCGCTGGGCGCGAGCGAGTCGAACCCATACCGGCTCGACTGCCTGAAAGTGTCGCATCATGGGAGCAAGGCCAACACCTCGCCCGGCCTGCTCAAGGTCCTGGACTGCACGTGCTTCGCCTTCTCGACCGACGGCTCGCACCACGGTCATCCCGACCCCGAAACGATCGCTCGCATCCTCAGGGCCGACTCCGTCCGCAAGAAAACGCTAATCTTCAACTTTCGGCAGGACAGCACCGACGTATGGGATGACGACGATCTGATGGCGCGATGGAACTATGAGTGCTTCTTTCCGGATGACAGGCGGGATGGCGTGGAGATCGACCTTTATCCGTCGCTCCGGCGGCGCTCCGCACGATCATGAGTGGTCTCGCGAACCCTCGCCGACGACGGCGAAGGGAGCCAAACTGCGGGATGGACCCGAACTTCCCATCCTATGAAGGTCAGTTATGCGACCTGCGGGAGGCTGCGCGCGCGCTCGACTTGCAAGTTCAAGAATTGCGAGCCAGCACGGATGCAGAGATCGACCTGGCCTTCGAAACTATTGCGCGGCAGCGCATCGCCAAATCCGATCACCGGCATCGCCTGCTGCTGCGCGCGCGCCGCGGGCGGCCAAGCTGCCGCCGCGCCGCCGAGTGCAGCCAGCAACTCCCGCCGTCCGATGGTGACTGTCATACGCCCCTCCCGTGCGAGGTGCGTAAAGGGAACGATACCACGCCACGAGCGTGCAGTCTTGCCGTTCAAGGATCAAGGAGGGCAGGATGCTGGTTGCTTTCACCTCTGTCGTGGGCTTTGGCCAAAGGCCAGCGTCAACATCCACGGCGTACCGAACGGGCGCGGCGGCCCACCTTTATGATCCGTCCGACGCACAGTGCGCAGTCTGATCGCGATTGCCGCGTTTGCTCGCGATTCGATATTTCTAGGAGGCGTCGACCAGCGCCGCGTGAAACCTCTCCGGATTCACGGGCTTGTACAAAAGGCGGCATGCTCGGGAGCCGACCTCGCACCTCGCATCGCCGCTGATGAGGAGCGCTGGAATCGGGGGAAGGGCTGGAATCGGGAACGCGCTGCGGAGCCGTTCGATGGCGTCGACTCCGGTCATTCCTCGTGACAATTGATAGTCGCACACGATCACGTCAGGCCGCCGACCCGCGTCGGTTTCAGCGAGGCGTACTAAGGCCTCGTCGCAGGATTGGGCGGTGACGACGCAGCAGCCCCAGGAGCGCAGCAGCCCCTCAGTTGCCTCAAGGATCAGGGGATCGTCGTCGATTACGACGACAAGCTTGGCGACGACTGGTACACTGCGGGTCGCTTTCATGACCTGGGCCTGATGAAGAAAACTCCGTAATCATATTGACGCGCTCCAGCCGAAAAAAGTGATCAGAAGTATCTGCGGCAGGTGCTTTCGTCCCACCCTCAACAATATATGCGCCGGTACTTACGATAGTCTGTCCCAGGACTTGAATTCTCTACGGCGACGCGTTAGCGGCCTCGCGCGTCGCCGCGTAGCCGTGCGTCGGCGTGTGGTCCCCGTGGTGGCCGAAGGCGAGCGTCCACATCCACGGTCCCACGGGCGCGGCGGCTGTTTTCATGATGCGCCCGACGACAGCGCCGTCGGCCAGCACGTCGAAATCGTCGTCGTTCCACCTCGCCGGACGAGCGCGAGGCCAGGCGCGTTTGAGGATCAGCGACGACATTGCGCCGTTCCAATTATCTCTTATACCAATCCTCAGATTGAGTGACCTGCGGCTGCCCAATCGCGGCGGGCGATGGACATGATTTTCCACGGCTGATCAATGAGCGTGTTCCAGGCGTAGCAGCAGTGATCGACAATGTCGTCGAAGGATTTGAAAATTCGGTTCGACAACCAGTTCTGCCGCATGAATTGCCAGATATTTTCTTGGCCGTTGAGTTCGGGTGCGCGTGGCGGAAGCTGCAAGAGCGAGATGTTGTTTGGAACCTTGAGGGCCTTGGCGCCATGCCACCCGGCTTGATCGAGGAGAACAATAGCGTGAGCGCCCGGAGTGACTTTGGTTGCGATCTCATCAAGGTGAAGCTGCATAGCTTCAGTATTGCAGGCTGGCAGCACGAGGGCGGCGCCGGCTCCGCGTTCGGGGCAGACCGCACCGAACAGATAGGTCGATTGGGTCCTTTGATCGTGGACAGCACGGGGGCGTGAACCCTTCCTGGCCCAGCGATAGGTGAGCTTGTTCTTTTGGCCCACCCGCATCTCATCTTGGAACCAGACCTCTACGGCTGTGTCGAGTGCGAGTTGCGCACGGATTTCCGCCACATGCTCGGCGAAGTTTTTTTGAACGCGTCCATGGCCTCGGCATTCTGCTTGTAAGCCTTGGGCCGGGCGCTCACATGCGAGAAGCCCAAGGTCTTGAGGGCGCGATAGATCGTATCGTCCGATACCGAGAGCCCGAACTCCTCATGCAGCCGCATGATCAGATCACACGCCCGCCAGCGCACCACGCCATGGATCGCAGCGATCGGGCCCTCCTCTACAATGCGGGCGAGAAAGGCCTTATGTGCGGCGTTGAGCTTGGGCGGCATCCCCGGAGAAGGAATATTGATGAGACCGTCCGCTCCCTGCTCGTTGAACCGGATCACCCAGTCCCGCAGCGTCTGACGATCCATGCCGCCAATCTTCGCCGCCTCCTCCCGCGAGGCGCCGTCGAGCACGGCCGCAATCGCTAACAGCCGTCGCGCCTGCGCAGCGTCTTTCGCTCGCTGAGCAAACCGGCGAATCTCGCAGGCGGTATAGTCCGTCCGCACCGCAATAGCGTGGCCCATGGCAAACCCCTCAGTTTGCCATCTTGAATCATGCCGCGGTCGATTCGGGAATCCCTAGAGAGTCAGCCACTCAGCGGACCGGTATAAGCGGTCATCGATCAGCGTCATCGATTTATGAGTACACGCCCTAATGCGCAAGCCGTTGATCGCCGTTCTGCCGCTGGCGTTACTGTGCAGCGCGTTAGCTGCTAAGGCCATCATGAAGAAGCGCCGAGCCTTACCCCACGTAATAGTGCTGCTAGCGCTATGTTTTCTCGCATCACCAGTCTTGGCAGAAGAAGTACTACATTGCATCGACACGGAGAATACAGGCTTTCATTGGGTGATCCGCCCCCACTGAAGTGGTCCGACTTGAGGTATGTCTTTGACATCAAGGAGGACTGCAATGGCAAGGAAGCGATACAAGCCTGAAGAGATCGTTGCGAAGCTGCGGCAGGTCGATGTTCTGGTCTCGCAGGGCCAGAACATGGTGGACGCAATCCGCCAGATCGGGGTGAGCGAGGTGACGTATTATCGGTGGCGCCAGGAGTTCGGCGGGCTGAAGACCGAGCAGGTGAAGCGCCTGAAGGACCTTGAGCTCGAGAACA
>Ga0310911_10001014_pt1 | contig 10986 bp, 10 predicted proteins | sample GREbulkMGHF170_FD_203532 | JGI IMG/M metagenome (GOLD analysis project Ga0310911, IMG submission 203532) | Lab enrichment of tropical soil microbial communities from Luquillo Experimental Forest, Puerto Rico - GRE.bulkMG.HF170 | ecosystem: Environmental > Terrestrial > Soil > Tropical forest >... | reverse complement strand
CGAGCTGCGCGAGACCATGTATCCTCGTCCGCGCGGCGAAGCCGCGGAGTAAGCATTGCGCGGGGGGAACGACCGTGCGAATTTGCGCGACGCATGTCCCCTCGCCCAGATCTCGGCCCCAAACCACCCCTTGGATATTGTGACAGCCGCATAGGTCGTGCGGCCGAGTTGCGCGCCGATACCGCGGCCATCGAGGCCCTCACCCGCAAACCGGGTGCCGGCGCCTATGTGATCGGGGGCGAATCGATCGTGACGAAGAAGGGCTCGCCACTCAACGAGCCTTTGTTCACGCTCGACGAAGCGAACGCATTGTCACCTGCATCGGAAACAATATTCCTTGGAGTGCTCGATGGAGTGCCGCGGTTCGGCCATGGCCTTACGCCGCAAGCCGCGGAAGCCCTGAAGTCACGCAGCGATCTGCATATCACCGATCTGCGTTCCATCGCCGTCCAGGGCTTGGTCGAGCAGGATCACCTGCCGCCGATCGCTGAAGCCAAAGCCGTGCTGCACTGGCATGCGCGCCACCGATTCTGCTCGAACTGCGGCAGCACGACCCGGCTCGTCAATGGCGGCTGGCGGCGCGACTGCCCACAGTGCGCGGCCGAGCACTTTCCCCGCACCGATCCGGTTGTGATCATGCTGGCAAGTGACAGCGAGCGTTGCCTGCTAGGGCGTAGCCCGCGTTTTGTTCCGACGATGTGGTCGTGCCTCGCCGGGTACATCGAGCCCGGCGAATCGTTCGAGGACGCCGTCCGTCGGGAAACGCGCGAGGAAGCCGGCATCGCCTGCGGCCGCGTCGTCTACTTCGCTTCGCAGCCATGGCCGTTTCCGACATCGTTGATGATCGGCTGTCACGCTGAAGCGCTGTCGCACGAGATTGTGGTCGATCGCGAGGAACTCGAGGACGCCAGGTGGTTTAGCAAAGTAGAGATTGAGTCCATGCTGGTGCGCAAACATCCGCAGGGGCTGACGACGCCGCCGCCGGTTGCAATCGCGCACCACATCATCCGCGCCTGGGTGGAGGACGAGATAAACTTTGACTGAACGCGCACCGAACGTGCCAAAAATCCTCTGCGCGGGCATTGCCGTGCAGGACATCGTCATGCGCGTCGAGAATTTTCCCGGTCCCGGCACCAAGGTTGCCGCGAGCGAGTTCATCATCACCGGCGGCGGATGCGCGGCAAATGCAGCAGTTGCGATCGCCCGGCTGAAAGGACGCGTCGCCTTCGCCGGGCCGCTCGGCGGGACCAACGATGCGGTGAGCGATCGAATTCTGTCCGATCTCGGCGACGAGGGCATCGATTGCACCGGCGCGGTACGCGTCGACGGTGGAACGGCGTCGGTCTCGCTCATTCTGCTCGATGCTTCGGGTGAAAAAACCATTGCCACACGCCGCGGTGTCAACCTTGGCCGCGCCCTCCCGAATGATGCCGCGACGCTGGTGACCGATGTCGACGCCGTCCTCGTCGACAACCGTTTCCCGGAATTCGTGAGCGCGGTATGCCGCGCCGCCCGCGAGCGGAAAATTCCGATCGTCATTGATCTCGATCAGGCGACAGACGTAACCGATCCCCTGCTCGCGCTTGGCACCCACGTCGTGTCGTCGTCGGAAGCCCTGTTCGGAACGACAGGCCTCAAGGAGTACGGAGCGGCTCTGAAAAAACTCGCCGGGCATCTGTCCGGTTTTCTCGCCAGCACAGATGGGCCAAATGGCGTGTACTGGCTCGATGGCGGCGAGGTCAGGCACCTTCCGGCTTTCAAGGTCAAAGTGATCGACTCGCTTGGAGCGGGCGATGCATTCCACGGGGGGTTTACGCTCGCGCTCGCCGAAGGCCGCGCGCTCCCGGATATCATGCCCTTTGCCAGCGCCACCGCCGCACTCAAGTGCACAAAATTCGGCGGAGCCTTGGGTGCGCCGACACGCGCCGAGGTCGAAGCCTTTCTGAAGCAAAACAGCTGAGCGATTATTTCTTCGACGGGCACGGCGCACCGCAAGGTGCGCAGGCGCCTGTGAAGTCCTCCGGCGACACCGCACGACCGCTGGAGGGACTCGAGAGGTGGTCGACCAGAATGGCCGCAACGCCGATGACGACCACAATGATGTAGACCGTGCGCATCGCTATTCCCTCGAGAGCCCGAAAAGCGGGCGCAGGCGGATGCCGAGCAGGCAGCCGGGCATCGCAGCCAAAAGCCAGATCCAGCCGTGCAGCGAGCCGGAAGCAACACCGCCGACAAAGGCGCCGATGTTGCAGCCGAAGCCGAGGCGCGCGCCCCAACCCATCAGCAATCCGCCGATGCCGGCCGCGAGCAGGGATTTTGCCGGCGGCCAGGCAGATGCGGCAAAGGGTTTTGTCGCGGCAGCGGCCGCCATGGCGCCAAACAGCATTCCGAAATCAGTGAGGCTCGAAGTATCGCTGAGCACGGAATCCGTGTGGGCATGCTTGGGCCCCGGCCATTGCCAGAAAGCGGCGTGCGAGAGATCGAAGCCCAGCGCAGTCGCGGCTTTTGCGCCCCAAACCGTGTAGCCGAAGGTCACGCTCCAGGGGTGACCGCCGGCGAAGAAAACCGCGACGCACAAAATCCCGATCGCGATCCCGCCAATCACGTAGTTGCGCGAAGGCTTGTAAGCGGCGCCGCGCTTCCGCGCGATGGCAATGAACACACTCGCAAAGAGCGCGATGCTGGCAAGTGTGACCGCGAGCCCACCCCAGACGCCGAAATAATCCGAGGCCAGCACGGGATCTATTCCACCAAGCGAAAGGAATGCCGGCAACGACAGGCTGCCGAAGACGCTTCCGATCACGAAGAACAGCAACGCGATCAGCATGCGCCCCGAACCGCCACCGACGGTGTAGAGCGTGCCCGATCCGCAGCCATTGGCGAGCTGCATGCCAACGCCGAAAACGAACGCGCCTATGATAAGCGAAGGACCCAGCGGCGCGATCGCTCCGCCGTATTTCGGGCTGAGCGCGGCGACAGGGACCACAACAAGCGCACAGATGACAATGACGATGAGACCACCGACAAGACCACTCGCATCGCCGCGCGTCACGAAACGCCGCCAGGAGGCCGTATAACTGAATTCGGCCTTGAGAAATGCAATACCAAGTCCGAAGCCGCCGAGAATGAGCGCGGCGGACGCCGGCTGGTGGTCGAGCAGCACTAGGGCGACCAGAATTGCAGTGGCGCCGAGCGCAAGACCGAGGAAAAGCCGGTCGATGCGAACGGCCGCGCCCCGATCGGACGCGGCCAGACTTGCCATAGTCATGAAAACTCCAAAGCGCGGATCAGGAACCGAGGCCTATAACCTTCTTCAGATCGTCCCATTTCGTGCGCGAGGATTCAATCGGCCGGCTTGCACTGCTGGTCCACTCGACCATCGAACCGGCGTAGAGCCTTGTTTCTGTTCGGCCGAGCAGTTCGTGCAGGACGAACCAATCGGTCGCGGCCCAATGACCCGTATTGCAGTAGCTCACCGCCGGACCGGCCGGAACTGCACTCGCAATCGCCGCGAGTTCTGCCTTCGGCCTCAGGCGGTTCGTTTGCGGATCGTAGAATTTGGCGCTGTCGAGGTTCACTGCTCCGGGGATGTGGCCATAGGCCTGCGACGCCGGCGCTTTTTCCTTGCCGAGGAAGAACGAAGCCGGCCGCGCATCGACGAGCGATGCCCCGCCTTTGCCTTCGATGGCTTCGACATCGTTGGCCAGCGCTAGAATGCTGTTGTCGACCGCTGCCGTGAAAATCTTCGGCGAGGGAGCTTTCGCTCCACTCTCGACCGGCAGACCCGCCTGCCGCCATGCCGCGAGACCGCCGTCGAGAATCGAAACATCCTTCACGCCGACGTATTTGAGGGTCCAGTAGGTCCGCGCCGCGGAACCGAAATCGAGAACGTTCACGCCGGCCGGCACCACCACCACGTGGCTCGCTTCGTCGATACCGAGATCGCCGATCAGCTTTTCCAGTTCGGGGACGGTCGGCACCATGAACGGAACGTCGTTGCGCGTGACGCGCCAGCCCGCCTTGTCGTAGTCACTGTGGACGCTGCCCGGGATGTGCGCGGCTGTATAAGCCTGCGCGCCACCACCATCGATCGCGGAACGGATATCGAGGACGACCAGGTTTTCATCGGCACGATGCGCGTTGAGCCACTGCGCAGTGACGAGCGGCTCGGCATGGGCACCCGCAACCGACGCGGCCAGCGCGGCGCTGAACAGGATCGCCGCGCCGACACGACGCAGTGTCTTGCACGGGCTGAAGCGAATAAATGTTTTCATGACACGGGTTCGTTGGTTGAAAAAACGCCATTGCCGGCGATAGATTACGCTTGAAATAGAATATTCTTCTCTATAAAGACAGGTCTTGGGCGTAAATAAGAATATTGTTCTAATTTTCCAAGTGAGGTAGGCCTTGCGTTCTAACTTTGGAGATCAATAGAGAATGGACGCTGTCGACCGGAAGATCCTGGCGGTTGTGCAGGAGGACGCCTCGCTCTCGGTGGCCGAGATCGGCCAGCGTGTCGGCCTGTCGTCGACGCCCTGCTGGAAGCGCCTACAGAAATTGGAGGCCGAGGGCGTCATCACGCGCCGGGTCGCGATCATTGATCCAGAAAAGGTCGGCCTCGGCATCACGGTCTTTGTCTCGATCGAGACCGGCGACCATTCGCAGGATTGGCTGAAGAAATTTGCCGACGTAGTCGGCGCCATGCCTGAAGTGATGGAGTTCTACCGGATGGCCGGCGACGTCGATTACATGCTGCGCGTGGTCGTGGCCGACATCGCCGGCTACGATGCGTTCTACAAAAAGCTGATCGCGACGGTGCCGCTGAAGAACGTCACGTCGCGATTTGCAATGGAACGGATAAAATCGACGACGGCGTTGCCCCTCGGCGAAACGCGATAGCGTCAGCCGGTCAGGTGCACGTCGTGGCGCCTTACTTCGGCGGCGTGATTCGTGGAGCCATATACATCACGTCCGACAGTGTAATGCCGGAGGCGGAGATGTGGCTGGCTCTTGCTATGCCGGTGGCGTCGATTTTCAGGCAGGAGATCTTGGCAGCGACCGCCCCCGTGTAGGGGTTCATGATCGCGGTCGAAGCGATGGTTGCCAATGGCGACGGAGGCGGCTAAACGCGCGACACCCGTCCTTAGCGGCATACCCCAGAAATAAAGCGTTAACCCTAATGACTGGTTAACTTGTAATCTGACCTTGGTTGCGCTTGATCTTTTTCCGAATTGATCACGCCTCGATACGCGACGCCGCGGAGTTTCCATGCATCCCGTTTTCGTAAACGCCGGCAAAAAAACGCAGGCGACCCCCATCTGGTTTGTTCATTCCGGAAATCTCGATTCAGTCCAGAAGGACATCGGCGAGAGCGGTCGTGCCTTCGTCGCGACCGTCGGTTTCGAGGCCAAGGCGGGCGGGCTTCTGTTGCTGCCGGCTGCAGACGGAAAGCTCGCCGGCGCGCTGTTCGGGATCGAAAAACCCGGCGAAGGGGAAATTGACCGCTTCCGGCCCGGACAATTGTCCGGTCTGTTGCCGCCGGGCACGTATCGCTTTGCCAACGCACCGCACGACGCGCGGCTGGCAGCGCTCGCGTTTGCGCTTGGCGCCTACCAGTTCACGCGCTACCGCAAGGCCGACAGCCGCAAGGTCCGCCTGATCGTCCCCGACGGCGTCGATGGCGACGATCTCAGCCGCATCGTCGAAGGCGTCACGCTCTGCCGCGATCTCACCAACACGCCTTCCAACGACATGGGTCCCGCGGAGCTCGAAGCGGCCGGTCGTGCCTTCGCGCGTCGGCACGGCGCCAAAGTAAAGGTCACAAGCGGCGAAGCGCTCGCGAAAAGCTTTCCTCTGGTGAACGCGGTTGGAGCCGGTTCGGCGCGAAAGCCGCGGCTGATCGACATCACCTGGGGCAAATCCGGCGATCCGAAAATTACATTGGTCGGCAAAGGTGTCTGCTTCGACACCGGCGGGCTCGACATCAAGCCCGACAGCGGCATGCTCAATATGAAAAAGGATATGGCCGGTGCGGCAACGGCGCTGGCGCTCGCTCATATGATCATCGGCCGGCGTCTAAAGGTCAGGCTTCGTGTCATTATTCCGGCGGTGGAAAACGCGATTTCCGGCACCAGCTTCCGTCCGCGCGATGTCTACACCTCGCGCAAGGGCATTTCGGTCGAAATCGGCAACACCGATGCGGAAGGCCGGCTCATTCTGGCCGACGCCCTGACGCTTGCCGACGAAGATAAGCCGGCGACGATCGTCAACTTCGCTACGCTCACCGGGGCCGCACGCGTTGCGCTCGGGCCCGACGTTCCTCCATTCTTCACCGATGACGACACGCTCGCTGACGCGCTCGCGCGCGCCGGCAACACGGAAAACGACCCGGTCTGGCGCATGCCGCTGTGGCGGCCTTATCAGGCCATGCTCGATTCGAAGGTCGCCGACCTCAACAATGTTGGAGCGGGCGGTCATGGCGGTGCGATTACGGCGGCATTGTTTCTGCGCCGGTTCGTCTCGGCCAAATCATGGGTGCACCTCGATATTTTCGCCTGGACGCCGGCGGCAAAACCCGGACGCCCGGAAGGCGCCGAGTGCCAGACAGCGCGCGCCCTGTACGCGATGCTCTGCGAGCGTTACGCCTGAGCCATGGTCGCACTCGATCCTCGCATCAATCCGTTTCGGCCCGAAATCGCCGCGAAACATCTGCAGGGTCAGGTCGAGGCGAAACGATTTGTCGAGGGCGAACGTCACAAGGTGATCGAGCCGAACACGGCGCTGCGACGCGCGCCCTCGCACGACGCAAGGCTCGATACCGAGGCACTGCTCGGCGAGCGCGTCATGATCTACGAAACGACCGATGAAGGCTGGGCCTGGGGCCAGCTGGAAACTGATGGTTATGTCGGCTGGCTGTCAGCCAACGCGCTTGGACCGAGCGGCCCCGCGGCAACCCACAAGGTTACGGCGCTGCGCGCACTCGCGTTTCCGAGCCCAGACATCAAATTGCCTCCACTCGCAGCACTTCCCATGGGTGCGCAACTGACCATCGCTCGTCAGGAGGAGCGCTTTGCCGTAACGGTCTCGGGCTGGCACATCCCGGCAGTGTGCATTGCGCCCATCAAGGCAAAGCGCGCCGACTTTGTATCGGTGGCCGAACAATTTCTCGGAACCCCGTATCTGTGGGGCGGCAAGACTTCGCTCGGGCTGGACTGCTCGGGTCTCGTGCAGGTGTCGCTCCAGGCAGCCGGCGTCCTCTGCCCGCGCGACAGTGACATGCAGGAATTGTCGCTTGGAAAACTCTCGTCGCTCGCAAGCCTTCGCCGCGGCGATCTTGTCTTCTGGAAAGACCATGTGGCCATCGCGCGCGACCACGAGAATCTCATCCACGCGAACGCACATCACATGGCGGTGGCTATCGAGCCGGCTGCGGAAGGAATCGCGCGCATCAAGGCCGCGGGCAGCGAAATCACCGCCGTCAAACGCGTGTGAACGCGGCTATTGCGCCACCGCACCTTCAGGCGCGGTCTCGAGCTTGAATGCGGCAGCGAACAGGGCGCGCGTATATTCTGTCTTCGGCGTCCTGAACAATTCTGCTGCCGCGCCCTCTTCCACCATCTTTCCGTGACGCATGACAAGAAGCCGGCTCGCCATGGCGGCGACGACCCGAAGATCGTGCGAGATGAACATGTAGGTGAGATCGTGCCGCTTCTGCAAATCGCGCAGCAGGTCCACCATCTGCGACTGGATCAGCATGTCGAGCGCACTGGTCGGCTCATCCAGCACAATGAATGTCGGCTCGAGCACGAGGGCGCGCGCAACCGCGATGCGCTGGCGCTGACCGCCGGAGAATTCGTGTGGGTAGCGGTACCTGGTTTCCGGGTCGAGCCCCACATCGGTCAGCGCGTCGACAACGCGCTTCTCTCGTTCGGCGCGCGACAGCCCCGGATGATGCACCCACAGACCTTCTTCGATGATGTCCGAGACGGACATGCGCGGCGACAGCGAGCCATACGGATCCTGAAACACGATTTGCATGTTGTGCCGGAACGGCCGCATCTGTTTGAACTTCAGGCCATTGATCTCGTTGCCCATGAACACGATCGGGCCCGTCGAGGAGATCAGCCGCAGAATGGCAAGGCCGAGCGTCGTCTTGCCCGAACCTGATTCCCCGACAACGCCGAGCGTTTCGCCCTTGCGTAATTCGATGCTGACGCCGTCGACCGCCTTGATGTGACCGACGACCTTGCGCAGCACGCCGCGCTTGATGGGGAACCAGACCTTCAGATCCTTGGTCTCGACCACGACCGGAGCGCCGGGGCAAGGCGGCGCCGGATCCGGTTTCGGCTCGGCGGCCAGCAGTGCCTGCGTGTAGGGATGTTCGGGCGCGGTGAACACCCGCTCCACTTCGCCCTGCTCGACAATCTTGCCGCGCTGCATGACGCAGACCCGGTCGGCCAGCTTGCGCACGATGCCGAGGTCGTGGGTGATGAACAGCATCGACATGCCAAGCGAGGTCTGTGTGTCCTTCAACAGCTTGAGAATTTGCGCTTGCACGGTGACGTCGAGCGCGGTGGTGGGTTCGTCGGCAATGAGCAGGTCGGGCTCGTTGGCGAGCGCCATCGCGATCATCACGCGCTGGCGCTGCCCACCCGAGAGCTGATGCGGATAGCTGGCGAGCCGTCCGGCTGGATCGGGAATGCCCACCTGGCCGAGCAATTCGATGATCCGCGCGCGCGCGGCCTGACCCGTAAGCCCTTGATGCAGCATCAATATTTCGCGAATTTGCTTTTCGATCGTGTGCAGCGGGTTCAGCGAGGTCATCGGCTCCTGGAAGATGATCGCGATGTCGTTGCCGCGCACATCGCGGATCTCATTTTCCTTCATGGTGAGCAGCTCGCGCCCCTGAAACTTGATCGAACCCGAGGGATGATGCGCGGCCGGATAGGGCAACAGTTTCATCACCGACAGCGCGGTGATCGATTTTCCGGAACCAGACTCGCCGACGAGCGCCAGCGTCTCGCCCTTGCGGATATCGAATGAGACGCGATCGACCGCTAGCACTTCCCGGGCTCCGTGCCCGAAAGCGATCGACAGATCGCGTATGGAGAGAATCGGGTCTGTCGCGTTCATCGGAAGGTCTTTCTCGGATCGAACGCATCGCGCACTGCCTCGCCGATGAAGATCAGCAGCGACAGCATGAATGCAATGCTGAAGAACCCGGTGAAGCCAAGCCACGGCGCCTGCACGTTCGCCTTGCCTTGCGAAAGGAGCTCCCCGAGCGAAGGCGAGCCAGGCGGCAGGCCGAAGCCGAGGAAGTCGAGCGCGGTCAACGTCATAACGGACGATGACAGGATGAACGGCAGAAACGTCATCGTCGCCACCATCGCGTTCGGCAGCAGATGGCGGAAGATGATCACCATGTTCGATACGCCGAGAGCGCGCGCGGCCTGGATATATTCGAAGTTGCGCCCGCGCAGGAATTCTGCGCGCACCAGGCCGACAAGCGAGACCCAGGAAAACAACAGCAATATCCCAAGCAAGACGAAGAATCCCGGCACCAGCACCGAGGAAATGATCAGCAACAGATAAAGCGAGGGAATCGACGTCCAGATTTCGATGAAGCGCTGGAACAGAAGATCGGTCCATCCGCCGAAATAACCCTGAACGGCGCCGGCGGCGACACCGATGATCGAGGAAACGATGGTCAGCGCCAGTCCGAACAATACCGATATCCGGAATCCGTAGATCAACCGCGCTACCACATCGCGGCCACCATCGTCAGTGCCAAGCCAGTTCGTTTCGACCTCGTCGCATTTGGCAAACCCGTGGGTCGCGGCAAACTCGCAATCCTTTTTCGTCAGAAGCCATGTCGGCTTGGAGGGAAACGGCGATGGCGGCCTGCTCACCTGCGTGTTGTAGTAGAAGCGTATCGGTGGCCAGATGATGATGCCGCCTTCATTCTTGATGAGACCCATCAGGTAGTCGTCACGATAGTCGGCTGCCGTGCCGAAGAGGTTGGGATCCTGCTCCTTGGCAAAGGCCGTGTCCGGATACGTGACGATGGCCGGGAAGAACGGACGCCCGTTCACGTAGATGAAAATGGGTTTGTCGTTGGCGATGAATTCGGCAAACAGCGAGATCACGAAGAGCGTCAGAAAGATCCACAGCGCCCAGTACCCACGCCGATTGGCCTTGAAATTCTCCCAACGCCGCTTGTTGAGCGGCGAAAGGGAAATTGCTTTCGTGGTCGGCGGTGCCTCCACCCCCATCGTGGAGACTGCAATTTCCGGTGGCTTGATGCCAGTGCGTGCGTCCACCTCAGACCTCCCGCGTCTCAAAGTCGATACGCGGATCGATCCACGTGTACGTCAGGTCAGAGATCAGGTTCACGACAACGCCAATGAGCGAGAAGATGTAAAGAGTGGCAAAGACCACCGGGTAGTCGCGATTGAGAACGCTCTCGAAACCAAGCAAGCCCAACCCGTCGAGCGAGAAAATGGTTTCGATCAGCAAAGAGCCCGTGAAGAAGGCGTGTACGAAAGCGGACGGAAACCCGGCAATGACGATCAGCATGGCATTGCGGAAGACGTGTCCGTAGAGCACCTGGTTGCTCGTGCAGCCCTTGGCGCGCGCCGTCAGAACATATTGCTTGCGAATCTCTTCCAGGAACGAGTTCTTGGTCAGCAGCGTCATCGTAGCGAAGGCCGACAACGCCATCGCGATGATCGGCAGCGTCAGATGCCAGAAATAGTCGAGAATTTTGTGCCACCAGGGCAGTTGTGACCAGTTCTCCGAGACGAGGCCACGCAACGGAAACCAGTCGAAGAACGAACCGCCGGCAAACAGGATGATCAGCAGGATTGCAAACAGAAACCCTGGAATGGCGTAGCCGACGATGATTACCGTCGAGGTCCACACATCGAAGCGTGACCCGTCATCCATCGCCTTGCGGATGCCGAGCGGGATTGAAATCAGATACGTCAG
>Ga0310911_10001011_pt1 | contig 11002 bp, 11 predicted proteins | sample GREbulkMGHF170_FD_203532 | JGI IMG/M metagenome (GOLD analysis project Ga0310911, IMG submission 203532) | Lab enrichment of tropical soil microbial communities from Luquillo Experimental Forest, Puerto Rico - GRE.bulkMG.HF170 | ecosystem: Environmental > Terrestrial > Soil > Tropical forest >... | reverse complement strand
CGCGCCTTCCGTGCCTCGCAGCATCGGATCGGCCTCGGCGTTTCGCTGCAAGGAACCGCCGGTAAGCGCGAGATCGGTCCAGGGCGAAAGCGCGACGGCGGCGGCCGGCAGATAAAAGCCTTCGTCACGCAGCTTGAGCAGCATCGCCAAGACGAGTCCGCCGCCCGAGGACTCTCCTAGTACCGCCATTCTCCGCGGATCGGCACCATCGGCCACGAGCGCCCGGTAGGCCGTGACGGCATCGTCGAGCGCCGCCGGAAACGGGTGCTCGGGCGCAAGCCGATGATCTAGGATAACGGTACGGGCGCGCGTCGCCGCGGCGATACGCCAGGTGAAATCACCATAGAGCGCCGGCGAGCCCGACACATGCCCGCCGCCGTGGAGATAGAGCACGAGGCGGCCGCCGTGGGACGCGGGAGTAACGACGGCGACTGCTTTGACCCCGTCGAGGTCAACGTGTGTCGCCTGCGTACCCTTCGGCGGCGGCGGCACTAGACGCTCAAGGAATGCGTCCTGTCGGCGCAGTGCTTCGAGGGTGACCGCGGGACCGATCTTGCGCTTGACGAACCAGCGCAGCCCCAGGCGCACGAGCTCGGCGCGTAGACTCATCGCGGCCCCGCTCCAATCTGTTGGATACCGGCAAGAAGCTCACTGCCACGACTGTTGCCCCAGATCGAGCTCCCAACGAGCTGGATCGCGCACAGCAGGATAGCGATTTGGCGGCGCATAGTCAGGGGGTAACTAAGCCCCCTGGCCTCATTCTGAGCCTTACCGCTTGTGGTATCATCCCTCCATTGCATGAATGACCCCCAACCGGAGGGTCAGATGGCAAGCCACATCGAACGACGAAAATTCCTAGCCACGCTGCTCAGCGGCGCGGCGGTGGCATGGCCGTTCGCGGCGCGGGCGCAGCAGGCAGCGGTGCCGGTGGTTCGTCGCATCAACGACACGGCAATGAATTTATCAGCAGTTTGCGTTAACGCCGGTCGTAGGAGGTTCCATGGGCACTGAGCAATCCAAGCCAAAAGGGCCTGATCTCGCGCGCGGCGTGCCGCTCGGTGACGTTCCCGACGGCGGCATGGTGGGCGGGCATGTGGGCGACGACGCCGTGCTACTCGCGCGCCATGGCGACGAATTGTTCGCGATCGGCTCGACCTGCTCGCATTACGGCGGCCCGCTCGCCGAAGGATTGATCGTCGGCGACACCGTGCGATGTCCCTGGCACCATGCCTGCTTCAGCCTGCGCACGGGTGATGCAGTCGCAGCGCCCGCCTTCAACCCGATGCCGTGCTGGCGCGTGGAAAAGCGCAACGGCACCGCGTTCGTGCGCGAAAAGATCGAGCCCGCCGACAAACGCACCCCCGGCAAGGCTCAAAGTTCGAGCGCAAAGCCTGAACGCGTGGTGATCGTGGGCGGCGGAGCGGCGGGATTCGCCGCGGCCGAGATGCTACGGCGGGAAGGGTTTGCCGGCAGCGTGACGCTCATCGCCTCGGACGAGGCGGCGCCGTATGACCGGCCGAATTGCTCGAAGGATTATCTTGCGGGAAACGCGCCGGAAGAGTGGATGCCGCTTAGACCGCCCGAGTTTTACAAAGACCAGTCGATCGACCTTGAGCTTCGCAGCGACGTCACGGGGATCGATGCGAAGGGGAGAGAGGTAACGCTTGCGGGTGGGCGAAGCATCCCCTTCGACAAGCTGCTGCTCGCAACCGGCGCCGAACCCATTCGCCTCGATATTGCCGGCGCTGATCAGCCGCACGTGCACGTGCTGCGCTCGCTCGCCGATTCGCGAGCGATCATTGCCAAGGCAAAAGCCGCCCGACGTGCGGTCGTGATCGGCGCAAGCTTCATCGGGCTCGAGGTTGCTGCCGCGTTGCGGGCGCGCGAAATCGAGCTTCACGTCGTGGCGCTGGAGCGCCGGCCGTTGGAACGCGTGCTCGGGCGTGAATTTGGCGATGTCGTACGCGCGATCCACGAGCAGCACGGCGTCGTGTTCCATCTCGAGGAGACGGCGACAGCGATCGATGGCGGAAACGTCAAGCTCAAAGGCGGCACGACATTGCCGGCCGACCTCGTCGTGGTCGGCATTGGGGTGCGGCCGCGACTCCAGCTGGCTGAGCGCGCCGGTCTCAAGATCGATCGCGGCGTCGCAGTGAATGAATACCTTGAAACCAGCGTGCCGGGTATCTTTGCCGCCGGCGACATCGCGCGGTGGCCCGATCGCCATACCGGCGAGAATCTGCGGATCGAGCATTGGGTCGTGGCCGAGCGGCAGGGTCAGACGGCAGCGCGCAACATTCTCGGCCAGAAGCAACGATTTTCCGAGGTTCCGTTCTTCTGGAGCCAGCACTACGACGTGCCGATCAACTACATCGGCCATGCCGAGACGTGGGACGATCTCGACATTGAGGGCAACATCGAATCACGCGACTGCCTCGTGCGTTATCGTCGCAACGGCAGGGTGCTCGCGGTGGCCTCGATCTTTCGCGACGTCGATAATCTCAAGGAGGAGGCGGCGATGGAAAGCGCTGGTTAACGCGACTTGTTGAAGTCGGGGCGCGACAGAGGTGATAGCATGAAGGCCACACGAATCCTGCACGATCTGGGCCAGAGCCTCTGGCTCGACAACATCACGCGCAACTTGTTGCGGACGGGCATGCTCCGCCGCTATATCGACGAGTTCTCGATCACCGGACTGACGTCGAATCCGACGATCTTCGACCACGCGATCAAGAACAGCGACGACTACGACGACGCCATCAAGAGCAAGCTGGCGGAAGGCAAGTCGGGGGAGAAACTCTTCTTCGAACTCGCGCTGGACGACCTGGCGCAGGCGGCGGACCTGTTCCGGCCGGTTTATGACCGAACCTGCGGCGTGGACGGTTGGGTTTCGCTGGAAGTCTCGCCGTTGCTGGCGTACGACACGAAGTCGACGATTGCCGAGGCCAAGGACCTGCACGCGCAGGCACGACGTCCCAATGTCTTCATCAAGATTCCAGGCAACCCCGAAGGCCTGCCGGCCATCGAAGAAGCGATCTTTGCAGGGGTGCCGATCAACGTCACGCTGTTGTTCTCCGAGGACCAGTACCTCGCGGCCGCCAATGCGTTTATGCGCGGCATCGAACGGCGCATCGAGGCGGGACTGAAGCCCGACGTCCCATCTGTGGCATCGATCTTCATCAGCCGCTGGGACGTCGCGGTGACCGGCAAGGTGCCGGAGGCGCTCAACGATCGGCTTGGCATCACCATCGCCAAGCGAACCTACAAGGCCTATCTCGGATTGCTGAGTTCGCCGCGATGGATGCGCGCCTACAATGCTGGCGCGCGTCCGCAACGCCTGCTGTGGGCCAGCACCGGGACCAAGGATCCGAAGGCTTCGGATGTCTTGTATGTCAATACCTTGGCCGCGCCATTCACGATCAACACCATGCCTGACGGCACGCTGAAAGCGCTCGCCGAACACGGCGACGTCAGCACAACGCTACCGATGGACGGCGGCAACTCCGAAGAGGAACTGGCGCGGTTCGCGGATGCGAAGATCGACGTCCATGCCATGTCGAGACAGCTTCAAGACGAAGGTGCCAAGTCCTTCGTGAAGTCCTGGAACGACCTGCTCGGCGTGATCAGCTCCAAATCCGCCCTACTCAAGCGAGCGAGCTAGCCGCGGTGAATGCGAAGTCGCGACGCACGGCCCAGTGCGGAAGCGCGGCGATATTGGTCGCGTAAGGAGATTGCCCCATAGGAGAGATCATGAAAATCGGCATCATAGGCGCAGGTCAGATCGGCGGCACCCTCACCCGTCGGTTGAGACCGCTGGGACACGAGGTTCACGTGGCCAATTCCAGAGACCCCAGGACTCTTGCGAGCCTGGTGACGGAAACTGGTGCTGTCGCGGTCGAGGCGAAGGATGCCCCGCGAGGTGTGGATCTGGTCATAGTCACCATCCCTGAGTGTAATGTTGCGACACTGCCAAAAGGGCTGTTTGTCGGCGTGCCAGCAAGCGTGGTCGTCGTGGATACCGGCAACTACTATCCGCGCCAGCGCGATGGCCGGATTGTAGAAATCGAGTCGGGAATGCCGGAAAGCCGCTGGGTCGAACAGAAATTGGAACGGCCCGTTATCAAAGCGTTTAATAACATCTATGCGCGCCATCTGCTCGAACGCGGTCGGCCTCGTGGATCGCCTGGTCGAATTGCCTTGCCCGTTGCGGGTGACGATGCAAAGGCCAAGGCCGTCGTCCTGCAGCTTGTCGATGAACTCGGTTTCGATGCTGTCGATGCCGGCGGATTGGACGACTCCTGGCGGCAGCAACCCGGAACACCGGTGTACACCACCGACCTCGATGCTGAAGGTGTGCGGAAGGCACTTTCGGCGGCACGCCGCCAACGCACGCCCGATTGGACGGCCACGCCCAAAAGCCCCGGCAACTTTGCCAATCCGGCGTGAAAGAAGGTTGCGTCAGTCTCGTCAGTGCGTTGGCGAAGCCCGCCACGACATGGGGCCGAGCCCATTGACCGCATTTTTCTGCGGCGACATCCCAATCTCGTTACGCCCTACGTGCGTTCGAGGAGCAGATCCTTCAGCACCACAGCATCGTTATGCGCCTCGTCATGCGCGGAGAACACCAGCGTGATCCGACCGCGTTGCGCAAGCGTACGTAGCCGATCGAATTCGTCAGAATGATGCCGGATCTCCGTTTGGTAGCGTCGTCGGAATTCCTGCCAGCGTTCAGGATCATGGCTGAACCACTTTCGCAGTTTGGTACTTGGCGCAATCTCTTTCATCCATTCATCGATCGCGGCATCGGTCTTCCTCACTCCACGGGGCCATAACCGGTCGATTAGGATTCGGATGCCGTCATCGGGCGCCAGCGGCTCGTAGGCTCTCTTGAGCCTGATGTGGTCCGCCGAGATCCTACTGCTCATCGGCCTTGCTCCGGGGATCCATCAAAAGCGCGCCTGCTCCGACGAGGCCAGAGAATATTGTGTCTTCATCTGGCACACCCAGGTCTGAAAAGGAAGGCCCCCATGCTCAACATGACACGGCGCGAGTTCAGATCGGCCATGGGCGGCGCAGCGGCTTGGCCACGCGCGCGGCGCGCGCGCCGCAATGCGGAGCGAAGCGGACATTCAAGAACGCGGGGCATCAGTAGCCTCGGTCGCCGATGACCCGTTGCGGCCTTTAGCGGACCAAATTTGCTTTGATGCACAACATCGCCAATTGACGATGTGGTAGGGTGTGATCCTCGAGCTGAGAACCAAAGTCCATGAGGCGTCGCGAGTTCATCACCCTTGGTGGCGTGACGGCGTGGCCGCTTGGGGCGCGAGGGCAACCGGCGATGCCGGATTGTTAGGAAGCCCGCCTTACTTGCCTTCGTTCCAGATATCCGTCGCGAGCTTCCAGTCGCTCCCGATTTTTTCCCATACCACAACAAATTTGCCGGTAACTTCCTTCGGGTTAGCGCCCTTCGTCATGAAGCTGAAGGTTCCGATCTCGCGCGCTGCGGAGGGTCCGAGTGGCTTGACGTCGAGGGTTGTGAGTTTCGGATCGCCAACTTGCTCCGCCATGCTTTTCCACATTGCCGCGATCGCGGCTCTGCCCTTGATCATCCCCGAATCCGGCGGGAATGCGGTCGCGTCATCGGCGTAGAGTGATGCGATACCGGCGAAATCACCCTTATTGAAGAATTCTATCCATTTTGCATTCGCCGCCTCAATCTCGGCCTTCTGAGCAAACGCCGACGCGATCAGCCCGGCCACGAAGGTAATAACCAATGCGATCCTGCGCATGACTATTGGCTCCCGATTGCGGCACGATTGAAACTGCGAAAGTGACGATCGACGCCGCGGTTTGGTGGAATGTCAGTTTTTGGCGCAGGTGGCCATGCTGCCGCAATCATGGCCCGCGCGCCCTCAGGCACCCGGCTTCGCTCGACGGCTGGCCTCGAACAAGTCCTGCACATTGGCTATGAGGTAGCGCTCCAGGCACGCTCAATCTTGCCGGGGTTCGACGGCCAATCGGCAATCCTCAGTCGTAGAATGCAGGGAGCAGCTTAAGCTTGTCGGTTTGCTTTTTGTCATGATTGATGAACAGCGTCGCCTTGTACATTGCGATCATCTGCCTGACTTTTTCCATCGACGCGATTGATTCTTCCTTGTTGGTATTGAGGGACGGAACTATGTTTCTCTCGAAATTCTCTTCCAAATGAACAACGTCGCCGGAGAGGATGATGAAGCCGGAATTCTTGAAATGGACTAGCAGCGACTGGCTGCCGGGGGTGTGCCCTGGCGTGGAAACCAAAGTGACGCTCCCGTCGCCAAACACATCGGTATCACCGTCGATGAGCTGAAGGTCCTTCGGGGTGCCCAAGAGCTTACGCGCCAGTGCCATCAATTGATTTACGTTGTCGTTCGGCCCGTTGCCGGAATTTATCCAGCTATACTCAGCTTGCTGCATCAGGATTGTGGAGTTGGGGAACAAGCCCACGTTACCTATGTGGTCTCCGTGTGTGCGATATTGCAACACGAGCGATATCGCGTGGCTTCAACCCGATTTCGGCGAATTGATCTGTCAGCGTCTTGTCGAGGTGATAGACGATCAATTTAGGTAAAGTGGACCAACCTCTGGGGTCGTTGTGCGCGGATTCAGGAACACCCGTATCCCAAAGCAACCATTCGCTTCCATGCTTTATAAGCCAGCAAGTAGACGAGAATTCGATACTGCGTCCGACGTTTTCGCCCGGCGTCCATACCGACTCGTCGTTTGCAAGGGAGCGACCACAATCCAACCGAAAAAGCTTTTCGGCGACACCGGCCTTGGTGGCATCTGGTAGTTTGGAGCCTGCGTTCGCATCTGGCGTGCCTTCCATCATGAGCGAGAAGGCAAGCAGGACAAATGATACCGCTACTTTTATTTGTCTCAGCATGACTATTCATCCTCTGGGAAAACGTAACGCTTATCGCAGCGCTGCGTTTTGGCGGTACCCTACCGAGCTTTATCTTCGGCAAACACACCCACAACCGTCTGGTTCTCCGGCGATACCAACAGGACGCGATCCTGCGTCACCGCGTAATAGTAGCCTTTGGTCTGCGGAACATTGTTGGCAAGACCGGGCGGTACAGGCTGCAGCGCAACGTTCGCCGGCAGCTTCACGCCGATATCCGCATTGAACGCAGCACTAGCCGGCTTGTCCCTGAGCGCCTCGTAAATCGCCCGCTGCTCTTCGTTGCTAAGTGTCTTGAACGTGTAGGCGAGCGTGATCAGCTTGTCGTCGGCGGCATTCTTCTCCGAGAATTTCGATGGGATGGTGTCGGTGTTTGCCGGCGCCCCCGACACCGCGAGCGCGCCGTTGACGAACGCGGGTTGCGGCGGCTGCGCATTCGCAGCGGGCGGCTGTTGAGCGATCGCGGCGTCAAGACTCGCAGCAAGCGCCAGTACCGAAAAAATCATTCGCATGGCGTGCCCCCTCTTCCTTGCAGGCAATGGAACCGGGCGATGGTTTGATCGGGTTTCTTCGGCATTTTAACTAGGTGTCTTCAGCACTTGTTCCAGTTGTTTGAGCGCTTCGGCGTCCTCCGGGCTGATCGGGCGATCGCCGCAGCGGGGATCCGTTCTTTGCAAAGCACCAATCATCGCTCGCGTAACCGGGAGCGGTGCGCAACCGTGATCGGTTTCACACACGAGGTCCCACTGCGGATGGGCTGCACTGTGACATCCAAAGCAGTTCCCGCCAAATCGATTGACGACATCGACGGTCCCTCGTTTGCGAATTTGCGTTCCATCCTTCGATACGTCGAGATCAAAGAACTCCCAATCATGCGTTGCGGCGTTGAAGCCCTTGTCCTGCTTAACCATGGCCTCGGTTGGAATCAACTGAATCACTGATCCCGGTGGATACACCGCGCCCGTCGGCGAATTGGCGGCGGCCAAGGTCGCGTCGAGATTGCCTCGCAGGTTGTCCACGTAGAATTGACGGACCGGTGTCATCTTCGTGATACACCGAAATGACTTCGCATCGACATCCAATGCATTCCCGGAAGCCGACGAAAGCAGCAATGCGACGCCGCACAAGATCGTGGAAACGCCTTCTTTCCTTCGCATTGCTTCTCCTCCGTTTTCCGCCGCCGTCGCGACGACGAGCCGACTCGTGCGACGTAGAGTCATCGGAGCACACCTCATTCGTGACCGATGTGAGCGCCTTTCTCAGCCACCGAACGTTTCATCAGCAGCACCACGGGTACCAGCACCAGCGTCACCATTGCCATCATCAAAAAGACGTCGAAATAGGCGAGCGCTGACGCTTGCTGCTGGCGCAAATTCTCGAGGGCTTGCCAGGCTAGCTGCTGCGCAGCAACCGGATCGCCGGTCTGCTGCAGGAACACTCCCCGCGCCTGCTCGAGGAAGGAAGCCACAGCCGGGTTGAAAGCATCGAGGGATTCGCCAAGCCGCAGGGTGTGAAATTGGTCACGGCGCTCCTGCATTGTCTGCGCCAAAGACGTCCCCACGCTGCCTCCCTCGTTGCGCAGCAGACTCAACAAGCCAACAGCCGCTCCACGTAGCAACGGCGGAGTATAGAGGTAGGCCGCCACATTCGCGGGGGCAAAGCATATCGAAAGTCCTAGGACCAGCACCACCCGAGGCCAGACGACTTGGCCCGGGCTGATCTCCAGGTTCAGCTGTGACATCCAATAGTTCCCGGCGGCCATGATCAGCAGGCCGGCGGCGATCATCCATCGGGCATCAGTTCCCCGGCCGAGCAGAAAGCCCACGACAGGCATCGCGACGACGGCAAAGAACCCGGCCGGCGACATGACCAACCCCGCGTTCAGCGCATCATAACCAAACAGGGACTGAAGCAAGCCAGGCAGCGACGTGCTGGCAGCATAAAGCACGGCGAAGGCGCAAAAGATGATGAGGCAGCACGCACTGAAGTTTCGCTCCCGCATTGGCCGGAAATTGACCACGGGGCTGGGGTGGCGTAACTCCCACAAGATCAGCGCGATCAGACCCACAGCGAAAAAAGTCGCCAGCGTCTGCACACGCCAGAATGGATCGCTCAGCCAGTCCCACTCCTGTCCCTTGCTGAGCATCACTTCCCAAGAGACCATGACGATCACGAGGAGTGACAGGCCGATTGAGTCAAAACGGAACGGTCGCCTCTTCAATTCCGCACGCTGCTTCGTGAGATAGTCCGGATCCCGCAGTAGCGCATAACACGCAGCAAATGCCAGAAGACCGACCGGGACGTTGATGTAGAATACCCAGCGCCACGAATAACTGTCCGTTATCCAGCCGCCGAGGGTCGGACCGACGACCGGCGCCAACAGGGCAGCCAAGCCGAACAGCGTCATCGCTACGCCTTGCTTCTCCGGCGGGAAGGCGTCCAGCAGCACGCCCTGGCTGGAAGGCTGAAGACCGCCGCCCGCCAAGCCCTGCACCACGCGGAACACAATCAGCTGACCGAGACTGGTGGCCATTCCACACAGCCCCGAGGCAAGGGTGAACACCGCTATCGACAGCAGGAAGTAGTTGCGGCGACCGAGGTGCGCCGACAACCAGCCGGTGATCGGCAGGATGATGGCGTTGGCGGCGAGATAGCTGGTGATGACCCATTCGCCGTCGTCGGCCGTAGCCGACAGGCCGCCGGCGATGTATCGCAACGCGACCACCGTGATCGTCGTATCGAGCACCTCCATGAAGGTCGGTATCACGACGACAGCGGCAATCACCCAGGGATTTGCTCCCGCGCGGGATCCTGAGGGTGCAAGGACCGCGTCCGTCATTTTTCGGCACTCGGGCGGCTCCCCGCCGAACTCGATGGCGGTGATCGTGGCACATAGGCTTGCAGAAACTTCCCGGCATCGGGCCCGGTCGGCGGCTTATTGATATAGACGTATGGAACGACCGAAGTGCCGATGAACAGCGGGTTCTTGTCCGGGTCGTATCCTTCAAGCTCGATCCGGACCGGCAGCCGCTGGACGATCTTGACGAAGTTGCCGGTGGCGTTCTGCGGCGGCAGCAACGCGAGCGTCGATCCGGTCCCGATGGTAAAGCCGGAGATCCGGCCATTGAATACCTGTCTGCTGCCGTACATGTCGACATAGAGATCGACCGCTTGGCCGATGCGCAAGTTGCGCAGCTGCGTCTCCTTGAAATTGGCATCGACCCAGATCTCATTGAGCGAGCGGACCGCCATCAAGCTCTGCCCGACCTGAACATCATTGCCCGGATTGACATTTCGGCGCGTGACGACGCCGTCGATCTCTGCCACCACGTCACAATAACGAAGATCCAGTTCGGCCACGGCCAGATCGCGGTTGGCGGCCGCGAGTTTAGCCTCGGCTTGCTTGACGGCCGGCGCCGCCGCCGCCAGCCGGGCGAGCGTACGGTCGATGTTGCCTTCGGGATCGAGTTTTTGGAACTCTTCGAGCATCTGCTTCGGAGTCTGGTTGTACGAATGGACACGGCCGAGCTCAGATGCACTCTGAATCAGCTCTGCCTGCGCCTGCAGGACCGAAGAAAAGGTCTGATCGAGATCGGACGGCACTTGGCCGAGATCTCCGCCCCCCTCGGGCTGCGCCGGCAGCCCCAAAGAGACCCGGATTTGGTACACATCGGCCAGTGATTGGGTGACCTGTGCGCGAGCAGTCGTCACGGTTGCTTCGCGTCGGTCGTACTCCTGCTGGCTGATAGTCGTTGATCCGATCAACTGCTTTGCCCGCTCGAAATCAAGCTCGGCCAGCTTCAGCGAGGCCTTGCTCTTTTCGAAGCCGGCAACCCGGGCACGCAGCAGGGATACTTGATTCTGCACGTCCTCCATGGCGTGTTGCAAATTCCAGCGCCGGCTCACGGCCTGTGCTTCGATGCCGCGCACCAGGGCCCTGGCCGCCTGCAGATCCGCCTCTGCGCTATCGACGGCCGCCTTCTTCACGGCGACTGCGTCCAAAAATGGCTCCTTGTCCAGTTCGACAAGAAGATCTCCCTTGTGCACACGGTTGTTGTC
>Ga0310911_10001010_pt1 | contig 11009 bp, 5 predicted proteins | sample GREbulkMGHF170_FD_203532 | JGI IMG/M metagenome (GOLD analysis project Ga0310911, IMG submission 203532) | Lab enrichment of tropical soil microbial communities from Luquillo Experimental Forest, Puerto Rico - GRE.bulkMG.HF170 | ecosystem: Environmental > Terrestrial > Soil > Tropical forest >... | reverse complement strand
GGCACCACCAGACGCGCCAGAGTTAATTGCGCCAGTTCCACCGCCACCACCGATTGTGATTCCGATAGTCCAAATTCCACCAGTCGGAAATGTAACACCCTTTTGAATCGTCCAAGCGCCCCATCCTCCTGCGCCACCACCCTGACCAGTGTTACCTCCGTAAGTTCCACCAGAACCGCCACCACCACCGAGCGCAATAATGTCAACAAAGTTGGCCCACTGCGGAATATTATAAGTACCACTGCCCCCAGTAACAAAAGTTACTGGCGCAATAGTTACCGGCAGGTCATGTTGCTTACCCCAAGGCACACCAGGGTATCGCCGCAATAATCGCGTCATGCGCGGCGACGGTTTTGTCAGGCACCGCTCCCGGTCGATAATGTCGATGAGTTCGACCGGGAGTTGTGTTATCAATGCACTCAAATTACTCTTCCCAAACGAAATATGAAATAACGCTAACGGCTGCGGCAGTTGAAGGTGTTACGCGAATACGCAAAAAGTTACCCGGCGCAACTTCCGGTTCACGACCCAGCGGGAACTGTTGCTTGAAGTACGTCGCCAAATCCATTGTCGCCGCAAGCAATCTCGTTGTGGTAATTGTGCCTTCAGCGGTCGGCCCGAAACATGTTGCAGTCGCACCGGGCGTAGCCGTTTGCGAAACGTTGTTGGCGTCATTGTAAGGAGTCACAACCCCCGACGTGCCACCAGTGCCACCAACGGCACCTGTGTCAATCAATTCCATTGTGACCGGAGCCGTGGGAGAAGTCGTGAACTCGTAGCCCCACTCCACGACACGAATTTTCGCTGTGCCGAGCTTCAACTGTTGCATGGTTTTTGGCGTAACGGTGGCCGCTGAAGCCAATGCGCCAAGAGGCGCGGTCAGAGCGCCAGTGGCACCGTTCCACATGATAAACAATGGTGCTGCCATGATGTATTACCTTTCTTAGAAGTTCGATCCAACCGGAAGCGAAACCACAATTTCTTTTTGAGTGCTTAGGGCAACTGGTCCCGGTGGGGCTTGACGCAAGGCCGTTGACCGTGGCGGGTCTGTGATTCCCATTCCAGTCATTCCTGGTGTGCCCAAGTTACCAGTTGCCGGTGTCGTTCTTCCCAATCTGCTCATACATTAATCCTATCTCGTTGCGGCTCTTGGAATTGCCACATTGATTTGACCTTGGACTGGCGCATAAGGAATGCTCGCCAACGGAACAATATTAGGCGCATAAGCGATGAGGAACACAGCACCCGGCGCACCGGCACCAGCACTTTGCGCTCCGTTGACACCGTATTCCCATACATACCAGTGGTTGGGCGGAACAATACCGTCGTAGTAATCGGTAGTGAAAGTGTTTCCCGAGCCGCTGTAGCAACCCGCTCCACCACCACCGGGAGCATTGCCGCCATAACCGTTATACGCTGGCGCGGAACCATTGACGAGTGCTTCGCCATCCTGCTCCGCGCCGCCGTAAAATGTATTGGCGTTAAGCATTTGATTTGGCATACCCTTACCGGGATAACTACCACCACCTGCAACACCACCCAAACCACCTGGCGCAGAAAGATTTACCGCGCCAGCAGGACTATTAAATCCAATACTACTAGCACCACCGGCTCCCCCACCAGCGGCATAGTTAACACTTGCATCAGTGCCGCTTTGACTCCCACCGAAGTTTTGATACTCGGTGTAGTTCCGCAGATAGTATTCGCTGGAACCGGCTGCACCACCCGCACCGACATTGATCGTTAGTTGCGACTTCGATGTCAATGTGGATGGTGGTGGACCGTTAATACCACCGACCTGCAACGTGCCGTACAGCCAATTACCATGTCCCCCACCATTTCCCCAAGCGTTAACGCCACCAGCACCCCCACCACCGGCAGGGCATATTGCATAATCAATGAACTGTGCCCAAGTCGGAATGTCATAGGTGAAGCTGCCGTTGGTAGTAAACGAAGCTGGTTGCGGCGCATAGGTTGTCGCGCCCCCGCTTCCGGTCAGAGAGAACCACGGCACCTTACACGGCGTCTGATAAAAGAAATCAGTTCCAGCAGTGAGTTCTTCTGGTGGCGAGGGAACTGTTGTACCGTTGCCACGATATGCGGACATTTGCGGAGGGAGAGTGCCGGGATAAACAGCATGATTAAGAGTAAGACCAGCAAGTTGATAAGTGCCCGTTCCAGATATTGTCATTTCAACGGCCCACACGTCGGTCTGGCAATACGGAATCCCTTGAAAGGCAAGCGTTGACGGCAAATATGGTTGGTCAGGGATGATGTTGTAGAAGTAATAATTCAGTGAATTAGCAATCTCACCAACAAGATTGGGTGACTGATTCCACAAATCCATCTTGCCGTTAATTGTATTGTATTTGTATATGTTGATCCACAGGCCGGTGATCGACCCGGTGTACCCGCTGCTTTTCCAAGCAACAGCTTGCTTATTCGGCCACAATGTCATGGGCGTGTTCGGGTTGGCTCCGGTTGGGGTTCGAATAAACCCGATAACGCTATTGCCCTGCGTAACATTCAATGTCGGCAACGTAGCGCCAGATAGCATGGCAAGGTCGAATGTCGCATCACCCGTAGGCGCAACGGCATGGGAAACAGACCTCGTTGCAGCCATACCTGCGATGGTTTCACTGTTAGATGCAGTAGTCCCAGCAACCGAAGTCAACGGAGGGTTATTTGGCGTATAGCCGTAAAGCTGATTCGCCATGCCGCTCAGGAAGTTTGCGACACCGGCAAGCGTATTCCCGGTTATCGGATTGTTCGTCAAGCCTTGCAACATACTGTCGGTTAAACCCTGTAACGGCCCTGTGCCGGTAATGCCTGGTGACCCAGCCAAGTTCTCAAACGGAAATTGTTGTAACGCAGATTGAATTTGTGTCAGGGCTTGACCAGCATCTTGATTAGAAGCTCCGAAGATTTGATCAGCAATGATTTGTTCGTTGGCGGTAATACCACTGATTAAACCACCATCGACAGTGCCCAAATAACCACCAGCGGTTGACAAACTTGGAATAGCACTTGGGAAAAATGTACCCGAAGTAATTATACTTGCATCAAGATTTGGAATATAAGTGGCGTTCGTAATAGCACTGGATAACTGTGTCCCAAGAATTGTTGTTGCTGACGGTAATGCACCACCTGATTCGAGCCACGAAGCAATGCCGGTAGCCAATCCGGTGATAGCCGACACGGGAAGTGCCGACGCCACGATATCTCCAATAATGTTCGCTGCATTAACAACAACGGTCCCAGCAGGATTCAAATAGCTCTCAATAAAGGTGTCAATAGCATCTGATGTGGGGAAATCTCCCGGTGTATCTCCAAATCCGAACAGAGACAACAGACCAATGATCTGTTCGATATACGGATTGAGTGCGTCTACAACTGCACCGATCTCGTCTATGATTGGATTCAATGCGTTGACTACTGCAACAATGATATCCAAAATTGGTGCGAGAGCTTGAATAACGTCTCCGACAACTTCAAGCACGGGTTTTAATACGCCACCGGCAATTTCAACAGTGTCGTCTACAAGAGGTCCGAGCGCGGTGATTACGGCTGCGATCAGGTCAACGAAAGGCACTCCCCACAAAAGGATTTTATGCAGGACGGCTGAAACGTCTGGTAGATCAAGACCATCAAGTGCAGTACCGAGCATTGCAAAGATCGGTTGCATTGGACCGAAATAACTTGTAACACCGGAACCGTCACCAGGATCAACAATGTCAAGCGAACTCAGAAGTGAATCAACTGCTGCGGCAATAGGATCAAGTAAATCTCTTATGTCGCTGATGATGACGGCCAATTGCTCTGCGGCCTGGCCGACAACGGGTATGTCTCCCAGAAAGGTGAGCATGGTGGCGATAACGCCATCAACAATGAGATCAATAACTTGTTGGAAGTTGTCAACCGGGAAGATGTACTCAGAGAAGAAATGCCATGCCGCATCAAAGAGGTTGAGCGGCAATGGAATTCCATCCACTGATGTGAATCCAAACAGTGCGCCGATCATTTGAATGACGTACTTGAGGTCACCGAAATCAATGCCACTGTCACCAAACGAACCGCCGCCCAACAAGACGATAATATCATTGATTATCGATTGAATTTGTTGGATAAAGTTTTCATTCGCTTGGTCGATACCCCGCTGCATCTTTCGCATATATGCAGCCATATAGGTACTGTCAGATGCAAGTCTTCCTAAAAAGGCGGCTTGATCATCATATACTTTGGAATATGCCTCCATTGTAATGGAGCCAAGCGCACGACTTTCTGGCGACTCGTAATGGAGTGCGCCATATGATCCAGAAGGATTGCTCATTAGCTCACCGTCTGCAATTCATCGCCCATAGTATAAAGACGAACAAATGTCCAGAACGCAGTTCCAGCCGTCACCGTGCTATTGACCGTCAACTGTAATGCGACTTCATTAATCCCATCCGGTACAAGCCAATCCATTGTCCGTAGCATTGTCCATCCAGCTACCCCAACCGGATCGACAACATGACCGAAATCATATGGCCCTCCGATTGGGCCACCATTCATATAAGTATATCCTTCTAGAATGAATCCTGGTGTACCGCTTGGAGTTCCAGAAAGCACGTTCTCATACTGTACCACACAGCAAATTGTCAGATGCTCACCGGGAGTAACATAGCATCGATTGGAAAGAAATGACTCACCATGATCATCACAGTCAATTCGAACTGATCCGGCATCGGGCGCGTATGGCGTGTCATACGTTACATCCGCAACACGAATCCATTGACCACGACCAGGAAACCAGCTTTGTAGACTTTTTCCAAAATAACCATTAGTAATACGATTTGGGTCTGTTACTGGTTGTGTAGCATAATTAGGATTGTAACTAATTGGATCATAATCGAATGCCCCTTCGATTTTCAAATCCAGTTTGACCAATCCTGCCGGAACTCCTGCTGACCCACCAGAGCCTTGCTTCCCGCCACCTTGCGACGAGTCCTGTTCTGTGTAGGTAATTCCGATAATACGATGCCAACCTTCAATGGTTCCGACCCAAGGATAGTTAGGCGCAGAAACCCAAATGCTATCTCCCAGACCAAAACTCCCGAGCGGTGCAGAGGGATGGTTAGGATCGATCAGAATCTCTTTAAAACTGTTGGGAATATTACGTCTGGTGAGTTTTCGATGTGCCCATGCTGCCGCGCGCTCTGTTGAATCAATCTGAGCGTTCTCTTCCATGACGGTACGTCGATAGCGGGTAGGGTCTTCATTGCTGACTTCAGCGGAATAAACCTGTCCCGGTAACCAACCACGAATAATCACATCTGAAACAGGTTGAATATCACGTTCGTCGGCTTGCTTGGCTTGAATAACATTCTCGCCTAAACGAAATGAGAGATACTGCTGTTGATATCCACCGCGAGGATATCCAAGATGAAGCTTTTTGGTGAAGACAGTCCGATCATCATTCCATTCGCCCTCTTCAATTATGTCGAAAGGAATGTCACGGGCAAGACCGGCCATGACTTCCTGGCAATCGTTGAAGTCTACTGAGCGATAGAAGACGGCAAAGAAATCGAAGTTAAGAACATTTCCATCGTAGCTATAACCGGGAAGCATCTGTGTACCGCTGCTGGCGGGATAGACATCGACCTCAAGATTGGCGTTGCTGAACGATGATAGATGTGCCCAAATCCTCTGCACAATTTCAAATGGATCGACCGCAATTGGATTGAAATTAATCAGAAGAGGAATGCCTTTAGCATATCCAATGATTCCCGTTGTCGTGATTTTATTGTCTCCCGTGGTGGGATCGACTGTCTGATCGGTGACAATTCCATAAGCAAAAACTTTTCGCAAGCCATCGATTTCGATTTCGGCAACAACAACCTGACCCCAGGTCTGCCAGTTGATATTGTAACTTGATGCAAAAAACTCGCCTTGTGGAATAACGAATTCCATTGAGCTTGGAGCAGATAGATTGATAGCAATCTGTGGATCTTTAACAACTAAATCCCGTGACAGAATTCTGTCAGTGTTAGCCTCAATGACTGTAAAACGCATCCGGTCTGTGATCATATCAACCTACTATCTGATATGCGTCACGGTAAAGCAAAATTGCTTCGGCATCAGATGGGAAAGTAGTAGCTGAAAGTACAACTTCTAATTCAGCATCATGTCCGAAACGTAAACGATCAAGATATGGTGTATCGCCAGATAGTGAGGTCGTCAAGTTTAACCCTGAATTTGACACACAGCGACGTGGACCCCACGGATAAGAATTGAGTTCGACAACTTCGCCAGAAACTAAAGTATGATCGACTGTAATCGTCAACGGAGTTGATTGGGTAACACCATTCAAATACAGGCCAGTGAAAGTAAGTGAAGGGTTGGTAATTGGTCCGAATATGAGAACACGGAACCAAGACGGTCCATCACCGTTAGTTCCTGTAATAACAACGTCAGACGCATCGTGAGTGATTGCTACTCCGGTTTCATTAACGGAATAACCAAATGCGTCAGAGCGCCGAAACTCTGCTACGCACTGAATCGCCTCAGTGTAGTCTGTCTTTTTAGCATAGGTGAATTGTCCTGGCCGACCATATATCGCCCGAGTAATACCATCCACACCACAGCAATACAATGGCTCTAATTGACCCCATTGATTTCTGATAGTATCAGAACGCCATACCTTTTGGAAATCAGCTACCGTTGGCATGTCAGCCCAAAAGTTAGGAATGTAATCTTCATAGGGATGCAATAGCCGATTGATGAGTACATCAAAAGTTATCTCAATCGTGGTCGGTTTGTGCGAGTCCCAACCAAATCGAACCTCGTCGGAGCGAGTGACCTGATAATCTTGTGCGTTCACATCGTAAGGCTTGATATCAAACGTTTCAACCCGAACTGTTGTGCCCTTACCAAATACCATATTACCGATTTGGTACTGTCCTGAGATCAGGTTATAGATAACGCCTGGAATGCCCCCGGTCATTGTGCAGTCACCGTATTCATCTGAGAAGTCTTAACCTGATACATCATCTGTCGGGTTGAATCTCGCGGGTCTTGCCCCGGTCCCGCATAGTAGTTTAGCTGACCAATGGTTTGATTGTTGGCTTGTGGATTAAGAACTTGGCCTGGCACCGGCAAAGCATTCCTTTTCAAAGGGTTGTCCGTTGAATATGAAATCAATTGGCCTGTGTTCTGATCCAGAAGGAACTTCACATTGCCCATAAGTCCTGGTGGCCCACCAGCCAGGAATCCAAGGAATTGCCCGAAGTACGATCCAAAAATATGCCAGGATTCAATTCCAATACTGATAGCAGCGTTGATTCCTTGCAGAACTCCCGATACAACCTGAGCAATAGCCTGCACGGCTTGGAGTGCGGCTCCTGCACCACTACCCCCTGGCATACCGCTGGCTGCCCCGATAGACGACGCAATGCCGCCAATCTGACCAGCGATGTCTCCAACCGTGTTCGCTATTTTGGCTGCGAAATCAATGTATTTCTGAACGTTTTGAATGATTCCAATAACATCTTCTGTGCTGGCGGGTCCACGAACGAGAGCGTCACCGATATTCTTTGTTGCTCCAATGACTTCCACAAACGATTGGAAGTCCCCAATGACATCACTTGCAATACCTCCAACCCCGCCAGCAATCGCGGCAAAAGTATCAAGACCAGACGGCGCTTCTTTTAATCCCCATTGCTCTTGAATAGCAGAATGAACTTGGCTTAACTGATCAGCCATCATTTTGCCTTGCGGCGTTTGCAATTCATTCTGCCGGGTTATTTCAGCATCGATAGCTTGCAGAGCCGTTACAGCATCCGCTTGACTACTGATAGATCGCGGAACACCAATATCTTGTAAAGCCTGTTGAACTTGTGTCTGGGTATCTAAATTCCCAAGTTGCCCTGTATCTGGTGTAGTAACATGAAGTGGATCGTTTGCCGAACCGTCTGGTGCTGCTGGTGCTGGTGCTGCTGGTGCTGGTGGTTGTGCGCCTCCAAGTGGAGTAAAAGCCCCTTCACCGTGCGGGCCAGTTCCACCCCATGTTCCTATTTTATTACCGCCTGTAATTGCATCCCAAACGTCACCATTACTGTCAATCCAACCAACAACATTGAGTTCTGCTGGTAATCCTGTACGCGGTCCAGTTGCCGGTGGTTTGGGTGACCCTGCTGGTGCTGCTGGTGCAGCGGGTGGTGGTGCAGCAACAGGGGGCAGTGTGGCAGGTTCAGGTGCCTTATCGTTGTAGTAAGTCCAACCAGGATGTCCTGGCTGGTTTAGTGACTCTTTGGTTGCTTCTGGGCCTGTTGCCACCCACCTACCGTTAAAAGCATCGCCGGTAGGCACATTCGGAAGCCTTCCCGGTGTTGGTGGGGTTGTTGGTGGGGTTGTTGGTGGGGTTGTTGGTGGGGTTGTTGGTGGGGTTGTTGGTGGGGTTGTTGGTGGGGTTGTTGGTGGGGTTGTTGGTGGGGTTGTTGGTGGTGGTGCAACAGGCTGTCCATGTTTCGCCTCTGCTGGCCCATAAACTTCTATGCCTTGCGTGTTATACCAATGCATCTTACCGTCAGGCCCAGTTAGTAATTCCATTCCATTTGGAGCACCTGGCCTTGCTTTTGGATTAGTTGTTGGTACGTTAGGTGCCGGTGCAGCCGGTGCTGCGGGTGCTGCGGGTGGAGGGGGTCCAGCGGGTGCAGCAGGAATAGGAACCGAACCCAACGGAACAATATTGCCAGTTCTGCCAGGCTGATAAAAAATGTGAACGTGATCAGTATGTGGGTTATCGCCAGTGTAAGGTCTGGCACCAGGCCCGTGTTCATATCCATATACTTGCCTATTAAAAATGGCCCCATAGACATTTGGATCTCTAAGTGCTTGCGCTAATACCTTATTGCCTTCTTCAATAGAATGAACCATAACGTCAATTGCGCCATGTTGGTGTTCCCCAAATTGGTCTGCGGCATGGTCACCAACTTGGAATCCCAGCTTTGTCCAAAATGGCATCATTACGTCATGGGCAAATGAACGCGCATCTGTACCGGGTTGTCCAGGGACACCAGCTTGAGGATAAGCCCCGCCCATTGCCGCTGAATAGATGAGGCCGGTAGTCCCGCCAGGGTGAGCGGCCACATAAGGATTAGCCCACTGACCGTAAAGATTGCCCTTGTTCCGGTTATAGTTTTCCTGAGCCATTTGTGCTTGGATTTCGGCGGGTGCAGTACCAGGATTTCTGCCGACCCACGATGGATTTACTTGCCGAGCAATGCTGTCCCAAGTCTCTTGCGAGAATTGAAATAGACCGAAATGGGTTGGATTTCCAGATGGAGCAATTTGACCACCCGACTCAGCCTGGATAACCCCTTCCCACCAGGGATCGCGAGAGTGCCAATTGCCAGCGGAGTCCTGATACAGATTTGCACCACCCCCGCCACCGGGAGCGCCCCCGCCTTGTGGATTCCAGCCGCCAGGTGACCAGGGAAGTACCCTACTATTTGGCGGTAAGCGTAAAGGATCAGGAACATAACGCTTCGGGAAAATCTTTCCACCGGAAAGCAGATTGAGAGCTTTCCCGGCTTCGATAAAAGTGCTAGTCATCTGTTTTGCAAAATCAACTATATGACCGATAAGACTGCCTATGTCAGATAGTTGTTTAAAAGCGTCAGTTGACTTGTCTTTCATTCCAGTGACGGCACCGTAAGCAACGTCTTTTGCCGCGTCTTTAACAATACCGGCACCAGAATTAATACCACCGGCCCAATCCGTTGTGAAACTTTGTCCGCGATAGTATGACCATCCGGTCCCGCTCAGAGGACCGTATTTCGCTGGCGATGAACCCAATCCATCACCGGCTAATTGAGCAAGTTTAGTGATAGCATCTTTGACTTCTGGACTACCTGAAGTAATACCCTCTGCAAATGCATCTGAAAGAGATTTACCTTGTTTTAAAGCAGTGGTAAGATATGGCCCTAAAACATCTGCAATATCAGTATTACTAGCAATCAATCCCAAAAGTCTTGACGGGTTAGTCGTAGCTTCACCAGGAAGTGTTTGCTGTTGTCCTGGTGGTGGTGGTGGGGGTGGCCCTCCTGGTGGTGGTGGGGTATTAGGGGCATTCGGAGTACCAGGAGGCCACCAATAATTTGGTGGTGTTACATCTAAAACAGTTGGAATATGAAGTTTACCGTCAGGGCCAAGAAGATTGTTGATGATATCTTGAGCTTGTTCAAGTAAATGTAATGAAGCCTCAATCTTGACCGGATCGCCGTGGAACAATGCTTCGATAGCACTCTTTGGGTCTTGTGCCTTCAGAGTGTTTATCATTGCATCTTTAGGGAAGTATTGATCAATAATCTTTTGCTGAATATTAGGATCAACGATTTGGAACTGAGCCAACAGTCGCTTCAAAGCTTCTGTTGTATGGGCATAAGCCTCTTCCGGCGAGGCACGACCTGATTCCACTAACGCAACGTTATCTTGAACCAATTGCTGTATTGTCGATGAAAGTGTACGACCGTTCTTAGAACTAAGATCAAGTTTACCGCTTTGCTGAACAAGTGCATTCCCTGTCGTATCGATCATATCGACAAGTTTGGACATTGGACCGATAGCGTTATCGATGTCTTCGTTATATTTTGACAAGGCTGAATCATCAGGAAGCTTGCCAAGATTCTTTAATGACTGAATAAACGTTGTTGCTTTGTCATCAGCAGACACCATTGAATCATGCAATTTGTCAATAGCATCAGCAAATGATTTGACTTGAGCGCCTCCGTTTTCAAACTGTTGGCGAAGTTGTTTGACCGTATCGATAATAGCCGGGGCGGCTTTCTTTTCCTCAAGCGTCTTCAAGAACTTGCGGTAAGTATCTGCACTTCCTGTGATTGCATCGTTGGCTTGATCAGCCTCAATTTGAATGTGAGCCAATGCTTGAGCAAGAGTATGTGCCCCCTCGCCATAAGCTTTAGCCGCCGCTTCGGCCTCAGTCATTGCAACAGTTTGTTTCTTGGTAG
>Ga0310911_10001006_pt1 | contig 11021 bp, 7 predicted proteins | sample GREbulkMGHF170_FD_203532 | JGI IMG/M metagenome (GOLD analysis project Ga0310911, IMG submission 203532) | Lab enrichment of tropical soil microbial communities from Luquillo Experimental Forest, Puerto Rico - GRE.bulkMG.HF170 | ecosystem: Environmental > Terrestrial > Soil > Tropical forest >... | reverse complement strand
CGCCGGCGCGGCCGAGCTGATCCATCTCGCCCTGCCCTTGCTGGCCTTGGCCGAAGCCCTTCTTGCGCAGCTCCTCCATCAATTTCTTGAGCTGATCGCGCAATGCCTGCTGATTCTCGCGCAGCTCGCCCATCTGGTCGCCCTGCTGGCCCTGCTGACCTTGTTGGCCCTGTTGGCCGCGCTGTCCGCGTTGGCGGTCGCGCCGCTGGTCTTGGCCCTGCTGGAACGTGCGGTCGCGCAATTGCTGCTGCTTGCGGATCATGTCGCCGAGCTCGTCGAGCGAGCCCTGCTGCTGCATCGATTGGGCGAGGTTCTGCGCGCCGCGGCGCAAAGCTTCGAGCGCGCGGCCTTGGGAATCGACCGCACCGCCCGCGTTGCCTTCTCCAAGCTGACCTTCCGCCTCGCCCATGGCGTCGCCGGCGCGGCCGAGCTGATCCATCTCGCCCTGCCCTTGCTGGCCTTGGCCGAAGCCCTTCTTGCGCAGCTCCTCCATCAGCTTCTTGAGCTGATCGCGCAATGCCTGCTGATTCTCGCGCAGCTCGCCCATCTGGTCGCCCTGCTGGCCCTGCTGACCTTGTTGGCCCGGTTGGCCGCGCTGTCCGCGTTGGCGGTCGCGCCGCTGGTCTTGGCCCTGCTGGAACGTGCGGTCGCGCAATTGCTGCTGCTTGCGGATCATGTCGCCGAGCTCGTCAAGCGCGGACATCATGTCGTCGTCGCCGTCGCCATCCATCTGCTGCCCGGGACGGGCCATCTGCAGGGTTTCCAGCATCTGTTGCAGGTCCTGCAGCATCCGGCGCGCGGCATCCCTGGCGCCGGAGCGCGCCATCTGTTCGAGCCTATCGATCATGTTGCGCAGATCCTGCGGGCGGAGCTGGCGCGCATTGGGATCGAGTGGGCGCGCGAGCTGCTGCGGATTCTTGCGCATTTGCTCCGCCAGCGCTTGCATAAACTTGTCGAGCGCGCCGCGCAGCTGGTCGGTGAGACGCTTGATCTCCTCATCGCTGGCGCCGCGTTCGAGCGCCTGACGCAACGCTTCTTCCGCCCCGCGCAAAGCCTGCTCGGCATCGGAGACGCTGCCATCCTCCAGATGCACCGCCATGTCCCACATGCGCGCGACGACGTCGCGCAGCTGATCGTCGCTCTTCGCGCGCGCCAGTTGCCAGAAGATCGCGCGCAGGCCGAGATAGACGTTGCTCTCCATGTTGAAACGTTCGGGCGCCAAGGTGAGCGCATCGAGCGCGGTGAGCACGCTCGCCTGGGCGTCGGCGTCGAGCGCCAGTATCCGCCGTTGCTCGACCAGCGCGCGTGCCATCGGCTTGGAGAACGGCCGCTCCGGCAGGCGGAATTCGAACGCCGAGCTCTGGCCTTCGTTGCCCGCCTCGTCGCGTGCGGTCAGAATCATGGACACGTCGCTGCCCGCCCAAGGATGCTCGGTCAAATCTTTGGTGCTCTGCCCGACGCCGTTTTTCGTGCGCGCCTGTGGCAGCACCAGCGGGAAGTCGGGCGCGTTGTAGAGCGGCCGCGCCGGATGGCCGTTGGTTCCCTCGCTGTTGAGCAGCTTGAACATCGCCTGCGCGCCGATGACGCCGTAATCGTCCTCGAGCTTGTAGGAGAGCTGCAATGCCCCGCGCGCCTGGCCTTCCGGCTCTTTGGCGAGCGCGATAGTCGGCGGCTTGTCCGGGATGGCGGTGAACTGCCAGGTGACGTCGCTCGCGGCAACGCCGCGAACGGTGGCCGTTCCGGCATCGTTGATGACGAAGCGGCGCTCTTCCGTGCCCTTGGCGTTGCTGCTTTGCGCGCCGGAGGAAGGCTCGGCAAGGCCACCGCTTGCAACAACGTCGAGGTGAACCCCGGTCGCGCGGACGACCAGCGTGCTTCCCGCGGGCACCGAGAGGGCGGCAGCGGTTTGTACCGGCTCGCCCGGCCGCAGGCCCGGAAGAATGATCGGCGGACGACCGGTATAGGGCGGCGGGCTCACCCAAGCATCGATGCGGAAATTAGCCGGCATCATCACGCCCTGCCAATCGAACGCAGCAGCGATACGCTTCATCCGTTCACCGCCGGCAGCGAAGAACGTCGCGACCACCAGCACCACCACCAAGGCGCGCACGGCGAAGGGATCGCGCAGCGCGAGCCGCGGCATCGGTAACCCGGCTCTGAGGGTCTTGGCCGCGCGCAGGGCGCGTTCGATATGGGCACGCCACAACGCGACCGAATACGAATCTTCTATCGGGGCCGCGATCTCGTCGGCGATGGCGGTAGCCGGCCGATGCGGCAAGCCGGAATTGCGATCGAGCCGACGCAGACCTTCGATCCGGCTCGGCACGCGCAGCATCAGCACAGGCGCGAACGCGGCCGCGGTAAGCAGGAAGAAAATGCCAAGGCCGATGGCGCGGCCAGCCGGCGGCAGCCAGAGCCACAGACCGAGCCACGAGAGCGCTAGGAACAGGCCGATGACGGTCGCGACCGACGCCAGCGCCGGCCACAGCCGTTCCCAAAAAATCGTCCAGCGCGCCCGGCGTAGCGCCCGCGCAAGCAAATCATCGCCGGCGCGCTCCTGCGCAGAGAGCTGGTGGGCCGCTGCATCGGCGGGCCGGTCGGTCAAGTCCATCTCCTGCAAAGAGAATCTACCCAATTTGCGATATTAACATGCAACTAGAAGGGGGCGGGCAAAAGGAAGGCACTCGCTGATTTGGTTATATTTGCCGCCCATCGTGAACTCGAAATTGGTAACTCCCGTGAGCTTTGTGGCTGAAGCCTCTGGACCATACCGGACTCAGTGCGGCAACATAAAATTAGTCGACCACGATTTAATTTAACTTAAACCGATGGCCAAGCTGCGCCCTCCCCAAACAGCGACCGACGAAGATGTCCGCGCCTTACTTGCGCGCTACCGGTGCCCAGTACCTTTCCACGAAGTACGCACGCGCTTCCTCGGCAACGTCGCATCACCGGCTATGTCGTTTTCGCCGATTAAGATGGTAGAGGATTTATGGGGTGGCGAGTTGCCAGCCTTCGATTCGATGGACGCGGCGAACGAATTGATCAGCGCGCTTGTCATGGGCCTATGGAACCGCATGACCCGGCACCAGGATCGTGATTCCCCCTTTCGCCTAACGCGTATCGAGACTGCGCCCACACGTGAAGCACTGGCAACCTTGGCGCTAATGCGCGTCCAGGAGATCGAAGGTTTTGTCCATGGGCTGTTCGGGCGAGAAGAGGAGATTGATCTCCCGGAGCGTGCCCATCGCGCTCTCGATGATCTCGGTAAAATGCGGGCGTTATTTGGAGCGGTCCAAAAAGTTGCGAGCGGCGTGGACATGGACGTAACACTTCGGCACATGCGAGAGATGACAAAGAACGCAGAGCACGCCATGCACACTGTCGTTTTATACTGTAAGCGGGCGCGCAGACAGATGCTCGCGGGGGGTCCGGCAAGCAAGCCGACCATGCAATAACCTTTCATCAGCACATCTACGGGCGGGCTGGGCAAGTACAAAAACTTCCTTGGCCACTGGGGCATTGTCGGGCCGGCCGGCCTGCCGGTGCTGCGCGAACTCCTCGGTCAGGACGAGGGGCGACGCTGAATTTTCGTCAGCGATCCAGCCTTTGGCTGAAAGACGGGCGCGGTGCGGATGGTGAGAACGCCGTTAGTGAGTATTGCCGCCATTTTTGCTCGGGTTGATCTCTAACAGTGGGGTTTGGTCGTTGAACTCGATCTGCTCGCGAGTCTCATACACATGCACGATCTCGTTGACGACCTTGAGCAGCGTCTTGTTGTCGTCAACCTCGCTGTGATGCATTTCTTTTGGCTTGCCCCAGCCGCGATCAAGCAGAACCTTGGCCGCTGCAACGCGTGCCATCGGTGGGCAATTCGGTTCCATCATGATACCGGCCAGCGTTTTGATGGCCGTGCGGGTATATGATCGTGCGAGCGACTCGATGTGTCCGAGGTTTTTTGGCATTTTCCGCTCGTCATGTTTTGTAATCGTTACAATCCGCATCGGCGCTGATAAACCAATCAAGTCGAAGCCGAGCTCGCGCTGAAGGCGGGTTGCGGGGTGGTCGCGCCTTCATTGCATCCTAGTAAATTTCATCGAGATTGGGGCGTGTCATGCCGCGCCACGGCGCAGCGGGGCGAGGCCGGACCTGGCTGCTGCAGCCCGCGCTGGGGCGTCAAATGCGCGCTGAGGCGCGAGAGAAATTCACGTCGCGCATTCACAAGCTCGAAGTTGAGCTTGCCGAGATGCGCGGTGAACTGAAAGGTCTGCGCGAGGCTCACCGCGACAACGTAGTGGAGCTGCCACGGTCGGCATGGAAATCAAATGCAGCTTGAATCTGAACATCGCCGGCTACTGAATTTCGCGGTAGCACGAGCGCGCGCTTTCGAGCAGCGCCGCATGGCAGCAGAATTCCATGCGCAGAGGTCGGAATTTTGTCATGCACGTATTGATCACAAGTGATCTTTGAGACATCAATGCTGACCTGAGCTTGAGCCGAGGCCGTAGCAAAAACAATCGAAAAAAGGACAAGTCCTGCAACAATGGGCGTGCAGCGCATGAGCATGCTCCTTTTCGAGGCCGTGCAAAGATCAGCTACCAGATCGAGCGCTAATAATCGATACGACCCTTCAAGGGCCACCACGTGCAGTCAGCGTTCAGCAGAGTTGATCCATCTTCGGAGACTGCTACCGTCCACAGTGTGCATGAGTGAGGATAAACAGGAGGATAAAGAATGCTCAGGTTGTTTGCTGTTGCGGGCTTTGCCTTAGCCGTCACAACTTCGGCGCAAGCAATAACGCCAGCGCCGCTCCCTCAGCCGGACGGCATGATCACGCAAGTTCGCTTGGGATGCGGCCCATTTAGGACCCGAGTTAATGGTGTCTGCGTCGCCAGAACCACCATCCGTCATACCCGCCGAATGGCCCGTAGAGCGTACCGCAGGGGCGCGCTGCCGCCGCCACAGTAACTAAAGTTTGGGATTGGAGCGGCGCTGTCACATACTCGGTGTTACGCTTACGCCCAGGGCCAGCCCAAGAGGTCTTCTGGACTTGGCCCTGGGAGCCCCTGGCTGCACTGTAAGCCCGAGCCGGTGTTAGCGGATGATTACTTGGGCTCTGATTGCGTCAGCCGTTATTGCCCTGGTGCTTGTTGTGCTGGTGCAGGGCAAGTGGACAAGTCAGGATAGCTGGTTTGCAGCCGTCTTTGCCTCAGCCGTCATGGCTATGGTGATCGACCACTACGTCAATCAGATCAATTAGTGGGTTCAGCCGATCTTCTGCCGCCGTCGCCACCAGCCGATAAGGCCACCGCTCGCCAAGATCAGGCCGGGCGATGAGGTCAAAATCACACACATGTATAAACGCCATGCATTGTTTCTAACACTTGCGAAGGCAATAGTGGCGATTTTTAGCGACTACTTCATAGCCGGCTGACATCGCTGCCTCCTGAGCGGTAAGAGTTGAACCCCGGCTGCCGTAGTCTGCGCTGTCATCAAAGATGATAAAGCCGCCTTGATCAAGATAGCAGTCGACATTTTGGAGGTCCTTTGTCGATTGCTCGTATGTGTGTTCTCCGTCGATATAGGCGAAAGCGATGGGGCCTCCAAGCTGCACGGCATTGCCGAAGAACTCTACTTTCTGCTCGCTACCGGCCCAGGCCGCAAAGAAGGCATCAGAGTTGAGTTCGATATGATGAGGTAGTCGGTCTCCGCTAAACAGCGTTACGTTTCGGCGGAAGGTTTCCATGACGTGGGCGCGGTATGCATCGTGGGAGATGTGCGAGCCCTTTATGATGGGCTGCGTCGTGACACGCCCCACGCTCGATGAAATGTACTATGATCCAATGAAGCGCGACCGACCCGCAACCCGCTCCGGCGAGGACATGAAAAAACTGCGCGAAATCGCACGCACGCACATCGAAAAGGCTGCGGCCGGCGACATGCAGGCCATTAAAGAACTGGCCAGGCCCTTGTTGATCGATCTTGGAATGCATGCCACCATGGCCCACGTTATGGGTTCATTAGCCCAAGCGGCGACGGCGGAAAGCCGCGGCGCTGTCATTGAAGCGGCTAATCAAGTGGCGCTTGGCTTCCCACGATCAACGATTGAAGAGACTCAACGCTGGAACGGATTCATCCATCTGATTTTCACCGCTCGAAGCCATCGAGGGAGGAGCGAAGATGGCGCGGAGACGAGCGCTATTTGCAATCGCAACTGGACTGGCTCTGGCCTTGGCGTCGCATGCCGCCGACGCCGCCGCGAAAATCAAGATCGGTTTCTTGCCGGGGGTCGTGGATCCATTCTACCAGGTCATGCAGATCGGGGTTGAGACGGCCGCAAAAGACCTCGGCGTCGAGGTCGTCACGCAGGTTCCCCCGACCTGGGGCGTCGACGTTCAGACGCCGATCCTCGATTCGATGATCGCCCGCGGCGATCTGAACTACATTATCACCGCGCCAACCGACAAGGATCAGATGGTCGGCCCGTTGAAGGCCGCCGTCGACGCCGGCATCAAGATCATCACCGTCGACACGTATCTGGGCAATGGAGATTACGTCAACGGCCCCGCGAAATTCCCGATCAGCTATATCGGTTCGGACAATACCGAGGGCGGCCGCATCGCGGCCCGCGGGCTCGCCAAAGCGATCGGCGGGAAAGGCGCCGTTTATATCAATTCGACGAATCCCAATGTCAGCTCTGTCGAAGGCCGCGAAAAGGGCTTCAAGGAGGTGATGACCAAGGAATTCCCCAATATCAAAGTGCTGGGGCCGGACTATAATCTCGACGATCCCAATAAGGCGACGCAACAGACTGCGGCGTTGCTCGAACGCGAACCGCAACTCGCCGGCGTGTTCGGCACCAATGTTTTCAGCGCGCAGGGCGCTGGCGCGGCGGTCGTCAATGCGGGCCTCGGCGGTCATGTCCAGGTCGTCGCTTATGACGCAACCAAGCTGGCCATCGAATTGATGAATAAGGGGGTGGTCAGCCTGGTTCTGGCGCAGAAGCCTTTCGACATGGGCTATATGGCGGTGCAATTTGCGACGGCCGACGCCGCCGGCGTGACCAGCCTGCCGCGCCGCGTCGAGACGGGCTTCGCCATCATCGACAAAGACAATGTGAAGGACCCGGCGATCGCGCGCTTCATCTACCAGGTTCCCGGCAAATAAGCTCGCCCGGATGGAATCGATCGGGGCGCCTTCGCACGGAGCCGCCGATTTGGAAATCGCTGCGTGACCGATCGCGGGTCGAGAACTGTTGCGCCCGCCGGGGCGACGCCCGCCGGCGTCCGCACTCCCATGCAGCGTTTCGTTCTCTTCGCCAGCCGCATCTGGGCATGGCTTTTCCTTACCCTGATGATGCTTTTTTTCGTCGTCGCCGTGCCGCTGGTCAGCGGCGGCGCGGTCAATTTCCTCACCATCCGCAATTCCCAGAACATTCTGGTCGCGATCATTCCGGTGCTCCTGCTCGGATTGGGCCAGACCTTCGTCATTATCGGCGCCGGCATCGACCTGTCGGTCGGATGGGTGATGAGCCTCGCCTCGGTCCTTTCGGCGCTCGCCCTCCGCTCCGCTTTCAATGGCGGATTGCCGCTTTTTCCCTCAGTCCTGATCGGATTGATCGCGGGCGTCGGCGCCGCGGCGGTCGTCGGCTCCGTCAATGGCGCCATCATCGCCAAGCTGAAGGTTCCCGCGTTCATCGTGACGCTCGGCACCTCGTTCATCGTGCGCGGAATCGCGTATCTCATGTCCGAGAATACGACGGTGATCGGATTGCCGGCCGATATTCGCGCTTACGGAAATGACGCGCTGATCTATTACATCCGCGGCGAGGACGGCGGCCTCTATTTCCTCAAACGGCCGGATGTGAGTGGCGACCTGCTCCGCCGGATGGACATCATCCTCCCCTATCCCGTCATCGTGACCGCCTGCATCGTCGCTTGCGCGATGTTCTTGCTGCACAAAACCCAGTTCGGCCGCCATACTTACGCGATCGGCGGCGGCATGGAAGCGGCGGTGCGCACCGGCATCCCGGTCGATCGCCACACCATCAAGCTTTATATCCTTTCCGCCTCGACCGCCGGGGTCGCCGGCTTCCTGTCGACGCTTCGCTTCACCGCCGGCTCCGCGGTGATTGGCGATCCGCTTCTTCTGTCCTCGATCGCCGCGGTGATCATCGGCGGCGTGAGCCTGTTCGGCGGCGCCGGAACCGTCATCGGCACCGTGATCGGGGCACTTATCATCGCGATCCTGACGACGGGATTGGTGATGCTCAACGTCGAAGCATTCTGGCAGTTCATCGTGGTCGGAACGGTCGTCATTGTCGCGGTGCTGATCGATCAGTCGCGCGATCTGATTACCGGTCGTCAACGCAGGAACGCCGCGACATGATTGAGCCGCTTCTCTCGGTCCGGAACATGACAAAACGCTTCGGCGGCCTGGTGGCGGTGAACAATGTGAGTTTCGCTATCAACCGCGGCGAAGTCGTCGGCCTGCTCGGCGACAATGGCGCGGGAAAGTCGACGCTGATCAAATGCATATCCGGCGTTCACCACGCCGACGAAGGCGAAATCTTTTTTGATGGGAAGCCGGTGCGGTTTTCGCATCCGATCGACGCGCGCCGCCATGGCGTTGAGACGATCTATCAGGATCTCGCGCTCGCCAATAATCTCGATGTCGGCGCCAATATCTTTCTCGGGCGCGAGGTGAAAAAGAGTCATTTCGGCGGCATGATCAAGACGCTCGACGAGCGCCACATGCTGCGCGAATCCCGCCAGACGCTCGATTTCCTGCAGATCCATTTTCCGACTCTGACGGAGCCGATTGAGAGCCTGTCCGGCGGTCAGCGCCAGGCGGTCGCGATCGCGCGGGCGGTCTATTGGGACGCCAAGCTCATGATCATGGACGAGCCGACCAACAATCTTGGCGTTCCCGAGCAGCGCAAAGTGCTCGATCTCATCCGCAGGCTGCGTGAGCGTGGCGTGCCGGTGATCCTGATCACCCATATCCTGCCCGACGCTTTCGCCGTCGCCGATCGCCTCATCGTTATGCATCGCGGGCGTAAAGTCGCCGAGAAAGCGACTGCCGGGACGAATACGGAGGAGCTCATCCGCTATATGGTCGGCGCAAGCGACGATATGAGCGAAGACGGCGCTCTGAGCGCGACAAGAGAAACTCCCTCGCCGCAATGAGTTAGCGGCCCTCGCGCGACTTGAACGTCGTCGTTTCGTGCACGCCCGCGAATGGCGAAGTTTGGCCAAACCCAGTCATTTCGGATACCGCGTCCGAATGTCGGCTTAGGGCGCAATCCTGTCGGCGCGGTAGCGGGGCAAACGTCTGGTTCGGAGATTGGCTGAGTCGCCGAGCAACGACCGACATGGGTCGGTTTTCGGCCATTCAACCTTGTCCAAACGGACACAGGTGTTGGCAGTCGGTGTGCAGATTGATCGGACAGTCGGTCCCTATCAAAGAATCCTCGATTTTAAGAATCGCAGGTCGGATTCGGGCCCTTACAACAACAACGGCTCCCTGCAGTTATTTGCTGCCACTGGTTCCGGCGACCCATCAGTACCAAATGGTGAACATGTTTTTACGAGTGGCACGGTGGCCTATCTGTTAGTGAGACGTAACGCCAGTGGTCTTTTCAGCGCTTTCGTAAATGGGGATTTCATTTTTAGTGTTATGGACACGAATGGGGCCACAACATTTTCAGGCCCGGATAACATCATGTACTTTTTCATCGATGAAACCTTACTGAACTTTCCGCCTGAGGCTGGCCCGGGCTTCGTTGACTTCATTCAGGTGACCACCCCGGCTGCGGTTCCTGGCTCGGCTGGTGGCGACGGCGGCGGAAGATCGCCTGAGCTTTCCCTCTAAAGCCCGCGCAGTTTCAGATCGAGAACGACGACGATCGCGACGAACGCGACCGTGACTGCGAACACGAGCAAAATGGCCTCCACGTCATCGCCCATCCAAGCGAAAAGCATGGTGTCTACTCATTGTCGCTGTATCGTGCGCCGCGCGGCACGTCCGCTCCCGGCAGCATCAGCAAGTCAGGTGGCTGGCAATATAGCGCGTCAGCAAGCGGCCTAGGCGCTTAGCCTCAAGTGGAGGGGGCGGATGGCAGTCGAAGTCCGTGCCTGAAAATAAAGGTCCTTTATTGTTTCCATCAAAACAATGATGACTCGGAGTGTGAAGCAGTTCACACAACTCCCGCGGTTTCGGCCCTGACAATCCGCTAGCCGAGTCTGGCTTGTCGGCAGGAGGGGTCGATGCGCGGAGAGATCATTGGGTCTGGTGCTCATAGCCACGATCATACTGGTGACCGCACCGGGGGCAGTTACTTGGGCGCTGGCCCTCATCGAATGAACTGCCCCCCGCCGGACCCCCCCGGCTTCCGGGGCGACTTTTCTTTTTTCCGTTCATGGCAGCGACGAGCAAATGTTTGGCGCAGATGAACAAGTCCGTGAAAAGGGGAACAGCGACTAAGAGGCGACACCCTCACAGTTGCGGGTCTTAAACCCATCGCGGGATATCATGGACGAGTCCATTTATCGGCTGCGGTCTCACTTTGGCTTGACGCTAGCTGAGGCCAGATTAGCACTTCATCTCGTCACAGGAGAAACATTGCGGTCCGCTGCGGCCAAGCTTCACATTAGTTACGAAACGGCGCACTCGGCTCAAGAGTATTTTCAGTAAAACCGGAACCTGTCGGCAGGCTGAAGTTGTCGTACCAGCGAAACTAAGCGCCGCTCAGGCCCTCGAAATCCTTGGACTAAAAGCGGGGGCGACCGAACAGGAAATCCGCGCGGCCTATATCCACTTGATGAAGCGCGTACGCGCGGACTTTGGTGAGTCAAACTTTTTTGCCACGCAACTTAATGAGGTGACACAACTATCGTGTCGCCGGGGTGCGGATCGTGCCACCCTTCTCGAAGTAGTGGAGGGGAGCGTGAACATCGACGGGCAATACGACCGCGATACTGGGGCTATGCTCTTTCAGTTGCACCGCTACATCGAGACAT
>Ga0310911_10001000_pt1 | contig 11044 bp, 18 predicted proteins | sample GREbulkMGHF170_FD_203532 | JGI IMG/M metagenome (GOLD analysis project Ga0310911, IMG submission 203532) | Lab enrichment of tropical soil microbial communities from Luquillo Experimental Forest, Puerto Rico - GRE.bulkMG.HF170 | ecosystem: Environmental > Terrestrial > Soil > Tropical forest >... | reverse complement strand
TGGCGCGGCTTTAGTCTTGCGGCTTGCAATGGTACTACCGTTCATGCATTTACAACCCTGCGGCGGGCCTCGGGGCCGCCGCAAGCGCTTCCAGAGGAGTGTAGCTCAATGGCTAGAGCACCGGTCTCCAAATTCGGAAGTTGCCGGTTTAGTCCATGCCATCTCAGGTCAGATGAGCCCAATTTGTCGGCATTTCTGCGGGCCTGAGTGCCAGTCCATGCCATCCCAAATCATCCCGTGCTACCGAATTGGGTAGCAAAATGGTAGCAAGCCGTTCTCCTGCTGTTCCTGTCTGCAGGCGACATAAGGAAGCTACCGATGGCCAATCAGTCCTTTCCTGAGGCAATAGACCCGCACAGCGTGCCAGAAACCCTTTGCCTCGGAAGATTCAATATCTCGATCGTTGGCGATCTTGCGACATTGACCTTTACGCATGAGCGCCCAGATGCCACGGCCCTGTTTGAGGGGCGCGTTGACGTTAAAGCTGTAGTGCGAGCCCGAATTGTAACTACCGTCGCGAATCTTCACGAGTTTCGTGATCTCTTGATCAGGCTGACTCAATCGTCGGAACCCCCCGCTGCCGCCAGTGGCGGTGCGACACGTCACTGAGTCTTGCATGTCGTTGGCTCCAAAATTTGCTAACTGACCCGATTGGCGAATATCCGCATGTCCAAGGGCTTGCGGAAGCGCCTGGGCCCGATTGCCGTCTCTAGCGCTTGGAGCTGCCCGCGAAGGCGCTGATAGGTCCTGCGGTGCCGCCATTTAGCCTTAGGCGCAAGCGCCTCGTTGATATCAGGCCACCCACCGAGATCCAGCCGCAGCTTGCAAGCCCGAAGGCGCTTGCGACCTCGACTACTCTGCCGTTGGCACATGTGGACCGCTCGATGGCAGGCCTTGCAGGCATACATGCCATATCGAGCAAACAATCGGATAGCGCCGTAACCGCAGAAGCATACGAGGATTGCGCGGGGTTTTCCCAGGCCCGTCCTGATCCATACGATGCGGAAGCGTTGGACGTGGCCATTGCGGCCTGTGATTTCGATATGACTGGCAAACAGGCGCAGACGGGCGATGTCGGGATATTTCAGGTCGACTTTGGGCTCATAAACATCATTGGGATAGCGCGGAATGACGTGGCGCAAGTCATTGATATTGATTGCTCGCATTAGTTCGATTGTTGGCCGCGGTTCGGAATGCCGAGAACGGCGAGGCAATTGATATTGATATTGGCGCTTGGCCCGCAATGCTTTCGCCAATTGGACGGGCATTCCCATTCAATGCATTCCCTCTTGAACAATTTTGGCCAACTCGCTGATCATCCTATCCTGCGCGTCGAGTGCGGCCTGGACCATGGCCGGCGTTGCTGCCTCTTCGTCTTCGAGGCCGACCGACCGCAATAGCCTCCTGCCGATAGCTTCCTTGCCTTGACAGTTCTCGAAGCCGTCCGATTTTGGCTCCACGGCAGCAATCAGTTGAGTGGCAATTTGGGCGTATCGATCGGGATGTTTCTCGCGCAATTGCTCGATGACTTCGACACCGTGAGTTTCAAAATCGCTCTCGAATGCTTTGAGGAAGCTCGCTGAGAGTTTGTCGCGAGCGCTCGGCTCATTAGGTTTGAGTTTGGTTTTAGGTTTCATCTTCGCTTCCCGTAAATAGCTTCATACATTGCTGCAACTTCGCGCTTCATCTTGAGATCCTTTTCCCTGTCAGTTATTGCGTCTTTTGGAATGACGCCTTGCCGCGGTATTTCCTGGCGCTCAGCAGATAAAGGCAGTTCGAAATTATTCACTAGCCCCATGCTGTAAGACTCGATGCAAAGCTGCGGCGACATGCCGAGAAAAACAGGTGCATCATAGCCCGCATCTTTCAACTGTTGTAGCAACTCGTTTTTCTTGTAGTCGCTCACCCAAAATCTCAAATTCTGTCCGTCAGCCAACGGCAAAACACTGGTCACCGTGGCGCCGAACGCTTGTAGCTCGCGTGTCAATCGCTGCGCAGTCTCTTGGCGCTTGTTGTTTAATAAGGCCATGACTTTCTTCGTTTCTGCTGCTTGCCTTGCATACCTTTGTCATATCCGGGCTTCCCTGATGGATCGCCACCGTGCAACCAAGAATTCCCCGGCGTATCGTGCAGATCCTTGCCATAACCGCCGCCACGACGAGCCTCCGGTCGCGGTTTCGCGGGCCGCAGATCATCTGGTTGCCGCGTCTTCTGTCTCGGCGTCGTCATGTCAGAAACCCGGTTCAATCTCGGTGATTGTGACATTCGCTTTGTTCACCATGTTGATTTCCGTGATGCTCACGCGCGCACGATTCTTTCGAGGATATTCCGCGAAGCCCATTGCTAGCGTGTCTCCCGCTTCTGTCATCGCAAACCTATACTGGACGTAATTGATCCCAATGAAAAAATATGGACTCGCACCACGCGGCAATGGTGGCTTGCTTCTGACCGGTTCGGAAAACGGCCGATACCAGTCGCGAAGGAAAGGACTGGTGGCAATGCCGAACCACGCAGCGTTGCGGCTGAGATGATCGAGTGCATGATAGCGCGGACGAACCCGGACAGGCTCAGAGAGCCAGGTAAACCAATCATCGTGGGTGAATACACCCGGCACATTTCGTTACCAGCGTTTAGGACCGTCTTTACCGCGAGCATCGAAGTTCGGTTTGTCCTCGGCGGAGTTACCGCGCCGCCAGTCGTTCGAGACGTCGTTGTCGTACTGCGGCCCGTGCTTGTTGACGGGATCTTGTGGCTTCTGCGGCTGATCAGACGGCGGCGGGAATGTGCGTGTGCCGCCGCCATATCTTTTCGTCGCCATGGCCTCCCCATGAGCCGACTCGTTCAGGACTCCCTCGAGGCCCTTGACGCCGGGGATCCCGGTTCTAGGTTTTGTCATTTCAATTTCCTCCTTTGCTCAACTCATGGAGCGTTAGTAACTGCTGTAATCGCAAGTTATACGTCCGTTGATCTGCTGCCAGCGTCTCTTGTTGGAGCGCGCGCATCACAACACGAGGAACACCGCGCGGATCGTCAGTTGGCGGCAGCCGCCATTTTCGGAACATGCTCTTCACGAAGCGTCCGCTTAATCGTGCGTTATTGCGCCAAGCCATCTATTTCCCTGCCGATAAAAGCCCGGCAGCCTGCCGCTTCATACCTTCTGTAGATCTCCGACTGCCGGGTCCGTCAGCCGTGGGGTTCTCATGGCTTATTCCGGAGACCCCAGGCGACAAACGTTTGCGCTTCTCGCGCAAGCGCTCTCGATCCGTAAGATACCTTTTTTCAAACTCGGTCCGCCGCTTCTCCCTTCGCACTGCTACTCTCCCAAGAGCTCGCGCAGCTTCATCTCATAAGCCCGCTTCTGAGCCGGTAACCCTGCCGCTTGCAGCGCTTGCAGGATGCGGTCGCTGAGAAGCTTCGCGCCAGTTTTCTTCAGCTGCAACATGCGCTGTTCGCGCAGCAATGCCTTCATGCGCTTGCCTTGCTTGCGAGAATGTGACTTGGCCATCCTTGTCTGATCGGGGATTATGAGCTCGCCCAGCGGATCGGGTTGGAAATGAGAGCGCCACTCATGCGCACCGTATAGGCTCCTGTGCGTGGATCACGAACTCGTTCGACCTCTCTCCAGCAACCGAGGTGATGCACGCCCCACCGCGATTGCCCCGAGGGCTCAAATAGACGAATGGGCCTCGAGCCCATCGTTGGTGCGCTGTCCATAGGGCGACTATGAGACGGAAAGCGGATGCGCCAATCGTCGCGCTGCAGGCCGTGACCGCCGTAAGGCTTATCCGTGTATCTGATCGTCGCCATCAGTTTTCACCGTCTTTCTGCACTAGACCGGCTTGCTGCAGCTTGTGCTGCTGTATGAGATGCTGCCCAAGCTCGGCCAACGTCATCCCGTGCATGCGAGCCATTTCCTTCGCCAGCGGCGACAGCGTAATCTTCGTGTCGCTATGAATTACAAAGAGCTTGCCGCCCATACCATCAACGGCACCGCCTTCCGCACGCGGCGCGGGCAGCGCCCGATTCACCTGCTCTTGGTAAGTCAGAAATGGGTCGCTAACGGCCATCTTGGATAGCTCCGGCAGCTTTCAAGCGCTCCATCTTTTGCAACTGCTCGGCGTACTGCGCCTCGGTGAGGCCGAGCGCTCTGCAAAGGTCCTTCTGTTCGGTTGTTAATCGCACCGGCGAGCTGGGGGCTCGTCCTGTCGTCATGCTTGGTGCCTCTCGTGTCGGCGGCGCAGACGCTGGCGCAGAGCGCTGCTGTTGCCGGGGCGGCACCTTCACCCCCGGATTTAATCCGGGGGCCTCCATGCGCGGTCTGTCGACCTGTCCGTTATTGCTTGGCTGTGGCTGAGGTTGCTGCCGCAAACCAAGATGGCGTTCGAGGCTAGCAATGTATCTTGGTGTGTACTCTTCCCCAGTCTCGTCGCACGCAACCCAATGAAAGTGTTGTAGCGCCGCATTTTTTCGTGGGTCGTTAATGTATTCAGGATGCGCGCGCAGCCAATTGGCCGTAGCCTCTGGCATGCTTGCAAGAGCCGCTTCTACCTGATCCTGAACGGGCTCTTGCTCTTGTATATGTTGCGCCGGTTGTTGCTGAGCTTGGCGCGCAAATCCTTCAGCATTCTCCATCTCTCGAAGCCGATCGCGAAGCGCATTCTTTGCAGCTTCATCAACAGGATTGCTTTCCACCGGCGGCTCAGGCGGCTTTGTCGCTGCAGCCGGTGGCAGCTCTGCACCCTGTGTTGGTACCGTTGCCGCCGGTGGCCCCTCGTTATGAGAACCAATTTCAACCCGGTCCTGATGCTTTTTTCGCACAGACGTCATTTAACTATTTCCCTATTTTCGTTGCCAAGAGAACATGCGTTGGGCACCGACTTCGCGGGAGGCTTGATTGTATTGTTGCGGCGACAATCCAGCCACTTTTGCTGCCTCGTTGGCATCCAAAGTTTTCTCGCTCGGATCAAAACGAACGCCGTAATACATGGGCGCGTGCATCTCGAGCACGGATTCCAGTCTGTCAAAGAAAGCTGGCGTGTAAGCCTGCTTGGCCATTCCGCACCCGTTATGAGCCGGGTTATGAGTGGTCGGGTTCGGATCCGTCCAGCGCGGATCGATTTGCTGTTGGGGCGGATTGTATTCAAGCCACTCCCGCTCCAATTGTTTGCAATCATCGTCACGCCAAGCCGCCTCCTCAAGATTGTTTTCGGCAATCAACTGGTCGCGTTCGCGACTTGCTTGGGCATATTCCGCCGACATTTCGCGTATTCGGTTAGCACGCGTCTCTTGGTCGCGCTGCTGTCGCCATTGTGCAATCTGCTCGTAATAATTCGACATCGCTCACCTCATTCGCTGATCATGTCATTAAGTGCATCGCGCGCATCACTCGCTGCATCCTCGAGACCATGGTTGTCGCGCTGCATGAACGCCTCGCACATTGCCTCGAGCGCAGATGTGAACTTTCTCAAATCGCGCACCGCCGATGGGCCGCCGCGATGTAATTTGTGGACCATGGAAACGATGGCTTCGGTGGCAATGTCATCGCCGCCATCGCCATCATCGTTATGCTCGCGACTTAAGTTATCCTCATCGCGCTCCTCGGCGTGAGGCATTCCAACCGTGACTGCAATCGATACCGGCTTACGCACGTCAGTCTTCCCGATATTCACGGTCTTGCTGGGCGAGGTATTGCATCAATGCGAGACGGCCAATGACGCCCGCAGGCAACCGCAATCGACGCGTAACCCGCTGCAATGAGGCGTCCATTGCAAAAGTAATGTTGAGTTTCAATTGAACGGGGAATTGCACGGGCCGGGATTGCCGCCTGGCCTTGGTGGGAGAACCGTTAACCCGTGGAGCGGGACTGGCCAGGGGCGGCGAGACAGCCGCAGGGCTCCGCCGGGTCCCTTGGTCCTTGTCAGTTGGGGCAGTTGTTACGCCGGCGTCGTTCATTGCAAGCGTCCATCAGCTCATCAGCCGGGGGTATGCCGACTTCGGCTGCAGGGCAGCACAGCGAAAGATGAACTCATCGACCGCTTCGCGCAGACCACCCCGCTCGATGTTGGCCAGCGATGCCTCACGCCTTTCCGGGGGCAACTTCCCTAACGCGGCGAGCGCGAGCGCAAAGGCACCCTTCCAGAACTCGTCAGCCGAGACGTCGGTCGTGAGCGTGAAGTTACCTACCAGTTCGAGCATTTGGCGGCTTGGGGTCATGCCACGGCCTCGCTTTGGACAATGGTGCTGGTGGGGATAGCGGTGCGCTGCAGGTGCACGCCGTCATCGCTGAAGCGGATGCCTTCGGCCTCGAGCACGTCGAGCGCGCGGGAGAGATGGGCGACCATCGCGCTGGGCGCCGCATTGCTGGACGTTTCCCACTTCCGGATTGAGTGCCGGCACAGCTGGGCGCGGGCGGCAAGGTCCTCGATTGTGAGGCCGGCGAGTGCGCGGCCAGCACGAATTTGGGCGCCGGTGATTCGGACAAGCAGCATAGTGAGAACTCTTGGCCCGGCGGTGATTCCCGTCAACGGTAATAAGAATCACCGCGCCCGGGCGGGTTAAGCCGCGCTACACGACATCGCTGAGAGCTGGCGACGGGAATAGGCCTGCCACGCCAGTGGCGAGGTCATTGATGCGATCGAAACGCTCAAAGGCTCCCGAAGGCCTGAAGCAATCATTGAATCAAGCCTGGCAGCCCCCGCTTTGGCTTGGACACACCCTAGAACTAGGGTCCCATATTGCCAATGACCGTATTGATGGGGTCCCCCTGGGCAATCCTATGTTGAAGACAGGCAAGCGACTCTGACGTCGTCCTCCTGATCTCAGGCGAGGGGGAGGGGGGTGTGCACCGGATCCGATTTCAAAAAGAAAAAAGAAAAGCGGTAGCAATTCGGTAGCAAAAACAAAAATTCCCCTGAAATTTCAGAGCGAAACACCGATCTACCGATTCGGTGACAAATAACTATCGCACACAATGCTGGCAATCGCTGGCAATCGCGATCGGATGCATCGCGCACGCACGATCAGACGCAAAACGCGTCGCGCGTGACACGAGGCGCTGATCTTCTACCTAATTTCAATGGTCAACCTGCTTAACGGCATTATCACAAATTGGTTTTCCTGGTTTTCTGGTTTTATTTCATACCTTCGCGCGAGCAATTATGGTGAAAATATAAAAGCAGCCGCGTCCGAGAGGCGTGGCACTGGGCCTCACCACGTCACGCGCAGGCCGACATTGCCCTTGAGGGTAATGCGCTGCTCGCCACTCACGGACTCCAAATAGCTGGCATCGCCATAAACGCTGACGTTGCGGGCCAGCTTGCCGGTGACGCCACCGCCGCCTTCAAGCGTGGTGCCGCCGTTGCGCCCTGTCTGGATGGGGTCGGCGTCGAACCTGACGGTGTCGAAGCCATTGGAGCCCCACCACACGTTGCCCTTGAGATAGGGCTGCCATACCGCGCCGGGGCCGCCGAAAGTCCCCCGCAGCAACGCGCCTACGCGCCCGGTGAACACGTTGGAGCGGTCGTACGTGATGGTCGAGAAACCCTCACCCAGCGAATCGTCGAACGAGGTGCGTTGCCAAATCCCCTGGATCTGCGGCTCGAACGTCAGCCACGACACTAACGGGATCGGGTAGCCGCCCTCGATCGAAGCCGCGAAGCCGCGTCCGCTGAAATTATTGGCGACGCCACGGTTGGAGTTTGCAGCAGTCTGGAAATAGGTCCCCTGCAGCACCGCGTCGATATACCAGTTCGAGGGACCAAGATGGGTCCAATAGCCGCCGTAGCTGGTGGCATTGAGGTCGACGTGACCGGCGGGGGCACCTTCGAAGGCATCGACCAAGCCATGCACAGCACCGGATGCGCGCGCCTGCGCGACGTAGAAGCCGATATGGTCGCTGTGGCCGTTGCTGCTCTCCAACCGCAACAGATCGGCGCCGGCCTGGAAGCCGGCAAAAGTGCCATCGAAGTCCGGCCGTGCCCCCTCCGCAAAGTGCTCGCGCGTTTGTTGGCCGAACACGCGGCCCCATGCGCCGACCTTCAGGTCGCCGCGCAGGAGAAGCTGATCGCCCTGGCGCTCGTTAAACGTGCCGAGCGTGACCAAGCCGAGCGTGCGGGCGACGGAAGGAACGACCGACTTCAGGGCGACCTCGGGGTCGAATAGCGGGATCGGCGGGTCGCCGGGGACGGGGTCAGGCAACGGCGGCGAGCCGGGCGCCGGCGTCGGCGTCGGGACAGCCGGTGTGCCCGCAGGAGTAAGCGGAGGAGCTACGAGCGACGAACGCAAGAACCAGCTATCTTGCGATCCTTGCGATACGCCGCCCCTGAACAGGACGTAATCGAACGCGCCGGCGGTGACGCGACCACCCGCCAACGAGAATGCTGTCAGTGTAGTGGTGCCGCCATTGATGGCATTAACCACCAGAATGCCGTTGCCGGTGGTCTCCGCGCCGGGGCCGCCGGTATTACGAACCAAGATGGTGGTCGAACCGCTACCGGACCCGCCGTCGATGACAAGCTTGTCCGACGGCGAGTTGTCCGCGCCCAGGAACGTATTGAGCCCCAGCGTGCCACCGACGCCGCCGTAGGTCACCGTCGTCAGCGTCAGGTAGCTCGAGGGTAGCGTCGGATCACCGGTGGGAAAGGGGAAGTTGATCGTGCTGGCGTTGTTCGTAAGGTTGGTAACGTTGGAATTTTCAGGGCCTAGGGGCGGCAATCCGCCGCGGATATTCCAGACCGTGCCGTTGGTGAGATTGACGGTGCTGGTGCTGCCGGGCTCCGTGAAGATGCTGCCGGTGAGCGTGGAGCTGCTGGCGTTAAGGGTAGCATCGCCCCCAGTCACTACCTCCATCAACCGGATGAGGCCCGTCGACGTCGATTGCGTGGCGGTGAGGACGGCGCCGTTCTCCAACGTGATCGTCGCGGGTATCGCCTCGACATGGATGGGTCTGACGGCGGTCAGCGAACCGCCATCGACCAGGACCGTGCTGGGGGCTAATCCAAATGCGTTGTTAGTAAATATTCCGAATGAATTCGTCGTGAGGGTCACGCTGTGCAGCTCGACCGCGGAACCATTAAAAACGTCGACACCGGGAGAGCCCGCAATGTTGAAGGTCGTGCCGGTCGCAACCGCCCTGCCCGCATTAAAAGCCATAATCCCGGCCGCGTCGCCACCTCCGCTGGTCGTGACGGTGCCGCCGTTAATCGTTAGCTGACCCCCATTGGTAGCCGCCGTGGCGACCCCAAGTCCGCCGGTGGTTACGACATCAACGTTGGTGGCGATGATCTGGCTGCCGACACCGGTGGCGTCCAGCCCGTTCGCGTTGTTGCCGGCGGTGGTGACGCGCCCGTTTTGCAGCGAAATCACACCCCCACCTTGCGCGAGAACGCCATCGGAGAAATTGCCGCTCGTCATAACCTTAAAATCCGTTGCGCTGATCTGGCTGCCCGGGCCGAGCGCACGGAGCCCGTCGGTGCCAAACCCTTGGGTGGTGATCGTCGACCCGGCGGAGGACCCAATCGTGATCGATGACAAGGTTCGAGCGTCAGCCCCCAACCCGAAAGTACCGGGCTCCAATGAGATCGGTCCAGAGCTCGTGATGCTGCCGCCGTTGATCGCTAGCAACGCAGGCACGCCCGCGCCCGGCTGCGGGCCCGGCGGGGTGGTGATCGTGACGGGGCCGGTCACCGTCATCGCCGTCCCGTCGGCGACGACTCCCTGGGCAGCAGCTGGCTGTGCGGCGATGGTTGCGAATAGCGGGACAATAAGGGCCGCCCAAACGGCCGAAGCTGGGCGGCAGTTCGCGCCGACGCTAGACAGCACGACCAGCTGCCCAAGACATCTTCCCATGGCTCGCCCCCGTAGGCTCGCCGGCGACGCCCGCAGCGCGACGGCTGCCTTAGCCGGTTTGTCGTACACGCCTTGCGGGAGCCCGCGTCGGTGCCAAGGTACGGACACTTCGATTCTAAAAACTTGTTGCGCGATCGCCACAACAACTGGCTGCAACCCGACAACCGGCTCTAAAATGTCTCGGCGAGTCCTTCGACGCAGAGGCCACCGCGCCCTAATGAATTGCTAATGCTCCCGCGTACCGGATGTCCGAGTCGGGTCGTTCACATCATTCCCGCCATCCCGGCGTGACCGGTTCGCCCCAAGAGCGGACAATCGGCCAATGCCCGCGTTTATGAGTACACGCCCTTAGATGTCACGCTGGGCGGCCAACTCAGCAAGAACGGCATCCACGTCGGACACGGGGCCATTGCCCGTAGAGAGGTGCAAAGAGGTGTCCGCACTGTCTTCACCGTCCTCCGCGTGCGGCTTCAATGGGTTAACGCGGACGCCTCCTGCGGACGTTACCGTCTGCACGCTGTCCGCGGTGTCCGCACGCTGTCCGCGGCTGTCCGCGTCCAATTGTTTGTCTTCATTGGGTTTGGCCCCCGCCGCGGACGCGGCGGACGCTGCGGACGCCTTTTTGCCCCCGTGTTCGGGACGGGCCTCGGTGCGTTTCTCGATGCGGATAATCCGCGTCCTGGCGTGGCCGCCGCGGTCGAAGGCGATGTGAATGCCGGTACGGCGGAGCGCCGGCGCCACGCGGCGCAGCTTGCCGCCAAGGGCGTCTGCCCTCTTCGGCCACTCGCGCTCTCTGGAAGCTGACTCTGGGATCAGGGCGGTCAGCAGCGGCAACAGCTCGCTTGCCGTTCCCTGCCAGCTCGATTGCGTGGCCATGAAGTGGCGGACAGCATCGCCCACGGCGTTGGTCTCCAAAACCAGCTCAACCGCCCCGGCAATGTTCTCTCGATATGCCCGCAGGAAAGTGCCCGCGGGCCAATAGGCCCGGGTGCAAACCTCCGCCCACAGTGCGAAGTCGGCCATGCGCGGCTTGTCGGCAATCCTGATCGTGGCCAGATCGCGCAGACCTGACACCACGCCATCGAGCAGCGCGCCAAGGATTTTTGGCGCGGCGAACGCAAGCTCTTGGTCAAACTCTTTCTCGTCACGGCGCGCAGTCTCGGCGATCGGCTCGAGTGCCAACATGACCGCTCGATCG
>Ga0310911_10000990_pt1 | contig 11088 bp, 6 predicted proteins | sample GREbulkMGHF170_FD_203532 | JGI IMG/M metagenome (GOLD analysis project Ga0310911, IMG submission 203532) | Lab enrichment of tropical soil microbial communities from Luquillo Experimental Forest, Puerto Rico - GRE.bulkMG.HF170 | ecosystem: Environmental > Terrestrial > Soil > Tropical forest >... | reverse complement strand
ACAAACTCGCCATCGTCTACCGCGGCGCAGCCGTCCTACGAGCCATCACCATCTGGCTAACCCATTTGTCAGACACGCCCTAGTCGGCCAGGAACTCCTCGACGAGTTTCTTCGGCGCTTGCGTCAGCCACGCCTCGGTGATCAGCTCCTCGAGGCCGGGGACTTCGATCTCGGCCAGTCTGATCAGTACCGCCGGATAGCCGTCGAAATGTGGGGTGGTGAAGTAGACCGCCGGCTCGTCGGCGATCAACGCGAACTTGACGCCTTCGTCGGACACCCGGACAGCCAGGATGTCGCCCTCAGGAGGCTCCTCGCCGCTCAGTTCCAGCGCCTGGACGTCTGACGGGCGCAGTGGCCTTTCCCAGGCCAGCAACTTCTTGCCGACCCGCCAGTCGTGCGGTGACGGCTCCGAGGTGAGTGCCAGCTCGCCAACGATGCTGGCGACGTCGTCCCACGTGGCCACATCTCGATTGTGCTCCTATGGCGCGCTTGGCTGGTGATCGGTGGTTTGTGGTGTGATCAGCACGTGGAAGTCGAGGTCCTCCAGGCCCGCCGGCATCGGGTCACCCACCGCACCGAGTACCGCTACTCCGACACGGTGACCAGCTCTTATGGCCGCGGTTTCCTCACGCCCCAGGACTCGGCGCGGCAGCGCTGTATCGCCCATCGGCTCGACATCGCGCCGGCCCCCTCCGATAGCTCCACCAGCCACGACAGCTTCGGCAACATCAGCGCCTATTTCCACGTCACCGAGCCGCACCGCACCCTGGCGATCACCAGCGACTCCATCGTCGACGTGTATCCACCACCAGCCGAGCGGTACACCAGCGGGCCGGCGGTGCTGCCGTGGGAGGCTTCCCGGCCGGCCGGGCGGCGGGCAGCGCTCGCGTCGGAATTCGCCCTGGATTTGAACCCGCCGGAGATCACCGATGCGGTCCGCGAGTACGCGGCCCCCAGCTTCGTGCCGGAACGTCCGTTGGTCGACGTGTTACGCGACCTCGGGTCGCGGATTTTCGCTGACTTCAGCTACCGCTCGGGGTCGACGACGATTTCCACCGGGGTCACCGAGGTTCTGATGGCCCGGGAGGGGGTATGTCAGGACTTTGCGAGGCTCGCGATCGCCTGCCTGCGAGCCAACGGTTTGGCGGCCAGCTACGTGTCCGGTTATCTGGCCACCGACCCGCCCCCGGGAAAGGATCGGATGATCGGAATCGACGCCACCCATGCCTGGGCGGGGGTGTGGACCCCGCAGGAACCCGGTCGGTTCGAGTGGCTTGGGCTCGATCCCACGAACGACCAGCTGGCCGACGAGCGCTACATCATCGTCGGGCGCGGACGCGACTACGCCGATGTGCCGCCGCTGCGCGGCATCATCTACACCAACTCGGAGCACAGCGTGATCGACGTCGCCGTCGACGTGGTGCCCTTCGAAGGCGATTCGCTGGATGCGTGACTTCCACTGCCCCAACTGCGGCCAGCGGCTGGCGTTCGAGAACTCGGCGTGCCTGTCGTGCGGCAGCGCCGTGGGATTTTCCCTCGAACAAATTGCACTGCTGGTGATGGCCAAGGGCGAGGAGGGCGAGCACGCCGGCGTTGTGGATGCCGACGACTATCAACTGTGCGCCAATCTCCATATCGCGGAATGCAATTGGATCGTCCCCAGGAATCAACCCGGCGGACTGTGCACCTCGTGCGCGCTGACCCTGGAGCGGCCCAACGACAACGACCCCGAGGGGCTGGCGGCGTTTGCCCGCGCGGAGGCGGCCAAGCGGCGGCTGATCACCGAGCTGCAGGAGCTGAAGTTGCCGATCGTCGGGCGCGATAGCGACCCGGACTACGGATTGGGATTCCGCCTGCTTCGCAGCGCGCACGAGAAGGTGTTCACGGGCCACGAGAATGGCGTCATCACAGTAGATCTGGCCGAGGGCGACGACGTCCACCGCCAGCAGCTACGGGTGGAGATGGACGAGCCGTACCGGACCCTGCTCGGCCACTTCCGGCACGAGATCGGGCATTACTACTTCTACCGGCTGATCACCCCGTCGAGCGATTACCTGGCGCGCTTCAAGGAGCTGTTCGGCGATCCCGACGCCGACTACCAGCAGGCGCTGGACCGGCACTACCGCGACGGCGCGCCGCAAGGGTGGCAGGAAAGCTTCGTCTCGTCGTATGCGACGATGCACGCCGCCGAGGATTGGGCCGAGACGTTCGCCCACTACCTGCACGTCCGCGACACCCTGGACACGTCGGCCTGGTGCGGCCTCGCGCCGGCGTCGGCGACCTTCGACCGTCCGGCGTTGGGCCCCAGCGCTTTTCCGAACATCATCGAGATGTGGCTGCCGTTGTCGTGGTCGCTGAACATGGTGAACCGTTCGATGGGCCACGACGATCTGTACCCCTTCGTGCTGCCGGTCGCGGTTCTGGACAAGATGCAGTTCATCCACACCGTGATCGACGCGGTGACCTCGGGATCGGGCTAGGCCGGCATTACCCGCCGTTCGTCGGGACCCCATAGCGGCTGCATGCCACTGGGCAACGCCAGCTGCGTTGCGGTGATGACCTCGGCCAGATGGCGCAGCTCGGCGTGGATCGAATCGAGCAGTTCCGCCAACTCGGCGCGTTGTGCCCCACCGCTCGGGGAGGAGGAAACCTCTTCCAACTCCTCGGGATGCGACCGGCGCAGCAGGGTGCTGATTTCCTCGACCAACCGCTCCGGACGCGACGAACCCGACGAGCCGGGCAGGTCCTTGAGGTCGGCCCGCAGCCGCTCCAGCTGGTACAGCAGCGACCGCGGGTTGTTGGCGTCGAAGAGCATCAATTCGGCGACCGCGGCGACGCTGACGTTGCCCACGGTGCGGCGCCGGTAGATGACCGACGATTCGCACGCCACCAGCGTCGCTTCGATGATCGTCTGCTCGGCGGCGGGGCTGCGGACGGTGGTCAGCGTGGCCCGCAGCAACGCCGTCAGCCACAGGCTGCGTTCGATGCGCTTGCCGATGTCCATCATCGTCCATCCCACGTCACGCACCATCGACTCGCCGGCCACCCCCGCCAGCGTCAGCATCCCGGCCAATGTCTGCGACTGAGCCGACGCGAGCAGGGCGTCGGCCTCGCGTAGGGAGTCCGGCGGGTCGGGCCGAATCGCCACCGCGCGTTCCACCCCGGCCAGCACCATCCAGGTGTCGTTGGACAACTGGTCGCGCACCGCCCTGGCGGCCAGGGCCAGCCCGTCCACCGACTGAACGAGGGATCCGGGCCGGTTCGGGTCCACGGTCAGCGACCACAGCGTCGAGGGTGCGACGGCGATCACCTCCGCATGATCATCGGCGCCGTGGCTGCCGGCTTCGCCGTCGGTCCCGGTGATTCGGCCCAGCGCGGCCATCAGCACCGGGACGCACTCGCTTTCCTCGGTGTGCTGCTGGTGCCGGTAGACGTGGAAGCGGTCGCGGGCGACGATCAGCAACCGGGCCATCTCCTCGGCGCGCTCGCCATAGCGTCCCATCCAGAACAGGTCGGACAGCACACGCGGCGAGCTGACCCCCCAGGTGCCCGCCGCCGTCTTCGCCGGCACCGGCGCCGAGGGCAGCGTGATCGTCTCTGCCCGGGCGCGCTCGGTTGGCCGCACCCAGACATCTTTTGCCGCAACGGTTTTCAGCGTGTACGCGTCGGGTCCGGGCGCCAGCACGTAGCCGACGCCGCCGATCATCGGCGCATAGCCGCTGCGTTGGGCGACCGTGAACAACCGCATGCCGACTCCGGCCGACGACAACGTGCCGGCGTGGTCGGTGGGCGCCGACGAGAACTGCGGCAGCTCCTGGCCGACCCACTGCCACGGCATGTGCTCGATCCGCGCGGCCAATTCCCCCAGCATTCCGGACGAAAGTGTCTGTCCGACAAAGGTTTCCCCGCCGACGGTCGACTTGACCAAGAGCGACGAGAGATTCGCCAGCAGGTGGGAGCGTTCGCCGGCGATGCCGCCCCAGTAGACCGGTGCGGTAGGCAGCAGGGGGTCTTCGCCGAGCAAGCGCTCGGCCAGCTGTGGCAGAAAGCGCAGCAGCCCAGGGCTTTCCAGGATCCCGCTGCCCAGCGTGTTGACGACGGTTACCGTCCCGCGGTGTTGCGCCTCCACCAAACCCACCACACCGAGCCGGGAGTCGGCCCGTAGATCCAGTGGGTCGGTGTATTCCGCGTCGACCCGCCGGAGAACCACGTCAACGCGTTTCAGGGTTCCCAGCGAACGCATCCACAGCTTGCCGTCGCGCACCACCAAATCGGCGCTTTCCACCAGCGGAAAGCCCAGCAGGGTAGCGAGATACGCCTGATCGAAGGCGGTCTCCGAGTAGATGCCGGGGCTGAGCACCACGACCACGGGGTCCTGGGCGACATCGGGTGCCGCATCGATGAGCGCCAGCCGCAACGCCTGCGCGAACGGTGTCGTCGGTCGCGGCGCGATCCTCTCGTAGAGGTCCGGAATCGAATGCGCCACAACGCGTCTGTCGGCCAGGGCGTAGCCCGCGCCCGACGGCGCCTGCGTCCAGTCGGCGTTGACCTGAAAGCTGCCGTCCGGCAGCCGGCTCAGGTCACACGCGTGCATGAAAAGCTGGTGGTGCCCGGGAATCTCAATTCCGTTGGCGGCGCGCACGTAACCGGAGTGCGCGAACACCAGTTCCGGCGGCAGGATGCCTTCGGTGAGCAGGCTGCGCGGTCCGTACACGTCGGCGAGCACGGCGTCCAGCAAGCGCGATCGCTGCACCAGACCGGCCTCCAGGACGTCCCAATCGGCCGCGGAGAGCACGATCGGCAGGGTGTCGAGGCTCCAAGGCCTCGGCTCGAGGGCCGGAAGCCCGGATTCGCCGGATGCCTGGTCCCGGCTGGGATCGACTTCGGTGTAGGTGATGCCGTCGTTGTCGATCAGACCGTTGACCACCGAGCGCAACCGGTCGAGCCCGGCCCTGCCGCGCTCCGCGACGGCGTCCGCCAGCTCGGACCATGCCGGCCGCACGTTTCCGTCGCGGTCGACGAATTCGTCATAGCCGACCCCCGGGCCATGCCGCTGATCGAAAAGCGATTCCTGGGCCCGCGCGGTCCGGTACCCGGCCAACAGCCGGTCGACGTCGTAGCGGGCGGTGGGAACCTCGAGGTACGCCATTATTGCTGCACGGTACGCACGCGTCGCAGGTCGAGGATGCCGGGCGCGCCGATGTCGGTGAATATCCTGGCTTGCTTCTCCTGGATGGCGGACAGATCGATCTTGCCCGGGGTGAAGCCGGTCGCCTCGAAGCGGCGAGCACGGCGCGACTCGGCCGCGACGGCGTTGACCGGTGGCTCGTCGTAGGCGCGCCCGCCGGGATGGGCGACGTGGTAGGTGCAGCCGCCGCGCGAGGTCCCGGTGGTTAGGTCGATCAGCTCGAACTGCAGCGGGACGTCGGTGGTAATGGTCGGGTGCAGCGCGCTGGGCGGCTGCCAGGCCTTGAACCGCACGCCACCCACGTTGATGTCGGGGTTGTCGGTCGCCAGCAACGGCACCGGGTATCCGTTGGCCGTCACCACGTAGCGGTGGCGGTCGGCGCCGATGATGCGGACCTGGATGCACTCGACCGACGAGTCGACGTACCGGGCGGTGCCCGTGGCCCTGGCCTCCTCGCCCAGGGTGTTCCACGGTTCGATCGCGCCGCGCAGCTCGATCTCCACGCCGTCGAAGACCGCGGTGCCGATGCGCGGGAAGCGGAATTCGGTGAACGGGTCCAGCCAGCTGGTCTCGAACGCGATGCCGTGCGCGCGCAGGTCGGCGGCGACGTCGGCAATGTCGTGAATCAGGAAGTGCGGCAACAGGTATCGGCCGTGCAGGTTCGCGCCGTGGCGGATCAGCGGGGCGCGCAGCGGCTCATCCCAGAACCACGCGACCAGCGAGCGCACCAGCAGCGACTGCACCATCGCCATGCGCAGGTGCGGCGGCATCTCGAAGCCGCGCAACTCCAACAGGCCGAGCCTGCCGCGCGGGCTGTCCGGGCTGTAGAGCTTGTCGATGCAGAACTCGGCGCGGTGGGTGTTGCCGGTGATGTCGGTGAGCAGGTGCCGCAGTGCGCGGTCGGGCACCCACGGTTTCGCCGCGCCACCCGCGGACAGCCGAGCGATCTCGGCAAACGCGATCTCGAGTTCGTAAAGAGCCTCGGCGCGGCCCTCGTCAACCCGTGGCGCCTGCGACGTGGTGCCGACGAATCGACCGGCGAACAGATAGGACAACGACGGGTGCCGCTGCCAGTAGGTCAGCAGCGACACCAACAGGTCGGGGCGGCGCAGCAGCGGCGAATCCGCGGGCGTGGCGCCACCGAGCGTGATGTGGTTACCACCGCCGGTGCCGCCGTGGGTGCCGTCCACGTCGAACGACTCCGTGGACAGCCGAGCCAGCCGAGCCTGTTCATAAAGGGTTTCCAGCAGTTGCGTCTGTTCGGCGAAACTGGCGGTGGGCGGCACGTTGACCTCGATGACACCCGGGTCGGGGGTGATGGTCATCGACGTCAGCCGTGGGTCCGGTGGCGGGCCGTAGCCCTCGACCACGACCGGGCAGTCGGCTTTGGCCGCCGCCGCCTCGATCCGAGCGATGAGGTCGACGAAGTGTTCGAGCGCTTCGGTGGGCGGCACGAAGATGTACAGCAGGCCACCCCGGACCTCGGTGACCATCGCGGTCGGCGGCGCCGTCTCCGGGTCGGTCACGACGGCCTCGCTGGTGGCGGGCTCCGCCAGCTCATGCCCCACCGTCAGGGGGTCGACGTCGAACGACGCGCGTGGCGGCTTCCAGCTGATCGAGTTCAACGGCAGCCGCAGGCCCGCCGGCGAATCGCCTTCGATCAGCACGATGCGGCCACGGCGCAGCCGCCAGTTCGCGCTGGCCCAGCCGAGGTCGTCGTCGCGGCGGTGCAACGGCAGCACGAAAGCGGCCGGCGCCGTGGTGGATTCGTCGAGGCGGGCCAGTGTCTCGGGGTCGAGGTCTCCGGGTCCTCCTGGGCCGGATTCCACCGGGTCACCCTCGGGCTTGCGCACGTCGGCCGCCAGTCGGGCCAGCGGGTCCTCGTAGGCCGGGCGCACCTGCGAGAGCGGTAGTCCGAAACTGTGGGCAATCCCTTCGAGCACCTGGTAGGCGGCCTCGTCGTTGACCGGGGTCGACTCGTCGAGCCAGGGATCGGCCAGCAGCGTGTCGTCGGTCCACAACGGGCGCCCGTCCGTGCGCCAGTAGAGCGCAATCTGCCAGCGCGGCAACGGTTCTCCCGGATACCAACGGCCCTGCATGCGCTGGATCAGTCCCTGTGGGGCCCACACCCCCTTCAGGCGGGCGGCCAGATCGGATGCCAGCCGCCGCTTATGTGGGCCGTCGGCGGCGGTCGTCCACTCGTCGTCGACCTGGTTGTCCACCGACACGAACGTCGGCTCGCCGCCGACGGTCAACCGGACGTCGGCGGCGGCCAGTCGGTCGTCGACACTCCGGCCGACTTCGTGGATCTTCCGCCACGCCTCGTCGCTGTAGGGCAACGTGACGCGCGGGTCTTCATGGATGCGGGTGACGGTGTTGGAGAACTCCAGCACCGATTCGCAGGGCTCGGTGCGGCCGCTGATGGGCGCCGCGGTCGCCGGGTGTGGTGTGGCCGCCAGCGGGATGTGGCCCTCGCCGGCGAACAGGCCGGACGTCGGGTCCAGCCCGATCCAACCCGCGCCGGGGATGTACACCTCGGTCCACGCGTGCAGGTCGGTGAAGTCGGTGGCGGGCCCGGAAGGCCCGTCGAGCGCCTCGACGTCGGATGCCAGCTGCACCAGGTAGCCGGACACGAACCGGGCGGCGAGCCCCAGCTGGCGCAGGATCGACACCAACAGCCACGCCGAGTCCCGGCACGAGCCGACGCGGGTGCGCAGCGTGAAATCGGGTGTCTGGACTCCGTGTTGCATGCGCAACGTGTAGCCGATTTCGGCTTTGATCGCGCCGTTGAGCGCGACTAGGAAGTCGATGGTGCGGGGACCGTCCGGCGGCACCGAGAAATTCCGAACCCAGTTCCGTACCAGTTCGCCGGGGCCGGACTCGGGGCCGTCCTCGTCGACGGGTCGCAGGTACGGCTTCAGGTCATCGGACAGCTCCTTGGGGTAGGTGAACTCCGACGATGCAGGCCACTTGTCTGCCCAATCATCGACAAAGAAGTCGAACGGGTTGACCACCTTGAGGTCGGCGACGAGCCCGACTGTGATGCTCAGTCGCCGCATCGGATTCGGAAAGTCCAGCCGGGCAAGGAAATTGCCCACTGGGTCCTGCTGCCAGTTGATGTAGTGGTCGGCCGGCTCGACCCGCAGCGAGTAGGCCTCGATGGGCGTGCGCGAGTGGGGTGCCGGGCGCAGCCGCACGATGTGCGGACCCAACCGAACCAGCCGGTCAAAGGTGTAGCTGGTGTGGTGCTCCAGCGCAACTTTGATGCTCATCTGCTGATCTCATCACAAGCGCCACAAGGCCGCAGCGCAGCGGAAATGTCTTTGGCGGGCAGACGCGAAAGACCCCGACACGCCGTGCGTGCGGGGGCTTTCGCGTCTTATCGCAGCTACCGGTACTGCGGCGGAGGTCCCGGCGGTATGCCTGGCGGGGGACCTTGCGAATACCCGGGCTGGGCCACCTCGACTACCTGACCGCCGCTCAGCTTGCGGTACCCATAGGTAAGCACTAGCGAGTTGAACCCTACGGCGATGATCGTGCCGAGGCCGCACGTCACCGCGCTGGCGACGAACGCCAAGAACACCAACAGCACGCACAACAGCGCGGGACCCAAGTTGGCCCTGACCGCTGCGATGCTGGCCTTAATGGCAGCGATCGGCGAAAGGGACTGGTCGATCGCATACTGGATCGAGAACATCGCGAGTACGCCGAAGATCAGGCCCGGGATTATGCAAAAGACCAGTCCGATGCCGACGCCAATGCCCACCAGCAGCGCGGTGAGAACGGCGCCGCCGAAGTTGCGCGGCTTGAAGAACGTCCCGATGCCGACCGGCTTGCCGTCGGCGATGTCAAGGCTGCCCGATGTGAAGGAGGCTTGCTGGTAGAGGCTCACCACGAACGACACCAGCGAGCCGACCAACGTGATGACCAATGCGATGGTGGCGTTGCCCGCGTCCCCGGCGGTATAAGCGCCGGTGGATGAGTTATAAGTCCCTGCAGTCGGGGTCGGGCTCAGTGCCATCTCCGCGCCATAGAGGGCGCCCCCGATCACGAGGTATATCAGGGCCGAAACGGCGAGCGGCATGGCGTTCTGGGTGAACTTGTTCCAAGCCCAGTTCCACACGTCGCCGAAGCCGAACTGCGCGCCGGTTACGCCGCGTCCACCGGGGGCACCGGGGGCGCCGTAGCCCCCGTAGCCCTGCTGCGGAGGGTAGCCGGGTGGGGGCGCGCCGTAGCCCGGCGGTGGGCCGGGCGGCGGGGGCGGCGGCGGGGGTGCGCCGTAGCCGGGCGGCGGCCCGGGAGGCGGCCCGGGCGGGCCGGGAGGCGGTCCGGGCGGGCCGCCGGGAGGGTGTCCGGGCGGGCCGCCGGGAGGGTTATAGCCGGGTGGTGGGCCGTAGCCCGGGGGCGGGGGAGGCGGCGGGGGCGGTGCGCCGTAACCGGGCGGTTGGCCGTAACCCGGCGGTGGGGGGTAGCCCGGAGGGTTCTGGTTTCCCCTCTGGGGGTCGCCTGGGGTGCCTGGATACTCAGGAGGCTGGCTCATGTCCGTCCTAGCTGTTTGATTCAACTCTTTGGGGACGCGCACCAAACTTGGCAACCCGGAACTTAACAAATAAGTCGGCCATGCGCCCGTATTAATTTCGTCATGTCCTGGCCGGCGCATCCGGTCGCCCCGACGTGGTATGCCTGAAGCCGTGTCCGACGGTCTATTTGACGTCCCCGGTGCACCGACGGCAACCCACCATGACCTGGGCGTGTCGGCCGGTGCACCGCTGGCCGTGCGGATGCGCCCGGCATCGCTGGACGAGGTGGTCGGGCAGGGCCACTTGCTGGCACCCGGATCGCCGCTGCGCCGCCTGGTCGAGGGCGCGGGCGTGGCATCGGTCATCCTGTACGGCCCGCCCGGGAGCGGCAAGACGACCCTGGCCGCGCTGATCTCGCAGACGACCGGCCGCCGGTTCGAGGCCCTGTCCGCCCTGTCGGCCGGCGTCAAGGACGTTCGGGCCGTGATCGATACGGCACGGCGGGCGCTGCTGCACGGCGAGCAGACGGTGTTGTTCATCGACGAGGTGCACCGGTTCTCCAAGACCCAGCAGGACGCATTGCTCTCCGCGGTCGAGAACCGAATCGTGCTGCTGGTGGCGGCGACCACCGAAAATCCGTCGTTCTCCGTGGTGGCGCCGCTGCTGTCGCGGTCTCTGATCTTGCAACTGCGGCCGCTGACCTCCGACGACATCCGCACCGTGGTGGGGCGCGCGATCGACGACCCGCGCGGCCTGAGCGGGCGGGTGCCGGTGGAACCCGACGCCGTTGACCTGCTGGTGCGGCTGGCGGCGGGCGACGCGCGCCGCGCGTTGACCGCGCTGGAAGTCGCTTCCGAATCGGTCCACGAGGCGAGCGAGCGCGTCACGGTCGCCGCCATCGAGCAATCCTTGGACGAAGCCGCGGTGCGCTACGACCGCGATGGCGACCAGCATTACGACGTCATCAGCGCCTTCATCAAATCGGTGCGCGGCTCCGATGTCGACGCCGCGCTGCACTACCTGGCCCGCATGCTCGTCGCCGGGGAGGATCCGCGGTTCATCGCGCGCCGGCTGATGATCCTGGCCAGCGAGGACATCGGCATGGCCGATCCGACCGCGTTGCCGACCGCGGTCGCCGCCGCCCAGACCGTGCAGCTGATCGGCTTGCCCGAGGCCCAGCTGACCCTGGCGCACGCCACCGTCCATCTGGCCACCGCGCCCAAGTCGAACGCGGTCACCACCGCGCTGGCGGCGGCGATGGACGACATCAAGGCGGGCAAGGCCGGTCTGGTCCCGGCCCATCTGCGCGACGGGCACTATTCCAGTGCGGCCGCGCTGGGCAACGCGCAAGGCTACCGGTACTCGCACGACGATCCGGAT
>Ga0310911_10000985_pt1 | contig 11119 bp, 25 predicted proteins | sample GREbulkMGHF170_FD_203532 | JGI IMG/M metagenome (GOLD analysis project Ga0310911, IMG submission 203532) | Lab enrichment of tropical soil microbial communities from Luquillo Experimental Forest, Puerto Rico - GRE.bulkMG.HF170 | ecosystem: Environmental > Terrestrial > Soil > Tropical forest >... | reverse complement strand
GTGAAGTACCAGGCGACGCGCTCCTCGCCCTCGCCCGTGTTCAGGTCCCGATGCACCCACTGGCGCCGGTAGGCCATGATCTCGCCAAGCCCGTCCGTATTGAGGAGTTCCTGTGTGATCTGCCACAGCGGGATGGCCTCGAGCGTCTTCGTGCTGTCGTTGCCGATCCACAGGGCGATGCCTTCGGAGTAGAGCTTCTCTTCGCGCTGGCGGCGGGCGTTGGTGCCGAAGAAGGAGCGCTGATTGATCGGCTGGTCGATGAGGTCCTGGATGTTGGTCTTGCCGCGCGTGCCGCCGACGCTGGCGGAGCCGGGGATGTTCCCGTAGCGGATGCCGTCCTTCCAGATGTAGTTCGCACGCAGACGGAAGCCGCGGCCGATCCATGGGGCTCCCACGATCGACTCGCGAATCTTCCAGCCCCACTCGCGCAGGTACAGCAGGGTGAGACCGAACTGCCCATTCGGATCGGCGCCGGCGCCGAAGATGGAGGTCCACCCCTGGTCCTCGCGCCCCAGGAGCGCCTGCACCTTGAAGAAGGCTTCCTTCAGGTCGGCACTATCCACCCCGACGGTGGCTTCTCCGAAGATCTCGATGATCGCGCGTGACTGTGCATCCATGGCGGGAGCGGAGTCTAAGCCCCATTCGGCGCGGTTCGCGCGGAGAACGGCGTGGTATCAGACCGGTATCACAGGAGCATCTCGCGAAACGACTGGAAGTCCTCCGCGACCACATCCATCGGGTCCAGGGCCGCCAGGTCCCCCTTCTGCATGTCCCCGAGCGGCGGGTTCAGCAGCGGCCGGGTGTCGATGCAGGCGTAGATGAGCGCGTCCAGGCGGTCGGGGGAGCCGTGCATCTCCGATCGCATGTCCTTCTTCGGCGTGATCGCCACCGCGCCGCGGTTGGTCATGTCGTAGGTGACGTAGAGCAACTGGTCTTTCAGCGCCTTGTCGTTGATGTCGATATCCAACGCCCCCGCAGTGAGCAACTCCTTGAGGTACTCGTGGTTCTGTGCTCTGGCGTTCGCCCAGCGGGCTGGGTCCGTGCTGCGGTACGAGCCGTCGATGCGGATGACCGCGTAGGGGCGCGGCTGGAACTCCTCAAGCCTCTCCAGTTCGGTCGCGATGCCCGCTCCGATGCCGCCCGCGTCCACGCGAACCTCCGTCGCGCCAAGATGCCTTGCGATGGCGTTGACCCGGCGCGAGGCGCCCAGAGCGTCGTCCTTGTCCCATGTTCCGCTCGTCACCTTCGTCTCGATGCCGTCGTTGTAGGTCACCTTGCCGCTGAAGATGCGGCATCTGCCGCCCCGGTTCATCATCACGACAGACTCGTCCTTGCCGGTGGTGGCGAGGTCTACGCCGAGAACAAGGGGCTGACCCGCGATCTGCTCATCGGTGAACTCGTTCTCACGGGCGCGCTGGATGTGCTCCTCGCGGAAGAAGGTCCGGTCGTCCTCATCGGGGAAAGTCCCGAGGATCATCGACTTGAAGCGCCCGTCGGGCTTCCCGTCTAGGTTGCGGTAGGCGCCGGCGTCTTCGTCGAAGACGATTTCGCCGCCAGTCTTCAGCATGCGCTCAGCGTCGTACACGGCGCGCCTGGAGATAAGTCCGTCCTGGAGGCTCTTCTGCTTCTCGGGGTCGTCCGGATAGACGATCTCTCCCGTGAGGTTCGGGGTGTCGTAGGCGGTGATCGTGTGGAGTTGATACTCGCGCATATAGCGCTCTTCGGTGAAGCGCTCATGGAATGGCGTGGCCCGAGCGTCCGGGTTTCCGATTCCCGCCATGCGGGAGTCGCCCGAGGTCATGAGCTTGTCGATGGCGGCGTAGATCGGCTCCTTCACACCCCCAGCCTCATCGAGCATGATGAAGTTGCGGCCACCGGTCTTGCGGAGACCCTGGAAGGAGGACACGGCGTCCTGGGCGCCGGGGACGCGGGCGATCGCGAGAGTCTGGTTACCACCAGGGGTGGAGTATCGCCACTGGTCGGTCTCGGAGATCCATCCCGGCCAGGGCATCGGCTTCCCAGCGCGCGCGGCCTGGACCTTCTTGTAGCCGTATGCCTCCTTGAGGTAAGCGAACACGCCGATCTGCACCTGGACAAGCGTGGGCGCAGTGATGATCGCGAGAGATTCCTCCTTCGGCCACGCGGTAATCCACCACAGCGCCCAGCGCGCCGCACTGTGGGTCTTCCCGGTACCGTTGGCTGATTTCACGAGGGTGCGCGGATGCTGTCCGAAAAGTACGTCTTCGGAGATCCCGGCCATCTTTTCGTACATGCGCTCACCGAGGACATCGGACAGCCATGCCGCGAAGTCGCGCTGGTAGAGGGACTTCTTCGACCTCTCGCGTATTTCCGCCATCGCGGCATCGAACACCGCGGGGTCAAGCACACTCATTCCGCGATCTGCTTCTTCTCGATCTCGTGTGCGGCCACGGCGATCGCGTCCAGGACCAGCTCGTCCCACTTCTCGGCGTCCACCGACTCGCGGAGCGCCCCCTTCATGTAGGTGAGGGCGAGGTCGACGACGTGGCCCAGCTGTTGGCCCACGGAGGCGTTGTAGGTGTTGAGGTCTGCGGTGATCCGTACCTGCCGCTTCTCGAGGCGGTCCAGCACGTCTTTCAGGTACACCAGGAGCACCTTGGAGGCCTCCAGGTCGCCGGAGCCTGCCACCTGCTGGATGTCGCCGATCTGCCGCAGCGCGATGGAGAGGAGAGCCCGCTCCTTCTGGGCGTCCGTCAGCCAGTCACCGGAGGTGAGCAGGTCGTTCACTCGCAGGCGCACGCGCGCGGGCGACAGCACACCGCCGATGCGCCCGGATATCTCCTCGGGGGAGAGGTCCATGACGGCGTAGGCGATCAACTGCTCGTCGACGGAGCCTTTGGCGAGATTCAACTGGGCCATGAGGCCGCGCAGTCTAGGGGATCTGGCTGCCCCCCCAGAAAACAGATTGGGGGCGCCCTCCGTTTCTATGTCACACCTGGAGGGCGCCCCACCCGAGAGAGAGGACCGATTACTGCAAGCGCGGAGTCTACCGCCGCTTCACGCGAGGCGCAACCTTTTCTTTCGACGTGGCCGCGATCGCCTCCATCTCGTTGCGCATCTCCACCGCCATCTGGGTGAGGTCAACCTTCCCGGCGAAGTCGATCCCCTCATCCGGGTCCACCTCGACCTCGGGCGCGGGCGCCGGCTCATCCTTTACGAACTGCTCTTGCAGGATCGCCCAGTCGACTATCGCCAGCACGAGCGCCTTCGCCTCCTGGCGACGGCCTCGGGGTGCCCAGGAATCGAGCGTGAAGGAGTCCTGCGGGCCGTGCAGAATCCAGATGGACTGCTCGTGCGCGGGCGCATTGAAGTGCTTGCCCAGCGCCGTGAAGTACTCCTTCACCATCGCCACGGTGAATCCGTGCTTCGTGCGCAACTCGAAGTAGACGCCCGCAAGGATTCGCATGACGATCGGCGCGCCGAGCATAGAGGTCTGCCGAAGCTTCTCCGCATCGATCTGCCCGTTCTCCACTGCCCGCATCTGCGGGAAGGCGTCCAGCACCACGTCGAAGAACTCGTTCGCCGTCTGGGTCAGGCCGCCCTCGCTGGTCTCGCGTTGTGCGCGGCGGCTCATCCGGCCGTCGTAGCCCACTGCGAGGGCGCGGATCATGTCGGCGATGGCGCGCGCCGAGTAGAGGTTCACGGAGCGCCGGGGGACGCGGTCGAACTCCTTCTCCACGCGCCCCTTCAGGAGGGGGTGCGTGTCGATGACCTGCTCGAGAACCCGGTTCTCGACCTTCGTGGTGTCGAACCGCGCCTTCACTGAAGCGGTGATCCCCAGTGCGTTCTCCGCGATGTCCGCGAACGCCTGCCGGGTCTCACGCATGTCGTCGGTGACCTGGAACTCGACTGCGACGCGCTCCGTGTAGAGCATGTCACGCACCTTCTCCAGCCGGTCGATCTCCGCCTGCGCGCCTTTGACCGCGTTCTTGTCCTGCACGCGCGTGGCGGTCGCCTTGTCGCTGCGCGCCCGGTCCTGCGCCGCATCGATCGACTCCAGCGCGATATGGAAGCCGAGGATGCGGTGCTGACCGTCGAGGATGTGAATGTCTCCCTCACGCCGCTCCGGGTACTTCAGGAGTCCGAACTGGGCGTCCGGGATCTCCGCCACCTGCTCGAAGCTGAAGATGGAGGGTGCGCGCAGGATCACGCCGGGGGAGATCCACCGGGGAACGGCGGACACGTATCCTGCGAAGTCCTTCGCATGTTGCAACTTAATCAGCCGGTTGGTGGGGCTGGCGATGTTGGTGTCAGGACGCTTGACGATGGATGCCAGCTGAGCCGGCGTGAGCGCGACAAGGTAGACGGTGCGACCGCCCTGCTTGTAGCGGGTGGCGAAAAACTCTTTGTCGGTGCTGTAGCTGGCCGGTAGCGCAATGCTCCCGGCCACCACAGGTGCCTGGACCGATACCACGGTTTCTCCTTGGTTTTGTGCAAATGCAGTTGCGTTCGATGGTCCGCCAGACTTGCGATGTCCGGGACCGGCGATAACATACCCCCGTGGGCTTGCAGTCGCAAGGACAACACACATCAGTTGGCTGGGAAGGGTGATAGTGACAACGACAGTGAGGGACCTGGACGGCGCGAGGAGCGTGCAGGTCGACGTGCAGGGGAGTCTCGTCTTCATGTGGGGGCGCGGCTTCAGCTACGTCTTCGACAAGGGCATCGTGCTCAATGCGTTGCGGAAGGAGTTCAGTGTCGAACCGATACCGCAAGAGCCACAGCCCGACATGCTGATGGCATGACGAAGGCCCCAGGGAACCCGAATCCCAGGGGCCTTCTTCTTTGCTTTGGGCGTGTATTACTCGGCCGCCGAGAGGCTAGCCAGCGGCACCACGCTGGTCGCTCCGCCGAACTCGATGACGGCTTGCTCAGTATCAGCCAAGGTTTTCACCAAGACCACTTTCAGCACCCGGTCCAGCATCACAGTATCGCCGGGGGTCATTGCGCATCCCGGTCGGAAATGATCTGTTTGCGGATATTTGGTAGGGCATCTACAGAGTGAAGCGTTCCGGCCCAGCCCAGAACTGGCACTTGTTGATAACCGTTGCGCTTCAGGCGCTCTGCGGCCTCGGTGTCCTCGGTGACATCCACCTTCGAGTACTTGATACCGTCCGCATCCAGCTTGCGCATGATGGCGCGGCAGGTGACGCAGGTGGGGGTTGTGTAGATGATGAGGTTGTTGGTCACGCGGCGGGCTCCGTCAGGCGCCTCGCGACGTGGCGCTCGTCGGCTTCCTTCGACTGCTCGATCGCGTCGTGCAGCGCGTCGAGGATCTGGTCGGCGGGGAACCAGGCGTAGACGGCCTTGGTGTTCTCCGATTCGCCATCCTCGGCGCGCAGATGCACCCAGACCTCAGTGCCCTTCGTATTGCCCTGTCCACCCGAGACGGAGATGGTCGCGGTCGATCCGGTTGACCGAATGCTGTTCATTGTGAGAGTCCTCTCATGTTTCGCGAAGTTCTTGTGGGGATTCGACCGGAAAGTCGGCGCATCGAACATAAATGCGAAGCTAGACGGTCTCCGAGCGTTCGAATGGGATGCGCTCCTCAAGGTAGACGGGCTGGTTGTCGGCGGCGTTCGCCAACTCGAAGTACAGGTCCCGCAGCTGGCGGTTGAGGGCCAGCCATTCGTCCGCCGTCAAGGCGGTGCGGGGGTCGCGCAGTCTAGTCATGCCACGTACCACCTCACTGGAATTCCGGCAGATTCGGCCTTCTTGCCGCAGTCGGTCGCCCCTGGCGAGCCATTGCGGACAAACGCGAGGCAGATGTCCGCACCGAGGGCCACCATCTCCGAGTTGCGCAGAATCCCGGCTCGTGGGTTGTAGATACCGTGAGGTCGCCACTGCGCGAGATGAGTCTCGACCTGCCATTTCCACCGGCGAGCGATCCGAGCGGCCATCTGATCGGCACCGAACGCGCCACCGTGAACGAGGGTCGGGATCGGGTCATTTGTCATGTCGACCAGCGCCCAGGCATGGTGCATGGCTTCAGCGATGCGCTCTTCGTCTTCCCAGGCGCGCGAGCCTGTCACTAGGACTCTCATGCGCAGCACCCATCGCAGGCATGCACGTTCTCCGACTCGCGCCCCTTGCGGATGTTGAAGTTCGCGGCGTCCGGGTCCGGGTGGCCGATGCCGTGCGGGCAGATGCGCTCCAGAAGGCCGCGGTCCTCCCGCCAGTTGTACGGCCACTTCTCCACGTTCGCGGTCGCGGTGGCGGTGGGGAAGTGGATGGCGCACCCGTGCTGGTAGCAGTCCTCGGATTCAGCATGGGTACGCAGGGCGTACTTGGCGTCCGGGGTCACGAGCCCGTGGGACTGGATGTCCTCGCGCCAGACGCGCTTAAGGATCATGCCACCGCCTCCGTGCTGTAGCGGTCGTCGAAGTCCCGCTGCTCCTGCATGAAGACGAGGAGGGTGAGGGCATGGAAGGCGACCGCCGCCATATGCGGGGACCCGGTCTCCTCATCGATGTCCTCACCACCCCAGAACGCCTGTGCGTGACGCTGGAGGGCATCGTATGACTTAGACCACTCGTACCCGCGACGCCAGTTGTGGTCGGCGTACTTGCGGGCGCCGATGCCGTAGTGTCGGGCGACCGCGGCGAGTGCCTCTGTCGGGATGAGCGAATGACGCTCGTCCTTCATGCCCTTCTCGCCCCCGGTAGATGAGGTGGTGCGCACTTCAGCCATGAATGATCGCCTCCAGGTCTTTCCATGTAGTCATCCGCCGCTTCCCGATGACGGCGCGGTTGTAGGGCTGATCGAAGAGGATGTGCTCCCACTCCGGATGTGCGGCGCCCATCACCTCCGGCTTGTCGTCGATGAGGATGTCTCCGCGCACGAGGGTCTTGTCTGTTGTGATGATGACTCGCTGGCCCCAGCGCGCCCCGTAGTGCCGCACGATCCAGTTGAGCTTGTCGGATGCGCAGGTCGGGTTGGACACCCACGGAGAGGTGACGAAGCGGATGTCGTGCCCCGCCTTCGCCGCCCGGCGGAGGGCGGTCCTGGCTCCTGCGATCGGCTGGAGGGCGGAGTAGAAGTCGGGCGAGGCCAGGATCTCCGCAATGATCTCCTGCTCACGCTTGGTCCGCCCTGCATTCAAATTGAACGTGAGCTGGTCATGGTGACGGGGAAGACTCGCCGCCTCCACGCCGTAGGTGTCCAGCCGGAGCCCGTATTCGGCGCCCCAATCGGCGATGACGCCGTCCATGTCGACGAGGATTCTCATGCGGGGATCACCGGCCATTCTGTGTGGACGGAGGCGGCTGCCTCCGTGTTGCCTTCGCGGAGGAAGTAGGCGCGCAGGCCCTCCGCCTGCTCCTTGGCCCAGATGACCTCCGCCTCGTGGATCACATCCAGCGGCATGTCGCGGAGGGTGTCGTGGCTCAGGAGGCGCTGTGCGATCAGGCCGGCAGCTACGGCGTCCGCGGAGGCTGTGTGCGCGTCATCCAGGCGGATGTCGTAGTGCTCGGCGGTTGCCGTCAGGGTGCGCTTGCCCTTGCGGTAGCGGTCCAGGTGCTTGTCCAGGATTATGGAGTCCAGCACCTTGACGCGGGGAAGCAGCCATGCGGCTAGGTTCGCCATCCCGTGCCGGCGCATTTCGCGATCCAGGAGAGTCAGGTCATAGCGCAGGTTGTGACCGACGAGCGGGAGCCCGTTGTCGACACACTCCACCCGGATGATGCTGGCGATCTGGTCGATCGCGTTGCCTGCGTGCATTCCGTGCTGGAGGGCGTGCTCCTGGGTGACGCCGTGGATGGCGGTCGCCTCGGCGGGGATCGGGTGCTCAGCGTCAGGGCGGATCAGCCAGTCCTGCGCCATCTGGACGGTGCCGTCGGCGTCCAGCACACCGAGGAATGCCGTGACGATGCGGGCTGTAGTGGGCTCGGGGGACGTGCTCTCCGTGTCGAAGACGAGCATCCTCATGCGGCGGCACCTTTCAGATCGACGTAGACATTGGCGGTCATGTACTCGCCTTTGAGGTTGATGGAGACGTAGGTGATCGGCGTACCCTCGGTGACCATGCCGTCCAGCAGTGCGCCCAGCAGCGCGTTGGTCAGGTCGCCGACAGTGGCCGGGGAGCCGATCCAGCGGAGGGTCACGTCAACTCCTCCGCCTTGTCGCCGAACAGCGCGTTCAGCAGGTCGAGGCGGGCTTGCAGGTTCTCGCGCGGGTTGCCGTCCGGGTCGACGGGGTAGGCCCTCGCTATCCACGTGGCGACGCGGGCGCGGTCCTCAGTGGTGGGCGGCGTATGCGGGGGAAGCAGGTCGAGTCGGCGCTGGAGGCGGGGGTCGGACAGGGTGTACCCGGTCTCCTTGGAGGAGCCGAGACGGGGCTCGTAGTGGTTGCCCTTGTCGAGTTGCGCGGTCACGCGGCGTCCTCCTGGACGGTCGGGGACGGCCACCACTGGAGGATGCCGTCGGTCTTCACGAAGCCTTTCGGGACCTCGTAGTTCGGGGGCAGACCATGCTCGGAGTACCGCACGATCCACTCGTGTGCGCCGTAGGCGAGCGCGAGACCGAGGAGCACTCCGAGCGCGAACCTCACCGGTCGATCGCCTCATGGAAGCCGAGCCAGGATTCACCGGGGGCGAGCGGGTAGTGGCGGAGGATCTCACGGCACTCGGCGCGGAGCCTGCGGATCGAGGTGACCCTGTAGTGGCCGGACCCGATCTGGATGAGGAGGTGCTGTGCAGCGTCCAGGGCGAGCGCTTCCTCTTCAGGGGTGCTGCTCATGCGACGGCCTCGTCGAAGGGGATCTCCGCGACCGGGGTGGACAGGCGCCATTCCCGCAGGCCTATGGCGTAGATCGACTTGCCCACGGTCACCGGGATATTGGGTGCCTCATGCTCGATCCAGGCGAGCAGGGAGTGCTCGCTTGTCACTTCTTCGGGGATGGTGTCCCGATCGATGCCCTTGATGAAAAGAGGCTTGAAGGAGTGGGCAGGGCCTCTTTGGGGGGCAATCTGGAGGCGGTGTCCGTCGTACGACCAGACCGTGCCCGACTTGGTGATTGCGGTGAAGGCGGTCAACTCAGTGCCTCCTGGAGTTCGGTGATCTGGGCGGTGAGGCGGTGCATGTTGTCCACGTGGATCTCGGACTCGGCGTCCAGGTTGGCGGCGAGGGAGCGGTGGTGCCTGGCCTCGTCCTTCTTGCGCTTCAGCTCGCGCTCCTCGTAGGCGTAGTCGGCCTCCAGTTCGACCTTGTGCGCGGCGACCCAGGAGGTGAACTCGGGGGAGTGGGTCATCCTCTCAGCCTCGCCTTCAGGTCCTCGATCACCTTGGCGTAACGGTCAGCATCGGAGGTGGCGCGGGCGAGGAGGTGGGAGGAATCCCACGGGCTCAGGGTGTGTCCGTTCACGGTCTCCTCGATGAAGGCTTCGCGCGCCCAGAACCGCTTGCTCCCGATGGCGGCGTCCCTGCGCGTCTTGGCCTCACGGAGGGCGTCTTTCAGAAGGCGGCGCTCGTGGCCGCGGGGGCGGCTCACTTGGTGTCCTCCCCGTGGTAGATGTGTGTGGTGGTGGCGGTGAAGTGGGGACCGAAGTCGCGGTAGGTGTGGTGCCGTTCGCGGCGGCGGAGGGCGGCGTAGCCGGTGAGGATGGCGCCGGCGGCGACCGCTGCGAAGAAGAGCGCGGTGAACGGGGTCAGGCCGTGGGCGGCGGTGAACCATATCGCGTAGCCGAGGGCGAGGACGAGGAGCAGCGCGGCGCCCAGGGAGAGGAGGACGCCGATCGCGGCGGCGATGATGAGCACGGTCAGCCAGAAGGTGACTTCGTAGTCCTTGGGCTCCCGGGTCATGATACCTTCTCCTCATCGAGGAGCGCCTGGAGCAGGCGGGCGGAGGCGCGGTATGACTTGGCTTGCTGGATGCAGTTGTCGTAGTAGCCCTGGGCCTTGTCGAGCGTCTCCTTGGCCTTAGGGATGTAGCTCTCGTATCGCTGGGCCTCGCGGTTGAAGTGGGCGACCTGCTCTTCGAAGTGGGCGACCTGCTCTTCGATGATGGCGCGGGTGTCGGGGTTCATACTGCCTCCTCGTCATTGAAGTCCATGTGGTGGTGGTCTTCGTGGTCGCAGTAGTCGAACCGCAGGATGCCCTCGTCCAGGGCGTCGTCTCCGCCTACCTCTGCGCCGGTGGCGTTGCGGATATCCACCTCGTAGGTGACGTATTTGTTGTCGGGGAGGGCGGCGGTGGCCTGCACCTGGTTGATGAGGGCCTCGGTGTGGGAGGTGACCGTCTCGTCCACCAGGTGGAGGAAGGCGTAGTCGCTCATCTCCTCATCGGCCTGGATGTAGACGAGAAGGCGGGCGGTAACCTGGGCGGTCACGTCGATGGTGTAGGGCGTGCCTTTGGGCATGGGCGTCATGCTCCTCTCTCTCGTTGTGGATACATACTACGCTGTGTTGGCCGCTTACTCAAGGGAAGTGCGGGAAAAATTCTGCGAGGTCGGGTGGGGGAGTTTGCTGAGGGGAGCGGGGGAGTGCTTTCAGGGGTCGGTAACGGCCTTCATCGCCCCGAATACCGCGGACAACCGCCTGCGGCCCTCCGGACCAGAGGAGAGGCCTCCGGTGTGCTCGTAGACGACGCCTGCGAGGTCGAAGTACACGTCGCTGTCGCGGATCTGCTGGACGAGCTTGGCATGCTGGTCCCGCCAGAAGTCGCGATCGCGGCGCAGCTGGTCGCGGGTGGGGAGGGGCATGGCGAGCACCGCTTCGGCGTACTCGCGGGTTGCCCATTCGCCGGGGAGGGTCTCCTCGGTCGTGGTGACGATGAAGCCGCGCTTGCCCTGGGTGATGCCTGCGACCTGGGTCATGACTGCTGCTCCTCTCGGGCGCGCTTCTTCTCATTCCAGGGGCTGGAGACGTAGGGGGCGCGCTGAACGCCGGCGGGGGACATGCCGAGCACCTCTGCGATCTCCTCCCAGGTCCAGCCTTGGCGGCGGGCCTCGTCGATGATGGAGGCGCGGCGGTGGTGGAAGGCGTCGAGGGAGTTGTACTCGAGCAGGGAGCGGATCTGGTCGTCTTCGCGGGTCATGGGTAGATCGTATCCGGGTTGGAGGTCGGTCATGGTGTCTCCCTAGCGCAG